>Ga0180009_10000528_pt1 | contig 52616 bp, 49 predicted proteins | sample OS_PC_MetaG_FD_123537 | JGI IMG/M metagenome (GOLD analysis project Ga0180009, IMG submission 123537) | Groundwater microbial communities from the Aspo Hard Rock Laboratory (HRL) deep subsurface site, Sweden - OS_PC_MetaG | ecosystem: Environmental > Aquatic > Deep subsurface > Groundwater... | reverse complement strand
GATTTGAAAAAGCCATGGTCTTTTTTGTCTTTTTCAGAGGGGGATTCCGGAAATTCCGCAAAGAACGGTGAGCTTCGCTCACCGAAAAATTTTGACAGAAATGTCGAAAACGGCGTATGGTGGAGGTGAGGGGGATCGAACCCCTGACCTCTTGCATGCCATGCAAGCACTCTCCCAGCTGAGCTACACCCCCATAAAATCAATCTTCGTGAAAGACAACCGTCAGCCGGCTGTTTTTCATTGCGGTATTCTATATAAGAAATTTATTTTTAGCAAGCGGCCGCGCAAAGCGCTCTCAGGACTTTTTCTGTCTTGAGATCTTCGCCTTCAAACTCTTTATCGCGGTGTTCTGCGATTTGATGCCTGCTATAAGTTTTTTTATCTCGGCGTCGGCGGGCGGATTTTTCCTGAAATACGCGAAACTCTTCTCCCCCAGTTCCCTGTAAGACGCTTCAAGCTTATCATTAAGTTTCAGGGCATCTATGTTCAGTTTTTGTATCCCCGCCTGCTTTGATATCCTGCCGCTGACATCTTTGGTGAAAACCTTCGCCTTTTCGTAAAATTCTTTCAGTCTCTCACCGGCATCTTCCATCTCCGTTTTTATTTTTTCGCCCATTTTATTCCTCCTCCATAAGCAGATCTTTTATTTTTTTATCAAAAAAATTCTCTTCGTGCGCTCCCACCACTTTCTCGGCTATGCGCCCCTTTTTGTCTATAAAAAATGTCGTGGGTATCCCCCTGATGCCGCCGTATTTTTCCTGAAGTTCCGCGTCGGCGTAAGCTATGGGATAATTTATCCCCTTTTCCCTGATGAAAGCGGTCATCTGCGATCTGTCCCTGTCGACGGAAAGGCCGATGATCTCAAAACCGTCTTTGGCGTATTTGTTTTTCAGATTGATGAAAGCGGGTATCTCATAAACGCAGGGGCCGCACCATGTCGCCCAGAAGTCTATCAGCACAACCTTCCCTCTCAGTTCGGAGAGGCTGACAGTACCGCCGTTTACCGACGGAAGCGAAAAGCCGGCGGCAGCCGCGCGGGGCGCGTTCACAGAACTCCGGGTGGAAGCGCTTCCGCCGTTTTCATCCACACCGCATGCGGAAAAAGAAAGGACGATCGCCATCGCCATTAAAAATTTTTTCATAGCACTCTCCTTTTCAGATTTTTTCACGACACGCTGCTCCTTAGATTGTAAGAAAAAAGCCCCGATAAAGCAATGAAATTTAAAGCGGCAAGCAGAAAGCAGCTGCCGAAAATACCCAGGAGCGGGATCATATAAATACCCCCGATAACAGCCCCCGCGGCCGAACCCGCGAGCTCCACGGCGTAAATCCGGCCCGGACTCCCGTGGCTTTTCCCGTCAAGCGTAAACAGCGCCACGGGAAAACGCAAACCTATCGGAAAAGCCGCCAGAAACGGGAGCGCGATAAATCCGGCCGGCATCAACGGCCGCATAAAGCATGCGAAAGCGGGGTATGCCGCAAGCCAGAAGAAAAAAGCGAGAAATAAGGATAAAATAAAAATAGCGGATTGTATTTCAATAAGGCGTCTCATCGGAAGCTTTCGGAAGAAAAGTATTTTATCCCCCGCGAAACTCCCCGCGGCAAGCCCCGTCATGAAAAGCGTTATTAAAAGCCCCATGCGGTAAAAGAGATAGCCGAAGTGTATCTGAAAAACTATCATTATAAGGAGCTGGAATAAAATTCCGGAAAAACCCGTAACGGCGACGAAAAATCCCAGCATTCGATTTTTTTTGCGCCCAGCCGCGAGCATAAATAAAAAGGCGGCGATGATGAGGCCGTATGCGGCTTTACGCTCTCCCGCAAAAACAAACGATGTGACCGGGCGCGTAACGCTGAAATGTTCCAGCCAGTTTATCAGGCCGTAATAATACGCCAGCGGCCTATAATCACTGTTGATCCCGGCGGGGCTCTTCTCCAGCGCCCCCGTGAACCATTTGACTCTGGCGGGATCACCGTCTGATTCAATGCCGCTGTCAAGCATACGGAAGGCACCGGAGGCGGTAGATTCCGCCAAAAGAGCTCTCCAGTCGCTGCTGAGGCTTTCATCAGATGCGATGAAAAACGCTCTTGCCCCGGGCAGAACGGCCACTTCGTCAAAAACATCCTTGAGGGATTTGTAAACCGAAGAGAGCGCCATCGTCAGCGCGCGGTTCATATAATCACCCGAAGCCCCGGTGCCGAGAACCAGAATACCGCCGGGTTTCAAGACCCTCTTCACTTCCGCAAAAAAATCCCGCGTATAATAACTGTTTGCCCTTATGCTGGCCGGCACAGCGGCATTGACAACGACACAGTCGTATTCCGCGGCGTCTGCGTCCGCCTCAGGCGCGGCTGAAAGTCCGCCGACAGGCGCGGCGCTGTTTTTGATATGGACCCGGGGGTCATCCAGGATAATCTTTACGGCCTCACGCCGGGGTATGCGGGCAAAACGGGCGATCGTTTCCGCAAGCAGCGCGTCCTGCTCCACACAAACTATTTCCCCCACCGGATAATCGGCCGCGAAAACAGCAGGTTCCGGGCCGCCGCCCACAAAAAGCATCTTTTGCGCAGCGGGCCTCTGCAAAAGGGGAACATAGGCCGCCAGAGCCGCGTTGAGACTGTCAGGGACGCTGAAAGCATAAAGGCCGTCCGTTAAAAATGTCCTCTGCTCATTGTATTCGGTTACGGTGATATTCCCGTATATGGAATCGGCGGAAAAAAGAACCTTCCGCGGGGCGTAGCGCATCTCAACCAGGCGTCTTTCTATGCGGGAAGGAATATTGTAAATGAACGCGGACAGCCATAACAGCAGAAAGAAAACCGCGGCGATGCGGGCGGCCGGTTTTCCGCCCCGGATAAAAATATTGACAGCTGCGGCGAGAAAAACAAGAAAACTGATGATCCATGCCGCCTCAAGAGCTGAAAATACACGGATCATAAAAAGCGAGGTCACCAATCCGCCGAGCGCCGTGCCGGCCGCTTCAAGCGAATAAACCCTGCCCGGCATCGGCCTGACGGATATTTCCGCCGCCCTGCAGTAAAGAGGGAAAACAGCGCCCGCGAAAAAACAGCAGGGGGCGAGCAGAAGAAAAGAAACGCCCAGCGTCAATAACGGCGACGCCGCGGCGCCTTCGGGAATCCCAAAAGCCGTTTTCGCGTAATTTATGAGAATAATAACCAGCGGCAGTGAAACAGCAAAAACAAATTGCGCGCCGAGAGCGTAAATCAGCGGCCTGTCCCTGAAACGGGATCCCGCGAAAGCTCCCGCGGAAGTCAGCAGAAGCCAGGAAGCCAAAACCAGACCCGCGAAAAGTTCATTGCCGTAAAAAACCGTGAAAAAACTTCTCAGTATCAAAACCTGACCGGACATAACCGTGAAACCGTAAATAAATATGTTGAGAGTCATCGCAAAAAATATCCCAACGCAATCAAAAGGAAAAAAAGAGCGCACAGGATCCGGGCGGCCAAATGGACTTTAGGCAGTTTTATGATCTCCGCGGCGGCTCTCCCCATAGCCCCTCCGCAGGCGCATATCACAATCAGGCCCGAGAGAAAAATCCCGATAGCGAAAAATAAACTGTTTAAGAGAGCTTCTTTGACGCCGGCTGAAATCAGCGCTATCTGCATAAAAACGGCAATGAACGGCGGACATGGCAGAAGACCCATGACGGCGCCCATAAGAAGAAAACCGCTTTTTTTAATAAAAGTCCGGCAGCGCAGAACTCTTCCCTCCCCCGTCAGGATCAGGAGAGCCGCCGCTATAAAAAAAAGCGCCGTGGAAATCCTCACGGTATCGCCGTAGCGGTCCCGGAATAAGCTTATCGCCCTTACTGAAAGCCCTGCGAGAACGCCGTATATGAGCGTCGAGAAGAGCCTGCCGGAAAGAAAGAGCAGCGCCGATTCAAAAGTTTTTCTGAATTTACCGGAGCTTCCCGCGGCGCACAAAATCGCCGCCGGCACACAGCAGGTCAGCAGGCAGGGCCCCGCAAAAGTCAGAAGAAATCCGATACCGAATAATTGAAACGGCACAATCATATATCATCCGATCCTATTGCCACCGGCCCTCGATCCCACAGCCGCAAGACGGGCACCTGCCGTTTTTTATTTTGTTGCTCACCACGCTGTACCCTATCCTTTTGACAAGCAGTTCTCCGCATTCCGGGCAATAAGTGCTCTCATAATCGTGCCCCGGAACATTGCCTATATAAACATATTTCAGCCCCGCGGCTTTGGCGATATCATATGCCGCCCGCAAAGTTTTTAAGGGCGTCGGCGGGAGATTCTGGAGACGGTAGGCCGGATGAAAACGGCTGAAATGGAGCGGCACATCCGCACCCAGCTCTTTTTTTATCCACTCGCACATCCTTTTTATATCTTCGGGAGAATCGTTCTGTCCCGGAATAACAAGATTCGTTATTTCAAGCCACACGCCGGATTTTTTGATTATTTTGAGAGTTTCCAGAACAGCACCGATTTCGGCGAAGGAGCCCTTTTTCCTGTAAAAATCCTCGTTGAATCCCTTGAGGTCTATGTTGACGGCGGTCATGTATTTGAGAAGTTCCTTCAGAGGTTCGGGATTGATGTAACCGCAGGAATGCATGGCGTTTTTCAGGCCTCTCTTCCTTGCGAGGCGGCAGATGTCAATCATATACTCATAAAAAACCGTGGGCTCGGTGTAGGTGTAGACCACGAAAGGGCTGCCGCTTTCTTCAGCGGCTCTCACCACCTGTTCGGGCGTCATATCCGACGACAGGGCTTTATCGGGCGCTGTCTGTGATATGCTCCAGTTCTGGCAGAAAAGGCACCTCATATTACATCCGGCCGTCGCTATTGAAAAAGCTGATGTACCCGGAATGACATGGAAAAAAGGTTTTTTTTCTATAGGATCCAGATGCGCCGCCACGAGCTTGCCGTAAGTCAGCGAATAAAGCCTGCCGTCTTCGTTTATCCTTGCCGTGCAGAAACCGCGCTTTCCCGGCGCTATCAGGCAGGCCCGCGGACAGAGGAGGCATTGCGCGTTTTTCTTTCCCGCGCTCTTCCAGTAACGGGCGGGCTGGAGTTTTTTTGAAGAGGATACCAGCAGAGCCAAAAGCGCCAGAGCCAATATGTTTTTTTTATTCAATGCTGATAGCCCCGCCGGAATGAGCGTTACTGCCGCCGCCCACAAACAGGAGCGGGAACACAATGTCACTCACACAGCAGGGGATCCACACGGCTATGAAAAGGAAGATGAATACAACGGCATAAGAGGCGGGGCCCATATTCCCGCCGGCGCTGATTATGTGGAAGAGCGAAGCCCATGTGCTCAAAAGAACATGCCCCGCGTGCGGAAATTTCGTGTAGGGCGCGAAATAGGCCAGGGCTATTCCGGCGAAGGCGGCAGGATTGATAATGTGCCACTCCTCTATGAAACCGATATGCGCGTGAGGGTGCGGAAGCCCTAACATCAACTCGCCCAGATAGGGTATGATAGAATCGCTGATCGTGGCAATACCGACGGAACCTATGTAGCCCACGGCGAGCAGCCCGGCCAGAGCGCATTTTCCCTTCAGCCTTCCGCATCTGTAAAGCTGATACAGCGCCGATGTGACCATGGCGCTCAAAAAAACATGCGCCGGATGGAACACATTGAAAATACCGAGCGCCGTTTTTGAAGACATGCCGCTGAACATGAACATCAGAATAATTCCCGAAGCCGCGCCGACGGCCGTAAAAGGCGCGTGATGACTCAACTCTGTCTTGATGCGCTGGAGCACTCCCCCGTCTCCATGTGAATCATTCATACGATTCTCCTTTGATCTTCTCGACGAATTTAACCGCCGCGAAAGCGGCCTCGGCGCCTTCGGCGCAGGCCGTGACAACCTGAAAAAGCGGTTTTCTCACGCAGTCGCCGCAGGCGAAAACGCCTTCCCTGGAAGTCATCATATCCGCGCTCACTTTTATAAACCCTTTCCCGTCCCTTTCCGCAAGCGGAGCGAAAGCGGCCGTGGCCGGGTCGTAACCTATAAAAACGAAAACGCCCGAACACTCAATATCTCTCCGGTCGCCGGTTTTAACATTCTCTATTTTCAGGCGCTCCACGCTGCCGGAACCGAGTATCTCTTTCACGGCGGAATCCCACACGAATTCCAACTTATCGTTTTTTTCCGCGCGTGCCCTTATAGCGGAAGCCGCCCGAAGCCTGTCGCGGCGGTGGATGAGATATACTTTTGAGGCGAAGCGGGTGAGAAAAAGGGCCTCTTCAACAGCCGCGTCCCCTCCCCCCGCGACGGCGACCGTTTTATCTCTGAAAAAAGGCCCATCGCATGTGGCGCAGTATGAAACGCCGTGGCCGGTGAATTCTTTTTCCCCGGGTACATTGAGTTTTCTGGGGAGAGTCCCCGCTGCTATTATAACGGATAGTGTTTTGAAAGAGCCGGACGAGCTGATAACCTCAAAACCGCCTTCGGGAAGAGCCCGCACATCCTTGACCTCAGCGCTCTCTATCCGGGCGCCGAAACGGCGTGCCTGCTTTTCAAAAAGCATGATCAGTTCTGCGCCGTTTATGCCTTCCGGAAAACCCGGATAATTCTCTATCTTATCGGTGAGAATGGCCAAACCCCCGACGGCGGCTTTTTCAAGGAGCACCGTCTCAAGGCCGCCGCGCGCGGCGTAAATGCCGGCGGTAAGGCCCGCGGGGCCTCCTCCTATGATAACCGTGTCAAATAATTTGTTTTCCACTTTGCTTCCTCCGCGTCAATTTCTTTTCCGCTTTTTTTATAAAGTTTTTACGGCCCTGTTTTATAAAAACAACACGCCCCGAAGACCTCAGGGCATCGGCGATTTTGGTCAGTTCAACGATCCTCAAACCGGTAACGGCGGCGAGGTCTTCCAGCGTGAGGGGACGGCGGGATACGGCCGACAATATCTTGTGGGTGAGGCCTTTCTTAAAGGCCGGCGATATTTTCCTCCCCGGAGCTCCAGCGAGCTCCGCTTTGAGCGGAGCGAAAAATCGCGCTATCTTTTTCAGAGACGCCTCTGACGCGCACCTGAGGGATGTTTCAGTGCCGGGCCTGACAAGAGAATTGAGCTGAACGGATGAAGGCTTTATTTTCATAAGCGCCTTTTTAAGTCTTGAAAGTTCTTCCGTCGAATCATTCACGCCGGGCACGATAAAAACTTCCACAGCGTAATCCCCCTCATACTCTTTTCCGAACATTTCCAGAGCATTTATCAATTTTTTCAGATCGAGTGAGCCGTGCGGGCGGTTCAGTTTTTTCCACGCGGACACAGACGCCGCGTCAAGCGAAGGAATAACCTTGTCAGCCCTCATGAGATCGGCCCTGACGCTTTTAAGATGAAAAAGCGAACCATTGGTGAGAACGCACACCCTGTATTGAGGGAATTTATTTTTGACGAACGATATGACATCGCCTATGCGGCTGTGAAGTGTGGGCTCGCCGGAGCCGGCGAAGGTGATGAAATCAAGATCGGGTTTCCCGGACAGGAAATCATCCAGCTCCCCTATCACGCGGCTCGCGGGCACATATTCCCTGCGGGAGACTGTCAGCGCCGTCGTGGCACCGCATTCGCAGTAAACGCAGTTAAAAGAACATGTCTTGAGCGGGACAAGATCTATTCCCAGCGAAAGGCCGAGCCGCCTCGACGGGACAGGCCCGAAGAGATACTTGTATTTCATAAAATACCGGCGTTTTCTATTATGCGCGCGGCTTTATATGTATCAAGTATCCGGTTTATTTCCCCGACAGGCGCGCCTATGCATGTCAGATGGGGAGTGACCTCAAAGGAGAAATCTTTTTTGTGCGACAGAACTGTTCCCACGGCAGTGTCCTTGTTTCCGCCGCCGGCGCCGTATGTCACAGACACGAAAAGAGGCCTGTATTTTTCAAGCCCGCCCAGGGCGGCATAAAGGTTATGCCGCCCCTTCTCCGTTTTCGGCGGGAAGCACTCAAAAGAAACGCCCTTCACCGAAGCCGCCAGCTTCTCCGCTATCCTCATTTAATCTTCTCCCTCAAATTTCCTTTTGCCGGATAGAGACAATCGACATTATTGTCTATGTGATTGCCCGGCATTCTTCGCCCCATTTTTCTACCAAGAGAATATCAAAAAACACCCCAACTGTCACCCGGATGCAGGATCTCTATTCAAATCAAAATCCATAGGCGTCAAATCCCTAAGCCCGCTATTGGATTACCCCACGAAAAATCCGCGCGTAAATTTAACAGAATAATGTTGCTGTAAAACTCATTAATTCGCCGGATTTCATGAGAAAAGAATCAGTGAAATCATTCTTATCCCGACGACTATAGCGGTTAATTTTTTATTACCGACGCCTTTGGATTTACCCGCTCTTTTTCTCAAAGTTATCGGCACTTCTATGATCTTCAGCCCGGCTTTAAGCGCTTGAATCAACATATGCGGGAGAAAATGCATTTTTCCTACCGCAAGTTTGTCCTTAATTTTTTCGTATGCCTCTTTTCTCATAACCCTATACGTACACCCCATATCAGTAAATCTAATTCCCCAAAATCTTATTTGCAGCAGTTTCGCAACGACAATATTTCCAAGAACCATCACCCAATCCATTTGCGAATCGGGGCTATTTAATTCCCTGGTCGTTCTTGTGCCGACTACCATATCGCAATTTTCCAAATATGGTAATAATTTCTTTAAGTCTCTGGCGGAAAAAGTTTCATCTCCCTCTACTAAAACGATTATGTCTCCAACCTTAGAAGCCTCTTCTAATGCCCTCATGCAGGCATAGCCATAGCCCTGTTTTTTTTCAATGACCACCGCGGCGCCGGCGGCGATTGATTTTTCGCTTGTACGATCAGAGCTATTATTATCAATTACCGTCACGCTTTTGACAATTGGTGAACTCATAAAATCCGTCACAGCGTTTCCTATACATTCTTCGTCATTATATGCCGTCATCCCAACCGCGACGCGTTTACCCGAAATTGATTCAACTCTTATTTCTTCTCTCCCCACTAACAAATTTCTCAGCACAACTATATCTATCAAAAACAATACCCCCGAGGTAAGCATAAGGCCTATTGGAATAGACACCATCAATGGCGAAATACCATTTTGGAGGAAATAAACCACACTTAAAGCATAAAGAAACATACCAAAAAGAAATAACAGAACGCTGTAAACACCCAACCTGCCTAGGACATAGTTTTTAAGAAATTTTTTCAGCATATAAATGTATTACCCCCCCTTTTTTTAAAAAAGAAAAAACATAAGAAACACAAAAAGCGGGAATGGCAAAAACCACCACCGTAAATATTGATAAAGCCACGTTTAAAAAAAACCGTTTCCCCCGAGGCTGATTTCTTTTAACTTGCTTATAGAAAAAATTAAATTCCGAAGTGAAAACATTCGCGATGGTCTGAAACAATCCGTAAGGATTATATTCAAAAGAGCAGTGATTTATTTCAATCGTTTTAAAGCCTGCTTTCTTTATCAATTTTTTTAATGTTTCCGGCGAGAAATGGTACAGATGTCTGGGGAGATCAAGATGAAACCAAAATCTTTTAAATAGAACGTATTCCATGCACTCTATATTCGGCACGGATATAAGAAGTATTCCTTGCTTTGACAAAACCCCGTGGAGCTTTTTTAAAGTTTCCAAAGGGTTTTCTATATGTTCCAGGGAATGCCATAATGTGATAAAGTCAAAATATTCTTCCGGAAAATCTATATCACCGGATATATTAATTTTTTCGCGCTCGCAGCGCTTGATACCACTTTCTGAAGTTTCCACACCGGCAACATCCCAGCCGCTTTTTCTCATCAGAGAAAGAAAACTCCCGTCTCCACAACCCACGTCCAGAATTCTCCCTGTTTTTTTATACTTATTGACCCTTTGCTTCCGCAAAAGCCTAAATAGTGAAAATGCCGCCGCGGACACTGACGCTGATACTGAGGCGCCATAATATTCGTCAAAATAAAATGCATTCATTTCAGCGCCTGAAGGTTTTGGATATAAATATACAAATCCGCAATTAGAGCATTTGCGCAAATTAAAAATACGCGGCGTCGTTCCATCGGGACATTTTGCAAAACCAAACACATAGGAATCATTGTTTCCACAAACTTTACATTTAATAGATTTCATACTACCATTTTGTGCTCAAAAAATATTTTATATCCCTGAATATAGTGCCGCTTTTCAGCGACCTAAAAGCATATCTGAAAATAAAAGACGGACGGAAATAAAACTCCAAATAAAATTTTCTGTAATACTTTTCAATTACGCCCCACGATAAATTAGGGTGATCAAATATCTCTTTGGGTATTGCATAAAGATTGTATTTAGACCAGTCCGCAGTTTTGATTTTCCCAGCTCGGTTTAATTCTTCGTAAAGCCGGGTAGCGGGAAGAGGAACAGTTATGCTCATTTTCGCCATATCCAAATTCAGTTCTTTAGCAAAATTTATTGTATCTCTCATTGACCTTTCTGTTTCACCAGGCAAACCTATCATGAAAAAACCGAATACCTCCAAACCCTCTTTTTTTGACATCCTGACAACTTTTCGAACCTGCTCAAGTTCTATACCTTTTTGGATATTATCCAGCACTTCCTGATTCCCCGATTCTATTCCATAGTAAACCCTGTAACACCCCGCCTTCTTCATAAGATGCAGAAGTTCCCCATCAACGCCATCTATTCTGATGCCCGTTACCGGAGCCCATGGAAACACCAACCCTCTCTTTATTATTCCCGCGCATATATCCTTAGCCCTTTGTATATTTGTCGTAAAAGCATCATCAGCGATATGGATCTCTTTAAAACCCGCATGAAGCATATATTCAATTTCCGCTATAACCCTCTCTGCGCTCTTTACTCTGAAATTACGTCCAAACACGCTTTTATTGCAGTAAGCGCAGCCGAAAACACAGCCGCGGGATGTTTCAAGCCAGCCGGACGGCGTTTTTCTGGAAAGAAGTTCACCGGAACTGTATTTTTGCAGATCAAAAAGCTCCCATGCAGGAAAAGGCAATGCGTCAAGATCCTTAATCTGCTCCCTATGAGGATTTTCTATTATCTCACCGTCTTTTTTGTAAAATACGCCTTTTACTTTTTCCGGGCCACCAGCGTCAACGATTTCAGAAAAAGTAAAATCGCCTTCGCCTACCACAACAATATCAAGTGAATCTGCGCGTAGCGTATCCTGCGGCATAGAAGACGCATGCGCGCCGCCGACGACAGTTATTATCCCGGGATTTATCGACTTTGCCATATCCGTGATTTTCTTCATCTCGCCATAAATGGGCGTTGTAATTGTTACCCCCAGATAATCAGGCAAAAAATTTATTATCTCTTCTTTTAGTTTTCCGTACGGATTTTCAAATATATTCCCGTCAAATATTTTCACATCGTGATTTGGTGTCAGCGGAGCCGCGACAGCAGCCAAGCTCAGCACAGGGGAACACGGGACGCCCGCTTTCACTTTTGAATTTTTGTAAACGCTTTCGGAAGGAGGATTAACAAGCAATATCTTCATTTTTTATCTCTTTTTATTTCACTGTATTAAAATTACGCTTTGGCTATATTCATAAATTACCTACAACCTTTTAAGTATTTTTTCTACTATCTATCGTGCCTTTTTACCCTGTAAAATGCAATATAGACTTACCCTTTTTATAAATCAAGTGGTCGATTCATATTTTATCTTACCATGACAATATGTTTAAATAAATCATACGCTGATCTCACTAAATACTTTAATTCCTGTATGCTTTTTAATTTTTTTAATCTCATAAAAATATATCCTAAGCTTAAACAATATGCCAAAGCAACTTTACGGTGTATTTTTACCAGTTGTTCCGGGCCAAAATAATCTGTATGCCATTGTGGTAATTCCGATAACATAATATATTTGTTCCAATCGTAACTTGTTATATATTTTTTCATCTGCATTTCTTTGTATATTTCTGTGCCTGGATATGGCACCAATATTGACACACTAACATAGTCCGGTTTAAGCTCTTTCATGAGTGAAATTGTTTTTTTGATATCGTCAATAGATTCTGTCGGGTGCTGGCCAATCATAAACGTTCCTTCTGCTATTTCAAGCCTGCAATCACGAGCTAACTTAAATGCTGCACGTGCTTGATCAATAGTAATATTTTTATGTATTAGATCCAGTATTCGTTGACTTCCGCTTTCAACACCAAACGAGATTTTTTTACAACCACTTTTAACCAATTCTGTTATTAATTCTTTATCAACAGTATTCACTCTAGCCTGGCAATCAAACGATTTTAAGCCCAGTTTGCGTATCCCTGCACATATTTCATAAACCCTTTTTTTGTGAATTGTGAAAGTATCGTCCATAATTGACAAATGATCGTAATAGTACCTTTTAATACATTCTTCAACTTCCCCCAGAACATAGCTGACACTATGTTGTCGATAAGATATCCCGCTATTTTTCATTGATAAATTACCTGCACAAAACGTACATTTATTAGGGCACCCCCTTGCCGTAAATATATCTGTCACATGTATATCATGGGATATTCCCCTGCCAAAATGTTGGTATCTTTTTTTGTTATCCTGATACAAATATCTTGCTGGATATGGCAATATATCTATATCTTTTATTAATTCGCGGCTTGGATTAATCACTATTTTATCTTTATCTCTATAAGCGATCCCGGCCATGTTTTTATAATTTTCGTGATTTTGTATTTTTTTACATAATTCTTCAAATGTTATTTCTCCTTCCCCAATAATGGCGATATCAAAATATAGACATTCTTTCAATGTCTGCATCGGGATCGCAGTTGAATGACAACCGCCTACAACTGTGACTATCTCAGGATTAATACTTTTAACAATCCTGGCCATATCGTTAGCAATAAGTATGTTCGGCGTAAGGCAACTGAATCCGACCACTGCCGGACAGCACGTTAAAACAGCATGTTTAAAACCATAATTATCGTAATCAATGTCTTGATAATCCCATAAACTAACGTCATATTCTTTTGACTGTAGATATGAACATATTCCTGCTAATGCGGTTGGGTCACGGTATGCAAAAAATGATATTTTTTTATTGACAAATTGTGGTCTGATGAGTACTATTTTCATTTTATCAATTTATAAAGATACACCTTGTCTTTTTCGCTGTACATCAATTGAAAATGCTTCATAAAAATTTTGTTCTTAAACCAGTTGAACTTAAAAAATGGCATTGCCGTATTGGTAAATGACCCATCTTTATTATGGCTATAAACCCTTTTTTGAAAAACCACATAATCAATTTTTTTATTATTTAAAAATTCCAGAATTTCGTCTGGCTCTTCTAATCCAATCTGCTCACGTTTAGCCGGAATTATTTTCATTTGATAATAAGGCGCCGCCTGAACAGCCAAACTTGATATATTTAATAGCGTTGCTTCTTTAGGTAAATTTTTATTGCAGAATTTTATAAAATTTATCTCCATTTCAGGCGGGCATTCCTCTTGAATATATTCTTCGGCGGTCTGCCGCCCGAGGAAAAAAGGCAATCTTTTGAATCCGAAATAATAACTCAATACGGAATTTGGAAAAATTAAAGCAAGCAGTACCGCAGTATATAAAAATACACGTACCGTTTTTTTCTGTGTTTCGCTTATTCTAATAATCGCATAAGCGGTGATTATGGCAAAGAAAAGATAAACCGGCGCAAAATACAGCCAGAGCCCGTTCAAAGAAATCGAAATTGCCGCTCCCGTAACTATAAGTATTAAAACCGAAAAAGAAAACAGGATTTTAATTTCCCGCGAAACATTTTTGACAAATAACAAAAGCGGCATAAACGCCAATAACATCGGGCCGCTTCCGTTAATCAAACCGCCGTAAGGCAAATCCCGTGGTATGAGCAACAAACGAATCAAACGTTGCAACGGTGATGCTGTCAATAGCTTATTTAACAGCATTGCCGTTTCTCCAAAAGGCAACGCTTTACTTAAGTAAAGAGGATAAAAGGGACTTCCTGTAGCAAAATAATTTCTCACAAGCCACGGAATCCATAAACTAAAACTAATCAGAAAAAATATAATCAATTCTTTTGCTACCTGATCGGGGGATATTCGCCGCCTAAAAACTTGCCAGAAAAATATCAAAATAAATCCCGCCGCAATAGCGCTCAAACCCTGATATTTAACGGAAAAAGCCGCACCGCTCATTACCGCCGCCAGATAAAAATCCTTCCGCGCATAATTATTTTTCCTGTAATTCAAAAGCGCCCATGCCGTCAACAAAGTATAAAAAACTTGCCCAAAATATATTCTGGTCACACCTGACAATCCTGTAACCTGCGGCATCGTATAATAAACCGCAACAGCTAATAAAGAAAATCTTTTTCCTATAAGCTGTTTCGTTAGAAAATAAACTCCGCAGGCGATACTTATTCCTAAGAAATAAACAATAAGTTTAGCTACCATCACCCCCTTAATCAACATCCCAATAGCATATAACATTTGAATTAAAAGAGGAAAAAACTGGGTGAAATCAAAGTCTAAATCCACGGCAATATAATGCTGCCGGACAAATCTCATAGAATGAAATAAATAGTGATTAAGACCATCTTCGCCTACGGGAGGAGCATAACTGAAAAAAAAGTTAGCCACGGCAACCGTCAAAAGCAGTATAATCAAAATTTTACTTTCAGCATTTAAATCACTGTAATTCCACTCGCTAATAAAATTTTTGATTTCCATGATGATCTGTTTAATTTCCGGAAATAAAAAAAATGTCAAAATTAAAAAAACCGGGTAAAATACCATTTTATATAGAAACCCGCAGACCCCAAGGCCATATGTGCCATAAGCCAAAACCAGCAAACCTATACCTAGAGAAAATAAATTGTTTTCGGCTGGCGAATTAAATTCCCACTTCAACCATTTGAATATTTTTCTACCTATAGCAACGGCAATTAAAAAAATAAAAACAGCGCAAAAAAAATCTATAACTACCATATTCCCGTTTTACTCAATAAACTTCTAAGAATTGGAGTTATGTAAGGATCTTTGAAAAACCTGACATAATAATCAACATAGACCGCCAAAATCCATATAACTATGAGCCACTGTTTATTTTTCATATCAATCCAAATCTGCCCCGCAATCTATCCGCACCTATAGATTCCCTAGACATATTTATTTTTTTAGACCAATTTTGAGATAAACCAACGGTTTCAGAATATTCCACCAATCCTTAACGGGAACCATTTTTGTATACCCTACAATTCCCTTATGATATCTCTTTGTTACAGGCGCTTCGCTCACATTATAACCCAATGCAACAACCTTATAAAAAAGATAAGGTTCCAACTCATAAGTATCAAGCCATTTTTGAGCTAAATTTATTTTTTATTTTTAAGCACGCTCAGCTTAATTGCCCTAAATCCATTAGTTCCGTCCGTACACGGGAATCCCGTTGTAAACTTAAAAATATAAGAGTATATTTTTGTTGTTACACTCCGGAATAACGGCATATTCACAACCCGCCCCCCGTCAATCCGGCGGGAACCTTGAACGAAATCCCGATTTCCCTCCGCTATGGGAGAAACCACCCCCCTGATTTCCGATGGGTCATCCTGATCATCGCCCGCCATAATCACGGCAATATCATAATTTTTATCAGAGGCATAGCCCAATCCACTTCTGATAGCCGAACCTACTCCGGCGTTTTCCTTACTTATGAGAGTGGCCCCTTCTTTTTCGGCCTCGGCGGCCGTCGCATCGGTGGAACCGTCATTAACGACAAGACACTCATCTACAATTCCGGCAGCAATCTGAGTTTTAACTTTTCTTACGACATTAGAAATTTTCCCCTGTTCGTTATAAGCGGGCAAAATAACAATTATTTTTTTCCCGTTCATCATTTTTTAAAGAATTCCTTTATAATATTACACACGTAAAGAATTTCCTCATCCGTTATGCCGGGAAACATCGGCAGCGAAAGAATCTCCGCCGCATATTTTTCCGTAATGCTGAAAGCGCCGCGGCCGCCAAGTTCTTTAAACGCTTCCGTTTTATGAATCGGAATCGGATAGTGTATTCCAGTATCCACTCCTCTCTCTTTAAGAAATGCCTGCAATTGATCTCTTTTAGCTGTCCTGATGATAAAAAGGTGATATACATCCTGCCTGTCATCAGATACCTCCGGCACAACGCAACCGGCCGATGCCAATTCTTTTACATAAACATCGGCTGCACGCCTCCGGGATTCATTCCATCCGGCCAATGAGGGCAGCTTGATATCAAGCAAACGAGCCTGCAGCGTATCAAGGCGACTGTTAAAACCCTTTATGTCATGATAGTATTTTTTGACCGAACCGTAATTTCGCAGCAGCCTCGCTTTTCCCACTATAGCGCTATTATCCGTCACAATCATTCCGCCGTCACCGAACGCCCCTAGGTTTTTCGCGGGATAAAAACTGAAGCATCCCGCATCTCCCATGGCTCCCGCCCTCTTGCCCTTATACAACGCTCCATGAGCCTGGCAGGCATCTTCTATAATTTTAAGCCCGCGAACATCCGCTATATTTTTTATTTCGTCCATATCGGCTATAGAACCGTATAAATGAACAGGCAGTAATACTTTTGTCTTATTGGTGATGGCTTTCTCCATTCCGGCAATATCAATATTGTACGTTTTAGGATTAACATCAACCAGCACAGGGCGAGCTCCTGTATAACTGATGGCGAGTACTGTAGCTATAAAGGTATTTGCGGCGGTAATAACCTCATCTCCCGGGCCGACGCCGAGGGCGAGCAAAGACAAATAAAGGGCATCTGTACCGGAACCTACTCCGATGGCATAACGGCACCCGCAAAAAGAAGCGAAATGATTTTCAAATTCCGCGACCGGAGACCCTAATATAAAATCCCCCTTATCCGTGGTTACGTTAAATGCGTTCTGAAAATCTTTCTTAAGTGGCTTGTGAATTCTTGTAAAATCCATAAACGGTACTTTCATTTAATTACTCCTTTGCGGCAAAATTATTTTTCCTCGGAATAGGGCTTATCCGTAAACCCCTTTGTGCAAACAAGCCGGCCGATATCTTTTATAACCCGAGCCGGATTACCATAGGCAAGCGCACGCGGCGGAATGTCTTTTGTAACAACGCTTCCTGCTCCAATAAAAGCCTTTGCGCCTATTGTTACATAAGGCAAAACCGTTACATTCACTCCTAAAATCGCACCTTTGCATATATGCGGGCCTTTCATACATTTCCTAAAATAATTGCACCCCGGATGCATATCATTGGCAAAACTTACTCCCGGCGCTATAAACACTCCGTCTTCTATAACTGTAAACTGCGCAATATAGCAGTTCGAATGTATTTTAACACCGTTTCCTATATTGCATCCATAGTCAACCACAGAATTATTCCATATACTGAAATCATTTCCTATAACATTTTCTTCCCTTATAACCGCATTATGCCCTGTTTCAAAATTATCGCCGATCCTGGAACCGAGATAGATTACAGTCCCTCTTCTTATAAACGCATGGTCTCCGATGACAAGATTTAAATCCTTTATTTTTCTGCCTGTTTTTTGCCCGATACACACATTTGCTTCTTTAACAAAGAATTTTCCCAGCCTGACAAACTTATCTCTCATTTCACATCCATACTGACCCCGCCGTTCTTCATTGATTTCTGCGCAGCTTCAAGAACCCGTACAACCTGCAACCCGAACAATCCGTCGGAAATATTTTTGTTATTCCCTTTGAGACTCTCTATAAACGCCTGACATTCATTTTTAAGCGGCTCTGCCAGACGTATTTTCGGTATAGTCACATCGCCATCCCGGAGAATCAGCTGAAATTCCCCGAAATCATCATATTTTTTATCTTTTACCACGCTCTTATCATAAATTCGGATAGGTTCAATATTGTCAATATCATCAAAAATAAGCATTTTTTTGTCGCCAATTATGGTTAAACGCCTTACCTTCGACGGTTCCAGCCAGGAAGCATAGACATTGCCTATAACACCGCCGGGAAAATTTAATGTCACAAAAACGACATCTTCTCTGCCCTTTTTGATAAAAGCTCCGCCTGTCGCGGAAACAGATAGCGGCATTGCACCGACTAAATAAAGAAATATCGACACATCATGCGTAGCCAAATCCCATAAAGCGTTAGTGTCTCTTCTTATAGGCCCCAAATTTGTGCGTACCGCATGCATATACAGCAGCTTCCCCAGCTTTCGGGATGAAATATATTTTTTAATTTCTTCTATGCCCTTGTTAAATAAAAACGTATGCCCCACAGCAAGTATTACTTTCTTTTGCGCGGCTATTCTGACCAATTCCGCCGCCTCAACAGCATCCGCGGTCAGCGGTTTTTCAATAAGCATGTCTTTTCCTGCGTTTAAAACTTCGCGGGCCACTTCATAATGCGCCGCTAAATTTGTAGCCACAACAACAGCATCAACAGTTTTGCCCTTCAGCATTTTACGGAAATCCGCAAATTTTTTTACCCCGGTCAGTTTCTGTGAGCACAAATCCATATTCTTCTTTTTAATATCTGAAAGCGCGGTAACAATACAACCATCTATATTGCTGAAATTCCGCACAAGATTCGGGCCCCAGTATCCACATCCTATAATGCCGATTTTGATCATTTATTATATCTCCTATCCGTCTGCTTTCTTCAAACCCAAAACACCAATGCCCGCCAATACAGCCAAAAAAGGCATAACAGGCACTCTAAATCTGGCATAAACCTCCGGCACTCCGGACATTATACAAAAATAAACAATTATTGGCACAAATATTTGAATTTTAGAAAACTGCTTTGAATAAACTTTGTAAACGCCCATCAAAGAAAGCATGTACAGGACAGCAAGCGAAAGCATTTGAAAAAAACATAATACAATTGTTGTAATTGAAGTCTTGCGAAAAAATTCTGATATTAAAGACCCCCGAGAAACAACGTACCACGATTCCAATGTAGACGGCTCACTTTTTAAACCCATCATCAAATCCAAATCACTTCTAATGGGTTTAACCATCATCTTGAATACAGATTTGACATAATTGCGAAAGTAAATAATCGGGTGACTGCTAATAATTGAAATAGCCAATTTTTTCTTAAAACTATTTTGCGCAGACATATTGAGCGCAGGCTCTTTGGCGAATTTCTTATTAACCGTCTGCTCAAACTCTTTCCTTGCATCGGAAATTGAAATCTTTTTTTGTTTGGCAACTACGCCGGCAGCTTGATAATAAAGCAAATTATCATAGCTGATAGTACTCAAAAAAAAGTTGCCGAAAACAATTTTGTTGCGGATAAGCCACGGAGAAAGAACAGCAAAGCACATAATTAAAACCAGCATCGTGTCAAAAATTCGCTTTCTAACAGCAAAACCTTTTCTTAAAATAAGAGCAGTGATCAACACTCCGGGCAGCAGAAAAGCAATGGGCCGGCACAACACGCTCAAGCTCATTAAAATAGCTGAAATAAACAAAAAAACAATTTTTCTTTTTTCCAGATAGAAAACAAATAACAGAATTGAAAGAAACAATAAAAAAGTAAAAAGCGTTTCGGCAAGAATGGAGTTGGCAAGAACTATAGTGGGGATATCAATTGCCATAAACACACCCGCCGCATATGCGGATTTTAAATTGTGCCCGCTAAATTTATAAGCGGACATAATAACGCCAAAACAAATCAGCGACGATAAAATTATCTGAAAAAGAATCACGCTTGTAACTCCCATATGAAAAAATTTAAGCATCGCTATAAAAAAAGGGTATACCGGAGTCCTGCTGTGTTCCGGCAAAAATGGCTGTGAATAAGAACCGCTATAAACTTTATGGGAAACAATATTTTCTGCTATCTGTACATAGCCGTACGAGTCCGGCTGCATAAACCTTTCCTGATTATTTGACATTATAACAGCGAATAACAAAAGGCGTAAAAATAACGCTGTAAACAAAATCCATAATACCGGTTTATTCAACAATTTTTATCCTTATACACATCGGCATCCAGCGGCCTGAAAAGGAATATCCGGTTGCCTTTATAATCAAAAACTTTTAGGAGTTTCATTTCTTCCGAATCAATAATCTCCATAATCACGTCCTTATAGTTATTGTAAACAGTACCTATTTCCGGCAAACACAGATAATCGTATTGCCCCGCTTTATCAACGATGACTTTTTTGTTTATATTTGCGGGAGCTGTTCTATCCCATAATATTTTCCCTGTAAGTTTGTGTTTAGCCAGATAAAAATGGCTGGGCTCAACTTCCGCCGGGGCATAAACCCTGAGCGCGCCCTTTTCAGGGACAAGCAATTTCAAATAGTCCATCAGTTCGCCGTAAGGATAGATATTTTCAAACCTGTTACGCAAAACCGTTCTTTGCACTCTGTCAGCAGCGAAAAAATTACTATAAACCAATTCTGAAGTTAAGAGAAGGCTGACCATGACTAATATCTTTTTGTTTTTTTGTTTTGCCCAGTATATAAAGTCTGTTACCGCAACCGCAAAGAAATAAAACAATCCCAGGTAAACGGGTTGGGCATGCCTTATATAACCATTCGCATGTGTCAAACTTATCATCAGATAATAACCCAAAATCAACATAATCCAATACAAGTTAAATCTCTTTCTTTTAAAAACACACCAAACAACTGACAAAAACAATAATGCTGATAAAAACGGGCCCAGCGTGCCGATCAAATCAATCAAATTTTGTCCTAATTGGGCCGGATAAAATATATTGTCCCACTTACTGGCGGCATTCCGGATTTTTAAAATAGCCCCCATGGCAGTAAACGGTAATCCAATAAGCGCCGGCACCAGCAAGGCATGTAAATATTTTTTAAAAAAACCAATAGTGACTTTATTTTTGTAATATTTGTACAGAAGATAGAACAGCATAACAGGTACGAACCCTATTGTTAGCCTTTTGTAGAGAAGCCCTATGGAAAGCCAGAGGACAACCCAACTTATATGCCTATTCTCTTCCAGCGACTTTAAAAAATGATATGACATCGCCGCGAAGAAAAAAACTGTTCCATTCTCAAGCACAGAATAATTACTAAAATGAAAAAAAGTCGGGAAAAACAATGCCAGAAACAAAACGATATCGGAATCAGCCCGTTCTGATACCGCTTTAACCGCTTTAAACACATAAACCGCGGTACCCGCAAGAAATACAAACTGGATACCTCTCCCCACAAATTCATTTATCCCAAAAAGCGCATATCCCATCAAATAAACTAATTTTGCCACAGGCGGATAGCGGAAAACAGACTGCCACATACCCACAGTCTCTACTAAATTGGTTTTAATCAGGAAAAAGGCATATATATTTAAGAGGCACACTGGCAGCCAGTAAATTAAATTAAACTTTTGTAACTTCCGCAAAATTATCCGTCCGTAAAGAAAAAGAAACACAACGGCTCCTAAAACCATCAATGTGACAGCAAGCGGGGGAATAAAACGATACATGTGGCCGAGAACAGTGGCCGCCGGCGAGATATGGGATTGCATATCATCTCCAGTGACAACGGGCAAAATCCAAAAAGGGAGATGTGCCACTATAGCCAATACAAAAATACCTACGGCGACGACGTTTGACTTTCGTGATTCCGCGTGATCACGGCTAGAAATCAAATCCGCGGAAATATCCGTTAAGCCGGGCCACCAATAGATAATCCCCCCTATTAATCCGACAAATATATTAAGTAGAATCATCCGATATACGGCTGGGATCGCAGGAACAAACCATACAGGATAGAAGCCATAAAACAGCACAACAAAAAGAAACAGCAGCGTGTTGAAAGAATTCTTTCTGATTGCCTTTTGCCCGCTCATTTTTTAATGCTTTCGCGCATAAATAAACAGAGAACCGGAAATCTCGCGGATGACCGGCACCTTCTCGGCCAACAGAGCCGATTTCTCCATTGCGCCTATCATAAACCCGGGAATGGCCGGATGCAGAAAATCATAAGGTTGAACATCAACAGAACTGAAACCGCAATTACGCAAAATACCCGGCAAACCCCATCTGAAAAAAGCGGTTTCATCCGGCGAATCCCCCATGATCTTTTTAAGCGGCGGGAAATTCTTCTGAAGCATTATCTGAGGATTGAGCATATTGGGTTCACTGAAAAGTATCTGCCCCCCTTTTTTCAGGACCCTGTGTATTTCCGGAAGCGCCAGAGACAAATTCAGATGGTGCAAAACAGAATTTCCCATGACAACATCAAATTTGCCGCCGGCAAAACTCATTTTTTCGGCATCTTCCTTCGAATATTTAATATTCTGCCCTGCATGATACATATTCGCGATATTTAATAATTCCGGAGATATATCAACGGCTGTCACATCAGCCCCTGTTGACGCCATCCCTGCGGTAAAAATTCCCGTTCCGCATCCTATTTCAAGAATATTTTTACCTGTTTCTATTGCGCCTTTTTCTATAAATAATTTAATTCTTCGCACCGCGCGAAGCTTTCCCGCAGGGGAAGCCCAGCCCCATATATTCTCGGCGTTTGAAGAAATCGCCTTGCCGTGCTTAATTTCGTTTTGCCGCATTGTTATTCACCTTAAGCTTAAATTTAATAAACGCTATTATGCTCATCTTCAACAAAAGCAAGCCATGGGTAAACCTGCTGATTTTTGTGTCACCATATGTTCTCGCCCGATACCTCACAGGCAGTTCCGTAATTTTGAGCCCCAACCGCGCCGCGCCGAAAAGCAGATCAAAATCCCCGAATGGGTCAAATTCACCAAAATATTTCCTTCCTTCTTTAATTCTCTCGTAATCTTTTTTAAAAAGAACTTTTGTCCCGCAAAGAGTGTCATTTATCCTCTGCCCCAGAATCCATGTAAAAATAAAACTGAAAAATTTATTACCCAGATAATTGAGAAATCTCATCGCCTGCTTTTCCATGGGATAAACCAGCCGCGAACCGTTTATAAAATCCCCCTTTCCCGACGCGATTGCATCATAAAATTTATCGAGGTCTTCGGGCAGGACCGTCAAATCGGAGTCAAGAATCATCAGTATCTCGCCCGAAGCCGCGTCAAAAGCTTTTCTCACAGCATCGCCCTTGCCCGTCCCCGCGCCCTGATGAATCAGCTTTATATCTTTATCGGGATGTTGCGTAATCATTTCTTTGATTTTTTCAACGGTTCCGTCAGTGGAATTGCCGTCAACAAAAATAAGTTCCGAGCCTTTTCCAAGTTCAGGAGTCTGCTTCACTGCATTTTCTATATTTCCCGCTTCATTGCGGCAGGGGATAACAACCGAACAGGAAAATTCCTTGCGTACCGGCCGCGGCAAAGGACGCGCTTCAATGTAAGTTACAAGACAGAATTTGTTAAGCAATGAACATTTTACGGCAAGTTTATTTACAAAATCCGATATAAAAGGGATATATTTGGGGAAAAGAAAAAATCTGCCTTTTTCTACAACTTCAAAATCGGAGAGAAAGAACAGATTTTCAAGATCATTCATATCCAGCCAGTTCTGAGGCGGCTGAGACATTTTCAAACCCAATTTTTCCGCCAGTACTATGACCGGCTCCCACAGCTGATTGTAATAAGTAAGCAGTATTCTTGTCCCCTTATGAGAAACCTTATGAAGATTTCCAAAAGCTTTCAGCACATCCTTGAGAAGCCCGACTATATCCTGAAGAATAATAACGTCAAATTTTTCTAAAAGAGAAAGCTCCTCTATATCATCATTATAAAAACTGATTTCCGGATTTTTCTTACGCGCAATTTTTATCATTTCAGCGCTGATATCAAATCCCGCCTTTGACGCGGAATTTAATTTCCCAAGCATATCTCCCGTCGAACAGCCTGCTTCCAGGACGGAGCATTCTGATGAAAAGCGGAATTTGAAAAAATTTTCGAGACTTTTGTGATAATAGCTATTCTTTTTTCTCCAGTGACTGCGGTTGCCAGCCACTTTGTCAAAAAAAGATGTTAGCTTCTGCTTGTTCATTGTTTTTTCATGAACATCACTTTCAGGCCCGCGCGGGCTTTTCTGAAAAATTCTCCCGGCGTCCTGATATTGAAAAGGATACGGGTGATATTTCCCGGCCTTAAATAAAAACCCTGATAAGCCCTCACCAAAAGTTCATGCAGATCTTCCCTCGTGAAATTTTCGCCCCAGTGGGGCGGGACAAAATCATCTTCCGGATTTTCCGCGAATTTTTTCCAGTGATCTTTCTTTATTATCCCCGATTCCATCCCGAACCTGTAAAGTTCGGTGCCCGGAAAAGGCGTAAAAATCGTTAAATGCGCGTAATCTGCCCTGATGCTCTTCATCATGCTGAAAGTCTCTTCCATATCCGCCATGGTCTCGCCAGGCAGGCCTATCATGAAATAAGTGAGCACTTTCAGCCCTATTTTACGCGTGAGCGCGCACACATCCCGGGCCTGCTCCGGCGTTATCCCTTTGTTGATGTTTTTCAGCACTTTCAAAGAACCCGATTCTATGCCGTAATGTATGCCTATACAGCCGGCTTTTTTCATCTTAACAAGGATTTCTTCGTCAACCGTATCCACCCGCGCCCGGCAGTCCCATCTGATATCAAGTTTTTTCTTTATTATCAGATCGCAAATATCCGCCACTCTTTTTTTTATTACCGTGAAGGTGTCGTCGTAGATGAGGAAATCCCTGATACCCATCCTAACGCATTCTTCCAGTTCGCCTATGACATTCTCAGCCGACCGGCAGCGGAATTTTTTCCCGAGATGCGGCCGGAGGCAGAATTTGCAGCCGTAGGGGCATCCCCTGCTGGTAAAAACGGTTGTGACAGGGGTGCGGCTAAAAATCAGCGACGAATATCTCTCAAACGGCGTCAGGTCCCTGGCCGGATGAGGGAGAGCGTCCAGATCTTCAATCATCGGAGCGAGCGGTGTTTTCACTGTTTCTCCGGAGTTATTTTTATATACCAGCGACGGGACTTTGCTCAAATCGCCTTTGGTTTCATAAACATCCAGGAATTCTTTGAACACGATTTCACCCTCGCCGAGAATAAGAAAATCAACCTGCGGCAGATTTATCGTTTCATCCGGGTAAATAAAAACATGCGGGCCGCCAAGGACGCATTTCGTGCCGTCGTTCAGCTTTTTCACAATACCGGCTGTTTTCAGGACATCCCTCATTGTGAAAGTCATGGCCGTTATACCGACTACATCCGGCGCGAAAGCCGCTATCCTTTTCTCCAGGAGAGAATAGCTCAGATGCTCGGAGGGAGCGTCAATCACAGCAATCTCGTGCGAAGAATTCTTGCGCAGATATGCGGCGATATACAGAAGCCCCAGCGGAGGATTGAAACCCCTTTCACTTTCTATGATCCGGGGATTATTCCCAAGCAACTCGTTTTCCGACGGGGGATTTATGAGGAGCAGTTTCACTTCAACTTAATTTTTGTTTTGCTTGACGACATCGGCTATAAAAGCGAGAACAAAAATCTGTATGGCCACACTTACGAGAACAGATACTGTCGCGTCAAGGATTTCGCCCATTTCCCAGGACACCCCAAAAACCACAGCCGCGATAAGAACAAAAAAAGCGCCCAGCGGCAGCAGCACTTTCAGAGGGTTGAAATAAAGAGTCGTCCTGATTATGAGCAGGATCATGTTCTTTGTATCGGAAAACGGCCGGAAGCTGGACTTTCCCGACCTTTTAAGATAGGGTATTATCTCATAATTCACTGTCATCCCGTTTGTCAGAAAAGCCGCCGTGATCGTTGTGGTGAAGGAAAATCCGTCGGGAAAATAAGAAAAGAACTTCATAGCCTGGTCTTTTTTGAAAATCCTGAGGCCCGAGTTAAGATCCGGTATTTTTTCTCCTGTCAGAAAACCGGCGAATTTGTTTATAATCCATTTGACCGGCCTTCTCAGCGGCGAAAGGTCTAGGTTCTCTCTTTTACCGACGAGCATATCCTCTCCCCTGTAGTTTTCAAGAAGTGTCCGCACGGCTTCCGGGGGGTATGTGCCGTCAGCGTCAATGATGCATATTTTTGAATATTCCGCTTTACGCAAACCCTTTTTTATTGACGCGCCGTAACCGCACTGCTTTTGGGAGTTTATAAGCCGGACCGTTCCCGGCACAAGGCCTTCGCTGCCGTCGGTAGAGGCGTCATTTATCACGATGATCTCGCTTTTTGGCACACCGCTAATCACCCCCCCCAGAGATTTTAAAAGCTCCGGGAGAGTCTCTCTTTCGTTAAAAACCGGTATTATAAAAGAAATCTCATCTATCATATTAAGCTCCTGAACAATAACCCTTGCGGGGCATTTCCCCTGCCCGATAATAATATATTTTTACGCCGCTAATGTCCACCGCGAGCGCGTCATTGGAAATCGTATGCGCCGTCAATAAAAACCCTGTGCCACAATTCCAGCATCAGGAGCGCCCAAAGGCGATAGCCATGCTGCCTCTTCCCGGAAAGATGTTCTTCAAAAAGTTTTTCGACCTCTTTAATATTGAAATAACCCCGTGAGACAGCCTTGCCGGACAGCACTATATCTATAAAATATTCCTTCCACTCATTCCTAAACCACTTGTCTATCGGAATCCCGAAACCCTGTTTACCTCTATTTATAATCGCATCGGGAAGGATATCTTCAAACGCGTCTTTCAATATCCTTTTTTGTTTCAATCCTCTTATTTTCCATGAGGAAGGGAGACTTGCCGCAAACTCAACAAGCCGGTAATCCAGAAAAGGCGAACGGGCTTCAAGAGAATTAGCCATAGACGCGACATCCATTTTTACCATGAGGCATTCCGGTAAATATGTCGTCATATCTGTATATAAGGCCCGGTCAAGTAAATCCGAAGCGGGCGCACTATCAAAAGTTTCTTCAAGATACCCGCACGCGTCATGCTCCATAGCAACCGCTTTCATTTCATCGGAGTAAATTTGAAATTTTGTTTCATTATCAAAAATACGGTGCCATATAAGATTCCGTCTGGCCGGCTTTTCTTTTAAAGCATTTAGAAATCTCTTCCCTCGTTTAAAAATATTAACGCGCCCTGCTCCTTCGGGGAGCATATTCACCATTGCTTTAAAAACTTTATCCGGGATCAGCTTAAAAGGAAAAGCTATTAACTCGGATTGTTTGAGCGCCAGATGACGCAGATAACCCCCGAAATTCTCATCGCCGCCGTCGCCGTTCAGAGCGACTGTTACATGCCTGCGGGTCTGGTTAGCCACATAATAGCTGGGAAGAGCCGAAGAATCCGCGAAAGGCTGATCATAATGCCAGACAAGTTTTTCAAGGATAGCCGTATCCTTAGGTTCAACAATAAATTCCGTATGATCGGTCTTAAAACGTTTTGCCACCGTATCAGCATATTTAAGTTCCGAAAAATCCTGCTCTTTAAAACCTATGGCGAATGTCTTGACCGGATAACTTGAAAGGGAGCTCATAATACCGACGACAACTGACGAATCTATGCCTCCGGAAAGAAACGCGCCCAGCGGCACATCCGATATCATCCTTATTTTTACCGCATCCTGAAGGATGTCTCTTATATTTTTTTTGGCTTCAGAGTAAGACAAGTTTGTTTTATTATGGTAATCCGGAGCCCAATACTTTTTACATTCCTGTTTAGCCGACGAGTCAATTGTAAGAAATGACGCGGGGGGGATACGGAAAACATTTTCAAAAATTGTCATCGGCGAAGGGATATACTGATAAGTCAGATAATAATGGATAGCTTTTAAATTGACCTTTTTTTCAAATTCCGGAACCGCAAGAAAAGATTTAATTTCAGAAGAAAAATAAAAAGATTCACCGATCTGCGTATAATACAGCGGCTTTTTCCCTGCCCGGTCCCGGGCAAGAAAAAGAAATTGTTTATTTGTATCCCAGATCGCAAAAGCAAACATACCGTTCAGCTTATTAATACAGTCGGTTCCATACTCTTCATACAGATGCGCCAGAACCTCGGTATCGCTTTTTGTTTTGAAAATATGTCCTTTCCGTATCAATTCCTCCTGTAAATTCTGGAAATTATATATTTCCCCATTACAGACTACCACTATGGATTTATCTTCATTAAAAATTGGTTGAGCGCCTGTTTCAAGATCAATTATACTGAGTCGCCTCATCCCAAGGCCAACTTCATGAGCTCTGGTCTTTGAACTTTGAACTTTGAACTTTGAACTAATGTAGTATCCCTCATCATCAGGCCCTCTATGTATAAGAAGTCGGTTCATTTTCTTCAAAACAGCGGCTTCAACCGCTTGGCCGTTAAAATTGACTATTCCGGTTATTCCGCACATACCTGTTCCTCTTTTTTGAAAACAAATTCGTTACAGCCGTATCCTTTCCTGCAGGTAATAACCTTTTTTTCACAAAAACCTCGGGATTTGAAAAATTGTATCACTTTTTCGGGAGAAGCAACTTCAAAAGGATATCCGCCTACCCAATCTATAACATCCCGCCAGGGATCCATACCGCGCGGAGATTGTTTGTAATTCTTCCATGTATAAAAAGGTTTCCCTTTTGATAAATCTTTGAAACAGGTTAAAATCCAGATTCTGATAAATGCGGGGAAAAGAATAATAAATTTAGATATGCCTGGAAGCCAATTATAAAAAAATTTAATTCCAAGCCAAACTTTGCTAGAGTACCCCTGATCATTATATAAGGCGATATATATCAGACCTCCCTTCCTAACAAGTCCGGCAGCATTGTCGCAAGCCTGCCACATATCTCCCGTATGGTGCAAAACACCCCAGCTGTAAACAATATCAAAATTCCCTAGGGAAGATATATACTCCGCATCCAAAATATCCCCTTTCTCAATCTTCCAATCCTTTGCGTGCGGAGCATATTTGCCATTAAGATATTGAACGCACTCAACTGATTCGATATCATAGTCAAAACTATAAACCCTTGCACCGAGAAGACAGGCGGCCAGGCTGAAAAGACCGCTGCCTGCGCCGGCATCCAAAAAGTCTTTATCCCTTAAGTTTTCAGCCCCCAGCATATCAGCCAGCGATTCTTTCGCTTTATCAATTCTTATATCATCTATTGATCTGACAAATTTTTTCCAATTTTTCCCAAATCTAAATTTTTTCATCATAAAATATACTCTGATTTATTTTCAAAACCGTTTTACCTTCTGTTTAACCTTCAATCACGCGTACGACGGCTAAAGATAAAAACTAAATCCAAACCATGTTTGAACTTACATATTTCTAACTCATATCCAAAACTGAAATTGATTATAGCAAAAAAACAAAATCCTGTGTGATAATGCAAACAATCTGAGATGTTGCACTATTGCGACGGGTCTTAAAAAATGATATTCTTTATCTTCGAAAGCTAAAATTAAGGATTAAGTTTATGAAAGTAACATTGGTTGTTTTGACGCTCAATGAAGTAACCGGCATGCGTACGATTATGCCCCGGATTAAAAGGGAATGGGTGGATCAGATACTAATACTCGACGGTGGTTCTACTGACGGGACAATAGAGTATGCCCGAGAAAACGGCTATTCTGTTTACATCCAGAAAAAAAAGGGAATTCGTAACGGATATATGGAGATTTATGATTTGATTGAAGGCGACGTTTTGATAACTTTCAGTCCGGACGGGAATTCCATTCCGGAGCTCATTCCTCCGCTGATAGAAAAAATGAAGAAAGGGTATGATATGGTTATTGTATCACGATATAAAGATGGAGCCAAAAGTGCAGATGATGATATTGTAACTGCTTTTGGAAATTGGATGTTTACAAGCATTATAAATATTTGTTTCGGAGTTAAATATACGGATGCTATGGTAATATACAGAGCTTATAAAAAGGAACTGATTAAAAAACTGGATTTGGATAAAGATGATACTTATCTGCCTGAGAAATGGTTTTTCACTAAAGTACCATGGGAACCAATTCTTTCGACAAAATGCGCCAAAATGAAGTTAAAAATAGGAGAAATTCCGGGTGATGAACCTCCTCGAATTGGCGGGGTGAGAAAATTGCAGATAATCAGATGGGGATGTGTCTTTTTGACACAGATTTTGCGAGAAGTATTTTTTTTGAAATAAATGGTGGCCCCCCTGTATAAAAATATATCAAAAAACAAGTTAATTGCTTTTTACGAAATACTGCTGCTGGGGATAAAAGCGAAATTTGATGAAATTGTAGATTTTGCCGGAGGAGAACAATTATGCGGAGTCTATTAAAAAAAGAAGATCTAATATCGTTTGAAAATGAAATTGCAGATTGCTTTAATAAAGCTATGATTAAGGCTCCCATACATCTCTATAGCGGTAATGAAAGTAAAATGTTGGAGGTTTTTCAGCACATTAATGAAAATGACTGGGTTTTATGTTCATGGAGAAATCATTACCAGTGTTTACTTAAGGGGGTACCCAGAGAACGATTAAAAAATGATATTTTGGCGGGGAGATCTATTTCTCTTTGTTATAAAGATTATAGAATTATATCTTCGGGAATTGTGGGGGGAATAGTTCCTATTGCAGCAGGAATTGCATTGGATATAAAAAACAAAAAAGAAAAAAATAAAGTATTTTGTTTTATGGGAGATATGACTTCCGAGAGTGGCGTTGCTTATGAGAGTATAAAATACTGTATTAACAAGAAACTTCCTATTCATTTTATCATTGAAGATAATGGCAAGTCTGTTTGCACCATAACAAAAAAAGCTTGGGGGCTTGATAAATTAACCTATGAAGAATCGTTAAATGACTATATAACTTACTACAAATATGACGGGAGCAGATATCCACATGCTGGCAGCGGTGTAAGAATTCAATTTTAGGAGTTCTTTATGAAATATTTTGATGAGTTAAAAAGATCTATGGAATGGCTTTCGGATAAACCGGAGACAATATTCTTAGGCCAGGCTGTTGAATATCCCGGTACCGCAATAACAAATACATTATCAGCTGTTTCAAAAAATAAATTACTTGAAATGCCGGTTGCCGAAGAAATGCAAATGGGGATTTCAATAGGTTTGGCAGTTAATGGATCTATTCCTATAAGTATTTATCCACGGTGGAACTTCCTGCTGTTAGCCACTAACCAACTAGTCAATCATTTAGATAAAATGTCAATATACTCAAAAGGTGAGTTTAATCCAAAAGTAATAATACGAACCAGTATTGGTTCTGAAAGGCCGATCAATCCTCAAATTCAACACACGGGAGACTATTCTGATGCCTTTAGATTAATGCTAAAAACCGTTGAAATAATAACACTCGATGAACCAAATCAAATTTTCCCGGCATATCAAAAAGCTTATTGTCGAACGGATGGCCGTTCAACATTAGTGGTAGAATATGGGGATTATTATAATGAAAAATAGCGTTGCGAAAGAAAAAGTGTCAGCAGTAATGATTTTCGGTTAGATCAATTCATGAAGAGTAAAGATAAGGTATTAAATGATATATTGACTGTTGATGCTGAAAAAGTTGCATCATGTTTTGATTTTCAAGAGTTATCTAATAAAAAAGTAATTATAACCGGGGCAAATGGTTTAATCGGGGTAAATTTCATAGCATCTTTGCTCCAGATTGGAACTAAAGTTTCCGGAATCAAAATTTTTCCGATCATTCATTCAAAGCCTTCAGGATTTCTATCGCCGTTTCTCAATCATAAAAATGTTCAAGTCTTTATAGGCGATTTAACTGATGGGGTTTTTACAGAAACAATACCTTATGCGGATATTATTATTCATGCCGCTGGTTCAGGAGAACCTAGTAAATTTATGGAGAACACAGTATCTTCACTCAAAATAAATACATTAACTACATTCAAATTATTTGAAAAACTAAATGTTAATGGAAGATTTCTTTTTATTAGTAGCAGCGAGATATATCACGGGCTGAAATCGCAAAAATATTCTGAAAATCAGATTGGGAATACTAACACTGATCATCCGCGAGCTTGTTATATTGAAGGGAAACGCACTGGAGAGACTATTTGTAATTTATATAGACAGCAGGGGATAAACGCATTTTCAGTTAGGCTTTCATCGACTTATGGTCCGGGCATGAGTTATGGAGATCAAAGAGTGCTGCCGTCATTTATTCAAAAAGCAATAAAGGGCAAAATTGAATTGTTGGATTCAGGGGATGTTACAAGAACATTTTGTTACATTTCGGATGCAATTGCAATGATGTGGCATGTGGTCTTACGCGGTAAACACAATTGTTACAATGTTGGGGGAGTAGTTCCAATCAAGATCAAAGAATTGGCTCACCTAATAGGAAAATTATTAAATGTTCCTGTAATAATTCCAAAGATAGACACAGCTGTTGCCGGGGCTCCTGATAGTGTATGCCTGGATATGAATAGATTACTATCTGAATATAATAAATTTCTTTTTGTCGATTTCGAAGAAGGTGTTAACAGAACCATAAATTGGTACAAGAACTTAGAAGAAAAAGTATAAAAATGGAAAAAAAATCTAAAATTTACGTTGCCGGTCATAATGGTCTTGTGGGATCGGCGATAGTGAGAAAATTAGTTTCGGAAGGTTATGATAATTTAGTATTCCGTAATTCAAGCGAGTTAGATTTGAGAGACAATGGAAGTGTAACTGCTTTTTTTGAAAACGAAATCCCCGAATATGTGTTTTTTGCAGCAGGTACTGTCGGGGGAATTATGGCTAACATTAAATACCCGGCAGATTTCATTTATAATAATATAGCGATGGCAGTTAATGTTATTGAGGAGTCATATAAAAATAAAGTAAAAAAGCTGCTGTATCTTGGTAGCAGTTGTATATATCCCAAAAACGCAAATCAACCAATCAAAGAAGAGTGTCTGATGAGTGGGGAATTAGAGGAAACAAACAAACCATTCGCAATAGCTAAACTTGCCGGTATTGAACTATGCCAGGCATATAATAAACAATACGGAACAAGCAATATTTGTCTTATACCCTCAAATGTATTTGGTATAAATGATAATTATGATTTTGAGAATTCACATTTAGTCGCTGCGCTGATTAGAAAAATATATGAGGCGAAAAATGAAAACAAGCCATTTGTAAAACTCTGGGGAACCGGTCGAGTATTAAGAGAAGCTTTGTGTTCCGATGAATTAGCTGAAGCATGTTTGTTTTTTATGAACAAATATTCGGGGAGTGATGTTATAAATATTGGGAGTGGGTTAGACTATTACATTTCTGACCTGGCACAAATGATAAAAGAAATTTCCGGTTATGAGGGGACAATAGAATTCGATACAAGTAAGCCGGACGGTATGTACAAAAAACAATTAGATGTCAGCAGGGCAGCCAAATTGGGTTGGAAAACTAAGGGGGATTTAATCATGGAATTAACAAAAACCTATAATGATTTTGTTGCGAATTACAATAAATATTGTATGAATTAAGAGGATAATTATATGTGGAAATTACAGGAAAACATTCTTGAACAAAGTGATAAAAATGGCCTGTCTGATTTTATTAATTCTACAGATCGATTTACTCAATTCACTATGGTAAAACTATTTGAAAAAGAATGGTCTAAATGGCAGGGATGTAAATATTCTGTTTTTGTTAATTCAGGCAGTTCTGCGGATTTACTTATGATGGATGGCATTAAGGAGTATTACAACATACCTGATAATAGTGAAGTGATTGTCCCGGCCGTAACCTGGACGACAAATATAACAGCTGTTATACAAGCTAAATTAAAACCGGTATTTGTTGACATCAATTTATGCGATCTGTCGTTTAATTACGATGCTATTGAACAAGTGATTTCAAAAAAAACCAGAATTATTTTAGTAACTCATCTTATTGGTTTGCCTGCTAATATGGCAAAAATAAAATCTATTGCAGAAAAATATAATTTGATTGTATTGGAAGACTGTTGCGAATCGCATGGATCTACTTTTGATGAAAAAAAAATAGGTAATCATGGAACCACAAGCACTTTTAGCTTCTATTGGGGCCACCACATGACTACTATTGAGGGTGGTATGTTATGCACGGACGTAGAAGAGTTGAATGATCTGTTTATATTAAAAAGATCACACGGGTTGGCTAGAGAGTTGGACTCGTCAAAACATTCTATTTATAAAAAAAATACCCTGATATTGATTTTAATTTTTTGTTTCTCACGTTTGGCTATAATTTTAGGAATACAGAATTGCATGCAACAATAGGAATTGAACAATTAAAACACCTTGGTAACTATATTGCAATTAGAAATAAAAACTATGAAAAATTCATTGAAATATTGGCGTTTGTTGCAGATAAAATATACATGTGTAATTCTAAGGGATTCTCGTCTTTCTGTTTTCCGTTTATCTTTAGGGATAAAATGAATAAAAATATATTACAATCAAAGTTTTTCGATAACCAGATCGAAACCCGTCCAATTATAAGTGGAAATCTTTTGCGTCAGCCATGTTTTAAAGACTATGGCAAATATTCCGATTTTTCCAATGCTGATATTTTGCATCAAAATGGTTTTTATATCGGGAACAATCAATTTGTGAACGAGGCGAGGCTAAATAAACTAAAGGACATTCTTCACGAAGTATTTTAATATGTATATTCCAGCCTCCAAATACAAACTTATAATCAATATCACAAAATTTATTGGACCGGACAAAAAAATTAAATATTTTCCCCTTTATTATTGATGATTATTTTTCTGCGCGCCTTCAAATATCGCCAACCATTCAACCCTAATGCAACCAATATCGGATATACCGGAACCGCGTATCTGGGTATACCCCAGCAAACAGAATACCCCGCCCAGTAGACTAAATAAAATAATGATAGGAACATAATCTCAATTCTCCGTTCATATAATAGCCCGGCAAACAATCCTATATACAGCGGGAATTGAATTAATACCGCCGGAACAATCCAGATATACCATCTCATAGACACCCCGGCAACGTGACCAAACCATTCCCTTGAAACATTGGTGAAAGAAAAAACATTCTGCGTTATCTTCAGTAACGTTTCTCCGGGATGACTAGCCATGTATTTAAATATTTTTGCTCTGAATTCTTTAGGCGGCAGTCCTTGCTGTTTTAAATTTTTGACATAATCATTCCCTGCTGTTTTACCAAATATCCCGGACGAGTGGAAGAACACGGTGTGCATTTCAGTTCCCATGTCATTAATTAGAATAAATTTATTGAATTGCAGATAGTTTCTTACTGTCCAGGGAGTAAGTGTAAGAATAAATATCCCCGATATTACAACAAGTTTTTTCCAGGATAAGTTCCAATTTAACTTTCTAAAGAGTTTCGACAGCAGCCACATCACCCAAAATATCAATGGGGCATGCATTGTAACTATTTTACCAAGAGTCGCGATTCCCCAAAAAAATCCTACAAGAACGGCTTTTGTATATGTTTGGTCTCTTAGCCAGCAGACTGTCAAATACGCAGAAAAAGTAGTTAACAATAATAACATCGGCTCCTGCAAAATGTATACAAGTTCAGTGAATAAAAATGGATTAAGCGCAATAAATAAACCTCCCAAAAAAGAAACTCTTTGGGAAAACATCCTGGATAAAAGGATAAACGATACCCATATCCCGAGACTTTGAAAAAGTATTTGAAGGATTACCATAGCCTGCACTGTCATATTTTTTGTGATAGTAAACCAAAAAGCCAGAACTGCGGGAAACAAAGGCGGGCGCGAAGCGGAAAGGGTTTCCTCCCCGCAAGTGAAGCCTATCCCTGCCGCTACATCTTTCGCGGCCACTATGTAACCAACAGCATCACTCTGTTGTTCCGGTATCGGAGATAAGCGTGTAAAAATAAAATAAGTGAAAAAAGAAATAACGAAAAGTGGAAATCCGTAAACAAAACTCTTAGAAAATCCAATATTTCTCAACTTTGTTCCGGCGTCGGCAAATATTCTCATAATTATTACCCTTTACTGCTTAATTTTTCCCATGAAAAGACATCCATAAATGCGGACAATCTTGACTTTGCCGACCACGTGTAAAAATGAATATTTTTATGCTTTTTTGCAATGAATTTAATATATTCATCAATCCCTATTATGCCATCCTGCCTTATGGAAGTCCAATGCTTTCCATTTTTCCCGGATGGGGGGGCCCAACTGCCATAAAAATTCCCGGCATCATCAAGATCTATCCCGCACAAAACGATGTTAGCGAACTTTCTTCTTACGGCAAAATCAATGAATGTGCTAATTGAGCCTCTTACTTGCATAAAAAGTCTATCAGGAATAATTTTACGAAGCAAATCCAGAAAAATTAGTGACTGGCCAGTACGGCAGCTTACTGACATCAAATTGTAAACATACATCAGATCTTTTAAGTCTTTATAAACAAATCTCTTCATCTCGTGATTCTCAGATAGCTCAAGTTCTCTTATGGTTGTATCGCTTGTTAAAATAACTTTTGTTTTCCCATTTAATAGTTTACCGGACATTGCTTTTTTCCAAGCTTCAAAATACCGCGAAGAAGTAAACGGCCTGTATTGCGCTTCTTCCTGCTGACTAAGATGATCTATTAAATTAAAATCATGAAAACACTCAAACGCATAAATATCTGTTGTAAAAGAGTGTGTGTTAAACAAACCATCAGAATATGAATCATATTTTTTTATTTTCTCGAAATCTGCGGTTCTCATGTCATTAATTGACATGCCTGTGCCGAAAATAAAAAATGTATCACTTTTTTTATTATAATCGCTTATTCCGAATTTTTTAAAGGCGCTACTTTTTAAATAAGCTTCAGCTAAACTTATAAAATATCTCTTTAGGTAACCTAAAATATCCCTCACTACCAACCATGAATTATTCATTATATATCCCTTAAGTTAGTGTTAAAAATCCCTGCTTAAGCTTCTCCTTTGTATATTCTTTTTTTTATCCCTGAAATAGTCTTGAGATTTCGTGAGTAAAACCTGTCAATCTTTTCTTTTATTCCGGGGGTTAACTTTCTCTGAACGCATTTATTGTTTATTTTTAAAAGCCGCGGGTTTTCATCCAGATAATCTATAACTTTTCCCAGGCTGAGAACTCCTGTGAATTTTATTTCCCTGTGCAACCTTTTCAGAAACCTATAATCTTCCTTGTAATCCAGCGTCAACCTGATGTTCGGATGTCTGTATTTGCCCTTTGCCGGAAGCACACACACATCAAAAACTCGCGGTTGGTTAAACAGATGCCCCCATATTTCAGTATCTATCACTTCTTTAACTCTGCAAACAACCTCAAGAGCTTTATTTTTAAGCCCGTAACAAATACCGCCTATAGGTAACCCCTCTATTTTTATATAGTCATATTTCCCCTTTTTAGCTTCTTTGATAGCAAGCTCGGCATGATATATACTGAACAAAGGATTATCCGCCGTCACACTAATAATAAAATCCATATTGAACAACTTAGCGGCAGAAAACATTCGATTCAGAACATCCTCTTCGCTTCCGGCAAAATAATATATGCCGTTTTTTGCCGCAATATCAACAAGAGGCCTGTCCTGCGGATTGGTTGAAGTGCAAAGAACAATATCAGACACCCCTTTTACCACTTTAGCCCTGTCTATAATCCTCTCAATCACTGTTCTGCCGTTCAGATCCTTCAATATTTTCATCGGCAATCTCTTGGATTTCAATCTTGCCGTAATTAATAACCCTATTTTCATTTTGTTTTACCAAACTTATATTTCAACTTATCAAAAGTTATTATTTCGTCTTTCTTTATATTTTGTCCGGCATGCAAGCCAATCAAAGATACGAATTCTTTCTGTTGCACCGGAGATATTTCCCGCGTCCTCTTAAAGCACAGATTACTCAAACTCAGTTTTTCACCTTTTCTGATATCTCGTTCGGCGACAATAGCTTTTTTCATTGGTCCAGTTTGACCATATTTCAATTCAGCGGCCGACATTTTCATACTGCCCGAACCGTATACTGATAGTACTGTGGATAAAAGATTCTTTATTTTTAACATTTTGTCTTCGCCGACCGCCGCTTCAAAATCTATTCTCTTTTTACCCTCAGCAAGAGTAAAATGTTTTTCAAGTATGTTGATTCCCATCATGCCCGCCATACAGCTAACCTCTTCGTTATACCTATCATTAAACGCGGTATGATCGGCATATCCAACAGGCAAATCAAATAGTTTTTTCAACTTCAATATTTTTGACAAATTAATTTCGGAATAATTCGTTGGATAATTTTGAAAACCATACATTAACAAAATATCTCTTTTGCCTTTTTCCCTCAAAAAATTAACTGCATACTCTATTTCATCAAGCGTCGAGCCACCCACACCCAAAATAATCGTGCCTTTGAAAGCCGCGGATTCTTTAAGCATAAAATAATCGTTCAAACTCACGGCGTGAAGCTCAATCGCCTTGATATCAGGATATACCCTTTGTATGAACTTTATGCTTTCCACGTCGTCGCATAACGCGATAACATCCAGTTTTTTACCTTTAGCCCTGTCTATAAGCTCGCGCCATTGCTTTTTGGAAAAAAGCCAGGTTTTCAATAACTTCATAGCCGGATGCTTTTCCTGCATATAGCTTTCCAGTTTCAACATCAAATGATATTTAATCGCCTGAACTTTCAAATTGGCAATTTTATCCGTCATATCACGTAAGTAGCGGAAATCACCTTCATGATTATACGCTGTTTCAGCAATTATATACGGCTTGTTTTTGTTCATTTTATATTCCATCCTCCAGCAATTCATCAATTCGCTTTTTTGACAGCAATTCAGCCTGATCCGAAGAATACTTTTGAATTTTTGCCTTTTTGTAATTTTTATATTTTGCCCTGCTCTTTTTATATGCCTTGTATTTTTTATTGACTATCTGAGACGGCATAAGAATAAACATTTCACCGGTCTCATATGCGTTTTTCGATTCTTCCGGAGTCATGAGTTCTTCATAAAGTTTTTCACCATCGCGGGAACCTATTTTTTTTAGTTTAATATCATCCTTATTATGTTTGTGCTCAACCGCATATTTATCAATCATCACTGAAGCCAATTCACCTATTTTTAATGCCTGCATTTTGAAGATAAATATTTCACCGCCGAAGGAGTGGACTGTTGCCTTTATGACCAATTCAACAGCACGTGAAATACTCATAATGAAACGCGTCATATTCATATCTGTTACAGTGACGGGGCCACCTGCTTTTATCTGATCCATAAATATGGGGATAACAGAACCGCGGGACGCCAGAACATTTCCAAATCTGACACTACAGAACACTGTTTTTTTATAGCCCTTATAATAATCCGCCGAACTGGTAAGCCGTTCAGCTAACAATTTAGTAGAACCCATCACATTAGTGGGACTCGCCGCTTTATCCGTACTGATAGTCACCATTTTGTCCACATTTGCCTCCAATGCGGCATCTATTAAGTTTTGAGTCCCTAATACATTGATATTCACCGCCTCAAACGGGTTATACTCGCAAAATGGGACATGTTTCAAAGCGGCGGCATGAAAAATTATATCCACGCCTTCTACAGCCTTTTTTAGCCTTATCCTATCTCTTACATCACCAATCAAATATCTAAGTTTTGGATGATTTCTAAACCGCTGCTGCAGCTTAAAGTGGCTGTTTTCATCATTGCTGAATACCCGTATTGTTTCCACGTTATATTCCAACAACTGTTTCACAATACCTGAACCTATCGAGCCCGTGCCGCCTGAAACAAAAATATTTTTACCTTCAAAATATTTTTTAATTTCATTCATTTTTTTACCTCTCTTATTACTTTTTTTAACTTTTTCACAATAAAATCTACCTGTTTGTCCGATATGTTATTAAAAAATGGCAATGCTATAGTTAGACCGGAAATCTTTTCCGTCACAGGGAAATCGCCTTTTTTATATCCGAAAGTTTTCGTGTAAAACGGTTGAAAATGAATTGCCGGAAAATAACTATTGCAAGCAATACCATATTCTTTTAATTTAACAATGATATTATCCCGTTGCTTTTGGGAAAAATATTCCTTTAATCGAATAACATACACAAAATAACTCCTCGTTATCCCGAGATCATCATGAGCGGGAAGGATTATATCATCGATGCCACCCAACTTCTTATTATACATTTCCTGTATTTTTTTTCTTTTGCATAAAATTTCATTAATCCTCGATAATTGTGCTATTCCTAATGCACAATTGATATCGCTAATTCTATAATTATAGCCGATCCGCGTGTGCGCCAGCCACGCCATGCCATGATCCCTTCCCTGGTTTCTCAAGCTTCGGCAAATTGATGCAATTTGACTGTTATTCGTGACAATCATCCCGCCCTCGCCGGTGGTAATCTGCTTATTAGGATAAAATGCGAATACCCCGCAATCGCCAAAACGGCCAATGCTTTTCCCTTTATATTTTGCGCCAATTGCCTCACAAGCGTCTTCAATAACCGCTAATTTGTATTTTTTCGCGATTTTTCTAATTTTATCCATTTCACACGGATATCCGAATATATGCACAGGCAAAATAGCCTTCGTCTTCTTTGTTATTGCTTTTTCTATTTTTGATTCATCAATATTAAAATTATCTTCGCGTATATCAACAAAAACAGGCGTGGCACGTTCAAATAACATACAATTGGCTGAAGAGATAAAACTGAATGGGGTTGTGATAACTTCATCTCCGTCTTTAATCCCTAAGGCCTTGACGCACAGATGCAGCGCTGAAGTTCCGCTATTCACAGCTATCGCATATTTCACGTCTATGTATTCAGCAAACTTCTGCTCGAATTCTGAAAGTTTAGGGCCCAAACTTAAATGCGGCGTTTTCAATACAGCAATCACAGCATTTATTTCTTTTGCCGTAATATCGGGACTGGACAAAGGGATATTCATATTTTATTTTTTTTCTTCACGCGGATTGTTACAGGCACGCCAAAAGCAATAACATCTTCCGGGACTGTACGATTTACAAAACTATGGGCTCCAATAATAGTATTCTTACCTATTGTAACGCCCGGCATAATGGTAGAATGACTGCCTATGCGCGCACCTTTTTTTATTATTACTTTGCCCTTTTTATTATCAATGGTAGAGACAGAATATACCGAACAGTGAGAACCTATCTGCACATCGTCCTCAATTATAACCCCGTATTTAGCGTTAATGTAAGTGAATGCTCCTATATCCGTATATTTGCCTAATTTAAAATTCTTTTTATTTTGAACAACCCAGTTATATTTAGTCATCTTGCCGTCTTTAATCACCGGAAATTTCCAATTTTTAAATCCTTCTCTCATAATTTAATAAGTTATCCTTTTTTGCATAAGATTCAAATCAAATTTAACACCGCTGATGATTTTAACAATTTTATCGCTTGCTGTCCCATTGCCATAAGGATTTTTACACTTTTTAACTGACTCTCTGAGATTTCTGTTATAAACAGATTTTTTTATCGCCGCCTTAATTTTAGCTTTTTTACAATTGACATTTATAACATTCGCTGCCTGCTCTCTGCCCGCTTGCCTGCTGCCTATGTTCACTGCCGGTAAGTTAAAAGAAGGGGCTTCAATTATCGCGCTCGAAGAATTTCCCACTATAACCGACGCTATGCGCAAAACTCCAAGATAATCTCTATGCGGAATGCTCTTATATATTTCAACATACGGTACTTTGCTGTATTTTTTTATAACCGCTATCATTTGCCGGCCGCCGGCGTCAGCATTTGGATAAATAACCATGACAGGCAATTTAAAACTTACTGCGGCATACATTGTCTCTTTCATCTGGAAAGCGGCTTCTTTTATTTCAGATAAAACCGGATGCTGGATGACAAGAATCAATTTTTCGTCCGAAAAACCATATTTATCCCTTAATTCTTTTTTGGAAGTATAATCGCTTTTTAAAATCCTATCTAATGCCGGCGCTCCTACCAAATAAACCCTGTTTCTATCTTCCCCCATACTAATTATTCTTTCCGCACTTTTGCGAGTTGCCGCAAAATGTATATGTGACAACTTTGTTATTGCGTGCCTCAAAATGCCGTCGACATGGCCTGATATTTCACCACCATGGATATGCGCCACCGGTATATTAAGATAATTGGCCGCCACGGCGGCGGCAAACATCTCGCCTCTATCTCCTAGAACGACAACAATATCCGGCTTAATTCGGTTAAAAACATGCGCGAATTTCCCGACTGCCTGACCCACCGAATACGCCATTGCCTCACCGGTATCTTTGCTATACGAAATATCCACTCTGCTATTTACTTTAAAACCGTCTTCTTCAATATCTTTAACGGTGTAACCAAATTCTTTCATCAAATGCATACCTGTCGCAACGATGCTCAACTGTAAATCCCTGTCATTTTTTATCTTACTCAAAACAGGATAGTATATTCCGTAATCAGCCCTTGTTCCGGTAACAACGCAGATTTTCTTTTTCATTTTAAATATTTCCATAATAAAATTTCATTTTTACCAATAATTTTTGCGGCTTTTTTGCCTAGCACTTTATTCATGTCTTTTGGTTTAATTCCCGTGCCCGGCCTTTTGACTGTTAGCATTGCTAAAGTAATTTGCTCGCCCTTTTTTATTTTCCGGGTGGAAACAACACTTTTCCTTGCGATATCCATTATTCTTTTTTCCGAAAATGCCGGTTTTTTTATGCCGTTTCCAAATGCTTTTTCTATCATCCTGGTATTTTGTACCAGTTTTGAAAACTCCCTCTGCTCAATGGATGCTTTATGATCCGGCCCCTTCATTTTTTTAGAGAGAGTAAAATGTTTTTCAATTACACAAGCTCCCATGGCGACAGCGGCTAAAGACATTTCTATCCCTTTAGTGTGATCGGAATATCCTATTGGAACTTTAAATTTATCTCTTAACGTATTCATTGCCCTTAAATTCACATCATTCATATCTGCCGGATAATTCGAAGTGCAATGAAGCAAGATTAGTTTTCTATTCCCTGAATTATAAATCGTTTTAACGGCATCCTCAACTTCCGCCATTGTCGACATCCCCGACGACAATATAACAGGTTTGCCGAATCCCGCCACAGTTTTAAGTAAGGGTATATTTGTAATGTCACCCGAACCTATCTTAAAGGCCGGCACACCTAAGCCATTTAAAAATTGCGCGCTCTTTTGATCAAAAGGCGTTGAAAGAAATATGATTTTTTTCTTTCTGCAGTATTTAAATATCTCTCGGAATTCACTTTCTAAAAGTTCAAGTTTTCTAAGCATCTCAAATTGCGATTTTGCCTTAGCATTCTTCTTTTGATATTCTGCCTGCGGAGCTCTTCTGGTCACTAGTTCTTCTGTTTTAAATGTTTGGAATTTTACGGCATCCGCTCCGGCTGCTTTTGCCGCCTCAACAAGTTTGTTTGCCAGTTTCAAGCTGCCGTTATGATTAACCCCCGCTTCCGCAATTATAAAAGCCGGACAGCCATCGCCCACTTCCCGGTCCTTAATCCTAATCTTTTTTATTTTCATTGGTTCTCTAATTATTCTATGTCCCCTCGCACATTATCCGCCACAGCAATCTTCTGAACAAAATATTCAGCGACAGCATTCATAACGTTCAATGTGTTCTGAACATATTATAAGTTCAATAACTTTGTTTGTCAAGCCCTTGCCTTTTTCCTCATAGCCGAAAAACTCCCTTTTATATTGTACCATGTGTTTTATTATACAATACCCTGGAATACTTCCTTTAATCTTATCTCTTAAATAGCAAATAGTTCCTGATGAAACTATAAAACATTAAGAACACAAAACTAAAAAATATCACGCTTTTTACTGCTATAGCCGCATAAATATTAATCCCCAGGTTCTGTAATACAAACCAATACATACCTAAATACACTAGAAACAGCGAAAGAGACCCTCCTATCGTCCATAAGGGGGTAACTGTCTGTTTAAGTATATATTTCGCCGCATACCAGGTGAATAAAAAAATAAAGAAAAATGATACTGCTGTGGTATAGGCGCCCGCAATATATCCATATTGGGGAATGTAAATAAGGTTCATGATGATATTTAAGATTCCGCCCAAGACAGCAGCTAGAGAGATATACATATTTTTTTTAATATAGCCAATATGCCATGCATAAATATTAAACATTGCCCAGAAAACATACCCTATAGCTACAACGGGAATCACACTAACCGCGCTGGAATAATTAGAGGGTAGCATCACTACGACAATTTCATTTGAAAACAATATCAGCGCAAATGAACTTGCAATAACTATTTTAAATATATTTTTGACCAAATAATTATTCTTTTCGAAGTTATTCGCATTCCTGTTCTTCATCCAGTATGGAGCAAATGACATTAACAGCGCGGAAGAAACCGATACTACCAGCAACGCTATATTATATCCGGCGCTATAGAGGCCCGCGCTTGCAGAATCAACTATTTTATTAATCATTATCCTGTCAACATAACCAAGTACATAGTTGCCGAGCGGAAAAAACATAAGCGGGATTGAAAAACTAACAATATATTTGATGTGTTTCCAATAACATTTAAACTTAGTCAACTGCGATATCCTGTATATATAAAATATCGAAATCAATGTGCCTGCAATTAATTGCCCATAAATTCTACCCATATATCGAGTTGCAGTCATATGCAAAATGAGATAAATGCTTAAACTTACACCCAGTATTGCCAAAGATATATTTACAAGAGAATATTCTACACTCTTTTTACGAGGTACTGTTATTTGTAAATACACCGAAGTCAAAATATCTATCAGTGTTGCCCAAAGCAGTAATGGAACTAAGTTCTCCTGAAGGTTAAGGAGGTTTTGGAAATTTTCTCTATAAAACATAACGACAATGGAAAAAAATAGTACAATTGTGCCTGTCATTATCAAGGAACATCCTAAAAATTCACCAAAATCATCTTTCTCTTCATAATAATATCTGCCTATAGCAGAAAAAGTATATAATGGTAAAACAATTGCTAATATTCCCACGTAAGAATTGAAAACCTGTACAATCCCGTAATCCGCTGGAGAAAGCAGCCTGGTAAGAATCGGAATAGCAAGAAAACTGATGACTTTGACAGCAATGTCACCAAAAAAATAGTTCTTCGAGAGCTTCAATATTTCTCCCAAATCACTAGCCTTTATGTTGCTCCATATTTTTAAGATTATCAACTTCATTTATACTTGATTATTGCATTCAACTTCAAGTCTCAACAATATGCCTGATTTTCTGAAAATCATCATAAGACTCCGAGCCGGGACTGATAAACGCTAACTCCCTTTTAGTCTTAAAAAAATACCTGTACATTTCTTTAAGCAGTTTCACTGGAACACGAGTGACTTTCCGGCTCTCAAAAAAATTCTTAACACGTATAACATCTCTTATGAAACGCGCCTTAAAACCAAAATTCTGTGCCAAATAACCGCGCATATACGCATCCATCGCTTTATCAATCAATTCTCCTGCCTCTTTTTCATTTATAGCCCTTTTATCCAAGAGAAACCTTATGAGACAGTTTTTAAAATTCACATACTTTTCATCGGACACACCCTGCCTGATAAAATCTGACATGTTGTCCATATGTGCGTTCGATGCATGGGGCTCGGAACTGCGTACACAGTACAACCGATCCATAATCTTCATCTTCCCGCATATAACCGTAATCATGGCAAGCAAAATCTCTCCGAAATATACATCTGAAGTGTTTTCCATGCGTTCTTTCCATATGCGTTTCAGAAGGCCAGTTCTGTGGACCGCATAAAACGTGGGAATCGTGTAATCAGACAAGTAAGTCACCAGTCTTTCCCCCGGAGATGCTGAGTTAAGCGATTTATATGGATAAGCCTGAGACCAGTAGACTTCACCGGATGCCTTAAGTTCATATTGCATATACTGCCCGTGTACAACGGAGTAATCACTGTTTCGCTGAAGAAAATTCACACATTCCTCAACAGCCATGGGAATAACAAAATCATCGTCCCCGCAGAAAAGACAGTAGGGGGTGACAACTTTTTCCACACCTTTATGCAGTTTTTCCGCATATTCTATTTCCCTGTCATATCGGTAATAGGATACGTTATCATCATCTAATATATCCTTCAGTTCATCGGAGTCCATCGTATGACTGCTTGAATCCAATATGATTATCCTGCTGCTGATTCCATGGGATTTATAGTATTTCAGCAATCTCAGCAGTAAAGAATATCTGTTCAGAGTTGGAATGATTATTGTAACCTGCTGTAAGAGACTATCCCGCATCATGCCTTCTCTATTTTACGTGTTGATTCGCTGTAAAGGACAGTGCATTCCTTGCATAATTCAAGCGTATTTTTTTTACCTGCCGAATGCGCCTTTCTTATTTTGTTAAATTTGTCGGCATTGAATATTTCCATAGGACTGCTATCAGTGACATTGCCGAAATTATATTTACCATGCAGAAAATCCTCGCTGCACAGAGGAACAGTTCCGTCTGATAAAATAATCAAGTTCTCAAGATGATGACAGGCTTTCTTCTCAATATCCGGATTTATTCCCGAAGTTTTCACGACCACATCTTTATTTAAAAGTTCCCCTCCCCATGAATGCATGTCATAAATAATAATCAAATCATTTTTATCCCCATCCAATTTCGCCCTCCAAAACTTTCTGAAAGCCGGCCATTCTTCCCTATTAGATTCCTGCTTAATAAATCTCATAACGAATCTTGTTTTATAATTTTCTTTGTCCCTTAACTTTATAATGTCCTCGCAGTTTTTTACCACTCTTTCGAAGTTCACTCCTTTCCTTATGCTTTCATGCGTCTTCTTCTTTATACCATCTACGCTGAACAATACTGTATCAATACCCGAGTCAAGAAGTTCAACCTGTTTTTCTGTGTTAAGGAGATCAGCGTTAGTGCTTATCGCTATGTTTCTGAATCCTTTCCCTTTTGCATATTTGATTCTCTCAAACAGATGAGGGTCAAGCAAGGGTTCCCCCAACCCGAAAAAATCAAGCATCTGTATATTATCCTTGTAAGGAGCCATTTCATCAAGAATATATTTTGAAAGCCCTAGAGGCATTATCCTCTTTTTTCTTTTTGTTGGTAAATCTACAATACACATTGTACAACTCGCGTTACAACCAAATACCGTCTCTATCGTTAGCCTCTTAGGAATTAAAAGTTTGTTATTCCTCATACTGTCCCTCTCTTTTAAATTTTTTATCCTATATCCTTTTCTGTCGCTTTTCACTATATAAGACCGTACATCCCCTGCATAGATCTATGGTATTCTTTTTACTCTCTAAATGAATCTTCCTTATTTTATTTAACTTTTCACAATTAAAGATTTCGATTGGAGAATACTCTTGAACATTCCCCAAACAATATTTTGCCTTAGGAGTATCCTCACAGCATAATGGAACACTTCCATTATTTAATACTATTAACCTATCAAAAATCATATGGCATGATTTCTTTTCAATATCTGGGTCCAGATCTTCATTTTTGATTAGCTCTTCTTTAGAGTATATTTCTCCACCCATTGTATTGACGTCATAGACGATTAACATATCCCCTTTTTCCTCGGACAACTTCGGTAACCAGAATTTTTTAAAGATACCGCATTCATCCTTGTTGCTATCCTGGCATATAAATCTCATTACGAATCGCGTCGTGTAATTGTATTCATCCCTTATCTTTATTATACTTTGGCAGTTTTCTACTACCCTCTCAAAATTTACCCCCACCCTAATTTTTTCATGAGTTTCTTTTTTTGCGCCGTCGATGCTGAATAACACGGTATCTATATGTGTCTCCAGCAATTTCTTTTGCTTCTCCTTATTGAGAAGATCCGCGTTGGTACTGATTGCTATATTTCTAAACCCCTTCTCTTTTGCGTATTTTATCCTCTCAAAAATATAAGGGTCCAAAAGAGGTTCGCCCAGACCAAAAAGATCTAACTTTTCAATATGCTCGGCATATGGCGCAAGTTCATCCAATACATAATTCGACATCTCTATGGGCATTATGCCCTTTTTACGGGTGGGTGGTAAACTGACAGCACACATAATGCATTTTGCATTACATCCATAGTATGTTTCAAGCTGGATTCTTTTGGGGATTACTGTCTTTTTTACCATGTCAATGCAGTTTCTTTATCTGTCTCATGTAGTCAGGCGAATCTGGGTAAACCACGTCTTTTTGCCCGACATTAGATACTTTCTTGTAATAATAGTCCAGAACTTCGTCCGGCATACTTGTGAGGTTTACCATCCTCTCCCAGTACAGATCGCCGAGTTGCCTAATATACTCGAAATCATCCTTTATATACCCTTTCTCTTTCGCTTCCTGGTAAAGCTTTGTCGCGGGTAGTGGGGTTAAATAAGATACCTTGGAACATTTCTCCAACTGGTTCCTTTTTATAAACGCGAGCAGTTCCTCATAATCTTCCGCTTTTTCCCATGGGAATCCCATCATCAGGTTTACCGACACTCTTATGCCTAACTCCCGCATCAGTCTGATTTTTCCCTCTATCTGCTCCACTGTTATCCTCTTGTTTATCCTGTCCAATGTCTCTTGAGAAGCCGACTCGACCCCGGTGCCGATAAATGTCAACCCATTTTCCCTGCCCATGATACAGAGTTCCCTTTCTATCGTGTCTATCCTCGACTGTACTATAAAAGTAAACTCCAGATTCCTTTCATTTTTTCTCTTTATGAATTCGTGGAAATATTTTTTTACCTCAAAGAAATTCTCATCGACAAAATAGAACCTGTTAATGCCGTAGTTTCCTATTAGTGCCTCTATTTCGTCCAGTACCGAATCCACGCTCCTCGTGCTGAGCCCTGGACCGCATACCTTGAAGCAGAAAGAGCAGTTTCCCCTGCATCCCCGCGACGCCATAATTTCAAATGACTGTCCGGTTTCCTCAAGGTACCTAATATAGTAATCCATGTCGAAAAGACTGTAATCTGGAGCTGAATAACGGTCAAGTTGCCTTACCCTTTTGTTCTTTACTCCTATAACTGTCCCATCTTTTTTATAAAACAAGCCGGAGATACCTTCCGGGTAATAGTTCCCTTCGAAAAGGGATTTTATCAGCATTGGGAACGAAAACTCCGCTTCGCCGGATATGATATATCGGCACAGACAGTTTTTCAGCAGCAGTTCAGGAACCGCGGAGGGCAAAGGGCCACCATACACTATAACGTTATTAGAGTTGGCGGTCATGACCATCTTTGCGTATTTCTCGGTCTCATCGATATGGCTGTTTCCCGCTATGATGCTGAAACCGTATATAGCCGGTTCTTTCGGAAGTTGGACTCTGAAGAAGTCTTCCCTTTTTTCTTTTTCCACAGGTATCATATCTATCAGTACAGTATCGATGTTATGCATTTTCAGCGTGTTCGTCAAAACAGCAAAGGCAAGCGGAAGCTGAATCTGGTTTGTAAGTCTCGAAACGTTCACCAAATATACTATATGGTTCATTATACCTTATACCCCAATTCGTTAATAACGTCCTCGTAATTAATTTCGAGCATATCGGCGTTCGGCGCAAGCCAATATCCGTCCAGTTTTCTCTTAAGGACTATTTTTTTCTGAAGTGCGCATTTCTCAAGCGCTTCGGCAAGAAAACTGTCGCTGGATAGATTTGCGCTCTTACTGTCGTTCATAAGGACAAGTTTCCCTGTCTTTTTCAGGTCTTCAATAATACTACTCCATTTCACAGGAGTAACCGCATTAACAGAAAAAAGAGACGCGAGCAATCCCTTGTCTTTCATACGGGAACAGAGCTCCTGCCCGTAAGGAAGTGAGAAATTAAAACATACAACTGTAGCGTCCTTTCCTTCCGAGTACTGGAACCAACTTTTGTCTTCCGCAGCAGCGACTTTATCTAATTCTATTAAGTCTTCCTTAAAAAGTCTCTGGCTGACTCCTATAATTCTAAAACCGGGAGATACCATCTGTGTTCTTAACACTTCTTCCACATCGATTTTATTGGTAACCGTATATCCGGGAATCCGCGCAATAGAACATATATCTCCAAAACTATTAAAACACGACTGAGGGCCTTCATAACCGCTGTCCACAACTACGTTCATTATCGTAAACGACGAGGCCGGCTTCTTTCTTCTAATAAAATTGTACGTATTAACAAGTTGGTCTATGCCCAGCAGGAGAAAATCCTGCTGTTTCATGAAAAATATAGAAGGAACCCCGCTTATCATAAGCCCGAACCCTATTCCGCAGAGTGAATTCTCGGCATTGGGAGTATTCAGAATAAGACCACCTTCCTTTACTTCCATTCCCCTGGTAAAACCGGAAATACAGGAACCAGTGCTGACATTCTGTCCAAAAAGAACTATTTTATCCGGCTTCGATACCTCGTCTTTAATTATCTGGTTGACAAATCCTCCGTATTTCATTGTATTTCTCCCTTGAGGCTCGTAAGTATTTCCTTCGACATATCTTCCAATTCCTGAGCTTTAAAATATTTCTGTAGAACATACACGGGATCCCTGTCCGACTCTTCCATATACAGGTCTCCTTCTTTAACCGTCGGAGAAGGTCCGCCGTGATAATTTATAAATTTTTCCCCGCCGGGATAGCCTTCTTGTTTCTGATAGGAGTATCCCAGAGTCTTGAGTTCCACCTCTATGCATATGGGTGATTGCGACGATACTGCTTCATCGCGGACATTATCTAACTCTTCAATGTATTCATAAACATCATTTGAAGATAGCTTTTTATAACCTGCTCCCACCGAGGAAGCCATTTTAGAAATATCAATGGGGCATCGTCTTTCCTCTATTGTACTTGCGAGTGACCATTGGTTATTCTCTATAATTATAATCAACGGTACTTTTACGTATTTCGCGAAAACAAGCGTCTCGTAGAAAGTTCCCTCCTCCATTGCACCGTCCCCTGTTTCCACTATAGTCACACCAGCCTCAGACTTAAGTTTCTTGCCGAGCGCTATGCCAGCGGATACAGGTAAATTGTTCCCGAGTATACTGGAAGTATATATAACTCCATCTTCCTCATTAGCAAGATTCATAGAACCCAACTGACCTTTGGCAAGGCCGCTCTCTTTCAGAAGATACTCATCAATTTCGGGCTTAAGCGCCTTAAGCCTAGCTAAATTATAATGTATGTTCCTGTGGCTCAGCACAAGACTGTCTTCCTTCTTCATTATATTGTCCACTGCTACAGCGATCGCCTCATGCCCCAGTGCCAAATGAATCGGAATTTTAAACTCCCCGTTTTTATACATCTCATTTACAAGTATCTGACTCTGCCTGATTCTCAATAGCTCGCGCGCAACTTTTTCTTTATTTTTCACTGCCTGATTCTCCCTTTATTGTATTTCCACGCCGCCATATTTCTCGCGAAATTCGCTGAATGACGGATAACTCCTATGGTTCTCAGATATAACAGGCGTTATACCTTCCAGCTTCCAGTCGATATTAAGTTCCTTATCGTTCCATGCTATACCCGCGCCGTGCTCACTCGAATAATAGTTATCTGACATTATAAACATGTCGCATCCGTCGCTAAGGGACACACAGCCGTGACCGAAGCCGCGCTCAACGTAAATGCAAGAAGTCTTTTCTTCCGAAAGTTCACAGGATTCCCATAAACCGAAAGTCTCCGAATTTTTTCTTAAATCCACAACCACCCAAAGCATACTTCCTCTAATAATCCTTATTAATTTACGCTCGGTAAACGGAGGGAACTGTATATGAATGCCCCTTAAAGTTCCTTTTTTATCCGTGCGGGAATAACTCTCCTGTGCCCATACCGTGTTAAGAGATAATCTTTTAAACTCCTTTTCATCATACAGTCGTACCAGCATACCTCTTTCGTCTATACATGGTTCGTTTATAACTTCATACAGGCCGCTCAACTTTTTCTTTTCTACTCTCATTATCTATTATTCCTTTTCATTGCCAGAAGCATAAGGGCATAATGCCCCCTGATTGTTTTCATCCTGCATAATTTCACTATTTCAAAACCGCAACTATGAAGAAGAATGCTCATGCTACCCGGACTAAAAAACCAAAGGTGGCAGGAATTGAATATATCATCACCACATGGCCTGTGCCTGAAACACAAACTATCCGGAACCTCTATAAAAAGCAGTGAATTTTTTTTCATATCTCCGGACAAATCTTTCAGCATTTTTTCAGGATTCTTCATGTGCTCAAGGGCGTAGTTAAGTGAGATGAGATCAAACTTATACCTGAATTTCCCCGGCTTGTAAGATTCCTGAACCAAAGGAATACCGAGTTTCCTGAGAAAAATGCTTCCTTTATTTGGATCTATTACATAAGATTTCCAGTTCTTGTCACGAAATTCATAAGCGAATACTCCCGAACCGCCGCCAATATCAAGCATCTTAAAGGGAGCCTTCCCTTTCTTCAACACTCCATCCTTCCATATGTTCGATATGCTTTTTTTAATCCAATCAATCCTGAATTTAGTCTCCGAACCTTTTGCCGGGAGCGAAATAATTTTTTTAAACCTTTCTTCTGGCGTCTCTTTTCTCCAAGAAGAAGCTGTACTCCTGTAAGCAAGTGTATATATACTATCCAGTATCTTTGTATCCCTTGAATATAGCGAATAGTAGAATCCGCAGCGGGTACAGCAAACCCATTTCCTGAAGTAGCCTTTCCCGGGCTTCACTCCTACGGATAACTCATAT
>Ga0180009_10000527_pt1 | contig 52636 bp, 47 predicted proteins | sample OS_PC_MetaG_FD_123537 | JGI IMG/M metagenome (GOLD analysis project Ga0180009, IMG submission 123537) | Groundwater microbial communities from the Aspo Hard Rock Laboratory (HRL) deep subsurface site, Sweden - OS_PC_MetaG | ecosystem: Environmental > Aquatic > Deep subsurface > Groundwater... | reverse complement strand
TGAGTCTAAGTTCTCCAACGCAATTCCGTTACCTTTGGCTACGCAAAGCAATGGATCCTCGGCCACATAACACAAAACACCGATTGATTTAGTAACTAAAGTATCCAGGCCTCGTAACAAAGCTCCCCCACCAGTTAATACTATTCCTTTATCAATGACATCGGCAGATAATTCTGGTGGAGTTTCTTGCAAGACAGATTTAATCGTTTGCAGCATTTCCCGTAGTTCATTCTTAATCGATTCTGCTACCTCATTAGAACAAATTTTGATAGTTTGGGGTAAGCCAGACACCATGTCCCGACCTTTAATCTCCATACATTGCTCTTTTTTAACCGGAATAGCCGAACCGATCTTGATTTTGATTTCTTCGGCCGTTCGGTCGCCAATGGCCAAACCATGTTTTCTTCTAACGTAATCGGTTATGGCTTGATCAAGCTTGTCGCCAGCGATGCGAACAGAACTAGCAGCTACAATACCACCCAGAGAAATAACAGCGACTTCGGTAGTACCACCACCAATATCAATTACCATGTTACCACTGGATTGAGCAATCGGAATTCCCGCTCCAATTGCCGCTGCCACTGGCTCTTTGATAACATAGGCTGCTTTAGCTCCAGCTTGGATAGTGGCATCGATCACTGCTCGTCGCTCAGTGCTAGTAATCCCCGCTGGAATCGAAACCATTACTTCGGGACGAAACATGCGGATATTACCAATTGCTTTAGTAATAAAATATTTAAGCATCGCCTCTGTCACCCGATAGTCAGCTATCACTCCATCTTTGAGGGGTCGGGAAGCAACGATTGTGTCGGGTGTTTTGCCCAACATCATCTTGGCTTCATTCCCTACCGCTAGAATTGAATTGTCGTCCATCGAAACTGCCACGACTGAAGGTTCATCAATGACAATTCCCCTGCCAGGGACATATACTAGTGTATTGGCCGTACCCAAATCAATACCAACTTTCTTAACAAACATGTTTTATGATTAAACGCAGATCTCAACGACTATAGCATTAGAGTGAGAAAATGCAAGATTAATAGATTAAAAGCCTGGACGATAACCTTGCGTTTTCGTTTATTCCACCCGCCTAATATCCGCTCCTAATTTCTTTAGCCTGCTCTCAATATCCTCATAGCCCCGGTCGATTTGGAAAGCATTGCCAATTTCACTTTTCCCTTCAGCTATCAAAGCAGCTAAAACCAGAGCAATCCCCGCTCTTAAATCTGGGCTGATCAAGGTAGTGCCGTATAATTTAGTTGGGCCATTTACTACCACCCGATGAGGATCACACATGGTAATATTGGCTCCCATTTTGTTTAAGCTATCAGTGTAGAAAAGACGGCCTTCGTATATAGTCTCGTGGATTAAACTTGCGCCCTTAGCTTGCGTCATTAATACCGTGAAGGGAGCTTGAAGATCGGTAGCAAAGCCCGGATATTCGTGCGTCCTGGCCTCACAGGCCTTCAATCTACTAGCTGCTTTAACTTTCACCGTCTGTTTGCCTATCTTGCATTCTACCCCTGCCTTAGCCAGCATTTTCCAAAACACTTCCAGGTGGCTCGGATCACAATTAGTTATTTGAACTTCCTTCCCAGTCAATGCCCCTAAAATAGCAAAGGTGCCAGTTTCAATCCGATCCGGGATTATTTTGTAACGGCTGCCTGTTAACCCCTTAATCCCCTTAATTTTGATCTCTCCTGCTTCTGAACAATTTATTTGTGCACCGCTCTGCTGTAAAAATTGGCAAAGAGCAACTACTTCAGGTTCGCGAGCGGCATTGATTAACTTAGTTTCACCGCGGGCCAATACTGAGGCCATAATCATACTTTCCGTAACAGTATGAGAAATCCAGGGGAAAACATACCGGCAACCCGTTAATTGCTGAGCCTTGATATGATAAAAATTTTCCTTTCCGCTGACCTCTGCCCCAAGAGCTCGATATCCTTCTAAAAACATATCGATTGGCCTTTTTCCGAGAATGCAACCACCAGGATGGGGAAATTTAACTTCACCAAAACGGGCTAATAAAGGAGCGACAAACATGATCGAGGACCTGATTTTAGCCGCTAGATCAGCTGGAAGCTCACTTTTGTTAATACTCTTCCCCTGAATGATATACTCCCCCTTGCCTTCCTTGGTCACTTTGGCTCCTAAGTGCTCTAGAATATTAACCATCAAAAATACTTCTTCAATCTCTGGAACATTAGTAAAGCGACATTCTCCTGGTATTAAAACAGAAGCTGCTAATAATTTAAGCGCGCAGTTCTTGGCACCGGCAACAGCAATTTCTCCCTCTAATTCATTTTGTCCCTGGATAACAAATTTACTCATATGTCAAATCAATTACTATCCATTATAGCTAAAAATAACTGTTTGGCAATTAAAAACTTGCTTTGACAGATTAGAGACAACCTGTTATTTTATAGCCAAGAAAACAATCAATAAAATTAGATGAAACGTTGGAAGCGAAAAATATTCTTTATCCTAGCCATTATAATTTTTTTATTGGTCTCGCCTTTAGCCATTCTTTATACCAGTGGCTATCGCTATGATTTTGCTGATAAATCCCTAAAGAAAATAGGGATGATTATTGTTAAATCGGTACCAGAAGAAGCTGATGTTCATTTAAATGATCAGTATATGACTAATAAAACTCCCTACAAAGAAACTAGTCTTTTCCCTGACACCTACAATATTAAAATTACCAAAGAAGGGTACACTACCTGGGAGAAAAATTTAACAGTAGAATCAAAACTAGTTACTTGGATTAGTAAAGCTAGGATATTTAAGCTTAAACCGCCTACTCGGATCCTAGTCGAACAACCCCAGATTGCCGATTATTCTCTGGCACCTGATTATAAAAAGATAGTCCTGACTGTACCACAAGAAGAAGGATCAGAATTATGGCTAGTGAACATTGATGATTTACATCAAGAAAAGTTGTTCCCCTTAGAATCCATTCCGGTCAATCAGCAGAAAGGCTCTCTGTCAAACATCCGTTGGTCACCGGATAGCCGTAAGGTTCTATTTAACCTCACTACCGGCGATAATACTCATCATTGGATTGTTAACACAACAAAGTTGACTGAATCTATATTTTTGCCGAATACTAATCTTCAACAACTAATTTGGGATACCCAGGACGCTGATTTTATTTACTACCTTGACAATAATAATTTAACTAGTGTCAACTTGGCTCAGCTAAACAAAACTGTCGTCATCGCCCAAAATGTTGTAAGTTACGACCTTGCCTCACGTAGTATTTTTTATCTTAAAAGAGAATTAGAGGGAAAAGGACTAGCAATATTCAATATTACTAAAAACCAAAACGAACGAGACTACGAACCATCGCCTATATCACAATTGCCCGGTGATAATTATATTCTAAAAGTTTCGCCATCAGAAAAGCTAGCTTTGTTAGCTGACAATAAATCACTTTTCCTTTCTGACGGACAGGAATTTAAGAAATTAAAGGATCGCGTGGTTGACTTCGATTGGACGGAAAAAAATGACGGCTTAGTATTCTGCACCGAAAATGAAATTTGGTATTATAAAGTAGAGAAAGATGAAAAATTAAACAGTCATCCTCAGTACAACCTTAATCAGGTCAACCTTTTTACCCGCTACAGTACTAAAATCGATCTAGCGATTTGGCACCCCGATGAGGAACATATCATTTTTGCCACCAACAACAAATTATACATCAAGGAATTAGATAGCCGCGATAAAGCTAACAGCGCTGAATTGGCAGTGGATTTCCCCAGTGATGATCAACAAAAAGTCTGGTTTGATAAGAAAGGGCAGAAGATCTATCACAAAAGCTCCCTGGATAAGCTGGATGCTTTAGTGGAAAAAGAGATATACTAGAGGACTGTTGCCAAACAATCCCTCCCAATAAAAAAAGCGAGGACGGCCGCAAACTACCTAAGTCCTCTGCTGTTCAATCCCTCTCCTTCTCAGCTCTCGGCCAGTGACATTGTGCACCCGGCCAACTTCTGTGCGGCAAGTACCGCACTTGTACACAATATCGTACCGACCTCCGTCCTCCTTTGGTACTATCTTGGTAGTCATTCCGGTCTTAGCAGTCTCCTGTTGACAACCAGGGCAGGTTTTTTTAATCGACATTGTCACACCTCTCACCCTTTGATGCTCGGGGTAGTGATATGTAATGAAACAAAGAACATCAACCTATAAGATACTGCCCATAATAGCTCCGGTCATAATCGACCCAGAGCTGCATATAAATATAATGATTAGCGCTTCTGCCACTGAGGAGCCCGTCGTGCTTTCTTGAGACCACACTTTTTCCGTTCCTTCATGCGAGGATCCCTCTTAAGAAATCCTGCCTGCTTGAGCGGTATTCTTAATCCTTGGTCATTTTTTTCTAAAGCCCGAGCAATGCCATGACGGACTGCTTCCGCTTGACCTTTTACTCCGCCTCCTTTTACCTTCACCGTAATATCAAAACCATCAGTCTCGCCTGTCAGCACTAGAGCCTGGCGGACAAAGTGTTGTAACTCGGCAGTGGGGAAATATTCTTTATAATTTTTGCCATTGACTGTAATACTACCCTTCCCTTTTTGATAGAGACGCACGCGGGCAACTGCTTCTTTACGCCGACCAGTCGCATAAACATAGCGTCCTGGTTTTTGAGCCGGAGTTGTTTTATTTTTAGAACTCTCGGCCTGACTATTGGCACTTTTCTTGACAGTATTTTTGACTTTTGCAACAACACTCATAAATAAAATATTTTACTATTTTTTAAATTGATCTTGGTAGGGATGTTCCTCGCTACCATATATCTTCAAGCGGACTAGACGCTCTCGCCGTAATCTATTCTTGGGTAACATCCCCCGCACTGCTTCTCTCACCACCCAAGTTGATCCTCGTTGCGCTAATTTTCCGGCCAAGTCCTTAGAACGCAATCCACCGGGATAACCAGAATAATGGTGATAAATTTTACCTTTAAGCTTGCCGGCGGGAATATTAAGCTTGTCAGTATTAACCACTACTACATAACCTCCTTTGTCCTCATGCGGCAGATAGTCAGATCGGTTTTTCCCCGTCAAAAAAGTAGCAATTTGCGTAGCTATTCTCCCTAGAGAGGCCTCCTTGGCATCAACCAGATACCAAGCTCTAGGATTTATCTTTTCCTTATCTTTCTTGTTAGTTGTTTTAGTCATAAAGTGTAAAACAGATTTTTACAATAATTCGATTTGCACCATGGTTGCTCCATCACCCTGACGACGATCCAGCTTGAGTATTCTAGTATAGCCACCTGGCTTATTTTTGTACTTCTTGCTAAGCTCGGTCTTTAATTTCTTCTCGGCCGTCTTATTATTCAATAAGCTCTGAAGGCGTCGTTTAGTACTTAAATCACTCTGTCTGCTTAGAGTGATTAGTTTCTCAATAATGGGTTGGAGTAATCTAGCTTTCTTGGTGGTTGTCTTCAGCTTTTCATTTAAAATCAAAGAAGCGGTCAGATTACGATATAAAAGCTTATTTTGACTATTAGCCTTTGCCCCAATTTTTCGCTTGTTTTTCCGGTGACGCATTTTTTACTCTGGTAAAGTTAAATCAATTTTCTTTAAAGCGCGCTTGATCTCATCGAGAGCGGTCTGACCCAAGCCTTCAAGAGCCAGTAGATCTTTTTCTGCCCTTTTAGCTAAATCATCAATTGTTCTAATCTTGGCTTTACTGAGAGCATTAAACGTTCGAGTGGAAAAATTCAACTCTTGGATAGGAGTACCTGCGCCTTCAGTCTGCTCTTCTTTGGCTTGTTGCTCGACCAAGGCTTGCTCTTCTTCTTCTGCTGCTGCCTTCTTGATAGCTTCTTCTGGATTAGCTAAAAAATTGAACTGATTAACTAATACCTTGGCAGCTTCGTTGAAAGCATCCAGAGGAGTGATAGTCCCATCAGTTTTAATGTTGATGACTAATTTATCATAATCAGTCCTTTTTCCCAAACGAATATTCTCTACCTCATAGCCAACCTTCAATACGGGCGTAAAAATAGAATCTACTAGGATTGTTCCTACCTCTAAATCTTTAGCGCTCTTTTGCTCAGTAGGGATATAGCCACGACCTTTTTCGACGGTAATTTCCATATCCAGCTCGGCATCTTTATGCGTCCCGGTGGCGATCACCAAATCCGGATTAGCAATCTTGACATCAGCTGACACTTCAATGTCAGCTGCTTTAACTTCTTTGGCTCCCTGGCTGATGAGTTTTAATTTAACTGGCTCTTCAGTAAACATCGCTAGGCGTAAAGATTTTAGATTCATAATAATCTCTACTGTATCTTCCTTAACATTCTCAATTGTAGAAAATTCATGGTCTACCCCTTTAATCTTTACTGCTGATACGGCCGCTCCAGGCAACGAGGACAAGAGTACGCGTCTCATAGTGTTACCTAAGGTAGTACCATAGCCAGGATAACAAGGTTCGACGATCACCGCTGCCTCATTTTCACCCTTCTCTTCTAATTTTATTTTACTAGGTAGAGTAATTTCTTCCATGATGTTTTTCCTTTATTAAATATGGGGAACTAATAACTTAACGTGAATAAAATTCAACAATAAGACTAGTATTTATTTTATGACCAACGTCATCTAGGGTAGGTTCACGAACTATTTTACCAGTGGCATTTTTGGTATTCACCTCAAGCCATGACGGCACCTCTTCTTTTCTAATCTCCTTGATTATATTAGCAAAACCTTTCTTTTGCCGAGTAGCTTTGGTCACCTCAATGACATCTCCCACTTTAACTGAATAGGAGGGGATTGTCACTCTCTGGTCATTAACACGTACGTGACCATGCGATACCATCTGCCTAGCCTGAGAACGTGATTTTGTTAAAGATAAACGGAAAACAACATTATCTAATCTTTTTTCTAGCAACTGGATTATAGTTTTACCAGTAGCGCTTTGTTTCTTATTTGCTTCCAGATAATAATTACGTAATTGTTTCTCCAAAACATTATAGAACTTTTGGGCTTTTCGCTTTTCCCGTAACTGCACGCCATATTCTGATATCTTCCTTCTTGACTGATTCTGTCCAGTCTGGCCAGGAGGATAGTTTCTTTTTACTGCTGCACATTTCTGGGTAAAACAACGCTCCCCTTTCAAAAAAAGTTTTTCCCCCTCCCGACGACACTGCTTACATTTTGGATCTAAATTCCTGGCCATATTTAACTAGTTGGCTAAATAGTAGTAAATAATTACCTAGACACGACGCACTTTCTTGAGCCGGCAACCATTATGGGGTACCGGGGTGACATCCTTGATAGAATTCACCGTCAGGCCGTAATTGTGTAAAGCTCTCACAGCTGATTCCCGTCCTCCACCAATACCTCTGACCGAGACATCGACATCACTCAAACCAGTATCTTTGACTTTATCGATTAATTGCTTAACCACTTGGGTAGCAGCGTAGGGCGTAGACTTCTTCGCACCCCTAAAACCTAAAGATCCTGCACTCTGCCAAGCTAGAGCATTACCCTGTAAATCGGTAACAGTAACAACCGTATTATTATAGGTTGATTTAATATAAACCTTGCCTCGAGTCAGTTTTCTCATCTTACTTTGACGAGCCGGTCGCTTTTTCGCCTTGACCTTGGAAACTGACTTGCTTGCAGCGTCTTTCGTTTCTGCTTTGGATTTAGTTGAAGATTCTTGCACTTTTTCTTCTGCCATATAAATTAGCAACAATTAAGATTAAGTTTTCTGGGCTGACGTTTTACGTCCACTGCCGGCAGTTTTACGCGTATTACCACGCACCGTACGAGAATTAGTCTTAGTTCTTTGCCCCCGCGCTGGTAGATTTTTAACATGTCTTCCGCCTCGATAACAATTTATTTCTTTGAGTCGTTTGATATTCATCAGCACAATCCGCCGTAGTTCACCTTCTACCTTGTGGTTACTTTCAATTGACTGACGCAGATCATTTATCTCCCCTTCGGACAGTTCTTTTATTCTCTTACTGGGATCAATACCTGCTTTAGTGACAATTCCTCTGCTCAAAGAACGACCGATACCATAAATATAAGTTAGGGCTATTTCAACTCGCTTGTCGACGGGGATGTTAACCCCAGCTATTCTGGCCATTACTAGTGTGAATTTATTAAGTAAGATTTATCCTTGTCTTTGTTTGTGCCTCGGATTACTGCAAATAATAAAAACCTTCCCCTTGCGGCGAACTACGCTACACTTTTCACAAATTTTCTTAACTGAAGTTTGGACTTTCATTCTAACATCTCTTAGTTATTCTTCCCTTGGTCAAATCGTAAGGAGTCATTTCCATGATTACTCTGTCTCCTGGCAAAACTTTTATTAAATACATACGCATTTTCCCTGAAACATGACCTAAGATTTCTTGTCCATTATCAAGTTTGATCTTGAATTTGGCATCAGGCAATGTCTCTAGCACAATTCCTTCCACTTCAATAACATTGGCTTTCTTTTTTTTGGTAGCCTCGCTGGCAATTGTCGATGTCTGATCTTGCTTTTTACTTTTATCCCAACTGGAAACATGTTTTGCCATAAAAAAAGGTAAAGGAAATTATAAACCCTTTAGATAGTCCTAAATCGAGTTTAATTAATTAATCTATATAGTATCAGCAATCCTCTCCTTGTCAAGCATAATTTCAATTTTTTTCTCGGTGCGCGGGATCTTTTTGACCCAGAATGGCCAAAGAGAAATTTCCACGCTAACTATGTTCGGATTGCCCAGAATATGATCACGTGCTTCCTGTTCAGTTTGACCCCTAATATCCCTTTTCATCTTCTGCTCATCAAGACGCCAGGCTACTTCTTTACTAATCGACACCTTGATAGTAACTGCTTCTTGGCCATTAAAACCTTGTTCTACTTTCTCAAAAGCTATACCCTGTTCAATATCATCATTAATAATATATTTCTCGGTGGGAACCAATCGGTCAAATTTACTAGCTAACAACTGTGAAAAATCGTTTCGGGAAAAAGTTAAGCCGGTAGCCCGGACGCTAACTTTCATGTCAAACTCATCAGCTTCGGTATCGGCCTCAGCGCTGGCTTCAACCTCGGCGATTTCTTGCTCAAACATCCCGGACGGCAATATTTTATCACCACTTAGATCGTTGGTTAATTTTTTAGTTGCTTCGGCGGCAGCGGTAGTTACTAGTGACTGTTTAGCCTCACTCAAATTTTCGGCTGATACTACTTTTACTTTGCGTGAAGAGCCGCCAGTAAACTGAGTTGTACTTTTGCCATAAATGTCACTTTGCTTACTCTGAGGTAGACTAGCAATAACAAAATTGGCTGGTCCAATATTGTAATCTTCCCCCGCTGTCCCCGCCTCCACTCGCACTTTTACTTGTCCTGGAATGGCTTCACCCTCTTCTATGTGTGCTCCCGGTATTACTACTTCTTGCAAAGTAATATAAACCAAGCCATTAGTGATTAGTTGAGACGAGGTTGGTAAAAGTTGTGCCTCGGAAGAAAAACTATTATGCAAAACTACCTGCCCCCGAGCTTTATCACCAACTTCTTTTTCGCCAGTGGCCTCAAATTTCTTTTTGTCACTTTTACTTTCAGTTGTTACTAGTTCTCCCGGAATGGTTGCCTTTTCGGTATCAACGTCAGTAATATTTTGACTAATCACCATTTCAAAAGAAGTGGAAAATGGCTCTGTTTTAGGAACCAAGGATATTTCCGCTTTCGGTAAAACCAAAAAAAACACTAGCCCTAAAACTACCAAACTAATGGTAAAGAAAAGCGAGAAAGATTTTATACTCAGGGAAGGCAGAAGAAATACTCGCCCTTTAACTGACTTTTTTGTTTTTCGACGGGAAGAAAGCGGACGCAAGTTAGACTGCTTAGCTTCAACGGTAGTAGCTGGATTCGACGAAGGAGCTGCTGGCGGATGTTTGGGTTTGCTCTTTTTCCTGGCTGTAAATATCTTAGTCAAAACAGATAACTCGCTTTTACTTCTCTCTTTGGGAGAACGGGGCGTGTATTTTTTAGCTTTGCGTTGAAAAAGACGAGAATTATCTAGCCGAATTTCCTGGAACATATTGCTCTCCGACTGGTCATCATCTGGTTCATTACCATCTCTAGATTGATAATCTGGGATTGAGTCTATCGGCTCTGCTTCCCCTATTTCTCCAACTTCGTCAGCTGATTCCGTTTCAGCTTCTGGCTCACTTAGATTTTCAATTTCCCCTGTCTCCCTAGCCAATTTTCCCGACAGCCTGGCTTGAGTAGTCAGACCCGCTTTTTTGGCCAGGCTCCTTCCGCCCACGTCAGTTGTTACCAAAATAACTTTCTTACCTAAAATATCAGCTTGCCGCCGCAGTAGTTTTAAATTGACAATGCTTTGCACAATAGAAGCGCGACGCGGCACTAAAACATAAACAGTGCTACTGCTAGCACTGGCAATTTTATCAACCGCCGAAGTTATTTCTTCGTCTGTTTCTAAATAAACCTTGTCGCTCATATTTGTTTTAAGTCTGCATTATCTTTACCACCTTGCGCAAGGCACGATGCAAAATATCTTCCTCGCCCGCCAGATCAATCGCTAGGTTGGCCAAAGCCATCGGCGTAATATCCTGTTGATCAACCAGCTTACCAGTTTCATCAACAATATTAACTACCTCTCCTGGTTTAATGAAGGAAACATGGGGTGGTTTAGCAAAAGGTAAATTTTTGGTCCAAGTCTCTGAAAGTAGAGAAGATTTGATGCCTGGCAACACACTACCACCACCACAGAGAAGAATGCGTGCTGGTAAAAGATCCAAATTAGAAAATTCGCTGAGAGCCAGTTCTACTCCTGATAACCATACCTTACAATCGGCATCCAAAATATTTTTAACTTTACGTGTTCTCTGTACTGGTAGAGATCCTTTCGAGTATTCAATTTTTACCTTTTCCGCCTCCGTAAAACTTATCCCCAATTCATTGGAAACACGCTTAGTAAAAGCTCGTCCTCCTAGGGCAAACATCTTAGTGCCCTCTAGGCCTCCATTTCGTACTACGGCAATATCAGTGGTACCACCACCAACGTCCATAAAAATAGCGTTGAATTCCACCGAATCTTCCGCTCCGACTGAACGCGCCACCGTGTAAGGCTCAGCGGCAATCGAAAGCAAATCCATATCCAGTTCAGTGGCAATAGTCTGCAAAGCACCCAGATGAACCAAGGGAGCATAGGCATTAAAAATTGAAATGGAGACATCCTTGCCCTGAAAACCAAGCGGGTTGGTAATCTTATATCCATCGATTTTAACATCGACAATAGCTGCGTTGATCAAGCGGACGTCCATTTCATTGTGGCCTGTCTCCCACGACAACTGCTTGCGTACCTTATCAAAAGCTTTCCATTGTACCTTGTGAATAATATTCTTTAGTTCCGACAGGTCTATTTTGGATTTGGGCTTCAGCCGCTCGTAGTGAACAGTGGTAGTGGTTCCCTTAACTAACTCACCCGCAATCCCCAAGATTACTTGATCGGGTCGAACACCAGCTTGCTCGACAGCTTCATCAAGTGCCTTCTCACTGGTGCGGACCACACCTTCAATATCAGTCACCCCACCTGATTGCATATCACCTAGTCGTTGCTGATAACGACCCACTCCCTTGACAATTCCTTTACCTTCCTTGACGTCTATTTCAAAAACCAAAGCCTTCACGACCTCGGTGCCAACATCAAGGGCAAGAGCATAATGACCCAAGTTCTCCCGATGGATTATTTTATTAAAAATTCCCATAAATATAATACAAACCTCTCGTAGTTAGTTACTACCAGCTGCCAGAATATTATACCACATTAGTTGGTAAATAAAAAACCCTATATCTGTTGTTGATATAAGGAAATGTTTAAAACTAATATTGCCTACCTATTCCAGTACTGCTTTTACTCGCCGCACTCCCGCTCCCGATGATTGCTCTTTCTTTATTTTAAATTTTCCTAGTTCTTTGGTATTTTTTACATGGGGACCACCACAAAGCTCACCGGAAATATCACTAATAGTATAGACTTTTACCTTATTGCCATACTTGTCTTCAAATAATCCAATTACATCGCGTTTTTTAGCTTCCTCGTAGGGCAATTCTTCGCATTCCACTTTCAGCCCGGCTGTAATCCATCCATTGACTAGTTTTTCGGTGGCGGCGATTTGTTCTGGGGTCACCTTTTCGTCATGACTAAAATCAAAGCGCAGACGTTCAGTGGTGATATTACTGCCCTTTTGCTGAACATGATCACCTAGCACCTGCCTAAGAGCCGCCTGGAGCAAATGAGTGGCAGTATGCAACTTGGTTGTTTGTTCGTCGGCATCAGCTAAGCCGCCTTTGAATTTATCAGTTGAGGCGGAGCGGGAGAGGGCTTGGTGTTTTTCTAGCTCTTCGGCAAATCCTTCCTCGTCAAACTTTACCTTTTTTTCCTCGCAAAGTTCTTGCATTATCTCTTTGGGAAATCCATAGGTTTGATAAAAATAAAAAGCGCTATCACCATATAGTATCCCTTGGTTCCATGATTTACCTATTCTGCCATATTTATCTAGCGGTTCTGTACTAAAAGCAAATTTATCAAATTCTCTTAACCCTTTTTTCAACGCTTTACCAAATTTAGCTTCTTCTTTTCTTATTTCCTCAAGGATAAAATTGCTTTTTTCACCCACGTTTGAATAAAAATCGGTCAACTTCGCATCCTCTTTATAAAAATCAATAACTGAAGCTGCTATAGGTTGAAGATAATATTCTCGTTCATTACCCAATCTCCTACCAGCCAAACAAGCACGCCTAATCAATCTTCTCACTAAATACCCCTGATCGACATTTGAAGGTCCCACTCCTCGATCATCAGCCATTATCATCGTCGCTGCTCTAACATGATCAGCAATAATCCTTATTTCTTTCTTTGTCTTTTCTCCACAATCTACATAACTTTTACCAATTTCTTTCTCCACCTTAGCAATAATTGGCTTAAAAACATCAATCATAAAAATATCAGGCACGTCGAGGCTCGCCATCACCATCCGCTCCAGACCCCCACCAAAGTCAACATTATTTTGCGGCAGGGGCTCGAAGCTATCTTCGGTCTTTTTGTACTGCATAAAGACACTATTGCCAATTTCAATAAACCGACCACAATCGCAATTAATGTGACACGGCTTGTTTTTGAAAGAAGATTTTTCGTGTATCTCTAGCTCCTCGCCAAAGTCCCAAAATATCTCCGAATCGGGACCACCGGGCTCGCCAACTGGCATGTTTTTCGTCACTCCACTGCGTGACCACCAGTTTTTGGTTTCGTCATAGTAAAATATTCGGCCATTCTGCATCCCTTTTTTCTCCGCCTCGTCAATCACTCGCGCTTTAATACCAGCTCCAGCAAAAACTTCTTGCCAAAGCTTAGCTGAATCCTCATCGCGTGGGATATTAGCTTCTTCCTGACCCCGAAAGATAGAAACATAAATCCGCCCCGGATCCAGCCCAACCACCTCCGTCAAAAACTCAAACACCCAGGGGATTTGTTCCTCTTTAAAATAATCTCCCAGCGACCAATTACCTAGCATTTCAAAAAAAGTAGTATGCCGATTATCACCTACTTCCTCAATATCCTGGGAACGAAAACACTTCTGCGAATCAGCTAGTCGCGCCCCCTGCGGATGCTTTTCGCCTAGTAGATAAGGTATCATCGGCTGCATTCCCGAACCAGTAAAAAGAGTGGTGGGATCATTTTCAGGTAATAAAGAAGCCGAGGGTAAAATGGCATGCCCTTTTTCAATAAAAAAGTCTAAATACTTTTCCCGCAACTCGGTGACGGTCATTTCAATAACTTATCCTTCTAGTCTCATACGCGTAGCCTCTCGTGCCAATCTTTTCTCTTCGGCAAATAATTCGTCTAACTCTTCTTCTAGCAACTCTTTCCGTTTTTCCAGATCGCGAATGTCTATTCTTACTCTTCTAACTTCTTTTTCTCGCTTACCAATGTCCTCTCGGAGATCTTCTAATTCTCCCTGAATCCTTTTACTTGGATCACTAAAGTCTGGCATATTTTAGTAGTTTACTTTTTTATTATTCCCCCTCCTAATAATTCATTCTGATGATAAAAAACTACCGACTGGCCCGGCATGACCGCTCGTTGAGCAGTAACAAGATCAACTCGGTATCCTTGGGGATCAGCAGTGACCTCAGCCGCCACTGGTTTTGTATTATACCTCACTACCGCCTCCGCCACCAGAGGCCAAGTTGGCTCCTGCCCACTCACCCAATTAATTGTTCTACATTTAACAATTCGAGAATATAGTTTTTTATCCTGCGGATTATTAGTAACTACTAAATTATTATTAGGCCAATCTCGATTCACCACATAATATGGCCCCTTACCGCCAACCCTTACTCCTTTCCTCTGGCCAACAGTATATGAATGTAGCCCGTGATGCTGGCCAATCACCTTTCCAGATATGTCGACAATTGACCCTTCTTCCGCCCCACCTAAATGCCTGTCTACAAAATCTTCGACTGTATTACCAACAAAACAGATATCCTGGCTTTCTTTGATAGCAGTTACAGGCAAATCTAGCTGGAAAGCAATTTTTCTGACTTCACTTTTTTTATATCCTCCTAGGGGAAATAATAAATACTTAAGCTGCTGCTGGGTTAAATTATAGAGAAAATATGATTGATCTTTTTTAACATCCTTAGCCTTAAAAAGCTTATATTTACCCTTGCTCTCACCCTTTTCTACGTAGTGCCCCGTCGCCAAACAATCAAATCCCAACTCTCTGATCTTATCAAGAAGCAAACCAAATTTTATCTCACGGTTACAAACTACGCAAGGATTAGGCGTATGGTGTTGCCGATATTCAGAGAGAAAATTGTCCACTACTTGCTCTTTAAATTCCTTTTTAAAATCCAAGGAGTAAAAAGGAATTTTCAACTTGTTCGCCACCGCTCGCACCCGCTTTTCTGCTGCACTAGAGCAACAACGATTCTCTCGCCGACAGCCAGACTGATCCTGCCAAAAGTACATAAAAAAACCAGTCACATCACAGTCACTTTTTTGTAACAGAGCAGCGGCCACTGATGAATCTACTCCTCCTGACATAGCTACCGCCACCCGAAGTCGACGTTTGTTTCTCATCATTACGAACGCTGGTCGTTAATTTTGACTACTTGGCCAGGTTTTATTCCGGCTCCTGATTTGCGACTCGGCCGCGAGTCAACTTTAGCTGGTTCGGTAGCTTTTTTCTGGTTACTGTTCCGCCCCCCGAGAGCAGTGGCGAAAGCTTTTTTAAAAGGCTGGTGAACTTTAGTATCCGGGGATGGTTGCGACGATCTATTAGATGTGATTGATCTATCTTTTGGTCTCCGATCCCTGTCCGCTGGTGCTCTATCAATCTTTTTCTCCTCGCTCTCTTCCTCCATTACCCCACTCCAACGAGCAATTTTATCTTCAACCACGTCTCGCTTCTTAGCATAACGCTCGCGCGAGATTTCAACAATTTTATCTCTGTTCCCCTCTGTTTCCCACAAAGGTGGTAGGGTCATAGCCGAAAAAGCCTGACTAGCCACCCCTTCTATCATTAACTTTAAATATATGCGGTACTTAGTCAGATTAACTAGGTCAGTTTCGTCGAAAATTGGCTCAAATTCTTTAACTAGAACTTCGGCATCAGCTGCCCCGATTCGAAAACAGACAATCGTACCGACATTGCCAAACACAGCGTAGCGAACTTCTTCGGCTAGTTGATCAATATACTGGTGAGCCATTATCAAATCTAAGTGATACTTACGCGCTTCGGACAAGATATCAGCAAAACTTTCCGTCGCAAAATTTTGGAACTCATCGACATAGAGATAAAAATCGGCTCGTTCTTCCTCGGGAATATCAACTCGACTCATTGCTGCCAACTGGATTTTGGTAATTACCATCGCTCCAAAGAGAGCCGAGGCATCCTCACCTACCCTTCCCTTGGCTAAATTAAGTAATAGAATCTTCCGGTTATCCATGATGTCACGCATATCCAGAGTTGACTTAGACTGACCCACAATATTTCTGATCAAGGAAATTGACAAGAACTGACCAACTTTATTCTGGATTGGAGCAATGGCTTCAGCCATAAATCTATCAGGATACTTCGAGAATTCATCTATCCAAAAAGACTTCACTACTGGATCAGTCACCTTCTTGACCACTTTATTGCGAAAAGTCTTGTCCGTCAGCATTTTCATAATACCCAGTAGGGTGCTGCCAGGATAATCCATCAGAGCTAGAATAGTATTACGCAGCACATATTCCAAACGCGGACCCCAAGAATCAGCCCAGATCTTTTTAAATACACCCAGCAGTCCTGACGCCACTAAATGCTTGTGATCAGGATCAATATTCTCCATCACATTGAAAGCAATTGGATTATTAACGTCGCCAGGATTAAAATAGACAACATCGTTAATTCGGCTGGCGGGAACATAATCTAACATCCGATCAGCAAACTCACCATGAGGATCAACCACGCAGACTCCATTGCCAGCCTTAATATCAGAAATCACCATGTTCTCCAGCATGGTCGTTTTACCCATACCCGTTTTTCCGACCACATACATGTGCCGCCGTCGGTCATCAGTTCTAATACCAAACTTTCGACTTTGACCACGGAAATTGGTCTCGCCAAACAGGGTAACGTCTGATTGGGTTTTGTGTTTTTCCATCGATAATATAGATTACTCCATTGGTAAATCACTCGGTGGCATTCCCTTACCCGCCTCGGCCGTGATAACTGCCGGAGATTTAACTGTAATATAAGGAAAGTGAAAAACCGTAGCTACTTCTTCCACACTCAGGATAAAGGGTTGGGCGCCAGCATCAATATCGCGAGCCTGATAACGACGCACTAGATTAGACTGACGGGGAGGAATCCGAGTTTTCTTCCAGTAAGAAATAAACGTCCAATGCTTATGGTGAGGCTTGAAAGAATTAAGATTTTGGGAGTTAAACCCTTTGAATGTTCCCATCATGGGAAAACCGATTCTCTTTTTATTAAAGACATCTTTACGCCCTAAATACATCGTCCTAACTTTTACTTGAAATCCCCCTTTACTAATATTCTCCTGGATAGCTTTCACTGCTTCTTGCTCACCCGGCGACAGAAAAAGCATCTCGCTCGGCGGAGCTTCGCTCTTGTGAGAGGTATTTTGTGCCGCTCCCGCTGGCTCAATTGCACTAACAGCTGTATGCACTCCCTTTAGAAACAGCGGTTCATAGGGCTTGCCTTTTTTCTTAATCAGCTTGGCTACTAATTTATCACCAGCTTCTTTCCACTTATCGCTGACTGGACGTAAAATATACTGATACCAGATTTGTTCGCCATCACCGATACGACTCATTACTTCCAGAGTGCCAGATAAGGGATCGATAAACTTGTCTTCATTAATCTCATCCATAAAATACTTATAAGTCCTAATCGGGTAAGCGTCCTCTCTCGTCAGTTTCCACTCTACTCCTACTAGGTCATACTCATCGTTCGGATACTTATTGGGAACAAAATGGACGTAGTCTTCTACTTCGATAATCTCAGCTTCTGGGTACTGAGCATAGACATTAGCTTCAACGTGATCGCGCAAAATCACCGGAACCCGGATAATAAAACGAATGTTACCAGCGATACTGACAATTTCTAAACTGAAAGTTTCCTGTGATTCTCCTTCTATAAATATCTCTTTAAAATTAGGTGGGGAATAAATAGTCCACAAGCCATTTAACACTTCTTCCATCGACTTGGGGTTCTTCTCGTTATCTTCGGGAACACTGATTGCCAACAAAATATACTCAATTGATTTTACATACTTGATTCTTTTAAAACTAAGCCAAATATAATAGACGGCTACTATTGTCCCCGCGATGGCTAGCCACCATACTTTTTGGGCCACTATAAAAAACATGTACCAGAATTCGTACAAGAAATCAAAGAAATCAAGTGGCGGCAAATCGTTTAGCACAGATATTCTTTTTACTAGGCTTTTATTTTTGTATTATATAATATCTGCTAGCCTGGGGAAATAGATAAATTAGGCTAGAGTGTAAGATTTCTGTCCAACTTTTTTGAAACGATCAGTATTTTGTAAAGCCAAGGCAACTGTGTTGCGCTTAACAATTCTTTGCTTTAATACTTTGGCGATAATATCTTCTTTAGGCAGTGGTTGACCAGCTGCTTTGAGAACACTGACTACTACATCCGCTACTGTACCCGAGCTGTATCCCCATTCAGTCAAACCATAAATACCTCGCCCCACTAGGACAAAACGTTTGTCTTTAATAAGCTCGTTGTGCACTGTTTGGGGAATAGCCTGACGACCGCCAAAATTAGTATTGTTGATTTTGCTAGTAATTTCCTTAAAGTGAAGAGGTTTATTGCTTTTCTTTAAAACTAAGTAAGCCTTATCTTTAACTCCCTTGGGCACGATCTCATTCCAAGTAACAAACCCCCATTCAGCGAAGGGGTTTTTGCGCATCTTTTTGCTTAGATTTAGATAAGATTGAATATGTTTAGATTCCGAAATATCACACTTTTCAGCTACCTCGTGCTGTAAAAGTTGCTCTACAATTCCGAACTCTTTTAGTGGCTTATTATGCTTTTTTAGCACCTCGTGGGCAGCTTCAATCACTTGCTTGGGAATATCAAGCGAACCATTTTTTACTGCCCAAGCCTTATAAGTATGCTCGGAATCAGCTAAGTGCTCAAATTTATTGCTCAGATTTAATATAAAATCAACCACGTTAGCATGAGTTTCAACTGGTGATACAGCCTCGATAAAGGAATCAATCGCGTGGTTATGCTCCATTACCTGACCATGCTTGTCGATAATAGACTCCAGCAAAACTTCGCACGGCTTGATTGCTTTAATTTTATTACCTTTCTGTAGATCTTTAAGGGCAGCTGATTCAATCTGACGAACTCGCTCCCTGGTAATTTCGTGGTTGCGGCCAATCTCTTCTAGTGTTTGGTGACGACTGCCGTCTAAACCAAAACGTTTGACTAAAATATCTTTAGTCCTCGGTTTGAGGCTAGAGATAAGCTGCAGAACAAAATCTGTTGGCAGCACTTGCAGCCCAGTCACGTTGTTACTAGTAATATTTTTTAGGTTGTTGCTTGTCATGATTCTTCCCTTCTATTAGCAATTATTTAAACAAACCCGTAACTTCAATTCTCCGTAAAGTGTATCACAAACCTCTAACATTGTCAACACTTATTTTGCCTTTTACATTTAATCGTGACATAATATCATCATCCTATTTTTCGTCAAGAGATTTTAGTAATAATATTAAGTCACAAGAAAGATTTGGCCTTGAATAAAAGACAAACTCCCTCAATGACTGAGGGAGTTTTTTTACTTGAAGGTTAAATTTAATATCCTTAATAGGCGGCTTCTGCTCTAACTACGATCTTAGCGGTACGTAGTAATATCTGCAAATCCATCTTAAGCGACCAATTTTCAATATAATAGGTGTCCAATTTTACCTCTTCGTCAAAAGAGAGGTCGGCTGCACCACTTACCTGTCCCATACCAGTCATACCAGGCTTGATAGCCAACACCTTATTTTGATGTTTTCGATACTGAGCTACTTCTTCTGGTTCGTGGGGACGTGGTCCCACCAAACTAATATCGTCCTTGAGGATATTAATAAATTGGGGCAATTCATCAATCCGAGTTTTACGTAATAATTTACCAACTTGGGTGATGCGAGGATCATTTTTCATTTTAAACAGTGGCCCTTGACGCTCACTGTACTTAAGCAGGTCTTTTTTCATTTTATGGGCATCTTTGACCATGGAACGAAACTTAAACATATCAAAATTACCATCACGCCCTACTCGAGTCAGCCTGACAAAAACTGGTCCGGGAGAATCTAATTTAATCGCAATGGCAACTAGCACAAATAAGGGGGTCAAGAATACTAAACCAAAAACTGCCCCGATAACATCAATAACCCGTTTTATTATCTTCCCCCAGCCATCGAGAGGAGTGCGGCGGAATTCCACCAAAGGAAACCCGGCAATGACTTTAACCTCTATATTGATGGCCTCTGTGCCAAATAAGTCCGGGACATATTTCATATCAATCTTGCGCTCATTGGCAAAATCAATCAACTCCAACATTTTCGTCTTCGGAATACTGGGATCAGTTTGAATAATTTCGTCTATTCCTTGCGTTTGTGATAAATTTTCTAATTTTTCTAGCGTATCGCCATTAATTTCTGGTAATACTCCGACTACTTTATAGCCAAAAAGAGGGTTACGATAATTATCTTTGATGTGTTTGGTAGCAGAAGTTTGACCAATTAAGGCCACTCGGTGTGCCCCGTAGCCATAACGATATAGTCGCTGTTGGATAAAGCGGACCAGCGATCGACCAAAAACGACAAACATGATGGCTAAAGACCAAGTAACTAAGACTAAAAAACGGGAAGAAAACAACTCGGCTCGCAGAAAAATATACAAAACAATGCCCATTGCTCCCGTTGAAACCCCGACGAACACACTATAGAGATCATCAACAAAGCGCCTTTTCTTCTTAGGATTATACAGTCCCAATAAAGCAAAAATAATCAACCAAACCGGAGCTACTAATGCTATTAAGACAATGTATTGCTGCAGAGGTAAATCAAACTTGATTGGTCTGATCTCCACCACTTGCCCTGTAAAACGCAAAAAATAGGTAACAATAGCCGCCAATACTACCATTAGAAAATCAACGGGGACTAAGATCGCAGTAAAAAATAATTCTGATTTCTTCATTTAAAGAAGGGGTTAACCTGCTCTGAATTATATACCAAAAAGCTCAAGCAAACAATAAGCCGAATTTAGTACCTCGTACCATTTCGGATTTGAGTGATACGGGGCGATGATCATCTATCTGGTCCCATCATTGCTAATGGGATCAAGCGACCTACATTTTGGTCTTGCACCAGGCAGGGTTTACCAGATTCCCATGTCACCATGAGATCAAATGGGTAGCTATCATGCTAACATCCCATTTCTTTTCACCTTTGCTCCCATCTGCCTGCCGGTAGGCAGGATCAGATCGGGACTAGTATTGTCTCTGCGGCACTTTCCCTAAGATTCAAGCCAGCTAAAAGTCTGCAGGACTCCTAACTATCTTTCTCCCGGTCGCCGTTAGCGACTGCCTTGCTGTCCCGATGGTCATCGGGACGGTGTTCGGACTTTCCTCCCCGATGAATATCGAGGCGATCATCTTGTTTACTTGAGCCAGAACAGAATAACATAATAATGACAGATGTCAATAATATTCACCCCGATAGATTCTCTTGTTTAGAGAATAACAAAAAAATCTAAATTTTATTCATCCCGCTCGACAATTCGATAATTTTTCTGCAAATAGAGTAAATCTTTTTTTAATTTACTCAGTCGGGCACTACTGCCAACATCTTTTTTCCTAACCATCTGACCAGTTAAATCTAGTACGGTGGCTAAACTAGCAAAATAGTCACCTGCTTTGATATGCTCTTTGACTCCAGTGATTCTCTGTTCTTTCTCTGAATCATTTATGAGCAAGGGGAAATTAAAACCAGTCCAAGGGTAATCCCCAAAAAACATCAGGTTGTGGGAGTTGATTTTATACATGGCGACAGAGATGTTGGAGTTAACTTAGTACTCAACTGGTACACTAGCAAATCGATTTTTGGTAATGATAATATGATCTAGCAAATCAATACCGAGAATATGACCAGCCTCTACTAATTGTTTAGTGATGCTAATATCTGATTCGGTTGGTTTGACAACGCCAGAAGGATGGTTGTGTGCTAAAACCATGGCCACAGCTGAATACTCCAAAGCTGGTCGGAAAACCTCGCGGGGATGAACAATATTGGTTGTTAAACTACCAATGGAGATAATTTCATCGTGCACCACCCGATGACGACTATTAAGATAAATACCCCGCAGTTGTTCTTTGGGTAAGTCCCGCATCTCTTTGAGATATTCATAAGCTTGCTTGGGTGTTCTAATGACAGCAGCCCGACCCTTAGTCTCTTTAAAAAACCGCCGGCCCAACTCGAAACAAGCGACAATTTGACAAGACTTAGCTAGCGGAACACCTAATTCTTTTTCCAGTAATTTTGGATCGGTTTGGTTTATAATGCCTTTTTCGCCATATTCCTTAACTATGCGGGAAGACATCATCATTACTTCCTCTTTTTTTGTGCCCACGTTTAAAACCACTGCCAATAATTCAGGCGTGGATAAAGAAATGGGACCTTCTTTAATTAATTTTTCCCGTGGTTTGTCCTCGTCTGGCAGATCTTTTATGCGGAGAGGATACTGTCGGTTTGGATTGTCGAGGATAAGGCTGTGATCTTGGAGGGAATAGGTAGTCATGTTTTTCGTTTATGTTAAGCCCTTACTTGATACAGAAAAACTACTTATTGAGTCTACTTTAATATAAAATGAGAGGGAAAGCAAATGTTGGATTAAAACCTAAAGTAAGGTGCTGTTAGCCCCCATCTGGCAATAGAAATTTGACGTTGAACAAGTCCACATACATATTGGACTCTAGAAGAGGTGGACTCATACAGACGTTTGACTTAACTACTAGCTAATGTTATTTTTACGATCTGCTCATTCAACAACCATATCGTCCACTAAGGGAGGCAAGAAATGTTCTTTCCTGTTTTCGGCATTGTTTTTGTTCTTCTCGGTGCTCTATTTCTTTCCTGGAGCAGCTGGCGGTTATACCAGAAAGTAAAAAGAGTACAACAAGGCATGATGGCGAGCCTGGATCGAAAAATATCCACAGCTGAGGAAAAACTGACTGCTATCAAGGAACTATGGGGAGACCAAGTTCCCTATTACCAACTCTTCGCTCATTGTTTGCTCGGAGAGAGCAGGGATGTTCCTCATATTATGACCGCGGCTTGTTTGGTTTTCTTCCCTCACGATGAAGTCCAACCGGGTAAAGACGTAAAAATAGAAACCGAAAGAACTGAACAAGGAACTTTAATTACTGTCATCGTCCACGACAGTGAGGTCTTACTGACCGATGTTACCCTGAGCGAACGGCTGTTCGCACTTATTCAGGTAGCAGACAACAGAGATGACAATCCCCGCTTTCTCGAGTTTGATCTTGAACCTTAGCCAGTTTAGAGCGCACTTCGCTGTGTGCTTTTTTTACAACAAAACCCTTTCGCCAGGGGTTAATTTTATTTATGGGAATTACTAGAAAATATTAGAATCTGTTTGGTAAAAAATGGCTTACAGCCCCAAGTGGTAATTTTGTTGGATTTGGGATACAATAAATTAGTGTTGGGTAAAAAGAAATATACTCAAATGGACACAGAGTCTCCAGATACAAAAACCGAAACTCCAGATCAAGAAATCCCCACTAAACCCCAAAAAAAGCACCGTCGCGGTCTCAAAATAGCCATTGGGGTCGTCTTGGCTGTGGCCGCTATTGGTGGCGGGATGCTCTTGGCCTATTTTGATGTGTTTAATAGTGGAGCAGATAAAGAAACGGTAGGAGGAATGACCATGGAAGAGTTTTTTGCCCAAGAAGGTGATACTAGCTTTGATCTGATAGATAAGGCCTACGAGGAAGGCAAAATAGATAAAGAGACTTCGTTAATATATGGCGCTTACGCTGCTTTTGGGGATGAGAGGTTGCCGGAGGAATATCAAAGTGACATTATAGCTTTTGAGGCTAATCATGTGTTTCGGGAGATTAGAGAAAACTATGACAGCTTCAGCCCAGAGAATAAAGAGATCATTGACCCTTTCCTGAAGCGGCCGGATGACCCGGAGAGTTGGTGGAATGAAAAAGTGAGGGAGAAACAAGTGAGAAATAATCCAGATTTAATAAAAGCGGCTCGAGCCAAAGACCGAGAAGTAAAAAGTATTTTCTCTGAACATTTAACCACCGTTGATGGTAAGATAAAAATCTGGTATGCCCAAATTGGAATATTTGATGATTTTATTGATAAAATATTTAAGCCGGGGAGAGCTGAATACTTTGATGCTGCAGACAAAGAAATGGCAGAAAAAATAAAAGATATATTGGACAAAGATAGAGCATACGCCAAATTTTCCAACATTATGGCAAAAGAACCACTCAATGATGGTAATCTGGGTGGCGACGGCGAATTAGATATATATGCAATCAGTCCAACCATGATGGAGTATAAGAGGTTACAATTGACAGCTACCGCTGGCTATTCTGGGGTACTCGGAGGGTATATCCCAGATACTGCTAATTTCCCTACCTCTGGCTATTTGATCCTAATAGGTTCCAACAAAACAGTGATCGCCCACGAACTCTTTCATGCCTTCCAGGCTGCCTTTAAACAGAATGAGTCTAGCGATCGTTGGTTTGCTGAAGCCTCTGCTGTTTGGTCAGAAGATTTTATATATCCGCAAGATAACAGCGAGCAAAAATGGCTAAAAGTATCACCTATTAATCAGCCGGGGACTTCGTTAGACAATACCAATTTGTCAGGATACGAATATGGAGCATATTTATTCCCCTTCTACCTTACTCAACCGGGAGTTAGTGGTAGCGAGATAATAGGAAAAATCTGGGCAGGCTGCGGCAATTATAATTCATGTCTTAATTCGATCGACAAGAATATCAGTGGCGACTTTGAAGATACCTGGCGGGAATTTACGCTTTGGAACTACAACAAAAAGCCAGTTAAACTATACCAAGACGAGGGTGGTTTTCCAGAAATTTCATCAGGCGTTGCTTCCTATCAAAGTGATATAAAAAAAATCGGTAACAACTCTATTGAAATCTCATGGAAGAAGGATTTAGAATATCTAGCAGCTCATCTTGTTGAGGTACGTAATAAAACAAATTCCCCTGAGGTCAAACAAATCATCTTCAAAGACTTTAAAAACTTCACCAGCCAATCTAACAAAGCCGCCATCAAAGCGATCGTCTATCCTAAAAATGGCGAGCCATATTTAGATGAGGAATGGACTAACAAAGAAGAAAGAAAGTTCTGTCTGGAAGATCCACGAGAGAGCTTTGATAATATAGTTCTCATCTTTAGCAACGGCGAGATGAAAAAATCACTGACAGCAACCGAAATCACCGCCGAAGCTAAAACAGAATCCTGTTACGCCATTGAGCAAACAGATACCAGAGAAGCAACTTACCAGATCACTGGTTCGGATAGCAGCAATAAGGCAAACTTTACCGTAAAAACTACTGGGACTATCCTAGAACCGGCTCCAGCAGAGGCTCAATATGGCTATCAAGCTAAATGGCAAGCTAAACTTGACTATCAAGAGCAATGGGATCCCTACAGTCAGGTCACCGGCTGTGTTGTTCATCCGGGAGAAACTAAGTATACCTCGACCTTTGAGTTTGATTTAAGCTCTGTTAAGAATAATAGTAGTTTTCCAGTCAAAGTGACCGAATCTAATGTCCATTATGATCCCTGGAGCCAAAAATGCACGATTGCTGGTTTTACTACCGATACAGAGACGGAGCCAGTTGAATATGATGATTTATCATTTAGCGAAGGCTTTATCTACGATATGTCTGAGACTGAAGCTAAAATCAAGTTTCCGGGATCTCTGGCCTACGGTAATTTTATCTCTCGTCGTGAGATGGAGCCGATTGTGCTGGAGATTAAGAGATAGTGGGGATTAGTTTAATAAAGCTACTGCCAAATTTATAGTCGAGTTGATAAATGCGGGTAAATCTATGCTCGCATTTTTAGATATATTCTAACTCCATACCCCCCAACCAAAAAAGGCTTCAATAAGCCTTTTAAAATCGCATGGGGCGTACAGGAATCGAACCTGTGACCTTCTCCTTAAAAGGGAGCTGCTCTACCGGCTGAGCTAACGCCCCAAATTATAAATTTGGTTTAAAAATCCTAACAAAAAAACCAGTAGCCGGCAAGTATATTCCAAATCACCTGCCTATGCGTAGGCTACTCGCTACTTTTTTTCTTCATGAAAAACATTGCTGCCAGTGGCGCCAACATCCACAAAAAACGGCTATTGTCCGCAGCAAACAAAGTCTTAGTAAACGGTCCCAATGATGCCAAGGCTGTCTCTGGTAAAAAGGATAAAACAATACTAATTAATAGTCCCACTTGCAAAAAACTGAAAACAATGATTTGTACGATCCCCGCTTCCGCCGAAAAAGTAGATAACGCTCCCACCCGAGCGAACAAGAGAAATAATCCTACTACACAAACCAGAAAAACTGCTATTTGTAAAAAAGCAACCTGACTAAATCCTAATCGCTGTGAACTTTCTTCATTAATGAAAGGTAAATTAGTAGAAACGGCTAAGCTGATATACAAACTCATTAAAATAAACAAAACTCGTGCTCGACCCAGGGTAAAACCATACAAAACCCCCGCCGCTACAAAAAACAACAAAATGAACAGATCCCAAGTGGGAGCGGCCCAATTTAGACTAGCCAACATGCTATTGGCCTCGCCCGCTGCTGCAATTTCCATTTTTGTTTTTCTCCTTTGATTATACTTGTCTCTGTTTAATATTATAATACACACTGATAATTTGGTAAACCCCAACTATTATACTCAGCCTAACTATTGCCCATCCAGATAATATTTAACAATCATAGCATCTATCATAAATTCGATCGGCGCTTTATCGTCTGTTAATATCATCTCAGTCTGGTCGTATTCGATACGTTCCATATTAGAAGATAACTCGTAAGCAATATCAGCCAATTCCGGTGATAAAACAGCTGACGGTAAAGATTCCCAGGCCAATTCATTCTCACTGGCTACTACCATATAATTCCAACTGTCTTGGTCGCCCACCTTGGCTAGATAGGTATAAGGAAAAACACTAGCCATACTATTAGTGATAGCTTGTAAGAGTTGCGAGTTGGCCGTGGCAGCGTTGACGTTAATGGCTACCACGCCATCGTTGGTTAATTTAGCCTTAGCTTCTTGCCAAAACTCCTGCGTGGTCATTGTCCAGGGAATATAAATTTGCTTTTGGTAGGCATCAACAATTATAAGATCGTATTTATTGTCAGTATGCTGCAGAAATATCCGACCATCCTGATTGTGGACAGTGAGACTGTCATTGCGCAGGGCAAAATATTGATCAGCCGCTGCAATTACTTTGCGATCAATTTCTACTCCATCAATCATAATATCTTCCGCAAAGAAATAATCTAATTGCTTACTGATAATACCACCAGCTAATCCTAGTATTAATACTTTCTTCTCCGAAGTCGGCGCCAGATAAGGTAAAACTGTGAAATAGTCGTAATACAAGTCTGTTAAAATATTATTTCTATCATAAATCGACTGAAACCCACCACCTTCATTAAAGGCGAGATATCTTTTATTATCTTCATCGACGACTTGTAAGTATTGATAAACTGATTCATCTTCAAAAACTAAACCGGCGGTAGCTTTAATTGGCAGCCGGATAACACCAACCACCGGAATTATTAGTAGAATCAGCCAGCCTAACAAATAGCGTTTTTTACTGGCCATGCCCAAGCTAGCCAAAACAATTAGAATAATAGCAAAAATAGTAATAGTTGCCTTGGTCCCCCAGATTGATATTAGCAATAAGGTGGGTAAGAAAGTGCCAATAACACTACCCACCGTCGACCAGGCGAAGACTGAACCCGCCACGTTGCCAATCTTTTGACTATGGAGTGAACAAAGTTTGATAATAAAAGGACTAACCATGCCCAGCAGCACCAGAGGGAAAGCAAACAGTAGTAAGGTTACTAACAACGAACCGAAAAAAATAACGGCTGAAGCCGAGATAGAGGCGATTGTTTGCAGATTGATTAACCAAGCTAAGGGCTGCACTAGCCAGGGTACCAGCAAAAATATTGTCCCCGCCGCTAGTATTAATCTTAATAGTAAGTCAAGCTGAGGACGACGATCAGCTAACTTACCACCCAAATAATAACCTAAGGCCAGAGCCACCATTACTACCCCAATTACATTAGTCCAAACAAACAACGAAGAGCCAAAATACGGTGCTAAAAGACGGGAGGCAGAAATTTCTATGGCCATGATCGACATCCCGGAGGTAAAAGCAACTACCAACAGGAATGTTCTAGATTTATTAAACATTTAAGTAAATAATTTATCCCAAAAGCCTTTTTTATCTTTTCTCACTTCGGCACTTTCTCCTTTTTCTTCCACGAGAGACTTTAGTAATTCCTTTTCCCGCCCCGAAAGCTTGCCAGGGGTAATAACCTTAACTTCAACCAATAGATCGCCCTTACTTGAACCCTGCAAATGCGGAACGCCATTATTGTGAATACGAAAAGTCTTGCCTGTTTGGGTGCCGGCTGGTAATTCAACTTTAACTCTATCATCAAAGACTTGTAAATTCAGCTTGTCGCCAAGAGCCGCTTGAGTAAAGCTAATGGGTATCTCACACTTAAGATCATAGCCATCACGCTTGAACACTTCATGCTCCCCGACCTGAACTGTAACATATAGATTACCAGCTGAGCCACCACGCAACCCCGCTTCGCCTTGTCCAGAGACTTCGATTGTCTGACCATTGGCAATGCCAGCCGGTATTTTTACTTTTATCTTTCTATTATCTTTGGTGCGTCCGTCACCACCACATTGTCCGCAAGGCTTCTCCGCTTTTTTGCCCTCACCTTTACAAGTGGGGCAAGTAATTACTTGAGTAAAAGCACCGAGCATTGTTTGGCGTGACTGCCGTACTTGTCCGCTGCCAGAACAAGTGGCGCAAGTAGTTATTTTCGTTTTCGGCTCAGCTCCGTTTCCTTTACAATGACTACATTTAACTCGTTTATATAGTTCCAGCTCCCGCTCAGTCCCAAAAACAGAGTCTTTAAAAGAGATATCCACAGCCACAGAAATGTCATCGCCAGTAATTGGTCCAGTGGGTGAAGCCGCGCGTCTACGACCACCAAAAAAGCTGCCAAAGATATCACCCAGATCAATATCTTCCATATTGACATTAAAACCTTGCTGACCAAAGGGATTTTGTCCGTCCGCAAAGCCATCCGCTCCACCATAACCACTGGCACCCCCCGCCTGCGCCTGATCAAAAGTCGCTCCAAATTGATCATACTGCGACCGCTTTTGCTTATCAGATAAAACTTGGTAAGCTTCGCTTACTTCTTTAAATTTAGCTTCTTCGCCACCGCGATCAGGATGATGCTCGTGCGCTGCTTTACGATAAGCCTTTTTAATTTCGTCATCAGAAGACTCCCGTGAGACTCCCAAAATGTCATAGTAATCTTTAGCCATAATCTATAATTTGATCTCCTCTACTTCCTTCTTAACTTTAACGACTTTAACAAAACCGACAGCTTTTAGCAAAATAAATATTAACCAAATCACTCCGTAAACACCCCATTTTATAAAAAAAGTGAAAAATTGCAGAATCAAGAAAAAGGTAATGGCAAAGGCAATTGGCACAATGCTTCGATAGGGCGCCAGTAAATCATTTATCTTGTCATTGAATGCATTGTAAGCCGCATCAATAATGGGTTGACTACTAGCTACATCACCCAGACCAAAACTGCCTAGTAGATTATCACTCGCTCCTGTTCCCTGATAAAGTTCGAGAGCTTTATCATGCACCACTTGATTATCTTGTATTGCCTCCATTACTGCTTGATTATCATCTGTGTCTATATCCTCAGCTTCCAGCGTGCTTTCTAACTCAGGCGCAATACCCATATCGCGCCAGTTGTCCCCTGCTTTGGAAACTTCATTGAAAAATAACTGAAAAGAAACTTCCGAAACGGTCATATTTTTACTAAAACCTGGGATATAAGCTTCAGAAATATACTTCTCTAATATTCCCGTTGAACTCTCAAATGATTGGCGGGGAATTTGCACACCATTATTTTTTATGCCCTCAACTGTAGAAATATAGTACGATACTGCCAACACGATGGTTAACATGGTTAGTACCGCCGGAAAACCTCGCCGCAGAATTTTATAAACGCTAACTCGAATTCGCACTTTCCGTTCTTGCTCAATACTCAAAAATGTTAAAACCAGAACTATTAGGAAAAACAAGGTAGCGGTCAAAGATAGTAATTTAAATGGGGAAAATATAAAAAAAGAGGCTGTAGCCAAAAAGTATGTAGCTACTACCACCCACCATTTTTCTACTAAAACTCCAACTAATCCCACCACCGCCCCTACCAAAAATATTCCGGTAAACAAACCGATAAAATCAGTGGTTTTGCCCCAAAGAGACATAACCGCTCCCTCTCCCTGATAAAAAAAACGGTAACTCAGATACCAGGCAAGAATAAAGCTGATAACTGTCACCACTCCTATACCTATTTGTTTGAGAAGAGAATAGTTAGCCGGAGAAGTTTCTTTTTTCTTTTCCATTATTTTTATTTATGAGGATGAAAAGGCGAAAGTCAACCCGCCTGATATGTCAGAGAAAACTCTTGATCGACCAAGCGGGCACGGTTCCCGTCTCTGGCGGGGGGGGCGAGGTCGATCACGGAGTTAGATTTTCACGCTGGGAAAATCTAACGTGTTTTCGAGACATATCAGGCGGGTGACCTATTTTTACTTTTTACTCTTCTTCTCATCCTTCACTTCTTTCGCCTCACCTTTCACTGTCTCGCCAGCCTTATCGTCCTTATTTTTATCGCCCTTTTTGCCGGCCGCTTGTTGTTTAGCTTGCTGTTCTTGCTGCGCCGCCTGATACATCTGCTGGCCGACTTTTTGGATCTCTTCACCTAATTCTTCGGAGGCTTTCTTGATTGCCTCAATATCATCACCGTCTTTTATTTTCTTGAGCGCCTCGACTTTTTTCTCAATACTCTCTTTGGTTTTCTTATCAACCTTATCTCCCGCCTCTTTTAAAGTTTTCTCGGTTGAAAACACTAAAGCGTCAGCATTATTTTTCACTTCGATCTTTTCTTTCTTTTTCTTGTCCTCACCAGCATGTACTTCGGCGTCCTTTTTCATCTTTTCCACTTCTTCCTCGGAAAGACCAGTTGAGCCTTGAATAGTAATGCTTTGTTCTTTGTTAGTAGCTTTATCCGCCGCTTTAACATTCAAGATACCGTTGGCGTCGATGTCAAATGACACTTCTACCTGAGGAACACCACGTGGTGCCGGTGGAATACCATCCAAGATAAATCGGCCAAGCGACTTGTTATCCGTCGCCATTTCTCGTTCACCCTGCAAAACATGGATTTCTACGGAGGGCTGGTTATCAGCGGCAGTCGAGAACACCTGTGACTTAGTGGCTGGGATAGTCGTGTTGCGCTCGATTAAAGGAGTACGCACACCACCTAACGTTTCTAGACCGAGAGTTAGAGGGGTAACATCAAGCAGTAACACGTCTTTAACATCACCTTGTAATACCCCACCTTGAATGGCAGCGCCCATCGCTACTACTTCGTCGGGATTAATACCTTTGTGGGGCTTTTTGCCGAAGAAATCTTCCACCGCCTTCTGGACCGCCGGCATTCTGGTCTGACCGCCGACGAGAATTACTTCATTGATATCGGCCGGCTTGAGACCAGCATCGTCGAGCGCTTTTTGACAAGGCTCAATTGTTTTCTGCACGAGATCGGAAGTTAATTCTTCCAGCTTAGCGCGAGTCAATTTCAAATTAAGATGCTTGGGACCAGACTGATCAGTAGTGATATATGGTTCGTTAATTTCTGTTTCGGGGGTAGAGGATAATTCGTGCTTAGCTTTCTCGGCTACTTCCTTTAAGCGCTGTAAAGCTAACTTGTCTTGCGACAAATCAACCCCTTGGTCTTTCTTGAACTCATCTACTAGCCAGTGGATTATCACCTGATCAAAATCGTCACCACCAAGATGCGTATCACCATTGGTAGACTTTACCTCAACTGTATCGCCACCGACTTCTAGGACAGAAACATCAAACGTACCACCACCGAAATCATAAACTACAATCTTTTCTTCTTTTTTCTTGTCAAAGCCATAAGCTAGCGCAGCTGCGGTCGGTTCGTTAATAATTCTTTTTACTTCCAGGCCAGCAATCTTGCCTGCGTCCTTAGTCGCCTGACGCTGACTATCATCAAAATAAGCTGGCACCGTGATAACAGCTTCTTTTACTTCCTCGCCAAGATATTCTTCGGCGTCAGCCTTGATCTTCTGCAACACCATCGCCGAAATTTCTTGAGGGGTATGGTCTTTGCCGTTCATTTCCACTGCTACCCCACTATTTTTACCCTCTTTTATTTTGAAAGGTAAAGTTTTGACATCTTTTTCAACTTCCGCGTCAGAAAATTTACGGCCAATAAAACGCTTCACGGAAAAAATCGTATTTTCCGGGTTAGTAACCGCTTGACGCTTAGCCAACTGACCGACTACCCGCTCACCATCTTGTTTTACTGCCACCACCGAAGGCGTGGTGCGATTACCTTCTTTATTCTCAATTACTTGTGGCTCGCCCCCTTCGACAGCAGCCATACAAGAGTTGGTTGTACCGAGATCGATACCAATAATTTTTGCCATTGTTTTTGGTTAATTATTCAATTTATAAACTGTTGTTTGCCATCATCACTTTGGTTCACCTACATCAGAATGGGGTCCGCCAAAGCAATAATGGCAAACAACAGTGAGTTAGCTATTAGTTATTTACTTAGCTACTTTTACTTTGGCTACTCTAATTACTTTCCCGTCCAGCTCATACCCCCGTAAAATTTCCTCAACGACTATCCCTTTTTTCTTCTCCGATTTTACTTGCTCTACCGCTTCGTGGAAATTAGGATCAAATTTCTCGCCGACGGCCTTGATCGCTGTTACTTTATTATCTTCTAAAAATTTCTCCAGTTGTTGTTTAATAAAACCGATTCCTTTCACCCAATCATCGCTTTCCAATTCTGTTGGTAACGCCTTGTAAGCACTGCAAAAGTTATCCACAATGGGCAATAGGTCGAGAACCAAACTAGCATTGGCAAATTTAATCGCTTCAATGTTATTGGCAGCAGTTCTCTTCTGCAAATTAGCGTAGTCTGCCTTAGCTCGTTGCCAGCCAGCTCGGTACTCCTCTATTTTGGCTTGGCACTCAGCTAACTCATCATTTTTACTCTTCTGTTTGGGTTTGCTTTTTTTATCTACCTTAGTCATAAGTCTACAAAACGATAATTAATAATAGAACAAGTGACCCAGAACCCAACAACTTCTTCACATATTTAACTAGGGAAATGTTTTTGCCGTAACGCATCCGCTTAGGACCAACAACAGCAATCACACCTTTCTCACCAGAAGGAAACTCGATGCCAGAGATAATCATGCTGCAATGTTCTACCCGACCGAGTGGGTTCTCTCCGCCGATATAGACATCAATTTCTTTATTTTCTGCTTGTTCCGATAGCTTGTTTATATTCTCGTCAATGTGCTCTAACAGCGACGCCACTTGGCAAACATGATCAGTTTCTTTAAATTCCGGCTGCTCCAAAAGCTTACTCATCCCAAAATCCCAGACGGCGTCAGAGTCAATCAGACCAGAAAGAGCTACACTATCCGACATACTGGCCAACATTTTAGCCATTGTTTTAGCCAGCCGATTTTTCTCTGCCTTGAGCTTTAATACTTCAGTCTGCAAAGCGCGTTGTTCACCCTTGCCCAACTCCCTCTCCTGCATTAGCGAATCCACAAAATAACGATAGCCTTTATCAGTCGGTACGCGGCCGGCCGAAATATGGGGCTGGAAAATATAGCCAGCTTGTTCCAAATCTTTCATAATATTGCGCACTGTGGCTGACGACAGACCCAGTTTATATTTTTTGACAATAATCGAAGACCCAACCGGCGTGGCCGTACTGACATATTCCTTGATGATGGTACTGAGAATTGTTTCGTGTCTCTCGGTCATAGTCGTCGCGAAAAAATTAGCACTCTACCATATAGAGTGCTAATTACTATTATAAGTCGTAGTTAAAAGGTGTCAAGAGATTTGCCACCCTAATCAGCCAAGAAAATTTCTGGAGCCAACTGAACTACCTAAGAAGACGACGTCTTCATGATAAATTAGTCGACCACAGAAAAAACTAAAACACAAACACCTCCCACCAGGGTTTATTAACTTCGTCGAGTGACCCCTTCTCGGCGTTGTAGATAGCGGTCACTTCCACATTGATGGGGAAAATATACATAACCCGCCCGTCGATATTACCCTTGATGATGTAAACAGCCTGACCATCTTGGATCTCCAATGCAACTTCGCTGGCGCCAAACTTTTTGTACCTAGTTTGCACTTCCCGCACAGCGTGACTCGGTAATTTCTTTATCTTCTTCTCTTCCTGCTTTTCTTTATCCTGGACAAACAACTTACTTTTATCAAACTTTATTGGTAGATTAGTATGAGCTGTAACTTCGTCAGTTACAATTTCCAGTGTATTTTCATCTAGTAGCCTTTTGATAATTACATTATCTGTGTCATATCCATCAACAACCAGGCTTATCATTAAATCTTCGACACTCAAAGAATTTAAAGCTTCCAGATCTTTAATTTGGAAATAATGACCACTAATTTCTACTCCTAACTCCTCTCTATTCGGGTCAACTAGCAGGGGGCCATCATAACTCTCATCAATAGGAAAAATTAAATCTATACCTACCCGAGGTAAAAGCTTAGGGGCAATGGTAATAATTTTTAATCCTCCCTTGATAAATCCTTCTACATCTCCGGTCTGACTAGCTTCTACCGCTTCAAGAACAGTTTCCCAATCATCACCGAAAAACTTTTCCCAGGTGGCCAATTGTTTATCAGCTGTCTCATCAATAAATTCCGGGATGATCGGCGGCGGCTCAATCCCTTCGTCATCGGGGCTAGTGGCAGTAGCAAAAACAGCTAGAGGCAGCACTAGTGTTATCACAATAATAATTACCTTTTTGAACATTTGTCTTTGTTATTTAATAACTACGAATTACTAGGTGATAGGATGCCCGTAACTAGCCGCTACTCTTTTATGAATTCTCGCCGGGGAAAATTCTTTTGCCTGTTTTCTTCATCAATGCTCGGATCTATTGAGAGATGGGTGAAAATCATCGAGAAGTTCAATCTTGGATACAATTCTATTTAATAAATTATACCGGATTATAATTATACACTGCTATCTAGCTGGCCATCACGACTTGCGGTTTCACCAAAACCCATCAGTCTTTCGTATTCCCTGTCTACTTCATTTGTCGGCCCAAGAAATTCTAGATAAGTTGTTGACCATTCTGTCAACAATCCTACGCCCCTCCCATACGCCCTAGTTCTGACATCTCGACCATCGATCGACTTTAGCTCGTTCCATAATTGCTGTGTTGCTTCCCGCTGGCGCTCCAATAACTCATTTACTCTTTCAGCTACTGTTAAGTTTTCTATCGAAGGTAACTTCTGTCTCTCTTCTAAGAGGGAATCAAGAGAATCAAGTTCATCATATTCTCTTGAACGCCACTTTCCCGCTATCGTCAGATCGTCAATTGCTACATAAATATCTCCTTCCGAGCCAAGATAGCGAAAACGGCAAAATAATTCATAAGCAGCTGCCACTTTTTCTATTACGCTAGTAGCTTTGTATATCTCGCCCGGTTTTCCTACATCTGTTGTGTAATTAGCCCAATCCATTAATCGATCATGTAATTCTGACGCCATATCCATCATCATCTCAACCTTTTCAGTGACTGACATCCTTTCAGCTCTAGATAGACACTCTCCCTGCTCCATTGGCTGAATTCCCGCTGGCATAAATTTATATTAATTAATGAAGCACTCAGATCACCTATTCCTCCTAGGCTAATGTGCCGAACCAATCATATTCACACCCCCCAACTCTCCCCCATCGCTAGCCGGCTAGTGGAACCCGATATCTTCCCTTGCCTTAGCCCTTTTTGAAATATTTAATGCTAAAAATTCCTATTGGTACCGCCACGGGGAGTCGAACCCCGGTTACCAGGATGAGAACCTGGCGTCCTAACCACTAGACGATGGCGGCCTGTATAATATTAACTATTCGTATCATTAGTATCGGCTTTCTCCATTCCCAAATCCTTGCGCACCACCTGCTCCTCAGTACCAACTATCTCTACTTTCTGCGGTGGGAATTGGTACCCTTCCTTGAACGGTGACAAGGAATATGTTTCTTGACCTACCAAGAATCCATAGCGTCCGTCACTTTTACTTACCGTAGTAAGCAAGAGCTTCCCGTATTTATTATCAAACAAGCGGACAACCGAGCGTGACAGTGACTTTTTATTAGTCACATTATAGACCTTGCCCCAGGGCTTGGCCGATTTGCCCAGTGCCAAACGGTGGAACAATATTAACAATATAATATGCAAAACCAAGAAGGTAAAGGTCAAAAGATTAGGTGTAATGACAAAAGTAACTAAACCTAAAATTGGACCAATATAGGCAGTGACTTGGTTAACTCGTCGCCACCAGACAGAATGTAAAATACGATGATCTTCGCGAGCTATCCGCTGGGCGGGCAAAGTAGCAGCGTCCCTTAGATTCCGGATAGGGGTTTTAAGTGGTCGTCGAGGATGAGCTTGATTAAATACATAACCCTCTTGCGGATCAAGCGGGATATTAACCGCGACCTGACCGGTCTTTTCTATGTCCTTATCTGTAGCAGCTGATATTAATTGGCCATAATACAGGTTATAGTAATCAGCGTCAGCTTTTTTACCTTCTAAGTAGTGTGAAGGAAATGTGTAAAAAGGCTTATCGGCCGTGACGTAATACGATTTTTCTGGTTCGACAATAAACAAAAACCGGCCAGCCGCATCAGTTACGCGTGTTTCCACTAATTTATTGGTTTCCTGGTCAAACAATCTTACTATCGCTAAATCGAGCGGCTGTTTTGTTAAAGAGTCATAGACCACCCCCCATTCTCTTTTTTTCTTTCTACTAAGATACAACAGTGGCTCGGTAAAGAACTGAGCTAAATAATGTAAGTAAGAAAGTAGTATTGATAAGGGAACACCTAATAAGAAATTAAGTAGGGCCAGCAAGAATAAAATTGGCGCTAAGTATTTTCTATTTACATCCTTGAATCTATCCCACCAAGACAATACCTCTTGCACAATTATGGGATACTCTTTACCAACTTTCTTCTCTTGGGGACGCCGCAAATCATTTGACTCTTCTAATTGATCCGGTCGTTTTTCTTTTTCTGGCTCTTTTTCTTCCTCGTCCGTTTTGGTAGTAACAAAATCCTCAATGTAGGAGCTCACTTTATCCACCGGCAGCCTGCTGATCACTACGTCAGTATAATCGTCCGTTGAACTATCGCTATCGCTTTTCTTGCCTCCTACTATTGGTGGTGTTACCGGAAGCTGGGGCTGAACATAATAGCCAAAATTAGCATTATTATATTGCTGGACACTGGTAGTTAACACTACTTGACCTGGCATATTACCAGTAGTGAGCTGATAACTAGAATGTAAGCCGTCTACATAAAGCAAATAGTAACGAGCTGAAAGGCCGGTAAAAGTATAGCTGCCGTTACTAGCTGACGATTTAGTATGCACTAGATAATCCTTGCTGATATCTAAAACTCCATTCATATCTACGTCTTCGTAAAGTTTGACGTTGGCTCCAGAAATACCAAAATCACTGCTATCACGCGTGCCGTTATTATCAGCATCATAGAAAACAAAGCCAGAAATCAAACCGGTTGCAATCACGGTATTTTGCGTGGTGTTACTTTGGAAAGCGACATTCCCCGGATTAAAAGCGCCTACCCCCTGGTTGGATATTATCGCTCCCATCGGAGCATTATCGTTAACTTTAACTTGAAAACTTACATAGCCAGAAGAACCAACTGTCACTGTCCCTACTTGGAAAGTTACCTTACCTGCATTAGTACCATTGTAATCAGCTTCGTCGGCATCGAGAGCGTCTGTCTTTTTAGTACCGTTAAGATCAAGACTGTTGGGATGGTAAGTAGTATAAGCGGGAACAGCATCAGTGATATATATATTATAAGCATCATCGCCTCCCACATTAGAATAATCCAAACGATAAGTTATATAATTACCCGGATTAACATCGGAGGCGGCGGCACTAGTTTGTTTAGCATTAGATAGTACTGACAAAGTGGTCAGAGAACTCAGACTGAGAACAAATAAGATTAAAACAATAAAGCGAGGGATAGGTAGGCGAACCGAGGACTGTTGTGACCAAGGTAGCTTCAAGATGAAAAATATTACCAGCCAAGAAAATGTCAGTATTAGTAAATTAACTTCGACTAGCTTGAACTTTAAAGCACCACGTTGATTATTAAAGCTGCCAGCAAATACACCACCTATTTTACCAAGTAGGTTTCCTGCTGCTACTATCTGTCTATTATCACTACTAGCAGCTATTTTAGCCGGGGCTGCGCTGGCCGTAGACGTTTTAGTTAAAGTGATGCTAGGAGGGACACTGGTAATGATATAAGTTTCGGTTGATACCCCACTCTGATTGCCCTTATCGTCAGTACCAAAGAATTTCAACTCCGTTGTTCCCAGGGCAGTAATCGGTACGGGGATTGAACAGGTAGAAGCAGTAGTCGGAGTCGATCCATCATCTGTACAATAAATAGATACTGGACTCTCATTGGCAGTAATCGTAACTGATTGAGCTGACGAATAAGTGCCTCCCGGTGGATTAGCCGTTAGAACAGGAACCACATTATCAAGATCAAAGGCAGCTGATTGAGCATAATCCCCTTCCGAAATATTGTCATAAGCTACTACCCGAACGAGCGCACTGGCTGTATCAGCTGTCGGCTCATCAGTTTGCGATTCCCAGATGGTGGAAATTATATTGGCGCCCGTTGAAGTATCAATGTAGCCAGTAGTGTCGCCAACTTGGTAATAGTTGCTGTTAATTACTTTAGGGTCGACGGGTGCGGTCGAGCTAGTTTCCAAATCAATTGCGCTTAAAGTCGCCTTTTGCCAACCGCTACCAACATTATATTCAACGCGAGCTTGAACTTCATCAGCATCCTCGGCATCGTCAACTGTAAACCCGATCGCTACCTTGCCATCGCCATTGGTTGACTGCGCCCCCGTAACAGTAGTGGTGGTGGAGGGACTCTCTGCTCTAATTTCACAGGCATTGGGAGTATTACGCACTCCGGCGTACAAGGTATCTCCCAAGATTGTCAGGGCATTAATACTAATATTGTCATTGCTGACAGCAGCGGGAGTAAAGTCATCATGATTGACTTGACTCCAAGTAGCCCCATCGCCAGTTTTCCAAATCTCAGTGCCAGTAGTAATATTGAAAGTGCTGACAAATAATTCACTGCGATATTCAATCGCCGAGTAGATGCCAACGTTATTAGCATCCCCAAATCCACCTACTTCAACTGGCGTCCAAGAGGTGCCATCGGGTGAACGGTGCAGCTGACTGCCACCAGTGCTGTTATCTATGCCCGCATATAGCAATCCGTCATATTCTACTAGTGCCGAAGTACTTTCATTGGCGGCATCACCAAAGCCGCTAGCGTTAGCCGAAGTCCAAGTGGTACCATCGGCCGTACGCCATACCTCGGTGCCAGTGGCAACATTGTAGGTAGCGGCGTAGAGATTACCACCCCAAGACAATAAAGAATAAACAGCAGAATTATTAGCATTGTTAAAACCATTTTCATCTGAACCAGTGGCATTGGCATCTACTTCATCCGCCACTACTGCGTTCCAAGTGGTACCATCATTAGTGCGCCAGATCTCAGCCCCAGCTCCAGCGCTCCGCGTGGCAGCGTACAAAAATCCATCGAATTCTTCCAATTTATACACACAGTTGTTACTGGGATCACCAAAACCATCAGTATTAACTTTGGCCCAATCAGTATAGGGGGGGCCTCCGACTCCTTGGGTGCGATAAACTTTGGCTCCCACAACATCAACACAAGTGCCAACATATAAATATCCTCCGTATTCTTCTAAAGACCTAACTCCGATATTATCTCCGCCAGTGAGTGGATCTATAACAGGAAAATTTGCTGTATTTAGTTGGCTCCAGGTAATACCGTCGGCTGAAGACCAGACTACTGCCGCACCAGTATGAGTGCCAGCGTGCAGCAACCCGTTATACTCCATCATCGGAATAATAAAATAACTATTGCCAAAAGGACTAGACGCCAGCTGCTTCCAGTCGTAAGCAGCAGCGTTAGTTAATTGCCCGTACAGAAAACTGCAAACCAAAAAAACAAACATAACAAAAACACCAAGTGTTCTTGTCGGCTTCAATCTTTTTCTACATTTTCTGCCACGAAAAAGCCTAAACACATCCTTAGGTTAGGTAAAATTCTACGGTTATTATACTACATAAAAAGCCTCAGGTAAAATGAGACTTTTAAAGTTAGGTTAAAGACATTAGGACTGCCAACAATCTTCTTGCCGTACCAATAATTCCCCTGCCCGCAAAGGCTCGGTCATAATTTCTTTAACAATCTTTTCCATTCGCATCGCTTGTGAACCCTTAACTAAAGTTAAATCACCGACACCTAATATTTCATTCTGGATAAATTCACCTGCTTCGGCAGCTTCCGCAAATTGAAATATCCTATCTGCTAGCATGCCAGATTGCACCGCTTGATCAGCTATAAAAATAGCTGACTCGCCCACTGTTACCAAAATGTCAGCGACTGTAACTACTTGCTTGCCAATCTGCCGGTGACCAGCCTCGTTTTTATTGCCCAGCTCCTTCATGTCACCCAAAACAATAATCTTTTTACCCGGCACAGTTAATTCGCTTAGTACTGCCAGAGCAGCCGCCATTGAATCTGGCGAGGCATTATAAGTATCATCAATCAAATAAGAATTTTTTATGGCTGGCAATAATCTCATCCGACCCGGAGCCGGTTTCAGGTCTACCAGGGCTTGGGAGATTTCTACTAAATTCATCCCTAAAGCTATCCCACTGGCCGCAGCGGCAATAGCGGCATAAATTTGGTGACGCGCCAAGATATGAGGCAAGCGTACTGGGACTACACTTTTACGATATTGTAATTTAAAGGATATGCCACCAATTCCATTTTTCTGTTTGGCAAACTCGGAATCTAAAACAACGTTACTGACTTTGATATCAGCTGTTTTTTCACTAACGCCAAAAGATAAAGTTTTTGCTTTGATCTCCATCGAAAACTTTTTGATGATAGGATCGTCGGCATTAATAATAGCTGTCTTTTTTGTCCCCAGGCTATTAATTAGCTTAACTTTTTCGCGGGCCAATTCATCGGAGTTGGCAAAAAATTCTAGATGAACCGGCATGGCCGAAATTTTGGTTAAAATACCGACGTCAAGTTTAATAAAATCCAATAAATAATCCATATCTCCCGGCCGGTCAATCCCCATTTCTAAAATGACAACTTGGGGATAGCGGCAATATAAAATTCGACTGCTTGCTCGTAAAAATATGCCCAGCCAACCCCAAACCGAGTGGCCGGCAGTTTCTTCTCCCAAGATCGTTAGCGGAATACCAATTTCGTTGTTATAATTGCCCGCGCTACAACGGACTGAGTGCTTTTGGCGCAACACCAAATAGACGGCTTCTTTGGTGCTGGTTTTGCCAACACTGCCGGTAATGCCAACCAGCTGGGGTTGATACCTTTTTAGAGTAAGCACTGCCAAGAAACGGAGTGCGCGTTGTAATATTTGGCGTAGTAAATTATCGGTCATAGTTACTTTTTAATTTCTTCAGAGGGTGGTATCTGGTAATAGCGAAATATTTCTTCGGCGATTTCTTTAAAGACTGGTGCGGCGGTGCTTGCCCCCCAAACATCACCGCCAGGATTATCCAGTTTCACTAGCATTACGAATTGAGGATCTTCCACTGGAGCAAAACCAATAAAGGAAGTAATTTTTTGGCTAGGATCGTAGCCCGGGCCGTTTTTATTCGGCACCTGAGCAGTCCCAGTTTTGCCGGCAATCTTATAACCAGGCACTTTGGCTGGTTGGCCAAAACCATTCTCCACCACTGAAACCATCATCGCTCCCGTGGTAGCGGCCACTGAAGAAGAAATTACCTGTCGTGTTTCCTTGCTGGCGACGACCTCTTCCTCGCCAGCCGAACGAACTATTTTTTTCACTACGTGCGGTTGGATTAATTTCCCGCCGTTGGCAATGGCTGAGGTAGCTGTCACTAACTGGATAGGGGTGACTGATATACCTTGACCAAAAGAGACGGTGGCCAAATCAGCATCGCTCCACAGCTGGTAATCTTCCAGTTCGGAAGAAGTCTCCGTGTCCAGATCAATTCCCGATAGTTCGTTGAAACCAAAATCATCAATGTAGTCATAAACACGCTCGCGCCCCATTTTCTGAGCTATTTGAACCATACCAATATTAATTGATTTCTCCAAAATTTGCGTCATAGTCACCTTGCCGTTAGCCCCGCCGTCAAAATTGCGAATGGTAAATTCATCCACCTTGATTGATCCACTATCCTCGACTACGGTGTTGGGTGATACCAGACCTAAGTCTAAAGCGGATGTCATAATTATCGGCTTAAAAGCTGAGCCAGGTTCATAGAGAGAGTAAACAGCCGAATTACTGAAAACTTCAGCGTCTTCTACTTCTGAATACTTATTAGGATTAAAATTAGGAAAATTGGCTAAAGCAATGACTTCACCAGTATGAGGATTAACTATGATCACTGTCCCTCTTTGCGCACCAAACTTCTCTACCGCTTCTTTTATTTTCTGCTCTACTTTAAACTGAATAAAACGATCAACGGTTAAGACCAGATCCGTGCCATCCTCTGCCTTGGCAAATGATTTATCACCCATCGAAATCAAACGTCCGGCTGCATCCTTATCCATCGCTAGATATCCTTCCTTACCAGCTAATAAATCATTGTAATAGCCTTCAATACCATAGCGGCCCCTTTTTTCATCCTCAACATAACCAACGAAACCCAAGATATGAGAAGCAAATTCGCCATCAGGATAATATCGCCAGTCTTCTGGTTGGAAGCGAATCCCGGACAGATCTAAGTTTTTAATTTCTTCCACTTTGTCGTCAGTCACACGGTGTTTGATTGGTTCATACAGATCATCTTCCTTATTCAATTTGTCCTCGATCTCGTTAGCTGGGAGCTCGAGAATTCCTGCCAGTTTATCAGCGGTACTGCCCGTATCTTGCACCTGTTGTGGGATAGCGTAAACTAGCGTTAACCTTTTATTAATAGCTAGAGGATATAAATTCTTTGTGAAACGATCTTCAATGTATATCCGGCCCCTCTCTGGCACCAAATCTTCATATATTTTTTGCTGTCCGGAAGCGAGAGCTAGGAAATAATCATGACGGATCACTTGAATATTAAAAAGTCGCCAAACTATTACTAAACAGAAAAAAACCGTGGCTAGGATTAAGAGGTCGGGACGAGAGATAGCGCTTTTCTTTTTTGTAGACTCTTGAGTCAATTTAATTCGATTAACTGGCCAAAACTAACAAGTATTTAAATAGGTGTTAGGTTTTAGGTGTTAGGTTTTAGGGACTATTTAAAAAACGTTTATAATAGTCCTATTACCTAAAACCTACAATCTAACACCTATCTTAAAACCTATTTATTAACTACCACCACTGAGCTGCCAACTTTTTTCAGATAGACCACATTATTAGACTTCACCATATTAAACTTTTCCACCGACTGGTTGACATTCTCAAAAGATCGCAGTTCGGCTGCTTTAATTTCTAACTTTTTATTCTCCTCTTTGAGATCACCTACCTGATCACGCAAGGCTGATATCTCATACCCCTTAGTAGAAGTCTGAAATAGCTGAGCCAAGAAAAGAAAACCAATTAGGGCAAAAATTGAGACAGTCGTGACTACAAAAGTTACTGGACCGATACGAACATTTTTTGCTACCGTTCTTTTTCTTACTCCTTTTTTTACCGAGCGGCTATTGGTAATTGTGAGATATCCGGCCATTTTTTTTATTTCTATATTAAATATTTAAATTTTTTCAGCTACGCGTAATTTGGCACTTCGACTACGCGGGTTATCAGCAATTTCCTCAGCGGACGGGACAATCAGCTGGCGAGTAACCACCTTGAGACTGGCCTGGTGATCACAGCGACAAACGAATACCTCGGGTGGACACTGGCATCCTTGTGCTTCCTGGCGAAAATATTCTTTAACAATTCTATCTTCCAAAGAATGATAGGAGATAACTGCTAGTCGACCGCCAGACTGCAAAAGCTTAGTGGCTGATTGCAAAGTTTGTTCTAATACTTCTAGCTCATTATTGACTGCAATCCGCACCGCTTGGAACACCCGGGCCAGAAATTTATTGATGCTCCGAGCTGGTACCGATAAACTAGTCTTTACTATCTCGCCTAACTCACTAGTAGTCGTAATCTTGTGTTGACGCCTACTGCGATCAATATTACGAGCTAGGCGACGAGCATCCTTGATCTCCCCAAATTTTTTAAAGATACTAGCTAATTGGTCTATATCGAAATCGTTGACAACTTCTAGAGCATTAATCTGCTGCTCTTGATCAAAGCGCATATCCAGCCGCGCTTCTGCCTGGAAGGAAAAACCTCGGGTCGGAGTCAGTAGCTGGTGCGTCGACACCCCCAGATCAAACAAAATGCCTTGAACCGAATGAAAACCATGCTGGGCAGCAATCCCTGCCAAGTGAACAAAGTTGCTCGGAACCAGCTTTACTCTTGATTCATCGGTGGCAAATTGCTGGCGGCAATAACTAATTGCTTCCTGATCAGCATCGATGCCCAATAATCTGCCAGTAGGATCTATCTCTGCTAGCATGGCTCTACTGTGTCCGCCGCTTCCCAAGGTGCCATCGATGCAATTATCACCCGGCTGTAAATTTAAATGATCTATCACCTCTTTTAATAAAACTGGCTGGTGCGCAATATACATTATCCTTATACTCCTAACTCACCCAGGGCTTCAGCTATTTCACCGGATGACTTTTCGGTATTGGCCTTATAGCTGTCCCATTTTTGTTTGTCCCAGATTTCTAACCTATTCAGTAAACCGGTGATAACTGTTTTCCGACGTAGAAATGCAAATTTGCGTAAATAATCTGGTAAAATAATTCGCCCCTGAGTATCCAGTTTAACATCCATTGCTCCCGCCAACATCAATCGGGAAAAGGCACGAGTGTTCGCTTGACTAATTGGTAACTGACTCAACTTAGCTGCTAGCTTGTCCCAGTCTTTTCTCGAATAAAGAAACAAACAATTATCCAGCCCGCGAGTGACAATCGCTCCCACTCTCAGTTGCGAGCGGAATTTAACTGGGATAGCTATCCGACCCTTCTGGTCAATCGTGTGACTATATTCTCCAATAAACATAATAGAGGATTTTAATATTCTCCACCAACCACCACAATTGTACACTATTCCCTACCATGTATACATTATAAACCACAAAACGACACTGTCAACCAGAAATAGTGAATTAAGTAAATAATATTTGGGGTTAAACAAGCCATCCTGACCAAACAAAAAGCCCACCGGACGTAGTGGGCTAAGTTATCAACAGTTTTTTACTGCTCGCCAGTTAGTCAGTTATAATTTATCGAGACTACCAAGCAATTCAATTTTCTCGTTGCCAATAACAGAAGTAATAAATCTATCCCCCAACTCTTTCCGGTAGGTAAATTCACTCTCGGGCATGACTGTGTAATTTATTTCTTGCCCCTGTTCCTTTTCTAGATCTTTAATTATAGGATTTAACTTGGAGCGGTTTACTTCACCCACCACAAACAAATCAACTCGGGCGGGAGATTTAGTAAACGAACCAGATAAGCAAGCATATTTGATCGGACCAGCTTTTTTTAGTCTGTCAGCTAATCTTTCTTTGGAAGTAGCAGCTCCTTTTAAAAATAAAGCGCCAAATTCCTTTAAGAGATAAAAGTCTTTGTTCACGCGATAATAACGCTTAAAGTTTTTACGCTGGTTAATGAGTAAACCCATTTTAGACAGATTGTCTAATTCTCGCCTAATTGAATTAATCCGCTCCTTGAGCTTGCGGGTTAACTCACGCACATAGAAAGGTTGGTCGACATTGCGCAGAAACAAGGTCATTAGCTTTACTCTGGTCTTTGAGCTAAAGACTCTCTCCAGTTGATTTTTCATAATTATTAGTGATAAATATTCTGTCTGGATAACAATTTTACTCAGCTCCTGATACCTGAACAATAAAATAATACACCAAACTCACTTCGTACCAGTATACTTAATCGGCACCACTTGTCAACACTTCCAAGCTTAGAGTATAAAGTATTTGCAATCTAGTCTTTTCCCCTTTATAATAGTAGCAACTAAGTTTAACTTCAACAGTAACTCATGCTCGAGATAGAATACAAAAAATTAACTATCGCCGGTCCGAAGGACAAGCTCTTTAATGCTGCCCACGTTATAGAATCAGCTGTCGGCAGTCTTTTTCTGGTAGTAGAGATTAGGATGAAGCAAGAGGTAGCACAAAAAATCTTTGAGATAATCACCGCCGTGCTAGAGAAGGAAAACCAAAAGATCACCACTGCTATTAAAGCAGCTGAAAAAGTAGATCAGGAAAAACGTTTTGAGCAACTACTGAGCCGAATTAACAACGCTTTGGCAACCCTCGCCTCCGAGGGCTATACTGATTGGGTTAACCAAACTCATATTGTGATCTCCTCAATCTGGCAGGATAAACTCTGGCTTTCCGGTACCGGAAAAATAAAAGCTTATCTTTTTCGAGCGGGAAAATTGGCTAGCATCGATCAAAGAATATCGATGGCCAATGCTACTCCGATGAAAACTTTCACCAATACTATTGGCGGACAATTGAAGTCCAACGATAAATTACTTTTAGCAACTCCCCAGCTACTCAAGTACTTTCCTGAAAATGAGATATTAGCTAGTTTAGAAAAAGAAACGGCCAGTAAATTTGTGACCACGGTGGAGCAACGCTTAGTCGATCATTCTCATTCAGCCGCCGCGATAGCAATTGATATGACCGAAGTAGAAACAGAGCCAGATGATCTAAAAATTAATTTCGCCACTGACACTGACACTACTTCTCCCAATCAAAAAGTCTTAAAAGATGAAAGTGGACTAGAATTTCCTGATCTGAATAGCAATGATCAACCAACTTCTCCGTCGCAAGCAAAGCCAAGTAAAAAAGCTGATGGTTCCCAGAAAAAGTTAGGGCGAGTTGCTAGTCAGGCAACTCGTCTGCTCAAAAATTCTCGCCAGCAGATAAAGAATTGGAGACAAAAAGCGGCGACTCATCCTGCCCGAAAAACTCGAGCAGCAACCCGTTTCCGCTCTGCTCCGAAAACACCGCTAGGACGATCACTCGCGGGTAACATTTCCGGATTGGCGAAAAAAACTTCGCGCGGTTTACTCAATAAGTTCTACGAACTTCCCCGCTCTAGCCAAATATTAGCTGTTGCCTTTTTAGTGATGTTAATTTTGTTTCTTGGTAGTATCATCGTTATTTCACAAAAGAAAAAACAGATCAACGAATTAAGCCAAAACGAGATCCTTCTGGAAAAAGCAATCAATAAAGAAAAGGAGGCTTCTGATGCTCTGATCTATCAAGACAAAGAAAAAGCTAAGAAATTACTAGTAGAAGCTAAAGACGAAGCCAATAAACTTATCGCCGCTAATATATTGAAGGAAGAAGCCGAAAATTTAATCGCCCGCATAGATGATCAGCTCGACGAAGCAGAAGGTATTACTAGAGTAGATGATGCTATTCTATTATCAGAATTAGACAAAAAGTCTGTCAACGAACTAATTGGACTCAACGATAAAATCTATGCCTTCGACGAAAAGACAAATCTCATTTATTTACTAGACGAGGCCAACAAGCAACTAACCACTGTCTCAGAAGAATCAAGCAATTTAGGTTACTTTAAGCTGGCGGCTAGCTATGAAGAAGAAGGGGTTATTTATTTATTGACTGATACACCCGCCCTAGCTGAATTCGACGCTGCTAAAAAAACACTAACCAAATTAGATATCGAAATCTTCAATAATGAATACGAGGTCAAAGATCTAGCTCAATACGGTGGAAAATTGTACCGCTTGGTGCCAGAAGCGAAGCAGATATTTAAACATACCGGTACTATTGCTGGCTATTCCAAGGGGACTGATTGGGTCATGGCTGATAATGATGAACTAGAAAATGCCCAATCTTTAACTATCGACGGTTATATTTATGTCCTCCGCGCAGACGGGACAGTCAACAAATATTTACGGGGGAAGAAACAAAACTTTGCTCTGGCCAGTATTACTAGCCCCATGGATAATCCTACCAGCATATTCACCACTGATAATCTAGAAAATATTTACATAGTTGACCCTAAACAAGAAAGAATTTTGGCTTTCAACAAAAATAATGGCAGCCTAACAGCCCAATTTAAGTCAGATAAGTTTAAAAGCTTGCAAGATGTGTCTGTTGATAATGAGGAAAAGAAAATGTATGTTTTGACTGATGGTAAAATATATGGAATTGTTTTAGATATCAAGGCTGAGTAGATGTCTTCTCGGCCCAGACCACGTAGCGTCGCCAAGTAGTTCCCAACGGCCAGCAGGTCACTAACGCCAGGCCGTTTTTTGTTGGGAAGTGTTGTAGCTGCGACCAAGCTTGCTGACTAATGATTTTCTGGTCAGTGACTTGATAGGTGTATTTCTGGCCACTATAATATATGTCTATTTGATCGCCAGTGACAAGTTTTGGAATAAGACTAAAAACGGTGTCGTACTGACCCGGCCGCCACCAATAATTAGAGCTGTGGCCAAAGTAGATAGCTAGGCCGCTTTCGTTAGGCAGGTCAGAATTATTATAAAACACCACCCCGGTGTTCAGATTATCCACAATCTCTTGTTCGCTTATGCCGGAATTATAAATAACGGGAGCAGCAACGCCGATTTTAGGAATTTGGATGCGATCTGACTGACGTTCCACTGGTTGGATGTTTGTTTCTTGCCGTTCGACTTCGGAAACAGAAATTTCCCCCACTCCACCAACTAAATTATAACTTAGCCATTTTGTTAGGGCGTTGTAGTTGAATAGGCAAAATATTGTTACGCCTAATAGAATCGAAATGCTTATATGTATAAATATCTTTCTCATTCCATCAATAATTAATTTGAGTTTCTCCAGTGTGTCAGAGAAAACCGTGTTTTGAGCGCGCGAGCCAGCGCGTTACATAGCGGACAGGCTGGGAAAATTCGACGTGTTTTCGCGGCACACTAAAGAAACCAGCTCACCAAAAAAAACGAGTACCCTCCCTCGCCTCGCCCCGCAAGTCGGAGCGAACCTACTCGTCTTTTTATATTGGGCGTGGAAAACTATTTAAGTTCTACGCTCGCGCCCGCTTCTTCTAATTTCTTTTTCATCTCTTCTGCTTCTTCTTTAGAAGCTTTCTCTTTCAAGACAGTTGGTGCCTTATCTACCATATCTTTGGCATCCTTCAGACCTTTGCCAGTAATTTCTTTGACCGCCTTGATAACCTTGATCTTTTGGTCACCAGCCGCCGTCAATTCAACGTCAAAGTCTGACTTTTCTTCAACGGCATCACCATCACCAGCACCCGGAGCAGCTGCGATAGCCGCCACCGGAGCAGCTGCCGAGACACCAAACTTGTCTTCTAGAATCTCGACTAATTCTGCTAGATCTAGGACGCTCATCTTCTCAATCTCTTCTACCAAAGATTTAAATTTCTTTGGCACTTCGACTTCTTTTTTCTCGTCCTTTTTCTCTTCAGTAACCGAAGCTTCTTCTTTTTTAGCTTCGACAACCGGAGCTTTCTCCTCCTTGCCCGCCGTAGTTTCAGCGGAGGTGGGTTTTTTCTCTTCCTTTTTTTCTTCAGCCATATGTTTGATTATTTAGTTACTAATTATTATTAAACTAAGCTGTTTACAATTAAGCTGCACTTTCTTTGTCTTCTTTGATGGCATTTAATACTCCCACCAATCCACGCAGGTTACCAGCTAACACATTTACAAATCCAGTTAGCGGAGCCTTGATAGTGCCAATTGTTTTGGCAATCAACTCGTCTTTAGATGGTAATTTAGCCAGGGCTTCAATTTCTTCTTTAGTTAATAGTTTGTTCTCGAGAACACCACTACCAACTTCTAGGTTTTTATGACCTTTGGCATATGCCCAACACAATTTAGCCGGCGCTACCTCATCCTCATAGCCAATGGCGACAGCTACCGGACCAGCTTGTTTAGCTAACTCGACATCTTTCAATTCCGACTGATCCCAAGAAACTTTAAGTAAAGTATTCTTCACAATGTGATAATCAACCGCCTGCTCTTTCATTTGCTGCCGCAATTCTTGCACTTCACTCACAGTCAAACCTTGATAGTTAGTTAAAACCACTGACTTAGCTTTGTTAAGCTTATCAGTTAACCCGGCGATTATTTCCTTTTTTTGCTGTTTAGTTTTGGCCATAATTCTAGTTTTTAGCGCGCAGATAATTAAAAAACGCTCTTTCACCATAGAGCGTCAAACAAAACACTGTTTAACACCTCGGTGAGATTTACGGTCTCGCTGGGCAAGACCACTCACTGTCTACGGTAAGGATTGTCACCAAATACCAATTCGGCTGCAGTCCTCTAAGTTGCTATCAGGTTATTATACATTTATAATAAGGTCAAGGGTTTTAATAAGTAAATAAACTCAATATGGCAGAATTTCTCCAAGTTCTAATCGCGGGATTTGTTGCCTCCCTAGTCTGGTTTGTTTTGGGCAGTGTCCTTTATGTAAATCCCCTAATAGCGAAGATATACAAAAAGCGTGAGAGTTCTCCCGGCTTCAAAGTATGGCAAAGCCAACCGAAATATATCATCACGATGTATTTTGTCGGGGCTCTTATCCCCTGCCTGATCCTAGCTTTTGTTTACTCATTTCTCAGCCCAGCTTTTACCGGCAGCCTGATACTAAAAACTCTTTGCCTAGGATTAATTATTGCTAGTGTAAGAATGATCCCCCGCTTTTTTGACATGTGGATCCAAACTACCTATCCTGACACTTTGCTGACGATCGAGATTGTAAACGGGACTATTTTGAGCTTTGCAGCCGCAGCGGTGTTGGCTTGGTTGTTGTAGGAGATATAGCTGACAACTATCCTAATGTACTTCCTAAAACATTTAAAAAGGGTTGAGATTATTCTTTTTCTGACTGCAGAACTCGTCGCCCTCCCGGTAAGACCGGGATGACTCCTCAGACACACGCAGATTGCAAAAAAGAACAACCTCAACCCTTTTTAAATAAGAACTTAACTAAGTAGTCGTAAAATAATAATGCAAATCCAAGAAATCCAAGCCAAAAGCATCATCGCTCCCTCCAAAATACCCAGTTGCGATTACGCCATCAATCCCTATACCGGCTGCCAACACAGTTGCATTTATTGTTACGCTGATTATATGGGATTCTATTCGGGTCACTGTGAGCCCTGGGGTCAATTCGTTGACGTAAAAATAAATGGGGCTGAGTTGATTGATGACTGCCAAAAATATCGCGGCCAAGAGATTATGTTTAGCTCGGTGACTGATGCCTACCAGCCAATAGAGAAAAAATATAAGCTAACTCGACAAATTTTGGAAAAGTTAGTCCCCTGCCAACCCAAAATTACTATTTTGACTAAATCGACGTTGGTGACCAGAGACATTGATATCCTCAAGCAGTTCGAAAATGTGCAGGTGGGATTTTCACTGATTACTACCAATCCTGAGCATCAAAAAATGTTAGAGCCGGGAGCAAATTCACCATCCGAGCGTCTAGAAGCCTTGGCACAGCTCAAGACCGCTGGAATAAAAACTTCTATTTTTGTGGCCCCAATTTTGCCCTACTTTACCAAGCTAGAAGATATAATAAAGGCGGGGGCTGATCGAGCCGACTATTTTTTATTCGATGCCTTTAATCGAAAATCGAGTAAAAAAGTGCTCAGCTTTATCGCTAAAAGTTATCCACAGTGGCTGCCGAAATATGAATATGTGCTGCGGGATGAAAATTATAAAGAATATAAGAGTAAATTAAAAGAACATATTGATAAATTGATGATCGAATATAAAATTAAGGGGAAAATATTGTTTTCGGGAAAATAAAAAACAGACCAATAGTGTCTGTTTTTTGATGTTAGCTATATTACCAAACTCAACAACTTATCCGGTACAAAAATCACTTTTTTAATTTCGCTGTCACCTAAATGCTTTTTCACCTTTTCACTACTCTGCGCTAATTTCAAAGCCTCTTCCTCAATAATCCCTACCTTTACTGACATTTTATCGCGCACTTTGCCGTTAATTTGAATTACTAGCTCGATGGTGTCTTCTTTTATTAGCTTGGGATCATAATCCGGCCACTTTTCTTGGAAAATGCTGTTTGAGTAACCCAATTTTTCCCACAGCTCCTCGGCAATATGAGGAACAAACGGCGCTAATAAAACGACAAAAGTGGAATAGGTCTCTTTAGCTATCTTTTCCTGGCTGGAGAGCTCATTGACTAAGATCATCATCTGCGCGATCGCTGTATTAAAACCAAAGCCTTCAATATCTTCGGTGACCTTTTTAATGGTTTGGTGTAAAACTTTCTGCTCTGTCTCATTCGCTTTGTCATCAACCACCTTCTCCCGCAAGTCCCACACTCGATCAAGAAACCGTCGCACTCCACGAATACTCTTCATATCCCACGGCTTGGTATCTTCAAAAGCTCCC
>Ga0180009_10000526_pt1 | contig 52656 bp, 46 predicted proteins | sample OS_PC_MetaG_FD_123537 | JGI IMG/M metagenome (GOLD analysis project Ga0180009, IMG submission 123537) | Groundwater microbial communities from the Aspo Hard Rock Laboratory (HRL) deep subsurface site, Sweden - OS_PC_MetaG | ecosystem: Environmental > Aquatic > Deep subsurface > Groundwater... | reverse complement strand
GGGGTTCCCACAGCCCCTTGGAAAAGGCTTCGCCTTTCCCACTTTCCCACATCCCATGTTTATACACAAATAGGACATCTCTACTTTGCTCAGAATAGGACATTTCTATTTTGGGTTGACAATGCAGAATCCGTCACTATAAAAACTCACCCCCGACCCCTCTCTTTCAAAAAGAGAGGGGAGCGCTCTTCTCCCCTTCTCTTGCCAAGAGAAGGGGCAGGGGGATGAGTTTCGAGCTCAGCGACGGCCGAAGATCGATCCCAGAACGCCGCGGATGATGGAGCGGCCGATCTGGCTGCCCATGGCCCGGCTCGTACTCTTGACCACCGACTCCAGAAGGGTGTCGCGCTGGCGGCCCTTGGGCTTGACGGTTTCGACCTTGGCTCCCTCTTTCTGCAGCTTTTCAACGCGCCGCTGCAGGAGTTCGTAAGCCGATTCACGGTCGATCGATTTTTCATACTGGCCGTAAAGCAGCGAGCTGCGGATGATCTCCTGGCGCTGGCCGTCGTCGATCGGGCCGATCTGGCTCCAGGGCGGGTAAATGAGGGCTCGTTCCACGATTCCGGGCATGCCTTTTTCGTCGAGCAGCGACACCAGGGCCTCGCCGACCCCGAGCTGGGTGATGACCGTTTCCACGTCCACGTTGGGATTGCTGCGGAAGGTGGTGGCCGCGGCCCGCACCGCTTTCTGGTCGCGAGGGGTGAAAGCACGCAGGGCGTGCTGAATGCGGTTGCCCAGCTGGCCGAGGATGACGTCGGGAACGTCAATGGGGTTTTGGGTGACGAAATAGATGCCCACCCCCTTGGAGCGGATCAGGCGCGCCACCTGCTCGATCTTTTCTTCCAGCGCCTTGGGGATATCGTTAAAAAGCAGGTGGGCTTCATCGAAAAAGAAAACCAGCTTCGGTTTTTCCAGGTCGCCGACCTCGGGCAGCTGCTCGAATAGCTCGGCCAGCATCCAAAGCAGGAAGGGGGAATATATCTTGGGCGTGCGCATCAGCCGGTCGGCGGCCATGATATTAATGACTCCCTGGCCCTGGCTGTCGGTCTTGATCAGGTCGAACAGGTTGAGTGCCGGTTCGGCGAAAATCTTCTCGCCGCCCTGTTCCTCAAGGGCCAGCAGGCCGCGCTGGATGGCTCCGATGGTGGCCGGGGCGATGTTGCCGTAGGCGGTGCGGAATTGGGCGGCATTGTCGCCGGCGTACTGCAGCATGGAGCGCAGGTCCTTGAGGTCGATGAGCAGCAAGCCGTTGTCGTCGGCGATCTTGAAAACAAGGCTGAGGACCCCGCTCTGGGTGTCGTTGAGGTCGAGCAGGCGGCCGAGCAGCAGCGGTCCCATCTCGGAGATGGTGGTGCGCACCGGGTGCCCCTTCTCGCCGAAGATATCCCAAAAAACGACCGGGCAGCCCTGGCGGGTATAGTTGGTGATCTGCAGCTGTTCAATGCGCTGGGCGATCTTGGCATGCTCACGGCCCGGCTGGCTGATGCCGGAAATATCACCCTTGACATCGGCCATAAAGACCGGCACGCCAATGCGGCTGAAATTCTCGGCCAGTACCTGCATGGAGACGGTCTTGCCGGTGCCGGTGGCGCCGGCGATCAGGCCGTGGCGGTTGGCCATTTGCGGCAGCAAAAACAGTTTTTTGTCACTCTTGGCTATTTCGAGCGGCTCGGACATGGTCTACCTCCAAAATATGATTGTAGCGCAAAAAAAATTCCTGCGCAATCGACCGAGGAAGAATCCGCCGGAACAAATAGAATGGAAAAAAGCGAAAATCGGTTGACAATCGGCAAAACGAGTCTTATAATGTGCATATGCACGGATGGAAAATATAAATGCCGCGCTGCAAAAAACACCGCTGCTGCCGTTTCCTGGAGTCGGACAAGATTTTTAAACCACGCTCGCTGCCCTTGCGGGGAATATCCCTGACCGAAATTTTCCTGGATGAGTTTGAGGCCGTACGCCTGTGCGACCATGACCGGCTGAGCCAGATCGAAGCAGCGGAAAAAATGAACATTTCCCGGGGAACCGTACAGCGGCTCCTGGAATCGGGAAGGTTCAAGATCATCGAGGCGCTGCTCCATGACAAGGCCATCAAAATAAACCGCCAATAAATAAAAGGAGAATAAAATGAAAATATGCTTGCCTACAACCGGAAAAAACGGATTGAGCGAAACGGTGCACAATCATTTCGGCAGCGCCAGTTATTTCACCATCTACGACACCGAAAGCAAGAGTGTCCAAGTCATTGAAAACGACAACCCGCATCACGCCCACGGCGCCTGCCAGCCTTTGGAGAAGATCTCCGGGATGGATGTCAACGCCATATTGACCAGCGGCATGGGCCGGCGGGCCGTGCAACTGCTCAACCAAGGCGGGATCAAGGTCTATCTGCTGGCTGGCGACACGGTGCGGGAAGCGGTCGACAAATTCGTTGCCCATGAGCTGCCGGAGCTGACATTTGAAAACGCCTGCGGCGGCCACGGCTGCCACGAGTGAAAAAGGCTACAGCCGCAACGGCAGCCATCCAACCAGCAGGAAATTCGTTGTAAAAACAACAGCGGTTGACAACCCTGCCGTCTTTAGCGGAGAATGTGAACCGGCTCACAATTCCATTGTAGAGGTGGCGTCATGTTCCAAACCGAGATCAATATCGTCCTGCAGTCACTGGCTTCAGACGGCCTGACCTGGCTGATGCGCCAGGTGACCGCCACAGGCTACTACCAGTTCGTCATCGCCATGGTCATCGCCGTCATGCTGGGCGTCAGCCTGCGCAAGGGGTTCTTGTTATTTCAGATCATTGCCTGGACGGCCATGGTCAGCGAGATCGCCAAGCAGTTCTTCGGCTTGCCGCGCCCTTTTTTCGCCGATTCCCGCGTGGCCTGCCTGGAACCCGGCTGGGACGCCGCCACCCTTTTCCGGGCCATGGGCGGTAAAAGCTTTTTCGCCCTCCCCCAACAATCGGTCATCGACGCCTTCAGGCTTAAGGGGGTTTCGTTCGGTTTTCCATCGGGTCATGTTTCGGGCGCTATCGCCATGTGGGGCGGGCTGGCGGCCGTGTTCCGCAGCCGCGTACTGGCCTGGCTGGCTCCGTTCTTGATAGCGCTTCTGGCTTTCACCCGCATGTACCTGGGCGTGCATTTTCTGGCCGACATATTGGGTGGCGCCCTGCTGGGAGGATTGCTGCTGTTTTTCTCTTGGCGGCTCATCGGCAGCGACCCTGACCGGGACCGCTTTTTCGCGGCTGCCATGACCAGGATCGCCTCCTCCCTGCCGGGGATCTTGTACTTTTTTTTCCTTTTCGTCCTGCCCCTGCTCCTGGCGCTCTTTTCTTTGCTCAGCGCCATGTTTGCCGGATTCTACATCGGCTTGAACGCCGCCTTCACCCTGGCGCTCAGGTCGGGACTTCCAGAAGACAAGGGTTCCCTTTCGATCCGGCTGCTGCGCGTGCTGCTGGGCGGGCTGCTCTACTGGCTGCTCAGCCTGGCGCTACGGTTGGCGATCACCTTGATCCCGGCCGCCGCCGGCTCCGCCTGGGGAATATTCCTGGTCGCGGGCCTGGGCACTTTTTTAACCGTTTGGGGCGGGTTGAAGCTATTTTTACGCCTGGGTCTATACCAAAAAGAAAAGGCAGCGCCAGTCCAATAAAAAATGGCCGCTTTCCCCAGCATCCCCGGTTATGAACTGAAAAAATTCCTGGGCAGCGGCGCTGCCGCCGACGTGTTCCTGGCCGTGGACCTGAAACACTCGCGGCTGGTGGCAGTGAAGGTCATGACCCGCAGCCGCTTCTCCGAAAATGTGGCGGTCAAACGCTTCATCAAGGAGGCGCAGACCATCTCCAGCCTGCACCACCCCAACATCGTGAGGGTGTACGAAGCGGGCAAGAGCGGCGCCCTGTACTTCATGGCCATGGAGTTCTTCCCCGAAAGCCTCAAGCAGCGCATCCATTCGCGCCGGCGCCTCGATCCCAACGAGGCGCTGACCATCGCCAACCAGGTGGCAGCGGCCCTGTTCTACGCCCACCGCCGGGGATTCATCCATCGCGACGTCAAGCCCGACAACATAATGTTCCGCCGTGACGGCACGCCGGTCATCCTCGATTTCGGCATCGCCCGGGTGCTCGAATCCACCACCCAGCTCACCCGCTCGGGCATGAGCATGGGCACGCCGCGCTATATGAGCCCCGAGCAGCTGAACGCCAAGGGCGTCGACGGCTGCAGCGACATCTACAGCCTGGGCGTGGTCCTTTTCGAAATGCTGAGCGGCTCGCCGCCCTTCAAGGGCAGCCAGACCATGGCGGTTATCATGAAGCACGTGACCGAACCCATCCCGCGCTTGCCCGAGGAGCTGGCCGCCTTCCAGCCGTTGATCGAGCGCATGATGGCCAAGGAGCGCGCCAAGCGCCCGGGCACGGAAAAGGAGTGGCAGGAACTGGTCAAGCCGCTGTTCAAGCCGTTCAAGCTGCCCAAGGCTGAAAAGCCGAAATTCGGCGATATTTCAACGGCAGTGAATCGCGAAAAGACCCGTCTGAGCGGCGTCGGTGCCGGCAGTCCCGTCCCCAGTCAGTCTTCGCGCTCCAAAATCCGCAAAAAGCCCCTGCGCCCCCTGCGCCGCGTCATACTGAATCTGATCCTTGTTTTAACCCTGACGGTCTGGATCTTCTTCAACTACGAGCGCATCCCCGGCATGCTGGTTTCATTAGGTCGCTCGATCGCCTCATGGATTTCGTCACTAATTTCTAAGATTTAGACGTTAGGCGTTGAACAAATCATCGAACTATAGTGACGAGTGACAAGTGACAAAGAGCAGCAAGATCTCGAACCATTGCAGTTATCCTCCCTCGTCACTTGTCACTGTTGTGTTTTTCTGACAGCGGGGGCAGAAGTGGGAGGAACGGCCGGCGACGCGGATCTTTTCGACCGACGTGCCGCAGATCAGACAGGGCAGGCCGGGGCGGCCGTAGACAAAAAGATGTTCCTGGTTTTCGCCGCTGCGGTCCTCCACAGTGCGGTAATCGCGCAGAGTGGTGCCGCGGCGGCCGATGGCCAGCCGCAAAACCAGCGGCAGGGAGTGGGCCAATCGTTTTTGCTGCCCATCGTTCAAAGCGGCAATCGGGGTCAGAGGGTGGATGTCGGCCGCGAACAGCGCCTCGTCAGCATAGATGTTGCCGATACCGGCCAATACGGATTGGTCCAGCAGGACGGTCTTGATCGGACGCGAGGTTTGCAACCGGCGCAGTGCCGCCAGCACCGTGGCCTGGCGCAGAGGTTCCGGGCCCAGGCCGGGACAGGACTGCCCGCGGCAGGACCACAAACGCAGACGGCCGAACTTGCGGGCGTCGACGAAATGGAGCGCCGTGCCGTCCAGGAAGTTGAATTGCACGCGCAGATGCTTGCGGTCCTGAGCTGCCATTTCTTGCACCAGTTTACCGGTCATGCGCAAGTGAATGGTAAAATAAGTGCCGTCTTCGCCCTCCAGGCCTATATACTTACCGCGCCGGGACACGGCGGCGACGGTCATACCCCGCAAACGGCGGCGGAATTCACTTTTTAATCCCTCGACCGAGCGCGGCCAAAGCAAGCGGACAGCGGCAATGGTTTTGCCGACAATATGCCGGCGCAGTTCACGGACAATGGTTTCGACTTCGGGCAGTTCGGGCATCGGCGTCCAGTATAAATCGGCGAGCGCGGCTTGTCAATTTCATTTCATGGATGTGAAATTTTTGAAGATTTGGGATATGCAATCGGCCATAAGGCCAGATGCTTCAATATACGGATGACTTCCTCCCGCTCTAAAATGAACTCATCCATCATCCAACACGGTGCTTGACTTCTTGACTTCTTTGTTTGAGCCACTGGCGTCCATCCTGGTACAGATTTCCCAATAATGCTATCTGGATGTCGCTAAAAATGGGAATCTTGGCTATCTCTCATGCAACCATACCTGATTCAATAAATTGCAATTCATACAGACAAAGTCAAGAAGTCAAACACCGAGTAAGATATCTCACAAATTGATTTTCCTATCAGTTAATATTATAATTACCATATGCTTAAAAAGGAGAGAAAAATGGAACTGACAATAAGTATATCCAAAGATGAGGAACGGTTTACCAGGGATGAATTTGGCCTTTTCCTGGCAAAGAAAGGGTTTATGAAAAGACTGATCGAGATAGAGATGGCCGAAAAACTGGCTGCCCAAAGCCAGTTGACAGACAACGATGTGGATGATTTATCCGAATCGGTAAAAGAAAGTCTGTATAGGAAAATAAAATCCTCATAAGATGAAAGCCTTCGTTATAGACACCAATATAATATTTTCTGCACTTCTCAAAAATTCTGCTGCCAGGAAAATCATTTTGTCCGATACCTTCGATCTATTTGTCCCGGAGTTTTCATTTACCGAGATAATAAAATATGAAGAAGTAATATTAAAGAAATCAGGAATGGCAAAGGACAATTTGGAACTTTTACTTCTCCTTTTACAATCTCATATCTCAGTAATTCCTTTCAAAAAAATTTTTGATTTTTTAGAGGAAGCTGAAAAAGAGATGGAAAAAATAGATATAAAAGACGCTCCTTTTATAGCACTGGCTCTCAAACTGAAAATTCCGATATGGAGCAATGATTTACATTTCAAAAAACAAAGAAAAGTCAAGTCTTTTAATACTGCTGAAATACTGAGCGATTTCCTAAGCTAATTTTTTCGTCCGGCACTTTTTCCGGCGGCAGGGCCGGATTTCATTATAAATATGGGCAAGAAATCCCCAATAAACCTAACAATAATCTGTTTGAACAGGATTTATAGAATTAAGGTTCTTATCCCCCCTTGCAGGGGACTTCGCAGCTTTGCTGGTTCAGAATGCGGATGATCTCCTGCCGCTCCAGGATGAAGGCGATGATCTTCATCTACGCCCAGGACCTGCGGCAGATTTTTTTCTTGTTGTAAGTTTTTAAAGCAAACGCCGGATTACGTTTTCAGGAATTGCCGTATCAAAGCAACGGAATTTCAAATTTCACCATTTAAATCTAAAATCGAGACCGAACCCCAAAGAATTGCAAGCCGATATACTTGCCTCGCCGGGACACGGCGGCGACGGTTATACCCCGCAAACGGCGGCGGAATTCACTTTTTGATCCCTCAACCGAGCGCGGCCAGAACAAGCGGACAGCGGCAATGGTTTTGCCGACTATATGCCGGCGCAATTCACGGACAATGGTTTCGACTTCTGGCAGTTCGGGCATCGGCGTCCAGTATAGATCGCGAAGCTCCGCCTGTCAATTTTGCGACGAAAATCAGGTAAAATATCGGGGAATTCCTTATTGAACCCCGGCAGCTTATCTGCTACAATGCCGCCATCCATGAAAGACAAAATCCTGATCCTGGACTTCGGCTCGCAATACACCCAGCTGATCGCCCGCCGCGTCCGGGAACTGGGCGTTTTTTCCGAGATCCGGCCCTACAATTACAGCCTGAAAAAAATCCTGGCCGCGCCGCCGACCGGCATCATCCTTTCGGGCGGACCGGCCAGCACCACCGCGGCCGGGGCGCCGCGCGTCGGCAAGGAACTGTTCAGCAGCGCCATCCCCATCCTGGGCATCTGCTACGGCATGCAATTGCTCACCAGGATGCAGGGCGGCAGGGTAGAACGCTCGGCCCAGCGCGAATACGGCAAGGCCCAACTAGACATCACGGCCGCGACCCCCTTGTTCGCGAACGTACAGGACCACAGCACGGTCTGGATGAGCCACGGCGATTCGGTCGCCGTCCCCGCTCCCGGCTACCATATCACCGCCCGCTCCGCCGACGGCGCCATCGCCGCCATCGAAAACCGCCGCGCCAATATTTTCGCCGTGCAGTTCCACCCCGAGGTCATGCACAGCCGGGAAGGGAAAAAGATCCTGGCCAATTTCCTGTTCGCCATCGCCAAAACCGACCGCACTTGGAGCATGAAAAATTTCATCGAAAACGAGATCAGCGAACTGCGGGAGAAATGCCTGGGCAAACGCGTGCTGCTGGGAGTGAGCGGCGGCGTCGACTCCACCACCCTGGCGGTGCTGCTGCAGCGGGCACTCGGGGAAAAAGCCACCTCTATTTTTGTCAACAACGGCCTGCTGCGCCTTAACGAGGAGAAAGAGGTTTTAGACAACCTGCGCCGACGCTTGAGACTGAAGGTCACCTACATCAACGCCGGCCGCCGTTTCCTGAAGAACCTCAAAGGGGTCACCTCTCCGGAAAGGAAGCGCAAGATCATCGGCAAGACCTTCATCGATGTCTTCTACCGCGGCCTGAAAGGTTTCGATTTCCTCATCCAGGGCACGCTCTATCCCGACGTGATCGAAAGCAACCCCGTGCAGGGCCCGTCGCAGACCATCAAGACCCACCACAACCGCGTGCGCGAAGTACAGAAACTGGAGCAGCAGGGCCGGATCATCGAGCCGTTCAAATTTCTGTTCAAGGACGAAGTACGGGAAGTGGCCAAGCTGCTGGATATCCCCGCCGACATCCTCAACCGCCACCCCTTTCCCGGGCCGGGGCTGGCCGTGCGCATCCTGGGGGACATTACATCAAGGAAGCTCGCCATATTGAAGCAGGCCGACGACATTTTCATCAGCGAACTGAAAAAAAGCGGCTGGTATGAAAAAACCTGGCAGGCGTTCGCCGTGCTGCTGCCGGTGCGCAGCGTCGGGGTGATGGGCGACGAACGCGCCTACGGCAACGTCATCGCCCTGCGCGCCGTAACCAGTAGCGACGGCATGACCGCCAACTGGGCGGCCCTGCCGGCCGAGGTCCTGGACGCCGCCGCCAACCGCATCGTCCGCCAGATTCGCCCGGTCAACCGCGTGGTCTATGACATCACCTCCAAGCCCCCGGCCACCATCGAATGGGAATGAAGAGTTTCATCCATCTGCACGTGCATTCGGAATACAGCCTGCTGGATTCCACCCTGAAGATCGACGACCTGCTGAAAAAAGCCCGCGCTTTCCAAATGCCGGCCGTGGCCCTGACCGACCACGGCTCCATCCTGGGCGCGGTCAATTTCTATAAAAAAGCCCTGCAAAGCGAGATCAAACCCATCATCGGTGCCGAATTGTACCTGGCGCCGAATTCCCGTTTCGACAAACCCAACCGCCGTGAGGATGAACTCAACTATTTCCACCTGCTGGTGCTGGTCAAGAACGACCAGGGCTACCGCAACCTGTGCGAACTGATCACCGCCTCCTTTTTGGAGGGCTTTTACCGCAAGCCGCGCATCGACAAGGAACTGCTGGAAAAATACAAGGACGGCCTGCTGGTCATGTCATCCTGCATCCAGGGCGAGATCCCCCACCAGCTGCTGCACGACCGCGAGGACAAGGCCAAGGCGGCGGCCCGCTGGTACCGCGAGGTATTCAAGGACAATTTTTACATCGAGCTCCAGAACCATGGCCTGGCCGAACAGGTGCAGGTCCTGCCCCAGTTGGTGAGCCTGGCCCGGGACCTGGACATCCCGCTTACGGCCAGCAACGATGTCCATTACTTGAGCGAGGAAGACGCCGACGCCCGCGAGATCCTGATCTGTCTGCAGACCAGCAACGTCATCAGCGACGCCGACCGGCCGATGAAAAAGGAGACCGAACAGCTCTATTTCAAATCCAGCGAAGAGATGGCCGAACTGTTCGCCAACCTCCCCGCCGCCCTGGAAAACACTTTCGACATCGCCTCGCGCTGCAATTTCGAATTCAAGCTGAAAAAATACTTCCTGCCCGCTTTCAACACACCGGGCAAATTGAGCGCCGACGATTTTTTCGAAAAGATCTGCCTCGAGGGTTTCGAGCGCATCAAGCACCATTACCTGTCCAAATCCAAGCACCTGAAGCACAGCCACGAGGAATACCAGAAACGCCTTTTGTATGAAATAGAAAAAATCCGCGAAATGGGCTTCCCCGGTTATTTCCTCATCGTCTGGGACATCATCCGCTTCGCCAAGGAAAGCGGCATTCCGGTCGGCCCCGGCCGCGGCTCGGTAGTGGGCAGCCTGGTGGCGTTCGTCATGGGCATCACCAACATCGACCCTCTGGAATATGATCTGATCTTCGAGCGTTTCCTCAATCCCGAGCGCGTCAGCCTGCCCGATATCGACATCGATTTCGACGCCGAACGCCGCGACGAGGTCATCGAATACATTCGCGCCAAGTACGGCAAAGACAACGTGGCCCAGATCGTCACCTTCGGGCGCATGAAGGCCAAGCTGGCCATACGCGACATCGGCCGGGTCATGGAAGTGAAGCTGTCCGACGTCAACCGCCTGGCCAAGATCATCCCCGAAGGCCCCAAGGTGGAACTGAAGGACGTTCTCGACAAAAGTCCGGAATTGCAGCGCGAGATCAAGCGCAGCGCCGAGTTCGCCAAGCTGATCCAATACGCCCTGAAACTGGAAAACAACATCCGCCACACCTCGATGCATGCCGCCGGCGTGGTCATCGCCCCCAAGAAACTGACCGAATACATGCCGCTTTACAAAACCAAGGACGACATCACCACCCATTTTGAAAAGGACGAGGTGGAGAGCATCGGCCTACTGAAAATGGACATTCTGGGCCTGAAAACCCTGACCATCATCAAGAACATCGTCCGCGCCGTGCGGGAAAACGAGGACACGGTCATCGATCTGGAAAACATCAACCTGCTGGACAACAAGACCTTCAAGGTCTTCCAGAAAGGAGATACCGACGGCATATTCCAGTTCGAAAGCTCGGGCATGCGCGACTATCTGAAAAAGTCAAAGCCGACCAAGATCGAGGACCTGATCGTGCTCAACGCCCTGTACCGCCCCGGGCCGCTGCAGTCGGGCATGGCCGATGTCTATGTCAACCGCAAGCTGGGCCGGGAAAAAGTCACTTTCATTTTCCCCGAACTCGAGGAGATCTTAAAAGATACGTGGGGCATTATCGTTTTCCAGGAGCAGGTAATGCAGATATCGGTGCGCATCGCCGGTTTTTCCATGAGCGAAGCCGATGAAATGCGCAAGATCATGGGCAAGAAGGAAGTGAGCAAGATGCCCGCCCAGGAAAAAAGATTTCTCGAGCGCGCCGCCAAAAAGGGCTACGACAAGAAAAAGGTCGAGGAACTTTTCAGCCAGATGAAGACCTTCGCCGAATACGGCTTCAACAAATCCCATTCCACGGCCTACGCCTACCTGGCCTACCAGACGGCCTACCTGAAAGCCCACTACCCCGTTTACTTCATGTCGGCCCACCTCAGTTCCGAAGCCGACAAGACCAGCACCTCCTCGAAGATCATCCAATACATTTCGGAAAGCAAAAAAATGGGCATCGACATCCTGCCTCCCGACATCAACAAGAGCCGGGAAAACTTCCACGCCGAATCGGCCGGCGCCATCCGCTTCGGCCTGATCGGCTTGAAAAACGTGGGCAGCGCCGCCCTGGGCATCATCCTGGCGGCCCGCGACCAGGATGGGGAATTCAAGGACTTTAACGATTTCGTCGCCCGCATCGACCTGGGCAAGGTCAACAAAAACGTTCTGGAAAGCCTTATTAAAGCCGGGGCCTGCGATTGTTTCGGCTTGAAAAGGCGGACCCTGTTCGAAAGCATCGGCGACGTGATCAAAAGGGCGGCCATCATCAACAGGAACCGCAGCCGCAATCAGAAAGCCCTGTTCTCCGAGGAGATCGACGACAATTATATTCCCAGGGAATACCTTAAACTCGAGGAGTGGCCGGAAAACGAAATGATCACGGGCGAAAGGGAGATCGCCGGCATCTACGTCACCTGCAACCCCCTGGAAAAATTCAGCAGCGAGATCAGCAAGGTCTCCAACACCACCGTCCTGGCCATCCAGAACTATGAGTTCAAGGGCGAGATCATCAAGCTGGGAGGCGTGGTCACCGAATTTGCGCGCCGCACTTCGAAAAAAGGCGATGCCTATGGGGAAATTTATTTTGAGGACCTGACCGGGCGCATCAAGGTCCTGTGCTTCAAGGACAGGTGGGCGGCCCTGGAAAAAGAATTGAAAGTCGACGTGCCCTATTTTTTGGAAGGCCGCAGCCATTTCCGCGGCGCCGAATCCGAAAGCGAGGAGAACATCTACCTGGAGAACCTGCATGAACTCGAAGCCATACTCAAAAAGAAGGCCCGCAAGATCGTCGTCACCATCAACTATGATCAGATCGATGAGAGCTTTAATGAAAAACTGAAGCAGAAGCTCGAAAAAAACCGCGACTCGGTCCCTTATATCATCGTCATCAACCACGCCGACAACGCGCGCGTGGTGATCAATTCCGAGCCGGGCCAAGGCATCCGCGCCACCGCCTCCATGAAAAAGGACATCGAAAAACTGACCGGCCCGAATTCCATAGAAATCCTTTTTTGATGCCATGAAAGAGAAAACCGAAAGCGAACTCCTGGCCGCGGCACGGAAACGCATTGATTTCCTGACCAGCGAACTGGAGAACCTGGGGGAACTGGTCCACAACTTCGATGCGCCCCCCAGCGAGCTGCCCGAAGTGCCGTGGATCGACGTCTACGGCGAAGCGCTGCCGCGCAACGGCCAGGCCGGCGGCGACCATATCATCTACGTCGATTTCAAGAAGCGCTACAAAATGGACAAGCTCATCCGTGAAGCTCCGGAAAAACTGAAAAATAAATTGCGCGCCACCGCCGCCCGGGCCGGCATCGTCGTGCTCGACGTCGAGGGGCACGACTACAGCTCGGCCTTCATCGCTTCGGTCTTTCACCAGGCCTTCTTGCTCGGCGTTTCCTACGAATTGAAGTTTTTCGGTGAGATCACCACCAGCCTGTTCGACAACATCAACACGCGCTTCTTCAATTCGTCCGGGATATCCAAGACCCTGACCATGGTCTACGGCGAGATCTCGGAAAACGGCACCTTCCGCTTCCTGTCGGCCGCCCATCCGCCGCCGCTGATCTTCTCAAGCGAGTTTGAACGCCTGGTGGCCATCAGCGAGGACCGGCTGGTCTCTTTTCCCCAGATAGGCACCATGCCTTCGCGCGGCAACAGCGAGATTTCCATTCCGCTGCTCGGCGTCAAGGAAAGATACACGGTGAACGAAATCAACCTGATGGGGCGCGGCGACATCCTGATCCTCTACAGCGACGGATTGTCCGACCACCGCGACTCCGCCGGACGCAAGTACTTTCCCGGCCGGCTGGAAGAAGTGCTCAGGACAAACAAGCGGCTTCCGGCCCGGGCCATATTCGCGCGGGTCAAAGAGGACCTGCTCGCCTTTAACGACAAGCCCGATGACGACATCACCGTGGTGATCATCAAGAAAACATAGCTTGCGCTTGGCGGCACTGCCGCCAAAGGAGGAACAATGATTGTGGACACGTCTTTCGGCAGCGACAACCATGCCGGCGTTCATCCGCGCATCCTGGATGCGATCAGGGAAGCCAACAGCGGCCGACTGGGGGTGGACATCCTTTCCTTTGGCGGCACCAAGAACGGCCTGCTTCTGGGCGAGGCCGTGGTCTGCTTCAATCCGGAACTGAGCAAGCATACGCTTTTTATCCGCAAGCAGGCCATGCAGCTGGCCAGCAAGATGCGCTTCATCGCCGCCCAGTTCTCGGCCCTGCTCAGCGATTACCTCTGGCTTAAGAACGCCGGCCACGCCAACCGCATGGCGAAATTGCTCGAGGAAAAAGTAAAAACCATCCCCGGCGTCAAGATCGTGCAGCCGGTCCAGGCCAACGCCGTCTTCGCCCGCTTGAAGCGCCGCGCCATCGACAAGCTGCTCGAAAAATATTTCTTTTACATCTGGGACGAGGACAAGAACGAGGTGCGCTGGATGACCTCCTTCTCCACCACTGAAAAGGATATCGAAAATTTCGCCGCCACCATCCGTGAGAGCTACAAATAGAAGTTCCAAAGAAATTCAGCTTGTCTTGTTGACAAAACACCATTTATGATGTATCATTGATTTGTGAAGGGCAAGGATGTAGTGAAAAAACTAAAGCAGCACGGCTGGCAAGTAGTGCGGGTGAAAGGCTCGCATTTCATGATGGAAAAGGACGGCCTGGTCGTGCCGGTTCCCTGTCACAACTGGGACATAGGCATCGGCCTTTTAAAAGAAATATCCAAGAAAACCGGAGTCTCATTGCCCTGAGGAGGACATATGGTTATTGAATCGTTTGAACCGACCGCGGTTTTTCGTAAAACCAAGGATGGCCGTTACTTCGTTTTCTGCCCCGAAGTAGATGGCGTGGCCAGCGAAGGCCGTACTCTGGAAGAAGCCCGGTCCATGATCAAAGAAGCTTTAGAGGGCGTGATCGAAGTCGTTCTGGAGCGGGATTTCCCCGACTATTTCAAGCAGGCTAAAGTAAAGATTTTACGCAGAGATATCATTGAGAAAATAGATATGAATAAGAAACTCCAGGTCGCCGTTTCCATCCGCATGGCCCGCGAACGCGCCGGCCTGACCCAAGCCCAGGTAGCCGAAAAACTGGGCATCAAGCAGCAGCATATTTCTCGTTATGAAAAAGGAATCGTAGTACCTTCCGCCGACCGCTTTCTGCAGTTGTTCGAAATTCTAAAACCAATACCGTCCCATTGATCATCCGCTCATTCCCAAGGCCAATGCTTTTTTCAGCGGGGCGCTTAGCTTTTTAGGCCGTATATTTTCCAGGAGAAGCGTTTGGCAGCTATTGAATCGCGCCAGTTGGCCAAGGGCCCGGCCGAGTTCCGGGATCAAGCCGTCGACATCCTGAAATTCTGGATCGATGCCCAGTTGACGCACACAAAATGTCTTGGTTTTGCGATCGGCCTTGGGGTCGAGACGACCCGCGATTCTCTCGCCGAACAGGATGGGCAGCACGAAATAACCATGAAGCCTTTTATTTCTCGGCACATAACATTCCAGAGTGTAGTCGAAATCGAAACGCTGCTTCAGACGGGATCGCGAAATGACCAGGTTGTCGAAGGGGTTAAGCAGGCAAACGCGGGGCGCCGTGGCACGGAAACGGCTCACCGTTTCCAGAACCTTCGGCAGCGCGTAAAACACCCCATCGTGAGCTTCGACGCCGAGGCGCACCATAAACCGCCCCAGTTCGTCGGGGGAGGGCGGCCGCACATCCGTCCCCGTGGGCAGGACCCGCTCGGTCAGGTCGTAGATGCGTTCGAAGCCCCGGCGTTCGCTGATCATCAGCTCACCGCGCCAAAACAACATTTCCAGGGCCGCTTTGGCCGGCTTCCAGTCCCACCAGGGGCCGTTGGTCCGCTGCGACGGGTTTGCAAAATCTCGCGCCGCCTTGGGTCCTTCTGCGCGGATACGCTTGAGCACGGGATCGAGATAACTGCCGTACTTCTCCCCCCAGCCCCTGTACCAGGCATCGGTCGGATTGTGGAAGCTCAGCATGGTGGGGATGTAGAAACGGTAGTCGCTCATGGGTAAGTACGACGCCGCGTGCCCCCAGTATTCAAATATAGTTCGCTCAATGGCTTGTGCCTTATGCAGATATTCTGGCTTGTACCCCGGCACCCTTGCCCACAGCGTATGATGATGCGCCCGTTCGATCACAGAAATGGTATCGATCTGCACATAGCCCAGATGCTCGATCACTTGCGCAACTCCCTCTTTCCCTCGCAATAATATTGTGCGGCCATCGAGAAGCTGGGCGTGCAGCGCCAGGCGGCGCGCCGTCTTTTGAGAAAGGGAGTCGGTCATAGTCATTCACCAATCCATAATCCAATCATGAATAGGCCCGGGAAGGAGTTCATCTTATCAAATCAAATATCATAATGATAGACCCCGATATTTTTCCTTGGTGGTGAAAAGATATTTTTTTTCCGCTTGGATTTTGCAAAGTTAGTTTGATATACTTGGAGTCAATCATGAAAGAAAGCATCGTTCAAATAAATATTTTCGCACGCCTGAACCGGCATGAAAGGCAAAAGTCATGCGGCCGGGCGACAAGGCAGGAATAACTTGGAAGAACTCCGGCACAACCTGCCCGTCCTGCTGCTGCACAACATGAATCCCGAATGGACCCCGGAGGAGTGGTGGGAAAGCGAACAGGACGTCGCGACACTCGGCCATGCCGTGAATGAGCTGGGGCATCCCATCGAGGTCGTTGCGCTTGAGGACGATCGCCTGACCGAGCGCTTGCGCGCCTTTGATCCCCGGGATCATATCGTTTTCAACTGGTGCGAGGAACTCCCCGGCATCCCTCACAGCGAGCCGCAGGTCGCCGCGGTGCTGGAGCGGCTGGGCTTCGTTTTCACCGGTTCGTCGTGCGACGCGCTGGCGTTGTCCCAGGACAAGCCCCGGGTCAAGCGCCTCCTCGAGGAGGCACATATCCCCACACCGCGCTGGCAAGTCTTCAATGATCCCGAGGTCGGGAAATGGAACATTTTTCCGGCCATTGTCAAGGCCGCCCACGAGCACTGCAGCATCGGCATCTCCGCCGAATCCATTGTTACCTCAGCGGCCGAGCTTGAAACCCGCGTCACCTACATTCTGGAGACGCACAAACAACCCGCCCTGGTCGAGGAATTCATCAACGGCAGGGAATTGCACCATGCGGCTTGGGGCAACGGCAGGGTTTCCGTGCTCCCCGCGGCGGAAATGGATTACGGCGACCTGACCGACATCCGCGACCGGCTTTTCACCTACGAAGCCAAGTACGTTCCCGGATCCCGCCTCTATAAGAAAATCGAACTGTGCGTGCCGGCGGAGCTGAACCCTCCGGCCCTAGCCGAGCTCGAGCGGATCGTCCTGGCCACCTACCGGGCCACCGGCTTCCGGGACTACGGGCGCATTGATGTCCGCTATCTCAACGGGGTTTTCTACGTCATCGACGTCAATCCGAATCCCGACATCAACCCGCTGACCTCGATGATCTACGCCGCGGCCGAAGTCGGTTACTCCTACGGCGAAATGGGCAGCCGCATCGTCAACCTGGCGGCCGCCCGCCACCCGGTCTTCCGGAAATTGTAGAAATGGGATCAGTTCTTGCATTATTACTTTTACCTTTTTGTTTCCCTTGTTTTAGCAATGTCACAAAGTCAGCCACCGTCCCCATTTTTTCCATGGTCCGGAGCACGCAGACAGGCAAACTCAGCAACGACAAGCACTTTGTCGAAAAGCTGTACGACATCGTTGGCTTGTATCTGAATCCTCCGGACAAATCGCTGGTTCTGTGCGTGGACGAAAAGAGTCAAATTCAGGCTCTGGACAGGACCCAGCCGGGCCTGCCGCTAAAGAAAGGCCGGTGCGGAACGATGACTCACGATTACAAACGCAACGGCACGACCACCTTGTTTGCGGCACTCAGTATGCTGGACGGCAAAGTTATCGGTGACTGCATGCCGCGTCATCGACATCAGGAGTTTATTCGTTTCCTCAAGCGAATAGATAAAGAAACCACATTCGGACTGGATCTTCATTTGATTGTAGACAATTACGGGACCCACAAACATCCGCATGTGAAGTCCTGGCTCAAACGACATCCCCGGTTCCATCTACATTTCATACTAACTTCCAGTTCTTGGTTAAATCTGGTCGAACGCTGGTTTCGCGAGATCACCGACAAGCGGATACGCCGCGGGTCTTTTCAAAACGTCTCAGCCTTGATCAATGCTATTAAAGACTACCTCGAAAATCACAACCAAAATCCAAAGATCTTCGTCTGGAGCGCTCCGTTGGAGCGTATTTTGGCGAAGATCGCCAAATGTAAAGAAGTGTTGGACGCACTACACTAATTAGCCAACCGACGTTAAGCAGGCCAACTGCTAACCCAACCAACGCTTCCCGGAAATAAGTGTTCATTGTTTCTATTTACACCAAGACCGCAGAAAAAAGGCGGCGGGGAATTGGCTACTTACTCTAAAAATAAAATTACTCTGGCTCAATCCAGTTCGCCGCTGTAAAAAACTTTTGTCTTTTGGCCGGCCACTTTCAGCAGCAAAGCGCCATCCGCGGCCAAACCGCAAAATTCCCCCTGCAAAATTTGTCCCTGGTAATGAAAAGATATCTGCCGCCGCAAATAGGAACGGCTCAAACGCCTAGCCTGGCGCAGAATCCCGGCTGACTTGCCGTTTTCTAAATTTTTCAGCCTGGCGGCCAAGGCCGCTGCCAACCGCCCGCTGCCGGCTGCGACCGGCCAGGCCACCCCGGTCAATGTTTTCAGCGAACCGGCCCGCTCCTGCAAAGCAAACGGGAAATCCCCGGCTTGCTGGTTGACATTGATGCCGATGCCGACCAGGCAGGTGATTTTTTCCGCCCTGACCATGTTTTCACAGATGATGCCGGCAACTTTTTTCCCGTCGGCCAGAACGTCATTGGGCCATTTCAACACGAACTCCCGCTTGGTCCAACTGCCAAGCATCCCGGCCACGGCCACGCCCGCAGTGATGGCCAGAAGGGGCAGGCCGGCGCCGGCAGCGAGGTGAAACGCGAAAGTGGCGTAAATGCCGAGATCCGACGCCGAGAACCAGCTACGGCCGTCACGGCCGTGTCCGGAAAGCTGGGTGCTAGCGGTAACCATGAGCGGAAAATCGGCTTCCAGCCGGGACAGGTTCTGCCTGATATAATCGCTGGTCGATTCGCAAACGGCAAGATGGATTTTATTGAAATAGTCAAGAGAGATCGTCAATAGTTTTGCCTATTTTTGCTTTTTTTTCGATGTATTCCTGCAGGTTCTTTTTGAAATTCTGGATGATCTCAGCCGGGGCCTTTTCGGCAAATCCCCCGCCGCCCAATTTGCCTTCCATCTGACCGATCAGCTTGCTCAATTTGTCATGTTCAGCGCGCAGTCTCTGCAATTCCTGCTGGCGATCCTGGTCGCTGACAAAGGGGAGCAGGATCTCCCAATTCTGGCTCACGCCCCGGAAACCTTTCGGCAGCACCGACAGATCGGCGACGATCTCCGTCTGCAGGCTGCGGCTGAGAAAATCGAAATATTTCAAGTGCTTTTCCAGGTGTTTTTTTTCCGCAGCCGCCTCGCATTTAAGAAAGATCGGGATTTTTTTATTGGGTTCGATACGGTTTTCCGTCCTGGTTTTCCTGGTTTCGGCCACCACTTTTTTCAATGTCTCGATCGCGGCATGGGCTTGGAAAAAAACAAAGTCTTTGTTAAAGGCCGGAAATTCCGTCTGCAACAGGAACTCCTTGTCGGTTCTGATCTTTTGGTAGATCTCCTCGCTGATGAACGGCATGAAGGGGTGCAGCAGCTGCAGGATCCTGAAAAGGGTCAGCTTAAGAACCGAACGGGTCTGGGGGCTGGCCAAATCACTTTTCGAAAACTCCAGGTACCAGTCGCAGTATTCATCCCAGAGGAAATGGTATATCAGGTCCGCGGCTTCGTACATACGGTAATCGTCAAAACAACGGTTCACCTTTTCCACCGTGGTGTTCAGCAAGTGCAGAACCCATTTGTCGGTGTCGCTGATGCGGCTGGCATCGATGGCCAGTTCCTCGTCGCCTTTCAGGTTCATGATAACGTAGCGGGAAGCATTCCAGATCTTGTTGGCAAAGGCTTTGTAGCCCTTGATGCGGTTAAGGGAAAGGGAGATGTCCATGCCTGGAACCGCCTGGATGGCCAGGGTGAAACGCAGGGCATCGGCGCCATATTCACGGATGATGTCCAGCGGATCGACGGCGTTGTTCTTGGTCTTGCTCATCTTCTGGCCTTTTTCATCGCGGATCAGGCCATTGATCAACACTTCACGGAAGGGGACCGCGCCGCCGAAATGGATGCCCATCATGATCATGCGCGCCACCCAGAAAAAAATGATGTCGAAGGCCGTGGCCATAATGGAAGTTGGATAGAAGGTTTTAAAATCCGGGCTGTCGTCCTGCCAGCCCAGAGTGATGAACGGCCACAGGGCCGAGGAGAACCAGGTATCCAATACATCTTCATCCTGGACCAGCCGCGCGCCGGCGCAATGGGGGCAGCGGCCGGGATTTTCTTCAGCCACCAACACTTCCTGGCAATCCCGGCAATAGTAGGCCGGGATGCGATGCCCCCACCACAATTGCCGGGAAATGCACCAATCCTGGATATTTTCCATCCAGTTGTAATATACTTTCCTCCACTTGTCGGGGATGAAAACGATCTGGTTTTCCACGACCGCCCGGATGGCCGGCGGGGCCAATTCAGCGGTTTTCAAGAACCATTGCCGGGAAATATTCGGTTCAACCACGGTCTCACAGCGCTGGCAATGGCCAACATTGTGGGTATACTCTTCTTCTTTTTCAATCATTGCCAATGCGCGCAGATCGTTCAGCACTTCCTGCCGGCAGGCGAAGCGGTCCAGGCCAATGTATTTTCCCGGGATGGGACCGGTCATGCGAGCCAGTTCGTCGATGACCACGATCTTTTCCAGGTGGTGCTTCAGGGCGATCTTGAAATCGGCCGGGTCGTGGGCCGGGGTGACCTTCACCGCCCCGGTGCCGAATTTCCTATCCACGTCATCATCGCCGAGCAGGGGAATGGCACGGCCGGTCAGCGGCAGGAGGATTTCCTGGCCGATCAATTTCTTGTAGCGGGCATCCTTGGGGTGGACGGCCACCGCCACATCGCCGAGCATGGTTTCCGGCCGGGTGGTGGCCACTACCACCCAGCGGCCCGGTTCCTGGCGCAGCGGGTAGCGGATATAGGTCAGGCGGCCATGGACCTCCTTGTGTTCCACTTCCAGGTCGGAAAGAACCGTTTTGCAGCTGGGACAGCGGTTCACCATGCAGGTTCCCTGGTAAATTTTGCCTTCCCGGTACAGCTTGACGAAAACTTTCTTGACCACTTGCTGCATTTCGTCGCTCAAGGTGAATTTCATCCGGCTCCAATCCAGCGCCAACCCCAGTTTCTTGATCTGGCTCACGATCTTCTGCTGCGAAGCGTTTTTCCAATCCCAGACCAGCTGCAGGAATTGCTCCCGGCCCAAATCCTCTTTGCTCAATCCCTTTTCTTTTTGCAGATTTTTTTCCACCATCATCTGCGTGGCGATGCCGGCATGGTCGACCCCGGGCAGCCACAGCACGTTGAAGCCCTGCATTTTTTTCCGGCGTACAATGATGTCGGGTAGGGAAAGGGTAAGGGCATGGCCGATGTGCAGCGAACCGGTCACATTGGGGGGAGGCAGGATGATCGAAAAAGGAATGCCGCTGTCATGGCCGGAGGGAGTGAACAGGCTGTTCTCTTCCCAGCGGCGGTACCAGTCGCTTTCGGTCTGTAAATGGTCATAAGCTTTTTCCATATTCATTTCCACTTGGTTAAAACTCCAAAGAAAAAATTACAAACCGCTTTTGCTCAGATCGGATTTGATTTTATCGATTTCTTCTTTAATGATCTTTTCGGCCAAGGGCGGAACGATCTCCCAAAGCAGCTCTTTGATGGTCAGGCTTAACTTTTCTTCGAGTTTTCCGGTCACTGCCAATTTTTCCACTAACGGCGCTCCGGGCTCGGGCTTGGTCTCTTTTTTGGGCATTTTGACCAGTTTTTCCAATTCGGCCTCGAGCGAGCTCACTTCAGGCTGCGCTTTTTTGACAATCGCTTCCTTTTCAAAAACCTTGTCCTCAAAAAATTCCGCATCCTTTTCCGGCTTTTGGCCGGGGCCCATGAGGTCGATGCTGCTGTCCGGGCTGGCATGGATGGTTTTCGCGGGAGAATTCAGCTCATTCTTGTCAAATTCCAGCGCGAATTTTTCCCCGCTTTCAATCAATTTATCATCTTTCTGATCGCCGGGGAACTGCAGATCATCACTATCGGGCATTTGCGACGATTCCAATGATGATTTAAGCAGATCCTCGGAAGTATCTTCATTGGCAATTTCAAGAAACCGTTCATGAAATTCATCGGATGCGTCTTTGGGTTTACTATCGACCTGCGGAGTTTTGAGCACGGATTTCGTATCAAATTCAGGAACCAAAGGAGCGGCAGCCCCCGAATTCGCCGCGTTTATTTCCTCAAATGCGGGTTCCTCTTCGAAAGGATTCTTGATGTTTTCTTCGGTTTCAATCGGTATCAGGTTATCTTTGAGTGGCTGTGTCCCTTGCGTGATCTCTTCGGAAGGCAGCACTTCATCCCGCTCCAGGACCTGGTTTCTGGCCGTAGAACGATCCGCAGGAGGCGGCGCTTCCATTTCGCCGCGAATGTCTGAAAAACTGATATCTTCACTGTCCGGGGCGTCGGGCTCGATCTCGGGGAAATCTTCCGGAAAGGAACTAGGCCCGGCCCCGGTAACTTTGCTGGGTACTTTTTTTTCCTCTTTGATGATCTTCATGACCGCACTGACCAGGGCATTGGAATCAAAAGGCTTGGTGACAATATCCTCATATTTGAGGTTTTTGATCATTTCGTTATCGACCGGTTCAAAACTGCCTTTCATTAAAAAAACCCGGCATTGATTCAAAGTGGGGGTTTCGTTGATGAAACGGCAAATATCGTAGCCATTGGTCTCAGGCAATTTGATATCCACGATCACTACGGCGGGGTTCAATTGCAGCAATTTCTCCTTGATCCCGGATCCATTCTCGAAACTGCGAACTTCTATATTTTCAATTTCAGAAAAAGATAATTCGACAATCCGGCGGATCGTGTAACTATTATCAGCCAGAACAATCGCTTTTTTATTCATTCTGGTCCTCCTGAACCTTATCCGTCTTTTGTCTACGGTAATTTCTATCATTTTTTCATCGGTAATGTCAAGTTAAAATATTGACTTTTTAATTTTTTTGTATAAAAATAATCCCATCATGCACAGAATAAAAGTCCTGATCGCCAAACCCGGCTTGGACGGGCATGACCGCGGCGCCAAAATCGTGGCCAAGTATCTCCGCGACGCGGGCATGGAAGTCATATACACCGGACTGCGGCAATCACCCGAGACCATCGTCAACACGGCGATCCAGGAAGATGTCTCCATCATCGGCCTGAGCATCCTTTCCGGCGCCCACCTGCAGCTGTGCAAAAAGATCATGGCGGTTTACAAGGAAAAGAAAATCCCTCCACCCCCGATGTTTTTGGGCGGCATTATCCCCGGCGCCGACATGCCGGAATTGGCAAAAATCGGCATCCAGGAAGTTTTCCCTCCCGGCACGCCCCTGGAACACATTTCCGGCAAGGTCAAGGAAATTGTCGGGCAATGACGGCAACCATGGTTGACAAAACAAACCGTTTGTTTTACAATCAAAATACCCGTTAAACAAATAGTAATGAAAACTGCCAAACAAACCCGTAACTATTCGGTTATTATCGTTTCCGACGCCACAGCATCCAACAAGGAATTCACTGTTTCTTCAAAATTGATCAAAAATGCCGTTCTGGCTTTCTCCTTCCTGCTCATTTTCTTCGGCTTCATCATTTTCCATTACTTGACCATGACCCTGGACAAGCAAAAAATGAAGCGCCTCGAGTTTGACGCCAAGGACAAGCGGCAAAAAATAAGCGAATTGTCCTCCACCATCGAGTATCTCAACAAGCGCCTCAAAAACATGGAGATCTACAAGGAAAGAATCATGGTGGCCACCGGACTGACCTCGCCCCTGGCGCTCAAAGAAGTGGGCAGCGGCGGTCCCGAATTCGGCAATGCCAGCAGCAATTTTTCGGGCGCATCGGGAGTGATTCCCGCCCCCCAGTCCCTGCTGCAAAAAGACATGGTCCCCAAAACCGCGGACATTAGAGACAAAGCTCAAAAAATAGAAGATTCGCTCAAATCCATGGAAAAGTTCGTCAACCAGCAAAAGCTTCAGCTTGCCGCCACTCCGGTCATCTGGCCAACGCGCGGTTACATTTCCGGCGTTTTCGGCAACCGGGTCCATCCTTTCACCGGACGTTATGAATTTCACTACGCCATCGATATCGCCACCCAGCTGGGTAACAAGATCATCGCCCCGGCCGACGGTGTGGTCCTGGTGGCCGAACCAAAAGAATATTATGGCAAGATGATCATCATTGACCATGGTTTCGGCTATGTCACCCGCTACGGCCATCTTGCGGGATTCAACGTCCGTGAAGGCCAACGCGTCCAGCGCTATGACGTCATCGGCACCGTCGGAACCACGGGGAGAAGCAACGGCCCCCACCTGCATTACGAAGTCCGTTATTTCGACAAACCGCTGAATCCCATGGATTTCATCCTGGACGGCCAGTAACCGATCCGGCGATTTTCCCCCCTCCCGTTTTTTTGATTAAATTGCTTAATTGTCTTGATTTTAATTTTTTAATTATTTATAATCCATGCACATGAGCAAAACGTACTGCACAAGGCAAAAAGGGCATGGAAAAAATATTTCCATGTCTCCCAAACAATTTATAAAATTTAGTAGGAGGAATGCATGAAAAAAGTACTGGTTTTGATCGCTTTAATTTTTTTGATCATGATCACCACGTCCTGTCAAAAACCCGAGGAGATCACGATCTCCAAATATTTCCAGGCCATGAAGGCCAAGGACAGGGACACCATGGCGGCCATGACCGCTGAGCCTGTCTCACTGGAATTCAAATCCTGGGAACTGGTTTCCAGTGAAGCACCGGAGAGCAAAGACCTCATCCTGCCGCAATTGATCAAAGAATTGTCTGATGTCAAGAAAAAGAAAGATACCCAGATTCTTTTGGTTAAAGACAAAAAAGACGTCCTGGACCAGTTGAAGACCAAACTGGGCGAAACCAGAGGCAGCAGACAGAAAGCCGAACTGCAGAAGCAAATCGCCGAAGTGGAAATGGAAGTGGAAACTGAAACCGCCAACTACAAACGGGACCAGATGGATTATACCCAGATGAAGAGCCAGGTCGAAAACGAAAAGAAAATGGTTACGCTGTCCACCAACATCGAGCAGAACCAGGAACTTTTTGCCGGCAAAGCCATCAGCGCCAAAGCCAACGTCAAGATCACCACAGCCGACGGCGACAAGGAATATATTTTCCTGCTGAGAAAATACGAGCTGATCAATCCCGTTACCAACAAGGTATTTTCCAATCGCTACATCATTTTAAAAATCCTAGCCAAAGAAGATTTTGAACAAGGGAATTAAGCTTATTTATTAATCCTCCCCATAAAGAATTGGCCGTGGGAGCCGGCAAGCGGCTCCCGCGGCTCGTCTTTCCCTTCAGTCATGAACGCATTTCCCGGTTCAATTTTTTGATTTGCTTCAATAAAAACCTAGCATGGAGAACCAAAATGAAGAAAATTTCGATCGTTTTTTTATGCCTGTTCCTAACCGCCTCGCTCTGGAGCCAAAAAAGAGCCCTGAATTTTGAGGACATGTTCGCCGCCGGCCGCCTTTCATCCCCGGCCGTCTCGCCCGACGGCAAGTGGGTCGTTTTCGCAGTAAAAACCCCGGACATCGCCGCCAACACCTACCAGACCCACCTCTATGCGGCGGACCTGCAAGGGCGAAACTTGAAAAAATTAACCGACGGCAAGGGCAACCATTCCAATCCCCGCTTCATGAGATCGGGCTTCTTGACCTTCGTTTCCACCCGGGATGGTGACCCGCAGCTCTTTTCACTTGACCTGAAGAATCCCGGCGAAGTCAAGGTAGTCACCGCCATTGCCGGCGGCGTCAGCGACTTCATCTGGTCAAGCGACGAAAAAAGCATCGCTTTCGCCAAGGATGTCGACCCGCGGGCCAAAAGTTTCGCCGCAGCCGTGGCCATGGAGAAAGAGGCCGCGGCCTCCAAGGTCAAGGCCAAATTGCTGACCGGCCTGCTTTTCCGCGTCTGGGATTCCTGGCGCGACGGCCTGCGCAGCCATGTCTTTCTGCACCAGCCCGGCACGTCCGAATTCACCGACCTGACCCCGGGCGAGTTCGACACGCCGCCGCTGGACCTGGGCGGCAGCCAGGATTACCTTTTTTCCGGCGATGGCAATTGGTTCGCCTATGTGAAAAACACAGATGCGGTGGTGGCGATTTCCACCAACAACGACGTCTATCTGCGCGATTTGCGCAGCGGTCATGAAAAAAACCTCAGCATCGACAACAAGGGCGGCGACGCCAATCCTGTCTTCTCTCCCAAGAGCCGGTATCTAGCCTACTTGTCCATGCGCCGGCCCGGCTTCGAAGCCGACAAAAAAGACATCATCCTCTACAACCTGAAAACCGGGGCGCGGCAGAACCTCACCACGGCTTTTCCCAACACCATTGCTTCCTTCGTGTTCGGCGCCGATGAGAAAACAATTTATTTCATCGCTTCGCAAAGCATCTACGAGCCGATCTTCAAGCTACACATTGCCTCCAAAAAGATCGAAAAGATCGTTCCGGCGGTCAACGCTAATTCACTGCGCCTGACCCCGGACGGCAAGTCCCTGATCTACATGGCCCAGACTGTGGCCATGCCCCAGGAAATTTTCAAGTGCGACCTGCGCCGGCGGCAGCAGACACAGCTGACCCGCTTCAACAGTGAGGTCTTCAAGGACGTGGAAATGAACCGGGCCGAGATCTTCCACTTCCTGGGCGCCAAAGATGAAATGGTCGAAGGCATGCTGCTCAAGCCGCCTTTCTTCGATGCCAACAAAAAATATCCGCTGGTGTTCCTGGTTCACGGCGGTCCGCAGAACGCCTGGACCGATGATTTCCATTACCGCTGGAACCACAGCCTGTTCGCTTCTCCCGGCTACGTGGTGGCGGCCATCAACTTTCACGGCAGCCCGGGCTACGGCCAGGCCTTCACCGATTCGATCTCCGGCGACTGGGGCGGCGCGCCCTTCATCGACCTGGTCAAGGGCCAGAAGTACCTGGTGGAACATTTTCCCTTCATCGACCGCGACAAGATCGTGGCCGCCGGCGCCTCTTACGGCGGCTTCATGCTCAACTGGATGGCCGGCCACAGCGACGAGTTCAAATATCCCTTCCGTTGCCTGGTCTCCCACGACGGCATCTTCGATGCGCGCAGCATGTACTATTCCACCGATGAACTGTGGTTCGAGGAATGGGAGTACGGCGGCACCCCCTGGGAAAGCGCTCTATACGAAAAGTGGAACCCGGCCAACTACGTGGACAAGTTCAAGGTGCCCATGCTGGTCGTGCACGGCGAGAACGATTACCGCGTGCCGGTCACCCAGGGGCTGATGCTGTTCACCGCCCTGCAGCGGCGCGGTGTGAAATCGCGAATGCTTTATTTCCCCGACGAGAACCATTTCGTACAGAAACCGCAGAACGCGCGCCTGTGGTGGCAGACGGTTCTCGGCTGGTTCGCGGAGAATATCGGCGACGGGAAATAAACCAGTACGGGAAAAGCGGTTTTTCCCCTTTCAGCCCCGGACAAAGTGGGGCAGCTCAAGGGGAATGACCAGGGAAAATTCCACCAGCCCGGCGAGCGTACCGTTTTCGTGCCAGGGCATTTGCTGGATCATTTTTTTCCATCCTCACCTCAAATCTGCGGAGGGAATTTTTCCGCCAGGCGCCGCAATTCGGCCGTGATCGCATCCAGGGTCGGCCGCCGGGCCGGGTCCTTGTCGATCATGGCCATGATCAGGGCGTTCAGTTCCCCGGGGACCTCATGGCTGATCTCTTTGGGCGGCAGCGGGTAGGTTTTCAGGATGCGGTGGATCACCTCGCCGGTGGCCTCCGACCAGAAGGGCTTGGAAGCGGTCAGCATTTCATAGAGGATGATGCCCGCCGCATAAATATCACCGGCCGGCGATGAGGTGCCGTCACTGATCCGTTCCGGCGGCAGGTAGCGGATGGTGCCCATGACCACCCCCGACATGGTCAGCCGCGACTGGGCCGGGGTGATGGCCAGGCCGAAATCGAGCAGCTTGACGAAGTGGCGCCGCCCGTGCCCCGCGCTGACCATGATGTTCTCCGGCTTCAGGTCGCGGTGCACGATGTTCTGGGCGTGGATGGCGCGCAGGGCGTCAACGATCTGCAGCATGATCTCCAGAGCTGCGGGGACGGGCAGGCGGCCGCTCCTGCGGATGAGCAGTGCCAGCGACTCTCCGCCCAGCAGTTCCATGGCGATGTACCAGCAGTCTTCAATCTCGCCGCGCTCGATAATGTGCACGATGTGGGGGTGGTCCAGCTGTTCGGTGATCAGCGACTCGTGCTTGAAGCGTTTTTTCTGGTTTTCGTCGTGAAAATTTTCCTCTTTCAGCACCTTGAGCGCCACAATGCGCTTCTTGTCGAGCAGGTCCTGGGCCTTGTAGACCGTGGCCATGCCACCGCTGCCGATGGTCTCCAGGATCTTGAAGTGGCCGATCTGCGTTTTTTTCTTCAAAAAGGTGACGGCGCGCAGGTATTTTTTCAAAAGCTGCCACGAAAGCGCCGACAGCACCGCAAACGCCAACGCGGCCAGAACCAGGAACCACCAGGTCTGATAGATGAATGGGCGCAGGAAGAAAGCGAAGGAGGCGCCGGTCAGGTTCCAGACGCCATCGGCGTTGGCGGCCTGCACCCGGAAGCGGTAATGGCCGGGCCTGAGGTCGTTGTAGAAAGCCTCGCGGCGGCCACCGGCGGCCGTCCACTCCTTGTCGTAGCCCTCCAGCTTGTACTTGAACTCGATCTTGTCGGAACGGATGAAGCTCAGGGCGGTGTATTTGAACTCGAAGCGCTTGCTGCCCGCCGCCAGTTTCAGTGGCTGCGTCCTGGAATTGCCCGATATAAACAGGCTGTGGTTATCGACCACTACCTCCTCCACCAGCACCGGCGGCACGCGGTCGTTCTTCTGGATATGGGCCGGGTCGATGCTCACCACTCCCACCAGGTTGGCGAACCACAAACGGCCGCTTTCGTCTTTCCAGCCGGCGGGGTTGCCGAAGTTGCATATCCGGCTCTTCATGCCGTCATTTTCATCGAACAACCGTCCACTTACCTTCAGATCCTCGTTGAAAGCCGCCTTTTCAAGCTCGTCTTTTTTAGCCCGGAAAATGCCGCGCTCGCTGCTCAGCCACAAATAGCCCAGGTCATCCTCCAGGATGGCATAAACCCGGCTGTCGAAAAGGCCGCGATCACTGCTCAGCGAGCCCCAGCGTCCGTTCCGGTAGACCTTCAAACCCTGGTGGGTCCCGACCCACATTATGCCGCGAGCATCTTCATGAAACGAAACCACGTAGCAGTTGTTAAAAAAGGATTCGAAGGAGAAATGGCCTCCTCCGCCCGGCTTCGTGACAGCCAAACCGCTTTCGCTGCCGACCCATAAATTCCCACGCCGGTCTTCAAAAAGTGACGAAATCCGATTGTCGCGCAAGCTATCGGCAATGGAACAATTCGAAAATTTTCCATCTTCCCGGCGCAGAAGCCCTCCTCCCCAGGTTCCGACCCATAAGCGCCCGGCACGGTCCTTTAAAACGCATCTCACTTCGATTTTGCCGTTCAGCCCGGGAAGGGAAACCTCCCGGAACCGACCGTTCCTGAAATGAAGCAGCCCGAGATCCGTCCCCAGCCATAAAGAACCGTCCATGTCCTTTTCCAGGGAATAAACAGCGCAGCTTTTGAACCGAGCCGGCAAAGCGATTCTTTCGCAACGACCATATTGAAGACGGGTCAAATAGTTTCCATTGCCGCCGATCCACAAGGCTCCGGAATCGTCTGCATGCAAACAGCGAAACTTGTCTCCTTTCAAACCTTCGCGCTCCGTGAACGTCGTCATTTTTTCGTCGCGGATCTGGGTCAATCCGCCATCAATGGCCCCGACCCAAAGCGAGCCCTCGGTATCTTCGCAAGCGGAATAGACAAAATTACTGTCAAGCCCCTGGCCTTTGTTTATGGACTGAAAATCACCGTTTTGCCAGCGAACCAACCCCCCTTCGCTGCCGATCCAAACGTTGCCATCCCGATCCTCGACCAAGGCGGTAATGGCAGGGTTCAGGCCTTGCTCTGAAGGATAATTGACCAGCGCATTGTCCCGGAAGCGATATAATCCGAAGTCCGTTCCCAGCCACAAACTTCCGTCTCGACCATGCAGGATAACCATAATGTCACTGCCCAATCTCTCCGCAGCGGGCAGGACCTGGCGGTATCGTCCTCCGGCCAGGCGATACAAGCCTCTGTCGATCGTGCTCACCAGTAACTGGCCCGAACGGTCCGGTGCCAGTGAACAAATTTTTATTCCGGGAAAAGCAAGGTCTTTCTTGAACGGCCCATTGTCTTTGAACGGGCGGTAAAACAGACCCTCGGTTGACCCGACCCAGAGGTCGCCAAGGCTATTTTCTGCCATGCAATAAATGGACCTTCCGGAAATCGCCCCGGCGAGGAGATTTGTCCTGAACCTTCCTTGGTCCAGGCTGATCAATTTTCCGCGCATGGTCCCGATCCAAAGAGTCCCGCGGCGATCGACAAACAACCTCCTCACTAGATTATCGGATAATTCTGCGCTGTTTTTGCTGTTGAATACCTTGAAATTGACTCCATCAAAGCGGACAAGCCCTTCGGCAGTGCCCAGCCATAAATATCCGGAATGATCCTGAACGATCGCCAGTACCGTATTGTTAGGCAATCCCCGTTCGGTTTTCCAGGTATTATAGGTATACTGGGTTATCTTTTTTTGCGGATCGAGGGCCTGAAGCCCGGCGACAGCGGCAAAACAAAGAAAAAAAAGAATGGCTTTTATTTTGATTACTTTTTCTGCGCGATATCTATTTGGCAGGAGGAATGGCAGGATAACCTTTTTTGCAGGCCAGCGAATTGGAGGGAGGAATGGCAGGATAGCCTTTTTTGCAGGCCAGCATTTTGGTTTTTCCGACCTGTTCGGCGAAAATCTTCTCCAGCTTGGCCAGCGCCTTTTCGGCTTCGATGAATCTCTTTCCTTTTTTCTTTTCTCCCGGCTGCGCGTCAAGATACGTCCTGATCTTGCCCAGCAGAAGGTTCACGTTGGCTTTTTTTATATCCATGGACTACCTCCGTTTTGTAAGATGCAATAATTTTAGTTTAAATAAAAATTTAAAACAAGCAACCTCCACCGCTTGCGCGTCGCCATCGTTGTTCATCTTGAAAAGTTTGCCCGAAAACGATCGCCCTGCTACAATGGCCTTGCCATGAAAGAGATCTCCTCTTTAACCCTGGTTCTAAGCGATCAATGCAATTTTTCCTGCCCCTATTGCCCGCAGCGCCGGGGGAAAAACGCATTGAAGATTGAAGATATTGCGTTTTTCCTGGATTTCCTGCGCCCCCGGCTGGAAAAGGAAGTATGGCTCGGGTTCTACGGCGGCGAACCGCTCTTGAGCTGGCCGCTGGTGGAAAAGACGGTCGCTTACGCGGAAAATAAGTTCAAGAACAGGTTTCTTTTCACCCTGACGACCAACGGCTCGCTGTTGAAAAAGGAACACATGTTATTTCTTAAGGAACATCGCTTCGACCTGGTACTGAGCTACGACGGCCTGGCCCAGAAAAACCGCGATGGCGGCAGCATCGCCGCGGTCGAGGCGGCTTTAGCCAACCTGCAAGAACTTTATCCCGAAGGCTACGTGATCAACAGCGTCTTCACCCAGAAAACCATGCCGCTGCTAGCCGCAAGCATGCGGGAAATGATGAAGCAAGGGCACCGGCGCCTGCAATACTCGCTGGACATTTGCGTCCCTTGGAAAAATGCGGACCTGGCGGCACTGGAGAGGCAACTTGACAGGCTGGTGACGATCTGCATCCGTCATCAACAAAAAACCGGAAAGATGCCGCTGGAAAACTGGGTGGATGATGGCAAAAAAGGCACATTCGCCTGCTTCGCCGGCCGCGACCGGCTGGCGCTGCTCCCCGACCGCACGGTCTGGGGCTGCTACATGTTCTACGACCTGCTGGGGCACGAACCCTTGCACCCGGACTACAGCAAATATTGTTTCGACAAACTGGAAGAATTCATGTCCTTGCCGACCAAGGCGCTCGCCACCGTGGCCGCCAACTACGCCGAGCTGCGCCAGGACTATTTTTTTAGCGAAAACAAGGAATTATGCAGCCTGTGTAACGACCTGGAAAGCTGCGCCGTGTGCCCGGTGACGGCCGCCCTGGCCAGCGGCACCCTGGCCGTGATCCCGAACTGGACCTGCAAGGTGAAAAAGATCGGCCGCCGGGTCCAAGCCAGGCTGACTGCAAATCCCAACCGGGCGGGCGATTCCATGGAAAACTCCCATGCCTGAACTTCCCATCCTGATCCGCAAGGCCGAGATGCGCGATGCCGCCGCCATTTGCACCTGCCTCTGCAGCCTGGCCACCGAAAACGGCGGCGAAGCCGCCGCTGCCGGCACGGTGCTTCTGGGGGTCAAAGCCGTGCTCAAGGACGCCCACAAAGGGTTTTACCTGCTAGCCGCTAGCAAAAACCCGCCGGGATTGGCCGGGCTGCTGCGCGTCAGTTTCGCCTGGGACGACCGCGGCAATCGCAATTTCTGGTGGCTGGCCGGCGCCTGGGTGGAGCCGGCCTGGCGCGGCCGCGGGGTATTCAGCGCCCTGTTCCGCCACCTGGCCGACCTGGCCCGCTTCCACAAAGACGTGGCCGGATTGCGAATTCAGCTTGAAGGTCACCGCCTCGACCTGACGCCGCTGCTGGCGGCTCTGGGTTTGCAAAAAACCCCGGACCACCTGTATGAAATTTTGTTTTAGAACCAGCGATTGAATTTGCCCTGATAACAGTGTAAGATAAACTTATAGAATAGGAGGATCGATGAAAAAATTAACGTTGACATTATTGGTAGCGTTCCTGCTACTGGCTTTCTTCACCCAACCCCTGGCCGCTGAAAAGATCCGCGTCGGCGTCCTGCGTTTCACCAACCAGACCGCTGCCGGCTGGTGGCACGGATCGGTGGCCAGCGAACTGCAGGACATGCTGGCTTCGGAACTGGTGAGCACCAAGGCTTTCAGCGTGCTGGAAAGGAAGGAGATCGACGCCGTACTCGGCGAACAGGACCTGAGCGCTTCTGGCCGGGTCAGTTCCAAGACCAAGGTAAAGATGAAAAAGCTGAAAGGCGCCCAATACCTGATCGCCGCCACGGTTTCCGCATATGAGGAAAACACCAAGGGCGCCGGCGGCGCCGTTCGCGTCGGACCGGTCAGCCTGGGCGGCAAGAAGGACAAGGCCTACATCGCCGTGGACATGAAGCTGATCGACACCGAAACCGGTGAGATCATCGACGCCCGCACCATCGAAGCCACGGCCAAGGGCAAAGCCCTGGGCGGCGGCCTGAGCTTGAGAAATTTCTCGGTGGGCGGCGGCGGCTACGAGAAAACCCCGACCGGCAAAGCCATCCGCGCCTGCATCGTCTACATCGCCGAGTACCTGGAATGCTCCATGGTCAAGGGCAAGGACCACAAGTGTATGGATGCCTGGGACAAAATGGAGAGCAAGCGCAAGGCCAAGACCAAGGGTGCGATCGATATGGACGATTGACGGCCATTTGCTGCAGGGCGGGACTTATCCCGCCCTGCCAATCGCCGTTTTCACTTGACAGCACAGTAAATTTGGTGTATTAATGGCTTTTATGTTGGGCGGTTAGCTCAGCTGGTAGAGCATCGGTTTTACACGCCGGGTGTCAGAGGTTCAAACCCTCTACCGCCCAGGCTTAAAAAAAGGCGCGGGGTCGTAGTTCAGTTGGTTAGAACGCATGCCTGTCACGCATGAGGTCGCGAGTTCGAGTCTCGTCGGCCCCGCCATTCCCCAGGCTGGGGGCGTAAAGGTTTCGACAGTTTTGATGAAGTTAAAGATGCAGACTGAGCCGAGTAGCTCAATAAACTGCTCAAAAAAAGAAAAGCAAACAACTTTGCACTCGCAGCGTAATTAATACGTTGCCGTTCTGGTTTTCCCCGCCCGCGGGAGGATCAGAGCGTCACCTTGCGGGCTAGCGCTGGAATGAGCGCCCACTGTTTTTCAGCGCGAAATCAAGTGCGGGCCGACGGCAGTCCATTTTGTTTGTTTTAACGGCTGCAGGTCGTACTGAAAACAGACTATGTCTGTAGAATCTTTAATGGAATCATTATTGGACGCGGGTTCGATTCCCGCCGCCTCCACTGGCATTCATTTAAGATTAATGAAAAAATTCATAAGGACAAGCACTTTTTTTATTTCCATCCTGGTCCTCCCCCTCCTGCTTACTTCTCTAACCATTGATATCCGTTCTTTTGACCACGAGGGCTTCACCCGCATCGTCTTTGAAGCCGACCGCAGCTTCACCTACACGGTACAGAACCGCCCCGGCCAGATGCAGGTGCACCTGTCCGACCGCGCCGATTTCCGTGAGCGCACACTGGCCGTACAAAATTCACCGCTGCTGGATCGCGTCATCCACGAAATCCAGGGAAACAAAAGCACTTTTACCATTTTTTTTAAAAGCGATGCGACCGTGCAGAAAAGTTTTGTCCTGGAAAAGCCCTTTCGCGTGGTCTTCGACTTTGTAAAAAGCGCAAAACCGGCAGCGCTGCCGGCCAGCACCCCGGAGAACCCGGAAAAAAAACCGGACCCGCCCCAGGAAACGCAGTCGGCCCCCAGCAAACCCAAACCCATCGAGACCATATGCATCGACCCCGGCCATGGCGGCGAAGACCTTGGCGCTATCGGCAAATCCAAACTGCAAGAAAAAGACGTCACCCTGCGGATCAGCCACAAACTGAAGAAACTGATCGAATCCAGGACGGGCCTGCGCGTCATCATGACCCGCGACAAGGATAGCGAGGTCTCGCTCAACACCCGGGCCTCTATCGCCAACAATCAGCTGGCACAGATGTTCATATCCATCCATGCCAATTCCTCTTTCCGCAAATCGGCTTACGGCTCGGAAACCTATTTCGTCAGCTTGAAGGCCACCGACCAGGAATCTTTGGAACTGGCCCAGAAGGAAAATCGGAACCTCGAAGACCCGGGCGAAACGATCAAGAACGATGAATTGAAAATGATCCTTTGGAACATGGCCCAGACCGAATACATCAGGGAATCGAGCAAACTGGCCGAATACATCCAGAATGAATTGAATGAACTCCTGGACACCCGCAACCGCGGCGTCAAGCAGGCCCCCTTCCGGGTGCTGATGCGCACCGCCATGCCCGCCGTCCTGATTGAAACCGCGTTCATTTCCAATAGCAGAGAAGAAAAAAAGCTGAAAAGCGAAGAGTTTCTGGATAAGATCGCTTTCGCTATCTACAACGGCATCAGCAAATTCATCTATTATTACAACAATATCCTGAAATGACAAAAAAATCGCGGACGGTTCTGCTGATTTCCCTGGCCGTTTTTTTTGTCATCTTACTCCTGGCCCTGTTGCTTTTCCGCAAAAAACCGGCCCGCTTCGAACCGGAACTGCTAAACAAAGCGGGTGTCAGCGGCGCCACCCTCACCGAATTTGTCAAGGTAAAGCTTTTTTATTTCAGCGAAACATCCATTTACCTGCAGCCGGTTTACCGCGAGATCGAGGTCCCGGAAATCAGGGAAGAACTGTACAACAAATTCATTGCCCTGCTGCTGGCCGGCGACAGCGGCCATATCACCCCGGTGCCCGAGGGAGTGAAGCTGCGCGGCCTATACTTCCTGAAAAACAAAGAGTTGCTGGTACTGGATTTCAACGATCTCTTGAGCCTCTCTTTTCCCGTCGGCACCACGGCCGAATTGGAATTCATCTATTTCATGGTCGACAATCTTTGTTACAACTTCAGGGAGATCAAGAAAGTCAAATTCCTCATCGGCGGCAATGAAAGCAAAACCCTGGCCGGTCATATCGATCTGGAAAGGCCGTTTTATCCCAATTTTAACTGGCTGAAGAATGAATGAGCGAAAACGGTCAGCGCTGATGAGGAACAGGTTCACTTATAAAACAAACTGCAGTTGGACTTGAGGAGGCCGTCATGCTTGCATGGATCGAAAAATTTTTTTTCATAGCCGCCGTGGCACTCGCTGCCGGCCTGGCTTTTTCAGAATTCCGCAGGAAATACCGCCTGATCAGTATAGGTCAAAAAGTCTCCCGCTGCGACCGCCCCGGCTTGCGCCTGGGACAGATGCTCTACAAGGTGTTCCTGCAGATCCCGGTTTTTTCGCAAAGGCCGGTCACCGGTTTTTTCCACGGCGTTATTTTTTGGGGCTTCCTGGTTTTTCTCCTGGTCACCCTCAACCACGTCGCTGAAGGTTTTTTCGCCGGGCTCAGCCTGTTCGGCCATGGTGCGATCAACTCGCTGCTGCTTTTTATGGCCAACCTTTTTGCCGGCCTGATCATTATGGCTGTCATGTATTTTTTCTTTCGCCGCTACGTCTTCCGCGTCTCGAGCCTGGAACGCCCTTCTTACCAATCCCTGACCGTACTCTTCTTCATTTTTACACTGATGATCAGTTTTATCTACTATGAGGCGTTCAAAATAACCCTGAGCCAAGCCCTGCCCCGCAACCCGGCCAATTTCCTGGCCAATCTGGCGTTTTCCACCCTGCCGCTGCGGCTGGCCGCGGCCACGCAAATCGCCTGGGTGAAATTCTTCTGGTGGCTGCACATCCTGATCGTCATGGCTTTCGGCGTTTTCATCCTGTATTCCAAGCACCTGCACCTGCTGGCCGGGCCGCTCAACCTGTTTTTCAAAAACCTGGAGGTCAAGGCTGAAATCCCCCTGCTCAACCTGGAGGAGCAGGAAAAATTCGGCACGCCACAGATCACCGACCTGAACCGCAAGGACCTGCTGGACCTGTTCTCCTGCGCCGAGTGCGGCCGCTGCGACGATGTCTGCCCGGCCTTCCAATCCGGTAAAGCCCTGTCGCCCAAAAGCCTGCTGGACAAGCTGAAAAACCACCTGCTGGAATCGGCCCCCCTGCTGCGCTCCGACCCGGCCGCATTGAAAAAACTTCTCGGCGAAGTGGTCAGCGAAGCAGAGGTCTGGGACTGCACCACCTGCGCGGCCTGCATGGAGGTTTGCCCGATGCTCAACGAGCATATCGCCAAGATCATGGGCCTGCGCCAGTACGGCGTATTGATGGAATCCCGCTTTCCGGAAGAATTCCAAACCCTTTACCGCGGTTTGGAAAACCAGGGCAATCCCTGGGGTATCAACGCCGCTACCCGCAGCGATTGGGCCAAAGATCTGCAGGTGCCGCTGCTGGCCGAAAAAGGCGAAACGGACATCCTGCTCTGGGTGGGCTGCGCCGGCAGTTTCGACCAGCATTCGCAGAAGATCACCCGCTCATTCGTGAAAATTCTGCAGCACGCCGACTGCGATTTCGCTTTCCTGGGCAACGAGGAAAATTGCTGCGGCGACCCCGCCCGCCGCAGCGGCATGGAATACCTGTTCCAGATCCAGGCCCGGCAGAACATAGAGACCTTGAACCGTTATAAATTCCGCCGCATCGCTACCACCTGCCCGCACGGCTACCATGTATTGAAGAATGAATACCCCAAAATGGGCGGCCATTATCAGGTCCGGCACCATGCCGAACTTCTGCATGAACTACTGGCCCAGGACAAGATCCAAATCGCGGCAGCCGCCACCGCCAAGCTCACCTACCACGATCCCTGTTACCTCGGCCGCTACAACCAAATCTACGACCAGCCGCGCCGGCTTCTGGAAACCTTGAACCGGCAGCGGCCGCGGGAAATGGCGGCCAGCAAAAAGACCAGCTTTTGTTGCGGCGCCGGCGGCGGCGGCATGTGGAAGGAAGAGAAAAGCGGCAAACGCATCAGTCATTGCCGGATGGAGCAAGCGGAGAAGACCGGCGCCGACACCATCGTTACAGCCTGCCCCTTCTGTTCCATCATGTTCCATGACGCCATCGCCGAAACCGGGCGCGAAAGAATGAAAACCCTCGATCTGGCCCAGGCCATCGAGGAGCAACTCATTTAGTCGCGGGCGTCATGCCGAAGAAAATCTCATCCCTGGCCTTGGCCAGCGATCTTTCGGTACTGGCCGGATTCGTCACTTTTTTTATTTTCGGAGGCAGCAACCATCTCTGGCTGCTGCCCTTTGCGCTTTTCCTGCTTTCCTTCCTGAAAAGGCCAAAAAAACAAACATACCGGGATGAGCGGCTCTGCTTTTTCCCATACGCGGCCGGCCTGCTGATCTGGCCTATGCGCCTGTTTTATTGGGACCGCGGCGATTTCGCCCTGCGCATACAGAACCTGCTGCTGTTGGCCTCGCTTTTCGCCTTTTTTTACTGGGTACGGCGGCGGCGCCTGGTCAAAAAATTTTTGCTCTATTTCAACTCCCGTACCTTAAAAAAAAGACTGCTGGTCATTTTTATCTCCACCGAATTGCTGTTTATCCTGGCCGCGGGCGTGCTGACCCAACGGGGGGTGGCGTTGGTCGGCGATGAACCCCATTACCTGGCCATCAGCCAGTCCCTGGCCCGTGACGGCGATCTCAACGTCTTCAACCAGTATTTTCGCGACGGATTCAAGGAATTCCTCCACGTGAAAAAACTTGCCGCGCACGGCACCTGGGGTAAGGGTTATAAAAAAATCTATTCCTACCACCTGCCCGGCATCTCCCTGACCCTGGCCCCCTTCTTTTTCTCAAAACTGTCGCCGCCCCTGCTTTATTTTCTGCTGCGTTCCTACCTGGGCCTGTTCGCCGCCCTGCTGGCCGTGCTGGTCTATCTTTTTTGCCTCAGGCTCTGGCGCTCGCGCAGCCTGGCCTTTTTCGCCACGGTTGTTTTCAGTTTGACCGTCCCGGTCTTTTTCTATTCCTTTCATATATTCCCGGAAATCCAGGCCCTGCTGCTGATTTTAAGCGCCCTTTACCTGCTGTTTTTCAAAGCAAATGCCAAAAACAACCACTGCCTCTGGGCCGGTTTGCTTTTGGGCAGCACCATATTCTGGGGCGTCAAGTATGCCCTTTTCATTTACCCGATCAGCCTGGGTTTCCTCGCCTATTGGCTCTGGAAAAAAAAATACCGGCCGGCGCTGCTGCTGATCGTCTTTCCACTGCTTTTTCAAGCCCTGTTTTTTTATTACCTGCACAGCGCCTACGGCAATTTTTCACCCAACTCCGTCTACTACGGCATGCTCAGCCCCGAGCAGTCCGGGGCGTTCTACGAAACCATTCTGAAAAAGATCACACTGAATATGCGCTGGGAAACCCTGCTCGACTATTTCTTTGATCAGCGCGACGGCCTGCTGCTCTATAATCCCTTTTACTTTTTCGCTTTTCCCGGCCTGCTGCTGGCTCTGAGAAATTTCAAGCGCTACCGCCTTCAGCTTCTGCTTGCCCTGCCGGCCGTGCTTTTCGTCCTCAATCACGCCTTCTCGACCATCCGCGCCGGCTACTGCCCCCAAGGCCGCTACCTGACCCCGGTTGTCTGGGCGCTGCTGCTTTTTGCAGTAGTATACTATCGGGAAAGTCGCAATCGCTTTTTTAAAAAAGTATTTCTCAGCCTGCCTCTCTATTCTCTTTTCGTCAGCATCTATCAGACCCTGCAGCCTTTCACCCTATACCAGCCCACCACCCACGATACGCTGCTGCGCACGGGACTGATGTTTCAGAATTGGAGCAACAGCCATATCGACCTGCCGGCCCTGCTTCCCTCTTATATCAAGACCGTAAACCGCGGTTACCTGCCCAACACCGTATCTCTGGTCGTTTTCTTGCTGCTTGTTTTTTTCGCCCTGACCAGGAAAAGCTCCAAAAACCGACGCTGCGGCGGCGGCCTGGCTCCAACGCTGGTTTTCTTGGGCATATTTTCACTGTCAAGCCTTTTTCCCCGCCCCGACCTGGCAAATCCCCAGCGGCTGCCCGGCCCTCGCGATCTTCCCTGCCAGGTTTATTTCAACCCGGCAGCCTCAGCCACCAGCGAAAAAGCGACCTGGCTATGTTCCGGCCAGCACTGCCGCATGCGCATCGAAACCCTGGTCCCGCTTAAATCCGTTGCCATCAACATTCAGAACCGTTCCGCCCGTGAGCCCCTGGAAATGACCGTCGCTCTTTTCGATGCCGCGGCGGCACGCCTGAACTTGCAGCCGGAATCTTTCAAGCAGGTCCGCCTGGACCGACCCCGTTACAAAAAAATCAAATCCCGTTATTGCTACCAGTTCGACCTGCAAGTCCGAAACGGTCCAAAAGGAACCGCTCCAGCCTGGCTGCTGGGGCTCAAAATGCACTGAGCGCCTTCCTCCCGGTTATCCGGCCGGAAAAAATATGTTATAATGCCCTGACAGAAACGAGGTTTACCAATGCTTTTTAGCACCCCGGCTTTCCTTTTTTTATTCCTGCCTCCGGTTTTGCTGATCGGCCTGTTTCTAAAAAGAGAAGCCCGGAACGTATTCCTGCTCCTGGCCAGCCTGATATTCTACGCTTGGGGCGAGGGTTGGATCGTGCTGCTGCTTCTGGCATCGGCCCTGTTCAACCACTGTTTCGGGCTGGCGATCGAAAAAAGCAATTCCAGCGGAAAAAGAAAAACCATGCTGATCGCGGGCCTGGGGTTCAACCTGTCCCTGCTGATCGTCTTCAAATATGCCGGTTTCATCCTGGCCAATCTCGAACCACTGTTGCGGGCCGCCGGTATTGTCATCAGTAAGAATTTCACCTGGCACCAGCCCCTTGGCATTTCATTTTTCACTTTCATGGCCATGGCCTATCTGGTCGAGGTATACAACCGCTCCTGCCCGGCTGAAAACAAATTCCTGCGCACCGCTCTTTTTATCACTTTTTTCCCGACCGTGCTGGCCGGACCGATCAACCGTTATTCCAGCCTTAGACAGCAATTGGCGGAACGGGAAACCACTCCGGAGCTGCTTTCCCAGGGCAGCCGCCGTTTCATCATCGGCCTGGGCAAAAAAGTCCTGTTGGCCGATACCCTGGCCCGGGTCGTCGACCCGATATTCGCCATACCCGTTTCCGGCCTAACTACCTCGGTCGCCTGGCTAGGAGCCGTCTGCTACACTCTGCAGATTTTTTTTGATTTTTCCGGATACTCCGACATGGCCATCGGCCTGGGGCGGATGTTCGGCTTCACTTTCATGGAAAATTTCAACTACCCCTATATTTCCAGGTCCATCACTGAATTTTGGACCCGCTGGCACATCTCCCTCTCCACCTGGCTGCGCGATTTTCTTTTTCTACCACTGGCCTACTCCGTTTCGCGCCGCATCAAACCCGATCGCTGGCTGGGCATCAAGGCTGAATCCTGGAGTTATTACCCGGCCATGTTTTTCACCATGCTCCTCTGCGGCCTCTGGCACGGCGCCGCTTGGACGTTCATCGCCTGGGGGGTCTACCACGGATCCTTCATCATGCTGGAACGATCCGCATTGAAAAAGTTCATCCGCCACCTGTGGACGCCGCTGCAGATCTCCTATGCCCTGTTGACCGTCATCTTCGGCTGGGTATTGTTCCGGGCCGACGGCTTCTCCCGGGCCACCGGCTTCTGGCGTGCCATGTTCGGATACGGCCACGGCGACGGCCTGGAATTCTACCCGGCCCTCTACCTGAACAACGAGGTGCTGACCGTGCTGGCCATGGCCATACTGCTGGCCGCTCCCGTTGGCCTAGCCCTGCCGAAAATTTTTAACCGCTTATGCCGAACCACAAAAGCAAAACGCCTTTTTTGGCTCAAGGGAGGATACCGGCTGCTGACCACTGCCCTGCTGATTGCCGTATTGCTGGCCAGCGCCATGCGCCTGGCCATGTCCACTTATAACCCCTTCATCTATTTCAGGTTCTAGAAACAATGCTCTCCCTAAAAAAATGTTTTTCAAAAATTCCGGCCTGGCCATTGCTTTTCAATTTTAAAAAGAACAACGGCCTGCCGCTGCTTTTCATTCTGCTGATCTTTCTGCCCATGACCGATATGGTTTTCAGGATCAGCCAGCCCCTGCCGATCAAGGAAAAAAGGAAAATGGCCCTTAAGCCACAGTTGCAGTTGAGCCGACCATGGGATTTTAAAATAAAATATGAAGACTATTTCAATGACAATTTCGGTTTTCGCACCCACCTGCTATATTATCACAATCTTTTCACGGTCAAGTATTTCAACACCTCACCCACTAACAAAGTGATACTCGGGCGCCGGGGCTGGCTGTTCATGGCCAAGGAAACGGAAAACCGTAATGTAGTGGATTATTTCCGCGCCCTGAAACCGTTCACTGCGGCCGAACTACGAGAATGGCGGCGCCTGCTGATGCAACGCTGGGCATGGTTGAAACAGCGGGACATTGCATACCTTTTCGTCATTGTTCCCAACAAAAGCACCATTTACCCGGAATGCATGCCCGCCGGCATCAGGCGCTTGCACCGGCAAAGCCGCATGGACCAGTTGCTGGAGGCGCTGCAGGAAGAAGGCGGCTTTCCGACGATCGACCTCAGGGAAACACTGCTTGCCGCCAAGCGATCGCAGCGCATCTATCACAAAACCGATTCCCATTGGAATGAACTGGGGGCCTATTTCGCTTACCAAAAGATCATGGAGAAGCTGGCAAAGGATTTCCCGGATCTTAAAGTTGCCGCCCTTAATGAATTCAGCATTGAAAGCCGGGACCGCATGGGCGGCGACCTGGCGTTGATGCTGGCCCTGCAAAAAAATTATTTTCGCGAGCAAATCATCAGTTTGAAACCGCTGGCTCCGGCCCCGGCCAGAACCGTTAGGGAAAGAAAGAAACTGGCAGGGTTTGTCAGGGAAAGCATCAGCGAATGTCCCAGCGGCACCTTGCCCACCACCTTGATGGTTCACGATTCGTTCATTCATCAATTGCGGCCATTGCTCAACCCCCACTTCAAGCGCATCATCTATGTCTGGGATGCGAGATTGAATTTTTATCCTGACATTGTCCGTAGGGAAAACCCGAAAATTGTCATCGAGGAAATCACCGAACGAAAACTGGAGGACCTGCAACTGCAAAATCCCGATTTTCCCGGCGCGGCCGAGGCGGTGGAAAAATAAAAGCAGCCGGACCGCGAAAAACACTTAATCTACGGTAATGGATTTGGAGACGTTTTTCGGCACATCGGGATGAACACCGTGATTTTCAATGTGGGAGCGATTGAGGTACTTCATCTTGGCTACCGACATTTTCAAGGCTAGCAACTGCAGTACCACGGCCGCCTGGAAAATGAAAATATTACTGTCACCGCTGCGGGGGATCTTTATATATTTGAAAAAATAGTCATCCATTGCGGCCGGTCTGCCCTCCAGCGCCTTCTTCAGCTCTTCGTTTTCCTCGGCAATCAGCACTACGTCGGCGCCGCGGATCTTGTGGGTATGGATCTGCGAAATAGTGATGCGGATATCGCGCTCCTGGGGCGGGCATACGAAGATCAGGGGATAATTGGAAAAATATCTTTCGGCGTTGACCTGTTCCCGGAACTGCTGGTATAGATTCTGGTAGTAGTTCGTTTTCCCAGATCCCCATAGCGGGTCGCTGTCGATCTCGGCATTGAAAGCACTGAATTTAAAATCATGGATCCGATTGAAAAAACGGTCGGCGACTTGCAGCCGGTCGCCCTCCGGCACAGCCTGGTTTTGAAGCAATGAACGGCTGAAATCGGCCATGTCAGAGAGAACATTTTCCAGGTCCATGAACGAATACAGGGTACTTTTGCCCAGGATGGTGTTGGGGCCGTGCTTGAACTCGGCCGCGTCGTAGCCTTCGGCATGGTTCAGCACCACCTCCCTGATCTTAAGCGCCCCTTCGCGAGCCAGCCCGATCAGCGAGGTTCCCAGAATATGGATCGAGGGCTTGAGAAAGAATTTGAGCATGACCTCGGTGATGTCCTCTTCACAGGTATTCAGCGTGAAGCCGATAAGATGGGTGATCTTTTCGAGATTCGCCTGCGGCAGCAATGCGCCTTTTTTCATGCTGGCGGCGAGCAGGTAAAACAAGGCCAGCTGGGCGCTGAAAGATTTTGTGGCGGCCACAGCGATCTCCGGTCCGCACAAAAGCGGCAGAAAAAATTCAGATTTTTCCTGGGGAATGGTGGAGTTTTCATTGTTGACCACAGCAATGATGCGGATCAGCTTCCCGAATTTTTCCCGCACCTGGTTCAGGATATCGACCAGGTCCTTGGTTTCCCCTGACTGGGTAATGGCAACCAGCACGTCGCCTGCGCGCAGGCTGTTGATGTAAACGGATCGGAACAGATCCGGATTGCAGGGGACGATGCCCAGGGAAGTCAGATTGTTGAAGAAAAAACCCGCCGTTAGCGCGGCGTGGTAGGATGTGCCGGCGCCGATTAAGAACACTCGGCCGCCGGTGGCGAAGCTTTGCTGGAACATGGCCACGGTTTCATCCTTGAAGCGGATAACTTTGCGCTTTTTTTTCCAGATAATGATCAAGTCCAGGGTGAAAAGAGCCGGGTAATATTCCTCGCCGAATTCGCGCAGTTCGCGCAGCAGCTGGGCTTCGTCGGAAGAAAAAAATGCCGGCACATCGTTGGGCCGGCCCGGGGATTGGAGATCGTTGATTTCCCTGGCTATGGCTTCAAAGCGCGGGCTGCCGACGATCTTTAAAAAAGCATCCTTGAGCTTGTCCCGTTCGAATATGGTGTAGAGCTTGAGCAGTTCGAAAACGATTTCTTTGCAATCCTGTTCGTGGCATTCAAAAATCGAAAAATACGGCTTTTCCCAGTTTAAGGAAAAATAGTATTTTAGCATCATGTCCAGATTCACCATCGTGGAAGCGATTTCCTGCTCCATAAAAAAATGATACTTGGGCTGCAGGGTGATGTCGGCGATGTTCAGTTTCGAGCGCTTAAGCCCGGGCACGCTGCGCTGGCCGTCGGCAAGCGAAAAAACGAAATAGCTGTCGGCAGTGAAATAAATACCCTGCCCCTCGACCAGGGGGATGAGGAAACGGGTCTTGGCCAGGACCGATGTCAAGTCGGAAGATACGACAATGAAATCGCCTTCTTCGTCGGTGCCTTTGCCGGCGTACAGCGATGAACCGGCCTTGACGGCGAAGATGCCGTCGAATTCCGCTGCCGCGAAGCAGGCGGCATAGGAACCCACAATCTTCTGATTGGCGCGGAGAATGGCTTGCAGCAGGTCAGTGACCCGGGTTTGCCGATCCGGATTTTTGCGCAGGACCAGCTGCTCTTGGTAAAAATGCTCGACCAAATGCACCAGCATCTCCCCGTCATTATCCGAAATGATGCGGTGACGGGCTTCGCTGAGAAACTCCTTCAGGCTATCGGTGTTGGAAATATTGCCATTATGGGCCCCCAGCAGGCGCGTCCGGCAATTCACCTCGTGGGGCTGGGCATTTTCATCGGTCACCGCACCGTAGGTGGCCCAGCGCACCTGGCCGATAAACTTGTAGCCGCTCAGTTTTTCCAGATCCAGTTCATGGATGACCTTGCTGGGCGACCCCACTTTTTTTTTTAAAGTGACGGTTCCGTTATTTTTGAAAAAAGCACCGCCGGTGGAATCATAACCCCGGTACTCGAGTTTCTTCAGCAGAAATGAACCGACCCGGCCCAGCCGGGGATTGTTTTTGGCATAGACAATACCGACGACACCGCACATTCTCTCTCCTTAAAAAAAGCGAACCAGCCTTTTTTAAATTTGTTTTCACCACTTCTTGTGCTTCCAAAAGAACAGGAAGCTGATGGCGGAAACCACGGCCAGCGACAGGACCAGCACAAAGGCCAGGGGATGATGCTGCAACGGAAAACGAACGTTCATGGAAAAAATGCTGACCACCAGCGTCGGCATCATAATGGTGATGGTGATGATGTTCAGGGTTTTCATCAGCACGTTCAGGTTGTTGCCCACGATCGAGGCGCGGGCATCCATCAAACCGGAAAGAATGTTGGAATAGATGTCGGCTTGCTTGTAGCACTGGTTATTCTCGATGAGGAGGTCGTCAAGGAATTCCTGGGTATCGCTGTCGATGCCGATCTTGGCGGAGTTATTCTTGATCTTTTCAATGACCATGGCGTTGGAGTTGATGGCGTTCAGGAAATAAACCAGGCTCTTTTCCAGGATGAACAGGTTGAGCAGGTACTTGTTCTCCATAGAGGCGTTGATCTTCGTTTCCAGGGAGTCGGACAGCATGTTGATAATCTTCAGGTGCTCGATGAAATGAAAGATCGAGCGGTATATCAAGCTCAGCATGATCTTTGGCAGCGACGGCCCGCGCATGAACGGCTTGCCTTCGAAAAGCGGGATGTCCTCGGCCATCAGGACGATCAGCCGTTCCTTGAACAGGAACAGGCCGAGCGAAGAAACCCGGAACAGGAAATTGTCGCAGGCGGCGTAATTCTTGGGCCGCTTGAAGATCAAGGCGACATGCTCCGGTTCGAATTCCAAGCGCGAAAGTTCGTCGGGGTCGAGGGAGGAATTCAAGGTGTGCTCGTCCAGTTTCAATTCTTCGGTCAGGTATTTTTTCTCGATGTCGCTGGGGTTGACATATACCAGGATCGGACTCAGTTCGTTCTGGCTTTCCACGATCTTGCCGTTGGCCAGTTCATAGCGTCTCACCATACGCCACCTCCCATGCCCGGGAAACTCTGATTTTTCGCGCTCAAGCCGATTCTGGGCTGAGATATCTCGGAAATTGATTATACCAGCATTGCCGCATGCTGTCGAGGTTTTTTTTAAAAAAAAAGGGCGGCGTCGCCGCCGCCCCTTCAAGCTCAAATAGAAGAATTGATTACTTTTTTTCTTCCTTTTTCTGTTCCTCGGCCTTCTGGCACTTGCTGTGGTCCATCTTCATGCCATGCCCTTTCATGCAGCCTTTGTCATCCTTGGCCTTCATCATGCAGCCGCCCTTCATGCCGCCATGTCCATGCATCATGCCGCCACCCATCATCATGCCGCAACCCATGGCGTCGAACTTGGCTTTCTGCTCGTCAGTGAGCAATGCCTTGACAGTCAAGCGCTGGGCCAGGCATTTCTTCTGCATGCCGGCTTTCATCTTGGCCATCTCGTCGATCTTGGCTTCGATCTTTTTAATATCAACGGGATCCTTCATCAGGGCCTTCATTTCCAGCGCCTGTTTTTCCATGTCCGCCTTCACTGCGGCCATCATTTTCTGATGTTCCGCGTGCAGCTTTTCCAGTTTCCCTTTCTGCTCATCGCTGAGATTGGGGATATGCTTGAGCATCATGCAGCCTTTGTCCATCATTTTTTCAGGGTCGACCTTTTTCTGGCAGCCCGGGGCAGCCTGCAGCGGCGCGATTACGACCATGGCCGCGAACGCGGCCAGCACCAGTACTCTAAAAAACTTTTTGTTTTTCATCGGGTAAAACCTCCTTTATAAGTTTACCATTTTGAATTTACTTTTTTTCATCTTTCATTCCCGCGCAGCCGTTACCAGGTTTCCCCCGGAATGCCGTTTGTCCCGGCGGGCAGGCTGCTTCGGACATCAGGCCCGGGCAGAGCCCCCGCTCCAGGAATCCTTCGTACTTGCGCAGTTGGGCCGGGGAGAAAACGCTCCTGGCTTTCAAGGAATGGAGAATGAACACTTTTTCGATCCCGGCCTGTAGGCGCGAGATTTCATGCAAAATTACGTCAAGGTCGGCGTCGTGGATATCTTTGCCCTTCAACAGCACGAACAACTCGCGGCGTTTTTGGCGCAGCGCCTCCTGCAACGGCTTGGCCTGGGCCAGGACCTGCCGGCGCTCGTTTTCCATGAGCCGCGCCTGCTTGGAGCTCAGTCCGAGATGGTGTTTTATGGGGCTGGCATGCCAGCCGGACGGGGTGCGGGCCGTTGCTCCCGGAACGATCTTCGGCCAGAACCAATGCAGCAGGAAGCCGATGTTGATACCCAGGGATGCAACCAGCAAAATGATCATGAGCCGGTTTTTCATTGCAGTTCTCCCTGCAGCAGGCGGTCGTACACGGCCCCGAACGAATCAGCGGGCATGTCGGCGTAGGCATTCAGGTTCATGGTCTGGTCGAAAACCGCGGCAGCGGTCTCAGCTGCCGGAGCATCCATGCGACTGCCCAGGAAAAATCCCAGCAGGGCTGAAAAAATCAATACCATGAGCATGGCCGCCCGCAGCAAAGCCGGCCGCCATGCCGCCGTAGCGAAAGAAAACAACCGCGGCCGGGCTGAGGCTTTGTTGATTTTATTTTGCAGTTGCAGGCAAAACCCCGGCGACGGCTGGATCATTTCCGCAGTGTTGATCTGGTCGCGCAGCCAGAGCTGCTCCCGGTTCCAGTTTTGGCAGGAAGGGCAACCGCGCAGATGCACGTGCAGTTTTTCCAGTACGACCCCTGCCAGCCGTTCATCCATGGCCAACGAAATGTTTTTCCTTGCCTTTTTGCAACGCATTTTCATTTCCACTCCTTTAGACCACCCCTGCGCAAAAAACTTGCACTCACAGGTCACCTTTTTTTTTCAGCGGCCGCAGGGTTGCGGCCAAATTTCTCCGGGCCCGGAACAGAAGGGACTCGACGGCGGGGACGGATATCTCCATGACGGCTGCGATTTCTTCGTAGGACTTACCATCGAAACCGGCCAGGATCAGGGCCATTTTCTGCCGGGCCGGCAGGGCGGCCATGGCCTGGCTGAGCAGGTCTTGCCACTGCCTGGCTTCCAGCCCCGCTGCGGCAGCTTCGGCCCTTGACTCCAGATCCGCGGTCAGCGGCAAGGACTCGGGCCGCGTTTTTTTTCGCTGGCGGAAATTCAGGCAGGTGTTGACCGTCAGGCGGTAGAGCCAGGTGCTGAAAGCGGATTGTCCCCTGAAAGACCGGGCATGGCGCCAGACCTTAAAAAAAACCTCCTGGGCCAGATCCTCGGCGTCCTGGCGGTCGCGGCTGAAGCGGTAAGCCAGGTTGAGCACCCGGCTTTGATGCCGCCGCACCAACATCGCGAAAGCCGCCTGGTCTCCGGCCTCGGCCAGATCGAGCAGTTCCAGGTCAGACTTTTCCCCGATCACGGATTTCTCCCTGATACAGGATTGAAGGCAATATTTGCATTGAACGTGACTTTCATTTTCGTTAGACAATTTGCAGCGGAAATACTTGCGCCTGAAACCAGACGGGAACCGGTGCTTTTTTCGACGGCAACTGTCCGCAGTGAGTGTATCCGATTGCCCACTGCAAAGTCAAAATTTCTCGGGAAAAGAAAGATAAGCAAAATTGGAAATGAGCGCTAAAAAAAGTTTAACTATCCAAACAGCTGTGCTAAAATGCTTCCATGCAGCAAAAAATCCTGGAAATAAAAAACCTGAGCAAAAGCTACGGCGAAACCACGGCTTTGGCCAATTTCAGCCTGAGCCTCGGCAAGGGTGAAGTACTGGGCCTGCTCGGCCCCAACGGTGCCGGCAAGACGACCCTGATCTCGATCCTCTCCGGCACCCTGCGCGATTTCACCGGCAGCGCCACCTTCAAAGGCCAGGACCTGTTCAGCGATCGCCATCTGAAGAACCTGATCGGCATCGTCCCGCAGGAGATGGCCTTTTATGAAGACCTGGGGGCGTTGGAAAACCTGATGTTCTGGGGCGGCCTCTACGATATCCCGAAAAAGGAACTGAAGAAGCGGGCGCTGGAATTGCTGGCAGTGGTGGAATTAAGCGCCCGGGCCAAGGAAGCGGTCAAGAAATTTTCGGGCGGCATGAAGCGGCGGTTGAACATCGCTATCGGCCTGGTCCATCAACCAGAGCTGCTGCTGCTGGACGAACCGACGGTGGGCCTCGATGTCCAGGCCAAGGTCAACATCCTTGACATCATTCGCCATATCGGCCAACAGGGGACGTCCGTCGTCTTCACCACCCACCAACTCTCCGAAGTGGAGCAGATCTGCTCGCGCATCGCCATCATGGACAAAGGGTCAGTCCTCGCTGAAGGCACGCTGGCCGAGCTGATCCGCATCGTCGGTGAAAAAGAGATCGTCGATGTCAGCGGTGAATTCACGGCCGATTCTTTTTCGGAGATCATCAAGCTCGCCGACGGTGACGGCATTGAGATCCTGTCGGTGGCCGACAACCAGGCCCTGCTGGCTTTTGCCAATTCCGAGCGCATCCCGGCCATGATGCAGCACCTGTTCAAGCATCACCTGCACATTTCCGACCTGAAAATAAAATCGCCCAACCTGGAGGCCGTATTCCTTAAAATGACCGGCAGGAGCCTACGCGATTGAGCCGCACCACGCTGATCATCAGAAACGACATCAAACGCCGGCTGAAAGCGCCCATGGCCACGATCCTGTTCCTGATCATTCCCCTGGCCATGACCGCCCTGATCGGCATGATCTTCGATCCCGGTTCAGGCGGCGAAACCAAGCTGCCGGCGATCAAATTGTTGCTGGTCGACAAGGACAAGGGCCTGGCTGCAAAGTTCCTGATCGGCGCCTTCGACCAGCAAGAGATCAGGGACATGTTCCAGATCACGCTGGTCGATGAAGCGGCAGGCGAAAAGCTGATGAAGAAAGCCAAGGCGTCGGCCATGCTGGTCATCCCCGAGCATTTCAGCGACAACCTGGCCGAGCAGAAAATCAGCACCCTGGAAGTCGTTAAAAATCCGTCCGAGGAATTCCTGCCCGGCGTGGCCGAGGAATTCGCCAACACTATGGCCGTCGGTTTTTCCGCTATTGCCCAGGTATTCGCCGAGGAGCTAAAGGTCATCAAAAGCGCCAGCAAATTAAATCTCGAAGCCATCTCCATTGCCGAGCTGACGCCGTTTCTGGAAATGGCCAGGATCAAGATCATCGCCCTCAACTCCTACCTGTCACCGCTGTTACTGCAGCTTAAAACCAGCACCACGACCAAGCCCGGAAAAACCGCCAAACCAGCCGGCTTCAATATTTTCGCTTTCATTTTGCCGGGCATGCTGATCATGTTCCTGTTGTTCATCATTGAAGCATTCATGCGCGAGATCCAGAATGAACGCGCCGACGGTAAGATCCGGCGCATGATGTTTTCCCCGCTTACCACCCGCGAGCTGATCGCGGCCCGCATCTTCAGCGGCTGGCTGATGGGCGGGCTAATTTGTCTGGCTGCCATGGCCGTAGGCACGCTGGTCTTCAGGATCAACTGGGGCAACACCCTGCTGTTGCTTATCCTGGTTGCAATCAGCTGCTTCTGGTGCACCGCTTTTTTCGGCATGCTCAACGCTTTCTTCAAGACCAAGAACCAGGCCGGCGCTTTCGCCGGCCCCATCATCCTGGTATTCGCCGCTTTCGGCGGCAGCATGCTGCCCCTGGAGCAAATTCCCCAGGGCATGCGCTGGCTGGCCAAATTCACCGTCAACCACTGGTTCATCACCGGCTGCCGGAAAATCATGGATGGCCAAGTGCCGCAGGTTTCATTCATCGTATTGTCGGTTTCCGGCTTGCTTTTCGCCATGGTGGCCATGATCGCGTTGCAGCGACGGCTCAGCACCTGAAATCCCGCATGAACCCTAAGGAAAGATCATGAAGAAAATATGGCATATCGGCTACCTGGACCTGAAACTGACGGTCAAGGACAAGGCTTTCTTTTTTTGGTTCTTGGTCTTCCCCCTGGTCTTCATCCTCATTTTCGGCAATTTGTTCAGAGGGAGCAAAACCGACACCAAGGCCGCACTTACGGTGCTCAACCAGGACCGCGGCAAATGGGGCGCCTACTTCATCGAGAAACTAAAATCCCCGGGCATTGAACTTGCGGTTGAGACGATCGAACCCAAGGAATATTTCCGCATGCTGGTCATCCCGGCCGACTTTTCGGCAAAGATCGAAAAGCGGGCCGCCCAGTCCATGCTGCTGAAAAAAGACGCCGAGGCCAACATGCAGGCCGGCGCCATTGCCGAAACCAAGATCACCCAGGCCATCGCCAAGCTGATCGCCGAGCTGATTATTTACGGCAACCAGCGCGACATTCAGGCCTTCTTCGATTCCCGCAGCCCATACCGGGACCTGGTGCTGGTGCAAACACGCCTGCCCAAGGACACCATCGCCAAAATCCCCTCCGGGTTCGACCACGTCATCCCCGGCGTCCTGGTGCAGTTCGTGATGATGATGGTGCTGATCTACGGCGGCATCTCGGTGATGGAGGACCGCAAGCGGCGAGTGCTGGCCCGCATCCTTTATTCATCGACGTCGTTCGCCGAGCTCTTCGGCGGAAAATTCCTGGGACGCGTGCTCATGGGCCTGCTGCAGTCGGCCATCCTGATCGCCGCCGGCATACTGTTTTTCCATTTGAACCTGGGCAATACGTTTATCTCTTTTCTGAACATCCTGGTCTTCACTCTGGCCATGGCCTGCCTGAGTATTTTTATCGGTTCGGTCCTGAAAAAAGAAGAATTGATCGTCGGGGTTTCGGTTTTGCTTTCCAACATGTTCGCCGCCCTGGGCGGCTGCTGGTGGCCGGCCGAAATCGTGCCGCCCGCTTTCCGCACCCTGGGCATGGTCTCCCCCGCCTACTGGGCCATGGACGTGTTCCACAAGGTCATCTTCTTCGGCAAGGGGTTGGATGCCGTCTGGCCCAACCTACTTTTGCTGCTGGGCTTCACCGCGGTGTTTATGGCCTTGGCCCTGCGCTTCTTCAAGATCGAAGAATAGGAGCGCTTTTTCACACATTGGTTACAGGCACCCCCATCCTTGTAGGTCTTGATCAGTGCGCCGATCCGAGTCAGTCGTGTGAACTTTATGGTTTTTCTGTATCAGAAAATTCTAAAGGAAATTAAAAGACGTATTCCAGAAATTAGCTAAAAATATTTATCATTAAATTTTATTCGATTTAATTAACATGTCATATATTTAAATTGTTAACTCCCCCCAGGGCTCTTTTGTGGAAGTTTTAGGACTCTCCCCTATTGAGTGTCTCCGCTCATGAAACCAGAAAAACCGTATGTTGAACAGCGATTATCACAGTACTAATACACCCTCTATTTTTTAGCGAAACCGTTATCGGTGCAGTAATTGCATAAAATATTGAGGGGTTGCTTAATCATAATGAGGGGTTGTGGGAAATG
>Ga0180009_10000525_pt1 | contig 52710 bp, 58 predicted proteins | sample OS_PC_MetaG_FD_123537 | JGI IMG/M metagenome (GOLD analysis project Ga0180009, IMG submission 123537) | Groundwater microbial communities from the Aspo Hard Rock Laboratory (HRL) deep subsurface site, Sweden - OS_PC_MetaG | ecosystem: Environmental > Aquatic > Deep subsurface > Groundwater... | reverse complement strand
CTCGGCCTGAGCTCGGGTCGAAGGCCGTCCCATGGAATGAGGGAGGGTTAGGCGGCTTTTGAAAGAGACCTCCACGCCGGATCAAACGCGGATTTTTTTCAAAGAGCTAAAATGTTACAAAAAGATTAGCTGAAAAGAGCCGGGTTTTTTTGTTAGAGTGATTGAATTCTAAGCAAAAAGATGATATAAGAGAGATCGTTATGGAGATGAAGGAAAAAGTTGAAGAACTTCACAAATGGCGAGCATCTACTTTAGATGAAGCCAGGCCCCATGCCGTCGAGAAACAGAAGGCACTGGGAAAGCTGACTGCCCGTCGGAGGTTAGAACTCCTGTGCGATCCAGTGACATTTCTCGAGTTTGGCCAGCTTGCTGAGGCCGTAAATGTCCCGGATAAAGAATCCCCTGCAGACGGGGTGATCATTGGTATCGGAGAAATTGACGGACGACGAACGGCCATTGTGAATTACGACTTTACTGTCATGGGAGGTTCGCAGGGCGAAGTGAACCATGCAAAAACAGACCATATACACAAGATCGCTATGGAACAGGCCATACCCGTTGTTTACCTGCTGGATGGTGGAGGAGCACGTGCACAGGATCTGGACTCCTTCCGATACTATTATCCGGAGATGTGGTACGATCAGGTGCGAATGTCAGGCTGGGTTCCGATGGTAGCAGGGGTGATGGGTCCATGTTACGCAGGTCATGCCAATATTGCGGGCCTTTGTGATTTGGTTGTCATGGTGGAAAAAACCGCTTCCATGGGGGTGGCCGGGACCCATCTGGTACGCGCTTCATTATCCACTGATATTTCTCCCTTTGAACTGGGAGGGGCAAAAATGCACGCTGAAGTGAGCGGTGTTGCCGACATGCTGGTTCAAGACGACGAAGATTGCATCGAAATGTTAAAAAAATTCCTATCTTTTCTCCCCTCCAATGCAAGTGAAACACCCCCAATCATCCCTAACGACGATCCAGTGGATCGCATGGACGAAACGCTTCTCAGTATTCTCCCTTCCACCCAAAAGCGGGGATACGATATGTACCGAGTGATTCGGGCCATTGTTGATCATGGTGAAATCTTTGACATTAAGCCAAGTTGGGCAAAGAATATCATAACCTGTCTGGCCCGCCTAAATGGGCGTCCCGTAGGGATCGTGGCTAATCAAACCCTGCATATGGCCGGCGTCATAGATACCCCCGCCTCAGAGAAGATGTCCCATTTTGTTGAGATGTGCGACGCCTTTAATATCCCACTCGTACTTCTTGCTGATGTTCCTGGATTTATGGCCGGACCTGACCACGAACGAACAGGTTTGGTGAGAAGGAGCATGAAGACCCTTTACGCCCTCGGACATTGCACGGTCCCCATAGTGTGCGTTGTGATCCGTAAGGCATATGGTATGGGGGGATATGTTATGGGATCTCGCGGGTTCAGACCGAACATGCTACTTGGATGGCCTTCAGCGGAGATGGGAGGAATGGGCCTGGGAGGGGCAGTGGAGATTTTGCACCGTAAGCGCATTGCCGAGTCTGAAAATCCTGAAAAATTAAGAGCTGAACTGGTGGAAGAACTTCTCAGCAAGATGCGGGCATTCCCTACCGCTAAGGTCTATGGGTTTGACGATGTCATCGATCCCAGGGACACCAGACCGGTCCTGATACGCGCCCTTGAGTCTCTTCCACGGAAAGATCCAAATCTTCCTCCAAAAAAACATGGAATCGCACCATTTTGAAATAAAAAAGTGGATTGAGCAAAACTTTCTTATCAAATTTTTAGGTAAGAAGGAGAAAATTATGAATTTATACGACTTGCAGACATTGTTAAACCTGGGTTCCATTGTTCAATGGGTGGCTATCATTCTTATATTTCTGGGTGTTTTACTTCAGGTCTCAAAATTCGTCATAGATAAACAGATAGGGGATTTACGGGATCAAATGGACAGAAGCCGGAAAGCTAAATATGAGAAAACCATTACTACTCTAAAATCAAAAATTTCTCAGCAGAATGAACTGTTACAAGGAAGAAGAGACAAAATAATTCCTAAAAGCCTAATCCCCAAAATGACAGCCGAATTGTCAAAATATAAAGAAGCCAGTGTTCGGATAACCTGTGTTAAAGACGATAAGGAGGCGTTCTCTTTTGCAGAGCAGCTCAAGTCTATATTTCTGAATGCTGGATGGAGAGTGAACGGTGTTCACAAAGCATCATTTAGCAGATCGCCTAAACGTATAGTTATTGTATTAAATAATAAAGAACAGAAATCTAAAGCGAATTACATCTTTTCGATTCTAAAATCCCTTGGAATTCAGGGAATAGGCAAATTAAATAAAAATCTAAAAGAAGATTTAGGCATAATCATTGGTTCAAAAGATTAACGGCATGCCTTTCTTTTTCCCATGCAAACCTTGAAAATAAAAAAATAAGCCCCCGCCATAAAGCAGGGGCTTCTTCATGTAGCATGAGAATTACTAATATTTAAAACGTAAGGATATTTAACCTTTAACTAAAACGACCTATCCCCAATCCGCCTCAAGGTCAACCCCATCTCTCTCATACTGGGCATCCCTCAATTCATTGGCCTTCTTGATCTCATCCTCACTCCAGGGTTCAACCACGAGAGAATCAGCTACCAATTCCCAGAGATATTTTGTCTCGATATCTAGGTTAAACTCCTTGGTCAGGCCTTTCATGATCTGGTCACGGCAGTTATGACAAGGTGCAATGACCAATTTGGCCTTTGTATCCATGATCTGTTTGGCCTTGACACGCCCATAGTAGATTCTTTCGGCATCATAGGGCATGGCCCAGGCTCCTCCACCGGCCCCGCAGCAGAAATTGTTCATCCTGTTGGGATACATCTCCACATAGTTTTCGCAACACTGCTGGGTGATCCATCTGGGTTCCTCAAAATAGGCCTTTCCCACGGCCTTTTGACTCTTGCGCCCATAGTTACATGGATCATGGACTGTCGCTAACTCGTGGTGAATGGATTTGTCTATCTTAATTCTTCCAGTTTCGATATACTCTTTCAAGAGATCGAAAATAGAGACGACTCTGTATTTCTCAAATACTTCCGGAAACCAGTTCTGCAGACCAACACGGGTCGCAAAATAGGCGTGCCCTCATTCGGGCAAGAGGAGTGTCTTGCACTCCAGCCGCTCCATGTGCTCTACAATACGACCCACCAATGTCTTCCAGGCCTCATCATCCCCGGAGAAAAGACCCCAGTTGACCCCTTCCCAGTTTTCCGAAGGTACGGTCCAGTCTTCCTTGGCGCAATAGAATATCCGCCACCAGAATTTCATGTCATCGGGTTCTCCGAAGGGTTCCTTGGAGTTAATGGTTACAAGAACATTTGCCCCTTTCTTGTCAACCGGCACATAAAACCCTGGAAACCCTTCATCCTCATCCATCTCTTTGGCCAGATCAGCCAAAAGAAAGAGAAAATCATCCCTCGGAATACCCAGGTTGTTCCCTCTCTCCAGATCCATCACCACACCTTTATGTATGGGGCCCGGGACCTTGTCCCTCTCACGAAGGGTCCTGGCTCTTCGAAATGTCTTCAGGAGCTCAACACCCTGAGGGCAGGCATATTCACAGCGTCCGCATAAGGTGCATATCCATGGAAACCGGGAATCCACAAGCTCCTGGTCCAATCCGAGGGCAGCCATACGGATTGCCTTCCTGGGATCAAGTCCGTCCACTCCGGTTATAGGGCAACCACCGGCACATGTCCCGCAAGTGAAGCAGACATCGGCCCATTCAGGGGCTACTCTCAGTTTACTTTTTTTTGGATTAATGGTTATTGCTTCCATTAACAACCTCCTGTATCCTCTTTTATCCATATATTCACCGATTTTTTAATCCTTTCCTATGCAAATGTCAATCCAAAATGTGAAATAATTCTCTATCTTATATCTTTCTGTTTTGACATAATAGTAGGCATCAAAAACCATTTCTCAATATGGGGAAACCAAATACCAGCTACAAACTTTCGGCCCTGCAATTTTCGTATTACATCCGTTAAGATATGGCCACATGGTAAATAATTCTATTGCCATTTTATCATCAATGATTTATAAATTTTTGCTCTTTGTTAAAAAGATTAGAGATACCGAACACATATCACCCATATCGTCTTTCGCTAGGTTCAGGTGGGAATAGATTTTATGATTTCAGCTTATAAAGACCGATAAACTAAGGAGGAAACTTTATGGATTTTGCATTAAGCGAAGAACTACAGATGTTGCGGGACATGGCCCGGGACTTTGCAGCAGAGAAGATCGCACCCTATGCCGATGAATGGGATGAGAAACACTATTTCCCCTATGAAGAAGTGATAAAGCCCATGGGTGAACTGGGTTTTTTCGGAACAGTCATCCCGGAAGAGTATGGGGGCAATGGAATGGGGTGGCTGGCAGCCAGTATTCTCACGGAAGAGATCGCCCGAGCATCCGGCGCTCTCAGGGTTCAGATAAACATGCAGGGGCTGGGTTGCGCATTTCCAATCTATCGATATGGGCCAGAAGAGTTAAAGAAGAGATATATTCCAAAGCTTGTCAGCGCAGAATACGTAGGGGGATTTGCCATAACCGAACCCAATGCTGGCTCCGATGTGATGGCCATAAAATCCACAGCCGCTGACAAGGGAGATCACTGGCTTATTAACGGTTACAAGACATGGATATCCAATGCCACCTTAGCCGATGTCCTTATCCTCTATGCTTACACGGATAAAGATGCACGAGGGGGAGGGCTCTCCGCGTTTGTTATTGAACCAAAGAATTTTAATGGGATCACCACCTCAGAATTGGCCAAGATGGGACTCCAGTCATCCCCCACAGGTGAATTAATTCTGGAAGATACAAAGGTTCCCAAAGAGAATATATTGGGAAAACCGGGTGACGGTGCCAAAATAGTTTTCGGATCCCTTACCCAGACACGCCTTTCGGCCGCTGCAGGCGGTGTCGGACTAGCTCAGGCATGTCTTGATGCGGCAACATCCTATTGCAAAGAACGGGAGCAGTTTGGTCAACCTGTTGGCCAGTTTCAGATGAACCAGGATCTGATCGCCCAGATCACGTCGGAGATTGAGGCGGCACGCCTGATGGTTTACAAAGCCGCATGGCAAAAAGACCAGGGTCAGTTGGGAAACACTCTGGAGGTAGCCCACGCCAAATACCTGGCAGGAGAGGTGGCTGTTAAGGCCTCTCAGGTGGCCATGAAGATCCTGGGTGCCTATGGTTACTCCACGGAATATCCCGTAGCAAGATATTACCGTGACGCTCCGTCTATCCAGATAGTGGAGGGTTCCACAAATATCTGTAAGTGGATTATCGCCCTTGATCAGCTTGATATACGAAAGGCAAACAGATGAGGAAGAAAAGATGAGACCTTATTTTGAAAATATGACTCCCCTCGGAAGATCTCTTACGGAGACTCAAAAAGAATCTTCAAAGGAAAACCTGGTCCAGATCAATGAATTGGAGAAAGCTGTGACCGAGGCCATAGAGGCCGTTAAAAATGCGGGAATCCCTGCCGAGGTCATCAAAAAGAGGGGACAGTTAACGGTATGGGAGAGGCTAGAGTATCTCATTGATCCGGGAACCTGGTGTCCCTTGCACACCCTTTACAATCCCCGATTTAACGAAGAAGGGGCCACAGGGGTGATAGATGGTCTTGCCAAGATCAACGGCAAATGGGCCGTGGTCATCGGTTTCGATAATAAGGTCATGGCTGGAGCGTGGATCTCAGGACAGGCGGAAAATCAACTCAGGGTGACCGATATGGCCAAGAGACTCAATGTTCCCTTGGTATGGATCGTGAATTGCAGTGGCGTAAAGCTCACAGAGCAGGAGGAGGTATACGCAGACCGAAGAGGGGGTGGTACCACCTTTTTTAGGCATGCTGAACTTGAAAAGCTGGGTGTTCCCATCCATTACAATGAGACGGGATTTTTCAAAGAGGTCTACGACACGGAGGAGGATCTCATGGATGCATTGAAAAAATACATCAATATGGTTCCATCCTATGATCCCCATTTTTTTCGAGTGGATGAGCCGAAAGAACCAAAATTCCCAGGGGATGATTTGAATTTTATCGTACCTTTTAACCAGAAGAGGAGTTACAACTTCGATGAGGTGCTTGCCCGTATTTTTGATAACAGCGAGCACATGGAATTCAGACCTTATTATGGTCCCGAGGTTTACACGGGTCTAGCCAAAATTGACGGTTTCTTAGTGGGTTTCATAGGCAATCGCCAGGGATTTTTGGGACAAAACTACCCTGAATACGCCCCCTACCCTGGGATCGGCGGAAAGCTTTATCGACAGGGCCTGATCAAAATGAATGAGCTGGCGCAACAGTACTTTGACAATTCCAGGCCTATCTATTGTGCAAATAGGGGCTTTGTTGACGAGATAGTCTCTTTTTCTGATCTGAGGAGATATATAGCAGCATTTACTGGATGCGCCTATCAAAACCCCTTATCCATCTGTCCCCATCATCATATGATGATCCCCAGAATTATAAGGGGATAAAAGAGAAAGAGTGGTAAATATGGGGCCTCGGTTTGAGGTTGGTTTATCATCGGTGAGACAGAGACATCATATGGTCATTTTTAGAAAGAGGGTTACGAGACCCAAATAGATGAGTAGACTCAGGATATCGTTTGAGGTGGTTACGAATGGTCCTGTTGCCAGGGCAGGGTCTATATTCATTCTTTTCAGGGCCAAAGGAACCGCAGCACCTATAAAGCCAGAGTTTAGAACAATCAGTATAGACGAAAGCGCCACAATAGACCCCAGTCCGTAATCGGAGAGCCAGACGCCCACAATAAACCCAAGTAGGATTCCGCATATAATCCCGTTCACGAAGGCCACTTTCATCTCCACCCATAACCGCTTTCCCGTACCCACCAGGGTGATGTCTCCTGTTGTCAGTCCTCTCACGGCAACCGTCGCTGCCTGGGTTCCCGTATTGCCCCCCATGGCCATGATTACCGGAAAGAAAAAAGACAACGCCAGAATTCTTTCCAGTGATGATTCGAACTGATTAATCACAGCCGCGGCAAGAATACCTCCGAACAGGCCGGCAACCAGCCAGGGTAATCGGGCCCTGGAGATCTTCATTGGAGATTCTTCAGCAATCTCCTGATTAATAACACCTGCCATCAAAGAGATATCTTCATCCGCCTCCTCTTCTATCACATCAATAATGTCATCATGTGTGATGCGACCCACAAGCCTTTTATTCTCATCAATGACGGGTATGGTTACCAGGTCATATTTCTTTACGAGATTGGCAACCTCTTCCTGATCCCGGTTAACATCCACTGAAATCACTTCTGGGTTCATGATCTCGCTGATCTTCCGTTGGGGTGGCTCCAGGACTAAATCTTTCAAAGATATGACTCCAACCAATCTCTCAAAATCGTCAACAACCCAGAGATAATAGAGATTCTCAACCTCTTCCCTCTTCTCTCTGATGGTTTCAATGGCCTCATGGATTGTAGAGTCCGCTTTTACCGCCACAAACTCCAGGGCCATTAGGCCGCCGGCTGTATCATCAGGATAAGGGAGAAGCTTCCCCAGTTCCTCTGATACATCATCCTCAAGTGTTTCGATGATCTCTTTTGCACGTTCTGCTGGAAGATCACCCACAAGGTCCGCAGCGTCATCGGAGTCAAGCTCTTGAACGATGTCAGAGATGACCTGATTATCAAGGTCACTTATAATACGTTCCTGTACCGGTGGTTCGATCTCTAGCAGAACCTCTCCGGCCCCTTCTGGTTCCAACAAGTCAAATAGATACATACGCTCATCACGATCGAGATGCTCTATTAAGTCGGCAACATCAGCCGGGCGCATGTCGTCAATCAATTTCATCAGAAACTGACTGTTCCCCTCTTTGATAGAGTCCTTAACGTCCTCTATCATCTTTTCACTGATTATTTCAGTCGTTATGGTCATCTAAGAAATCTCTAAAAATTCTTTCATTAATCACGAATAATCACCGAAGCTCTGCCTTAAATCCCTATCATCCTGGAATTATAATATTTTTACAACCCTTACTCTACCCCCCTCTCTCGGAGGGCATAAGCTTCCCAACCGGATGCCTTGAATGACAGAAGTTTGGTGGGTTATGGTGGAAAAAATGATCAGATGACAAAAGCCTGTTATTACTGATAAATATTAAATTAGCTTTATCTTGTCTAACATATAGTTTTTAAATTCTTCCATATTATCTGTCTTTGGGCTTATCTCATGAATTGAAATCTCTGCCCTGGCAGCGCTTTTATGGCCTCCGGCCGATCCGTTTTCGCTGAAGAGCTTTTGGGCTATTCTACCGGCATCTAGACGAAACCCGGCATTTCTAAAGATAACAATGAGCTTCTGACCGTATATACCAGAGACTATGGACCAGGTGGCCTCTGCCATCTTTAAGAAGAAATCAGCGATAATGACCAGGATATCCGGATCATTTACCCTTCCCATATGAATAAATGCGATTTCTTTGAAAAAGATCAGATTTTCCATAGCCGTTCTGAAACTGTCCAGTGTCTTTTTGGTTATTTCAGAGGAGTCTATCTTTTTTATGATATTGATATTGGCAAACTGATAGAGATACCTGAATGCGTTAATATCATTTGAAGTTGATGGCCTTACAAAATTGTCGGTATCGGTCTTGATACCGTAGAAGAGAGCTGTAGCCAGTCTGGGAGAAGGTTTGATCTTGGCGGCCCTGAGATATTCGGTCATGATGGTTGAATTAGCACCATAATCTTCTTTGATATCCACAAATCGACCAGTGGACCTAGGACCTAGGGGGTGATGATCAATGATAATATCGTACTGATATCTGCCGAACTGTTCATCATGGTGAGGTTGGGAATCCACGATTGCCCATTTAGTAATAACCGAGTTGTTAATATTTCTGATATGTTTCTGGTCAATTTTAAGTAGCTTTATGAGGGAAAGGTTATCTGCCCTTTTTATGGTGTTTATACGGTAGATTAAGGTCTTTTTCACCTTCCGCCAATAAAATCTCTTTAATGCCAGGGCGCTTGCAATGGAATCTGGGTCAGCGTTTATGAGAACACCCAGGATATCTTCAGGGGTGACTATCTCATGAAGCCTTTTGCATTTTTCACTTAAAGAAATGGATTTAGCAAAGGGATGATCCATGATGGCGTTTAGTTTGTTATTAGACATGTTTATTTAATTACTCTAACGCAGCTTAGTGCTTCGATTCGCAAATACGATGACGTATTTTGCCAAATGAAATCAGAAATATTGCTCACTCAGCACTAAGTCCTGAGGGCTTCGACTGTCTTCGACCCTGAGCTCAGACCGAAGGGAGCTCAGCCGAAGTCTAAATAAGTTCGTCATCGAACTTATGAATCGAAGGACTTAGCCTTAAATCCCAACCAATCATTGGGAGATTACTCCCCCAACAGTTTATTCTTTAAGAACTTGCATTGTGTTTCAATATCTGGTGCAAGAAGGATATCTGAAATAATTGCTGCCCTGTGACACCCTGCCTTTATAAGGGATTCAATATTATCCTTTCCGATACCCCCAATAGCCACATAAGGGATTGGGCATATATCTCTTGTTTTTAAAAGCAGCTCTGTTCCTACAAGTTCTTCCCTATCCTCTTTAGTCACCGTCTCAAAAATGGGCCCCACTCCGATATAATCAGCGCCCTCATCGACGGCCTCAAGGACCTGTTCCAATGAATGTGTGGAGATGCCAATGATCTTATTCTTCATGAGGGGCCGTGCATATCTGATGGGGATATCATCCTGCCCTAAGTGGACGCCATCTGCGTCCAGCATCATAGCGAGATCAACATCATCGTTCACAATAAAAAGGATATCCTCACTCCTGGTCATCTCCCTTATCTTAAGGCCCAGATCCAGTCGCTGTCTCTTTGACATCTCTTTTTCCCTGAGTTGGATAACATCGGCTCCACCCCTTATCTGGGCAGAAACCACCTCCAGAGGGTCTCGATTGCCGAGAAATTTTCCCGGAGAAAAACAGTAAAGTCTCACATCGTCCAGCAATTTCACTGCAAAAATTATCCTTTTACTCGAAGCACATTAGATCATGAGTTCTAAAAATTCAATGATAAAAATATGGTTCAACTTATCACTACCAGGGCCAGATACTCTCAAGATATTTCAGACTCGGCCATAAATCTTCTTCCCTATGAGGCTCTAGGGTAATAACGGGTGGCTGCATTCGTTTATCTTTGAGGTATTTAAAGAGCATCTGGAAATCTATTTTGCCTTCTCCCAATGAGAGGTGTTCATCCTGAATGCCTTGATTATCGTGAAGGTGAAGTTGCGTAATGTGCTCTCCCAAGATTTCCAGCCATGAAGCAAGGCTGACACGGCTGAAGACGGCCTGGTGACCAACATCTAAACAGAAACCCACACCTTGGTCTATTAAGCCCCCAAAAAGTTCCAGAAACTCATGGGGGTCATGTTCATATACATTTTCCAGCATCAAGACAGCACCTTCTTTTCTAATATTGCCTGCAAACCATGACCAAAACGCCATACTATATTGAAGCCATGGTTCTTTTAAAAAACCGTATCTTTTATTATCATAACACGTATGGCAGACAACGGATCTGGGTAAAAAGATGGGGATCAATTGGAACACCTGTTGGAAACGATATAATGTTAATTCCCTTATTTTGGGATCAGGGGAACCTGGACAGAGGTCCATGAATGGACCGTGAAGCGTAATGGAGAGTCCCTGTTTATGAATCTTTCGGGCAACATGCTCATAGTCAGGGATTGAGAATCGATCCAAGGCAATGGCATCCAGCCCTATCTCAGGATTTATACCATATTGGATAATAAGGGGAAGATAAGTCTCATAAAGCATTGTGAATGGGATATTCACTTGTATTCTCTTTAAAATCTGATACATAAACCAAATTCCTTAACCTTGATGAACTCGTAAAAAGTCGTCACTCCGGTGAAAACCGGAGTCTAGACCATCTGTAACCATTTGAAAAGACTGGATTCCGGCTTCCGCCGGAATGACAAAAAATGGTGTTTTTCGACTTTTTAAAAAGTCGTCAACCTTAATTGACAATAGTTTTTTATTACTATAGAGAGATAATGGATAGTTATTTGATCCCTTGACAACAGTCCCTTTCGAGCAACATGTTATGAAAAAGTATATCCTGTCTCCTCTATGCTCTGCCCTTATTGTTCCCGGGCTTGGACAGATCCTAAATAATAACCTGAAGAAAGGAGTCTATCTTTTGGCCATTGTCTTTATCCTTTTTATTGCTGGAACAGTCAAGTTGGCCCTTATGGTAAAATCTATTTTAAAGGGTTTAGATATTGATAGATTAGACTCCAAGGTTATCCAGGAAAGACTTCAGGGAGAGGAATTATCCTTTCTTTGGGTTCTACTTATGGTATTCTCTGTGGTCTGGGTATATTCTGTTCTGGATGCCTTCTGGACGGCTAAAAAACTGGAGACTCAGACAAGGGATCATGTCCCATGAGGTATTATCTGATTGATGAGATCTCCTATTCAGATATGGAGAAGATCAATAAATTCCTAAAACAGAATGCAATAAGGTCCGAGCTGGAAAAACTCTTCTGGGTTAAGATACCCGCAGATCTCCTTAATGATATCCAATTTCAGCACGTTGAGTGTGGCCCCCATGTCTTTGCCGTAGAACTGGGAACTGACTGGATCAGAATGGAATTTTTTATACGCAATCAAAAAGATTTACGGTGTACATGCCAGGGCTATTGCACGCCTCTGCAGAGAAATTTCGTACTCAATTTCGCCCAGAAAACCATAGAGGATCTCGGCATCAGAACATAATCAAGTTTCTATTTAAATAACTTACTCCTTATCTTCTCTTTAATAACCATCGAAGCGTTACGATCTCCGAAGAGGCCCACCCTGATCGTTACCTCTGTCTCTTCAGAGGATCTGTATTTAAAAGAGATGGTCACGGGCTTTTCATCAGCGCGCTTGGCTACGATCTTACCTGTAGTGGAATCATGCTTTTTACTCTCTATTGTGAACTCCATCTCTTCCAACACTTTCAGTGCAGCATCCCAGGTATTCATGTAGGGTGCTTGATAGATCACATTCAAGGCACCCTGATACCATTTGTAGCCACCAATACCGGCAGCCGTTCCTGCTGCAAAAAGCCCCAGAGGCGCACAACTGGCAAGGAAAAAACAGAATAATACGGGTAACAAATATCTCTCTTTCAATATATCTAGATCTCCTTAACCTTTTATCATCTCTATGTCGTGTTTATGATTCTCCAAGGTATGCACAAAGATCTGAATCTGATATTAATGCTAGCGAAGCTCCGCCTCCCCGGTCCGTACCGGTCCGGGACGGGCAAACCGACCAGTTGAGAGAAAACGTAATCCATTGCTTGGGGCCAAGCGATGCTAGATCCTGGATGCTAGATTCTGGTCGAAGATCCCGTCTTCAGCGGGGATAAATCAAAAAAATTTCCTTTTAGATCCAGCATCCAGAGACCAGCATCCAGTATCTGTTTGAATCAAGAACCACAATATATAAAAACTTGACATAAATTTTAAGATCTTGGTCTATGTAGACGGCTAGATGGATATAAAGTTCATGAGGTCCTTTCTAATCAACCTAATAATGGTTATGGGAGATCATGTCAACAAAATATAATCAAATTGACTTAAACGGTGTTATCTGGTAATCAAAAAAAAACACTATGCATGGAGGCCTATTTTGACAATGGATTACAAGGCAACCCTCAACCTTCCCAAAACCAAGTTTCCCATGAAAGCCAATCTGGTTAAAAAAGAACCTGAGATGATTGAGAAGTGGGATTGGGAAAATCTTTATCATCTGATCCGGCAATCTTCCAAGGGACACAAGCGCTATATGCTCCATGATGGTCCCCCTTATGCCAATGGACATATTCATATGGGCACCGCCTTTAACAAGATACTAAAAGATATCATTATAAAATCCAAACAGATGGCCGGATTTGATGCCCCTTACGTTCCTGGTTGGGATTGCCACGGACTTCCCATAGAACATATGGTTGACATAGAACTGGGCTCCAAGAAAAAGGGGATGTCTCAGGTGGAGATAAGACAGTACTGTCGTCATTATGCGGAAAAATATATTGATATACAGCGTGAAGAATTTAAACGCCTTGGCGTTCTGGGCGAGTGGGAAAAACCATACCTAACCATGAATTTTCCTTATCAAGCCACCATCGTAAGGGAGTTTGGCAAATTTGCCCTCAACGGAAGCCTGTTCAAGAGTAAAAAGCCCATATACTGGTGTATCTCGTGCCAGACCGCCCTTGCAGAGGCTGAGGTGGAGTACGAGGAGCATGTCTCCCCTTCCATCTTTGTGAAATTTCCCATGATATCGGATCTGAGCCATGATTATCCCTCCCTGAAGGGAAAAGAGGTATCCATTGTCATCTGGACTACGACGCCATGGACCATACCTGCCAATCTGGCCATAGCCTTGCACCCTGACCTGGATTATGTGGCCGTGGATACGGGTAACAATCAGGTTATGGTTCTGGCCAGGGGCCTAATGGAACTATGCATGGATACATTCGGCATCAAATCCTACAACATTATTCAAGAATTTGAAGCCACCAGATTGGAGAATCTAAAAGCAAAACATCCATTGTACGACAGAGAATCTGTTATCGTCTTAGCAACATACGTCACCCTTGATGCTGGCACTGGTTGTGTTCATACGGCTCCGGGTCATGGACGTGAAGACTACGAGACAGGACTGGAATATAATCTTGATGTCTATTCACCCGTTGATGATTCGGGTCGATTTACTGAAGACGTGGGATACTTTGCAGGACTTGAGGTATTTGAGGCCAACCAGGAAGTGAACAGAAAGCTTGAAGAATTTGGTGCCCTCTTAAGAGAAGATGAGATCTCTCACGAATATCCCCATTGCTGGCGCTGTAAAAAGCCCGTTATTTTTCGTTCCACTGAACAGTGGTTCATCTCCATGGAGAAAACTGGGCTCAGAAAAAATGCCCTGGAGGCCATAAAAAAGGTGAAGTGGATCCCCAATTGGGGTCAGGATCGCATCTACGGCCTCATCGAAAATCGTCCAGACTGGTGCATATCCCGTCAAAGGACATGGGGAATCCCCATCACACTCTTCAATTGCAAGAAATGCAACAGTATTGTCATATCTCAAGAGATTATCGATCATGTGAGCAGTTTGATTGAGGAGTCAGGAGCAGACGTCTGGTTCTTAGAGTCCGAAGAGAATCTTCTACCCCCTGGAACTGTCTGTCCAGAATGTGGATCGAATCGTTTCAAGAAAGAGACGGATATCCTTGATGTCTGGTTTGATTCGGGTGTAAGCTATGCCGCAGTCATGGAGTTCAGGGACTATCTTGATAGCCCATCAGACCTCTATCTGGAAGGAAGTGATCAGCATAGGGGATGGTTTCATAGTTCCCTTCTATGTTCCGTGGGCACAAGGGCAGAAGCACCATACAGGAGTGTACTCACCCATGGTTTTGTGGTTGATGGCTCTGGCAAGGCCATGCACAAATCAGCCGGAAATGTTATATCGCCCGAAGATCTTATAAAAAATTATGGGGCCGAGATTATTCGACTCTGGGTAGCAGGGGAAGATTATCGGGATAACATCCGTCTCTCGGAAGAGATACTCCAAAGATTGACAGAGGCCTATAGGCGTATACGCAACACCTGTCGCTATCTGCTGGGTAACATGTACGACTTCGACCCTGAAGTGGATCAGGTTCCCTATCAGAAGATGGAAGAGCTGGACAGATGGGCCCTTGATAGATTACAGCATCTGAATGAAAGAATTCTCAGGGCCTATGAGAATTTCGAGTTCCATCCCGTCTACCACGGTCTCCATAACTTCTGTGTACTTGACCTCTCCTCCTTCTACTTGGACATCATTAAAGATCGGCTATACGTCTCCCCCAAAAAATCATTGGCCAGAAGATCTGCCCAGACAGCCATGAATGAGATACTGGAGGTTCTTGTCAGGTTAATGGCACCCATTCTATCCTTTACAGCCGATGAAGTCTGGCAGCACATGAAAGATGAAGGGCGTCAACCCAGTGTTCATGCCGATCTTTTTCTACCTGTAAAAGAGAAATACAAAGATCCTGAACTGGCTGAACGCTGGGAGAATGTCATTAAAGTACGAAGTGAGGTGACCAAAGCCCTTGAGATGGCAAGGAAAGATAAGATCATAGGTCATTCCCTAGATGCATCCGTGACGCTCGGTGTTCCACCCAATCTCATGGAAAAGATAAATCCATACGAGGATCAACTGAGAACCATATTTATTGTCTCATCAGTCAATGTTGAACCTGCCGAAAAGATTGAGGGGGGCTTTGAGAGTGAGACAGTAGAGGGCCTCAAAGTTAAAGTAACGTCTTCCAGGGACAAAAAATGCGAGAGATGCTGGGTACACGATCCAACGGTTGGAGATGATAACCAACACCCCACAACCTGCCAAAGATGTATCAGTGCCTTGACAGAAATGGGGTACATCCAGGCATGAAAAGAGAATACCGTCTACTTGCATTGCCTGCCCTTTTAATAATCGCTCTGGATCAGATATCGAAATTGGCAGTGGACCGTCATATCCGATCTTATGAATCCATTCCAGTGATCAGCGGTTTTTTTAACCTGGTCCATGTACGAAATCGCGGAATGGCCTTTGGAATTTTGAACCGGACTGGTTATGATATTAGTTTCTATTTTCTGGTGGCCGCAACTATTGGAGCAATTGCCTTGCTGGTGTATTGGTATACCAGGCTAAAAGACAAGAACCGGATGTTAGTAATAGGACTATCTTTTATACTGGGAGGTGCTGTCGGGAATCTTATTGACAGATTAAGATTAAGAGAAGTGATTGACTTTCTTGATTTCCATATTGGCCAATACCACTGGCCCGCCTTTAATGTGGCTGACTCGGCCATCACCGTTGGAACCTTCTGGGTAGCCATAAACCTGCTTTTTCAGCATTCGTCAAATAGTTAATTGGTTGAGTCGTCAGATCACTTAATAGTTTGTAGCAATTTTTATCAATCGACAATCATCAATAGTCAATCGACAATACAAAAATGTACCCTGATCTGTTTTCCATAGGTCCTTTAACCCTTCATACCTACGGCCTTTTTGTTGCCATGGGGTTTGCCGTTGCCCTACTGGTTACCGTCAAGATGGGTAACGCCCAGGGAATAAAACCCCAGCAGGTAATGGATATGGGTTTTATCATGATCCTCTCGGCAATCATTGGCTCAAGACTGGGTTATGTCCTTATAAATCTTTCCTACTATAGAGATCATCCCTCAGACATCCTAAAGGTATGGCAGGGAGGCCTTGTTTTTTCCGGAGGTCTCATAGTTGTCGCGCTTGTCATGAGTTGGTATATGAAACATCACCATCTCTCCTTCTGGAAAATGGGCGACCTGTGGGCCCCTGCAATAGCCATTGGCCAAAGTATCGGTCGTATCGGCTGTTTTATGGCCGGTTGCTGCTATGGTAAGCCAACGGACTTGAAATGGGGAGTGGTTTTTACCCACCCACAATCCCTTGCTCGCCCCCTGAATATCCCCCTCCATCCCACCCAGTTATACGCTTCTTTAAGTGGGCTCATTATCTTTATTGTTCTTATGGTTGTGTATGCTAAGAAACAATTCCAGGGACAAGTATTCCTATGGTTTTTGATTCTCCACAGCACCGGTCGTCTGTTAATCGAGCGTTTTAGAGGAGATGACAGGGGATTGATCCCGGGAAGTGACATGAGCATCACCCAGTTGATAACCCTTCTGATCCTCATTGCCTCCGTCATTCTGCTCTTTGTAATGAAATCCAGGGAAGAAAAAAAAGGAAGCCCTTCCTCTCACAAGGCATCTGAATAAAAAGCCATGATATTTTTAATACCCCTATTCTACAGGTGAACCTTCCCGATCTTGTTACGCTTCATTACACAACCTATCTCATTGACAATTAGCCCATCATATATTAAAATACAACTATAACAATTGATATAGTTAAAAAGGAGAAAAATTATGTCAATTAAGAGAGTTACGGCACTCAATGCACGAAAAAATCTGGGGGCCATTATGAATGCCGTTTCATTAAGAAATGACCATTATATTGTAGAGCGGAAAGGTAAACCGCTGGTGGCCATTGTCCCCATTAAAAAATTAGAGCAATTAGATAAGGCCAGACAGCGGTTTTTCAGAAATATGTCCAAGATTAGTGACTCTTTTGCTGGTAAAGATCCAAAAATACTGGATAATATTCTGGAAGAGGCAACAAAGGCAGCAAAGAGATAAAATATCGAAAGGATAAGATTCAGTGAAGATCGTTCTCGATGCGAACCTTTTTGCCAGCGGCCTCATCAAACCAAAATCAAATCCGGGAAGGATCCTTGATCTCGTAAAAGAGAATCAAGTGGAATTGATACTATCGTCGGCGATTATCAAGGAGATAAAACGTATATTACTGTATCCCAAAATTCAAAAATACCATCATAAAACAGCCAAGGAGATAGATACATATTTTGAAGATCTTCTAATGTTTGCCTGGATCGTTGGAGGAGAAGACATGGTTGATGTGATTAAAAATGATCCGCCTGATAATAGATATTTAGCATGTGCATATGAAGCCGAAGCGGATTTTATCGTTTCAGGAGATCACCATCTACTAGGCCTGGGCAATTTCAAGGGTATTAATATCATAAATGCAAAAACATTCTTAAACATCTGGTTGAAAAAAAGGAATAAAGAAAAACCCTGAAACAGCTGAACAGATATAACCAATATGACCAATATGACCAATAAAACCAATATAACTAATAAAACCAATAAAACCAGTTTTATTTCAAAAAACCCTATGACCAACTCCACCATCCCCATCACTATTATCGAACCCAAAAAAGGCTGGGTACCTATCGAGTTCAAGGAGATATGGAGCTATAGAGAGTTGCTCTACTTTCTCACGAAACGAGATATCAAGGTTCGATACAAACAGACCGTTCTTGGAGGGCTTTGGGCCATCATTCAACCGGCCTTCACCATGATTGTGTTTACCCTTTTTTTCGGCCGGCTGGCAAAAATGCCATCCGATGGCATGCCCTACCCTATATTTGTCTATGCTGCTCTTCTGCCATGGACCTATTTTGCCAATGCCGTCTCTACCTCAGGGAACAGCCTTGTGGGCAGCGCTCATCTCATCACTAAAATCTATTTCCCGAGACTAATCGTCCCTCTATCCGCAGCCATTGGAGGTCTTCTGGACTTTGTCATTGCTATGTTCGTCATGGGTGTCCTGATAATCCATTATAAAGTAATCCTTGGGCTCAGTGCATTACTTTTCCCTTTTCTGGTGGTCTTGACGTTCCTGTGTGCCGTTGGAGTCGGTTTATGGCTGTCCGCATTGAATGTTCAGTACCGAGACATCAGATATGTGATCCCCTTTCTCATACAGCTCTGGATGTTTGTCTCCCCAGTTATCTATCCTGTAAGCATGGCCAAAGGGAAATATCTGTGGTTACTCCTGTTGAATCCCATGAGCGGGGTGATCAAGGCCTATCGTGCATCTATTTTGGGACATCAACCCATTGATTGGGCCTTTTTGAGCCTGTCAACGGCTATTATATTTATAATATTTATTTCGGGGTTATTTTACTTCAAGAGAATGGAGAGAGTCTTTGCGGATGTGGTGTAGGAGTAGTTTTGTTGGTTTGGTTTGTTTCATTGGTTTCATTTGTTCAATGTTGAGAATTGGCTAATTAGAATGCTTCTTGAAGTTCAATTTTGAAAATAACTTAATAATTATGATCAATTATGGCAACTATAAAACGTTTTGAAGAAATCAACAACTTCATTGCGTATCTTAACGAGTCTGTAAAAAAAGGACGTCAAAAACCCTACAAAAACCAATAGAACCAATGAAACCGACCTTAGACAAATTACTTTATGAACAACTAGTGAAGAAGAGCCCCCATCTCTGGTGGTGGGTTAAAAATAAAGAAAACCTCTCTATGGAAAGTGTGGTTCATGGTGTGCTTTCATATGGAGATATGGATGAAGTAGTTTTATTATTTCAACTTGCTGGCCGAGAGAATGTAAAAAAGATTTTTCTGCAGCAGGTCTCAAGACTCCGGCATAACTATCGGCCGCAAACAATGAACTTCTTCAAAAAGGTCTTCGCCCAGGATGTTTGAGAATGTTTTGACTGACCAACAGAAGGTTTTAGCAGAGGAATTGTTGCCTGAAATGAACGATTTTTATCTGGCAGGGGGCACGGCTCTTGCTTTGCAGATAGGTCATAGACGTTCACTTGATTTTGATCTGGCATCGTTCCAACAGGTTAGCCCTTTTGATCTGGAGCGAAGGCTTATTTCCAAGGAGTTTAAGATCCAGACCGTATTTATCGCAACAAGTGATGAATATTCTGTGCTTATAAATGAAACTAGAGTTACTTTTTTCTCTTTTCCTTTTAACATTAAACCTAAAATCAGATGGCAACGGGGACAGATAACACTTCCGGAAATCATTGAATTAGGAGCTATGAAAGCCTATGCCTTGGGCAGGCGTAGTAAATGGAAGGATTATGTGGACCTCTTCTTTTTACTTAAATTTAGAACCAGTTTGGACGACATTGTTGGAAAAGCAAAGGAGATATTTTCAACCCACTTTAATGAAAAACTATTCCGAGAACAGTTATGCTATTTTGAAGACATGGATTATTCGGAAACCATAGAGTACATGGATTATGCCCCTGAAGATAAGGAAATAATGGAATTTCTAGAGACAATAGCGGTCAATATTTAAAGATTACAGTTTTACAATCACCATACCCATTAGATTATTAGAATAAAAGTTTTCATATCTAATAGGAACGGTTTCAGTCAGTCATTTAGTACCGGAATTTTGCATAAATTCACGAGGCTCTTCCGGGGAGGCACCTGATTCCTTGATAACGGATCATGTCGAAATACTACTGCAAGCTGACATGTAATCCAAGGAGCGGAAGCGTGCCCGAAGTGTCCTGCGTGACAAGCTGGGAGCATCGTAAGAAGGCGATATGACAACAAACCATGACATCTTAATTAACCTTAAGGCCTTTTTTGAGAACCATGCCCTGTCCTACGGAATTGAAATGGCCTTTCTTTATGGTTCATGGGCAGGAGGTAATCCCCGTGAGGATTCAGACGTGGACGTGGCTGTCTGGTTCGATTCCGATACCCTTAGCAGGGACGAAATTTTTAATAGGATCACCGACCTTTCAATAAAGCTTTCACATTTTCTTGATAAAGAGGTCAATATTTTTGTATTAACTCGTGATTTTGAGAACCCTATGATCCAGTATAACGCCATAGTTTTGGGAATGCCGATTTTAATAAAAGAATTTGATCAATATGTATTCTTAAGAATGGAAGCCATATTTCAGATGGAAGATTTCAGTATTTTTGGTCGAGACTGGCAACTTGAGGTAAGCGAGAAAAGATTAAAAGGAGCATTTCGTGGCTAATTTCAACTATGCAAAGGGCAGAATCGAAGAATCTATAGAATTCATTACCAGGGAGATGGAAGAGTTTGAAAAGGACTATGCAGCGAAGGATTGGAAAGAATACAAGCAGAATAACAAGCTTCAAAAATTAATTGACAGAACAGTTGAAAATATTCTTACGGCCTTAATCGAGATAAGTGGCACTGTCCTTGTTGAGGAAGGCATCAGCGGACACAGTTATTCCGAAATTTTGAAAAAAATTGGTGAATTTTTTGATTTTACAGAGAAACAGCAGAAAAACCTGTCCATCCTTGCAGTGCAAAGGAATAGGCTGGCACATCGTTACTTGAATTACCGGTGGGAGGCTATTAAGGCTTATAAAAAGACCGAGCCTCTTATAAAGAAGCTATTAGTTGCGGTCATTGAGAGAGAAAAGAAGAAAAAGAAACACCATGAATAAACAACCACCGGCATATTTTTGGATCATCTCCCAAAAAGTTTGTCGATAATAAGAATTCAAATGAATTTTGGCAGAAATGGAGAAAGCATCATGAAGACGCAAAGCCCCCAAAAAGCCCTTGATCTAATCATTCATCGCTTGCAAGCTGGGTTGAATCCTGAACAGATTATCCTTTTTGGCTCCCATGCTTATGGAGAGCCGACCGAAGGTAGCGACATTGACCTATTGATCATAGTCACTGATTCAAGTGATCCCCCTCACCATCGTGCCCAAAAAGCTTACCGGTGCGTTGGAGCTGTAGGGATACCAAAAGATTTGGTGGTTCTGACCCGCGAAGAATTCGAAAGACAATTACCTGTTGTGACTTCACTAGCGCGGCGTGCCAGAGAAAAAGGGAAGGTGGTTTATGACCGAAGAGAAATACGCGGAAACACGGAAATGGCTGATCAAGAGTCAGCATGACCTCGGTTCTGCCCGTCGATTGATGGAGGGCGAGGAACCATATTTTGATACGGCAGTCTATCACTGTCAGCAAGCGGTCGAAAAAGCACTGAAGGCCTTCCTAACCCATCACGACACCGTCTTCGTCAGAACCCATGATTTGACGGAACTCCTTGAGTTGTGCATCACAATCGACCACTCATTTGAATCCTATCGAGGAATTGCTGAAGATTTGACGCCCTACGCCGTGCTTTTCCGCTACCCCAGTGATCTTCTGGAACCAGATCCCGATGAAGTGGAAAAGGCTTTCAAGGACGCCCAGTCTCTAGTTGGTTTCACTCTGGGATTGTTACCAAAGGAAGTAAGGCCTCCTAGAAAAATTTGATCTGAATCTCTAAAGATGTTTATTGGTAGATGAGTGACATTGCCATAAAATTCGAAAACCGAAGCAAACGGTACCGCGTTGACAAGCTGGGAGCAAGGAGCATGGAGGTATGAGCAAAAGCAATAAGGATGAGAAGGAAGGAAAACTATTCCGTTTTCAGGATCTCGAAATATGGAAAAAGGCAATTGAAATTGGTGACAAACTTTTTAATATTGCGGATAACCTTGAAGAAAGGAAACTTTATAGATTCGCAGAGCAAGTAAGGGGTGCCGGTCTGAGTATTTCTAACAATATATCTGAGGGTTCCGGGTCTTATTCAAAAAAGGAGTTCGTGCAGTTTCTCAATATTGCGAGACGTTCAACTTTTTAAAATGCAAATATGATGATTGTTTTTGAAAGGCGAGGTCTAATCAATAGTAAAACTAAAAATGATTTACTTAATGAATTGGAACAAGAGTGCAGAATGATTTCAGGCTTTATCAAGAGTCTAAAAAAATGACTCCACGTTTTATGCTCTGTGCTCCCTGCTCCATGCTTCACGCTCTTTGCTAGATCCTCCCTGCTCCCTGCTCCAAGCTCCCTGCTCTTGATGTATTATGAAATAGGTAGGAATATAAAATCCAATGTCAGATATAGTGATAAAGGTTGAAAATTTATCCAAGAGGTACCGCATCGGCTCCGGTGAAACCGGCTACCGCACCTTCCGGGAAACCCTTGTAGACGCTGCCAAAGCCCCCTTCCAACGCGTAGGCGCAGCATGGAGCATAGCGCATAGAGCATGGAGCAAAAGAAAAGACTCCCGCCTCCCTGCTCAAGGCTCCCAGCCCCCTGCTCCCGGCTCCCTGCTATCATCGCAACGCGATGACCTCATCTGGGCTCTGCGCGACGTCTCCTTCGAAGTAAAACAAGGCGAAGTTGTTGGAATCATCGGTCGAAACGGTGCTGGTAAGAGCACATTATTAAAAATTCTCTCCAAAATCACTGAACCAACCGAAGGAAGAGTGGAATGAAGAGGGCGAATAGGGTCTCTCCTAGAGGTAGGAACGGGCTTTCACCCAGAACTTACAGGGCATGAGAATGTCTATCCTTTCAAGGGTAGGAATATCAAAAAGATATTTTTTCAAAATTCGTATGATCTAGCTTTAAAATATCATTGAATCTTTAGAATATTTAAATAGAAAGGGTTAAGGATATGGGAAAAAAGAAAAATTTGGTAGAGATTTATAAATATACCACACAGCTTTCAGAGAACCAGCAATTAGAGTTAATTTCTAAAATATCAGCCCGACTTTTAACTCGTAGACTTGCGAAAGGCCAACCAAAATCTTGGATGGAAATGGCTGGCTTTGGGGCTGAAATATGGGAAGATGTTGATGCTCAGGAATATGTCAAGAGGGAGAGAGAAAGTTGGGGAGAATAGAAAAGGACCTTTCAAGATATTCACTTGTGGCTTTAGATACTCCTATTTTTATCTATCATTTTGAAAAGAGCAATAAATATTTCAACCTTACCAAGGAGATATTTTCAAGACTTGATGATGATGAGTTGGATTTTACTGCTGTTACCTCAGTCATTACATTGCTTGAGATCAGTGTAAAACCAATTAAAGAATCCCGTAATGATTTATTAGAGGAATATTCGACCAAACTTCTATATGACGATAAATTGACCACCTTTTTTCTGGATGAAACGATTGCACTCAGAGCCGCAGAGCTACGTGCTAAGTATGCGATTAAAACACCTGATGCTATTCAAATAGCAACAGCAATAATTGCCAACACAGATGCATTTATTACAAATGACAAAAGCTTGAAAAAAGTTGAAGAATGCACAGTATTGGTACTAGATGAATATTTATCATGAGTGACACTGTCATAAAAGTAGAAAATCTAAGCAAGCAGTACCGCATCGGTTCCCGCGAGACCGGCTACCGCACCTTCCGTGAAACCCTAGTAGATGCCGCCAAAGCCCCTTTCCAGCATATGCGGTCCATGTTCACTCGTCACTCGTCACTCGTAACCCATCACTCCGAAACCATTTGGGCTCTGCGCGACGTCTCCTTCGAAGTTACACAAGGCGAGGTTGTGGGAATTATCGGCCGAAACGGTGCTGGAAAGAGCACATTATTAAAGATTCTATCCAAAATTACTGAACCTACAGAAGGAAGGGTGGAATTGAGAGGTCGGATCGGTTCCCTACTTGAGGTGGGCACCGGCTTTCATCCGGAACTAACCGGCCACGAGAATGTCTATCTCTACGGCGCAATCTTGGGAATGGATCGATGGGAGATTACACGAAAATTTGATGAGATTATCGCTTTTGCAGAACTAGAAAAATTTGTAGATACTCCGGTAAAACGCTACTCCAGCGGCATGTATATGCGCTTAGCGTTCGCCGTCGCCGCCCATCTAGAACCAGAAATTCTTCTAGTTGACGAGGTGCTAGCTGTTGGCGATGCTGCATTCCAGAAAAAGTGCTTAGGGAAGATGGGAGATGTGTCTAAGGAAGGAAGGACGGTCTTATTTGTGAGTCATAGTATGCCTGCCATTCTAAATTTATGCAGCGTTGGAATCCTATTGGATTCTGGAAAGATTTGTGAAAAAGGAGCTGTTCCACAGGTAGTTGATACATATCTAAGAGAGAGTTTAGATATTGAAGGTGAAGTTATCCTTCCCGACAACCGACCTCAACCGAAAAGTGAATTGAGATTCCTTTCAGCGCGTATTAAAGATTTCGATGGCAAGCTATCTGCTCATGTAGATATTAGAGGATTCACACTAGAATTAGATTATGAGGTTTCATTACCCATTCGATCAGCGCAGGTTACCCTTGAATTGTGGAACTCGATGGGGATTTGCGTCCTATGCAGCAGTGATTTTGACGAAAATCCTGAAGATATCAAAAAAATCAAACAACCTGGACGCTATCGTGTGTCATGCTTTATCAATCCCATGTTTCTGCGGCCTGGACGCTATTGGATCGATCTTGGTTCAAGTATTCCTGGGGTTCGAGTATTAGATGAGTTCCGAAACGTCATCGCCTTTGAGGTCATTGACTCTGGAAGCTTAGATTTTAAATTTGCCCATGGAAGGCGTGGTGTGATTGCTCCTATTCTAAAATGGAAAACGGGGCGCCTATGATATTGAGTGTCGCAAAAAAGAAAGGACCGAAATTCATTAAACATTTTATCCGAGACATAAAGCAAAAAGCTCCACCACCGATTTATGGTTTAGGTAAGACATCACAGAATGGTCATCCAGATATATCGAACCGACCGCGACACGCATTATTATCTTTTATCACTTCGCCTTTCAGATTGTCGTTTACTGATCCACAGAATCTTCAGTTCAGTCTCTCTGGTGCTGCACGCTCCATTGTCCAGGTATTGAATGACCTTGGATTCGTGGTTGACGTGGTTGAATGGCTTGATACAAAGTTTAAAGCCACGAAAAAGTATGACCTCTTTATAGGACACGGGGGGCGGAATTTTAAATACATTAGCAACCAACTGCATGAGGATATCTTGAAAATTTATTTTTCGACAGGGTTGTATTGGAAGGAACACAATCGATTAGAGCTTAAACGGTTTGATGACCTAAAAAAAAGAAAAGGAGTCAGCCTACCATACGACCGTTGGATCGAAGACAGCGAGGAATATGCAAATCAGATTGCTGATGGGATTATTTGTCTTGGGAATGAAAACGTAAAAGCTTCTTATAGTAAATTTCCACTTGTAATTAATCTGAACAACGGTGGTTATTATGATGCTCGATATGAGTCTATAAGAAAAGATTTTTCTGCAGGCCGGAAACATTTCCTCTTTTTTTCCGGAGGCGGCAATGTCCACAAAGGTTTAGATCTTCTACTTGAAGCCTTCACTCAACTGGATGCCAATCTCTATATTTGCCAAGGCATTCGCAAAGATTTTTATGATGTTTATAGGTACGAGCTGGAGGATGTTTCCAATATTCACCTTATCGGACCTATAGATTTAAAAAATAAAATATTTTACGAACTTGTTGATAGATGTAACTTTGTGATCCATCCTTCCTGTTCTGAAGGCCAGCCAGGCTCTGTTATCGATATGATGCATCAGGGTTTAATCCCCATCGTTAGCCATGAGACGCATATTGATACGAATGACTTTGGAATTACGCTCAATGACTGCTCAATCGAAGAAATAAAAAGAACGGTCAGTGAAGTCTCGTCATATTCTCCCGTATTATGTGAAAAGATGTCAAAAAAAACAAGGTGGGTAGCTAAAACCGAGTATTCCGAAGACGCCTTTTCGGAAAACATCAAGAATGCCATAAAATTTATATATCATGCAATATGACAGATAATCAGGTCAGGAAAAACTGCAGCTCTTTTTTCATATTCGATTGGAATGCTGATGATTTCGAGATCCTTATAAAGTCATGCGATAGAGATGATGCCAAACCATTCATCATGCGCTATATGCCAAAGGATGGGAAAATACTTGATGCAGGTTGCGGGCTCGGAAGATATACAGCCTATTTAAATGAAAGAGGATTTGAAGTGACCGGCATCGAATTCAACCAAGAAACGGTAAAAAATGTATTGCAGATAGCGCCAAATTTGAATGTAATGACGGGCGATGTGTCATCCCTCCAATATGAAGATAACTCGATTTCAGGAATTATTTGTCTAGGAGTGATTGAACATTTTTTTTTAGGTCCTGAAAAACCTTTAAAAGAACTGCGAAGAGTTCTAAAACCTGGGCATTATGCAATTTTTACCGTTCCAGCCTTTAATGTTCTTCGCCGAATCAAACATTTTCTGGGTATCAGGCATTTCAGCCCCATCAAAATTATGAAGGAAATGAGTGTGGTTCGACGGATTCTTAAGAAAAAAGCAATCCCTGCTATACATTCAGATTTTGTACCCTACAGACATAAATGTAAAGAAGTATCAGACCATTTCTATGAGTATCGATTTACGAAAAAAGAATTCGAAGCAGAACTCATACGAGCTGGTTTTACGATAGTGGAAAGCCTCCCCATCGCCTTGATGGACGGGATTTACCATGAATTCGGTGATGCATTTGTGTCTTTCAGAGAGTGGACATTTTACCCTAACATGTTTGGTAAGTTCCTGAACTGGTCGCTTGGCAAGATCCCCAATTTTCATAACCACATGTATTTATGTGTTGTGAAGAAATAGCCTTTCAAGACACCCTTTCAATGAAGGATTTTTTGGTAAATAAAATTTTTAAGTCATGAATAGAAAAGACTGGGTAAAAAGACTAGCGATTGAATTATTCCCGCCAATTACAGTTAGATTATTTCGTAAGGTTTTCACCACTGAAGGCAGTATTATAGAATCAGGCAATTCAAAGTTTTCAACTCTCAATAACCCTTTGGAAGTACCAGCCCAAGTTGAAGCCTACTTACTGTGTCGAAATAAGTACCTTGAGCAAAGTGATACTGTTTTGGATGTGGGATTTGGTCTTGGTTATGGATTACATATTATGAGCGCTATGGTTGAAAGGATGTTTGGTCTCGAAATTGATAATTATGCCATCGCAAGGGCAAACCGGATTTTTAAAGGTCATCGATTATTGGGGGGGTTAGTAAAATATGATGGAACCCACTTACCTTTTAAGGATAATTCAGTTGATGCCATCAGTTGTATCGATGTCCTTGAACACGTTAAAGAGTACAAGCAATTATTGTTCGAAATGCTGAGGGTTGCCCGTAAAGTTGTGTTTATGTCAACACCAAATCGAAGAATGGAAAACACGCTTCCCAATGGGAGGCCAAAAAATTGGTGGCACCTGCGTGAATGGTCGTACGATGAATTGAGCTCTATTTTACAAGATGTGACTGGTGTAACTGTGGACTGGAATTTTATAGGCGGACCGTGGGATGGGCCGTTTGATATCAGCCAGACTATTACTGATGAGACGATGGCTTTGACTCCAGCCCTTCTGATAAATTCCTCTGGAGATTCTTATGTTCTGGGACGGATTGAAAATCCATTTTGGCTGCGCGATAGATAAAAGCCAAATATTTGAAAATATATTCCACAAATTCTCAGGTATATGTCCACCTATGTGTGCGGAGGGAAATGACTTGCAAATCCCTAATGGCGAATGCTTAGAGCAGCAGTCTCAAAAATACTGAACATTGTTAAAAAAGGACGGCAATTTTTCCCTTTGAGAGTTCTTTACATTTATCTTAAATCTTATCTTTTTCGGATATTTAGACCGCCTTTGGAGTCCTTACAGAATGTGCCAGATCTGCTACACATATATCGTTTTCTTTCACATCATCCGGAACTTGAGCGCAAACCTGGAGGGTGGTTATATAAAGGTGACTTTTATCCAGATTATCTTACTGTTGGCGGAGCGAGCCATGCTATATTTAGAAAAGCTTTAAAATTTTGTCGGGGTAAAGGCATAGATATTGGAGCCGGCTTTTGGCCTTTGCCTGGTTCAATTCCAGTGGATATCGAGCGCGGTGTTGGTTTAAATAAATCGATCGAAAATTTTGCTGACGGTTCACTGAATTATATATTCAGCTCTCATTGTCTGGAGCATATAGAAAACTGGGAAGAAACTCTAAGTAAATGGCTAAAAAAAATTAAGCCAGGTGGTATCCTATTCCTCTATCTGCCTCATCCTGATTGTGCAATTTGGCATCCAGGTTCACCTTTTGTAGGAGATGGTCACAAATGGATTCCGACGCCAGAATTATTGAAACAGACATTGAAAAGCCTAACCTGTGAAGTTATCCATTTTGATGATGGTCCGGACGCTATGCAAAGTTTTTATATCTGTTGTAAAAATAGATCTTGACGGCTTATAATTTAGCAATTCGTAATGTTCTCATCCTCCGCCCTGATAACCTTGGCGATATAATCCTTTTTGCTGGGATGTTGCGTCATATACGGGGCTTTTATCCAAGAGCAAAACTTACCCTCTTTGTCAAGGAATCAAATCTGAATCTTTTATCAATATGCCCCTATATCGACAGGCTAGCTGAATGGGAAAGATTGTCATCATTGCCTCTATCTTGGCTGCCGGAGTTTCGAGGCAAATACAGATTAAACAGTATTGTACGTCAATTGTTAAACAAAAAATACAAGACTGATATGTTACTGCTACCTGTGCGCTCCCCTACAGATGGCATATTTGGTATGCATGACATCGTTTCCAGCATCCCTGCAAGTGAAAAAATAGGCATAGCAGGTGATTATTGTAACCAGACATTTGAAGAGGATAAAAAAGCAGACGGCTTATATTCCAAAAGAATGCGGTTAAAAAATTGCCAACAAAAGAGCCATGAGTTTGAAATCAATAGTGATTTTCTCAATTTTTTAGGTGTAAATATTGACAACTTAGATATATGGCCGGAATTCTGGACTAACGAAAAGGATCGTGAATGGGCACATAATGCTATCCCTATTGATAAAACAGTTATTACAGTTGCCATCTGCCCGGGTGTTACATCTCACAGTGGGAAATTTTATCAGGGGATAAAATATGCACAGGCATTCAATGCATTAAAGGACATAAAGTTTTCAATTGTATTGTTTGGAGCCCCGGCTGAAAAACCAATGTGCACGGAAGTAGCAAATGCACTAACCTTATGCGATAATATAAAAACGGTTATTGAACTGTCAGGTCAATCGACTATCCGTCAATTGGTCGAAGGGATTAAACGATGCGACATTGTTATTTCACAGGAAACTGGCTCATTACATATTGCGGTCGCTCTGAAAAAACCGACAATCGGGATCATAGGCGGAGGACATTTCAGACGTTTTTATCCCTGGGGTAATGAAAAGATTAATCGGGTAGTAAATAAAAAAATGGATTGTTATTGGTGTAATTGGAAATGTATATACCCAACGATGAGATGCATTCAAGAAATAGAACCTGAAGTTATGGCAGAGGAGTTGAAGTCGGCATTATATGAAGCAAGGCTTATCTGAGGCTCTTTGCTTCAAGCCCTTTACTCTATGCTCTGCGCTCCGTGCCCTAATTTCTGGCTCTAAAGGGGATCTGACTTTTTAAATTGGTTCATAAGGAAATAAAATATGCCTACAGCTCTTGAATTGAAGCGTGAAGAGTGGCGAGCCTATAATCCTTCAGCGGGTTTAAAACGTTACAAAAAGACAGATATTTCGACCAGAAAAACTGAAGCATTGGAACTCGCGCGGAAGGCGGCCAACCTGCTTCGAAAGGAATTTGGTGCCACTAAAGTTGTCATTTTCGGTTCTCTTGCGCATGGTGAATGGTTCAGCCCTCGGTCAGATATAGATCTCGCAGCATGGGGAATAATTCCTGAATCATTCTATTCTGCCGTCGCGTTAGTGACTGGCTTGTCATCCTCTTTCAGGGTTGACTTGGTAGACATAGGGGAATGCAAGCCGGGTCTTAGAAAGGCTATAGAAGAGGGAGGAATTGAAATATGACTTCAAGACTATGCCAAGTGGCGACTCGCATTCGGTCAGAACTTCGTGAACTGGAGGATGTTCTGCATCGGATTAAAGAAGGATGCACCGGAGCTGTTTAGCGTGGTTAGAGCCGAGCTTTCGGCCTTTGCCGATTTTCTTGAGCAGTCTGGATAGTCTGAACGATGATTTCCTCAGTTCTTAGCGCTCAGTCCTGTGGACTTCTGCCTTAGTCCACATAAGACAGTCCTTGGTCTTTGGCCTCACTAACGGTTTGTCCTTGAGGATAGAACTTAAAAACTTAAACGCGTTTCTTTTAGAGCATTTCACTGGGACTCCAAACTTTTAACTCTATGCTCTTTGCTCTGTGCACTGTGCACTGTGTATCGCGCCCTTCACTCCCTGCTCTAAGCTCTATGCTCTACGCTTAGTAAAATGCGCTGCCCAATATTAAAAGAACTCCCCCCTCCCCCAGAGGGAAAGACCGGTTGGCCATGGACGGAAGAATCCCCACAATTGCACTAAACCATGCCCGACAACCCTCCTCTCCGGTCAAGAAAGCGCTTTGCCACTCTGAGAGGTTAATGATGCGCCACTGACATGGGAGGGAGTACACTCTGTCTGCTTTTGTGCTGCCGCGCAAAGCGAATGAAGGAGACATTGCAATACCCACCCATGCGATAATGGTTAATAATTTTAAATCTTTATGTATGCGTGGCGACTCACTTCTTGACAACGATGATGTAATGATGTAATAAATCAGGGATAGTCGGGGGTCTCAGTATGCACCGCACACAGATCATCATTGAAGACTGGCAGTATGAACATCTGAGGATCATGGCCGAAGAGAATGGCAAGAGCGAGAACTCTGGGGGTTCCCTCGACGTGCTGTGCGGACTGGGAGAGGATCACGAGGCAGCCGGAGAAGACCATGACAGGTTTTTTTACAAGAAGGTGACGAGCCGTGATTGAGTGCGTTCTATTGGACACAAGTGCGCTCTATGCCCTCATAAACTCAAAAGACCCAGACCAGAACAAGGTAAAGGGCTATCTATCTGATTTCCAGGGCACTCTTCGTAAGTAGATTCAAGCAACCCAGATCCAAGGGCCTTATGTATCTCTATAGCCGCACCAATTATTTTACTGCTCAATTCATTGATATCCATTATCATGTTTTTGCATTAAGATATATAAAACGTACATTTTTTCTTTCTGCCCTCCTCCGTCCTGTGGAATGCGGAGCCTATTCCTCCGGGGTCAGCAGAAAGAAAAATATCTGTTTTCTTTGCGTCCTCGGCGTCTCAGCGGTGAACTTTTACCTTCGCCATAATAAGGAGGCTAGGAATCAGAAAGGCCCTCACGGTTGACCCTCATTTTCAAGAAGAGGGTTTTGAGTTGGTGGTTTAGCGTTTGGTCGCTCACACGCAGCTTCCGCATTTGCTTACACTGCTATTTCCTTTTGTCCCCTGCCTTTGTGCCCCAACTAGGCATGGACGAACTGAGCGGAGGAGAAAAACATTGGGTCACACCAAAAAACTCTCAGCAAAGGCCAACTCGATAATTGATACGGTGCGGGAGATCATCCTGGATGAGCCCAGGATCTCCTTTGCCTTTCTATTTGGCTCATATGCTGCTGACAGGGCTACCTCCCTATCCGATATCGATCTGGCGGTGTACTTTCAGGAGATGTCTGAGGATGAGAAGATTGATATCGAGCACCGACTCTGGCTCCTCTTTGATGAGACGGTGAATGTCTTGAGGCTGGAAGAGGATGACATTTCGCCACTGGTACGTTTGAAGGCGCTGGAGGGGGAACCCATCCTGATTAGAAACCAGGACGTCTTGAATCGCTTCACCCTTTCCATAATCCACAGGGCTACGGAGGCGGAAGTGGTCTTAGGGAGGCTCCGTAAAATCTCATGAGAGATGACAAAGCTTACACCATTCTAGCTTTTATGAAGGAGGAGATGGACTATTTTGAAAAGAAGGCCAGAGATGTGACCTTTGAAGAATTCGCCACCAACAAGGATCTCAGGAAGATCCTGAATGCCACTCTGAACGAGTTGGTTCTGGCTCTGGTAGATCTCGCAGGAGAATGCCTGAGGAGGCAGAACAGAAGGGTACCCACTACCTACAGGGAAATCGTTCTCTCCAGCGGTGAGATCCTCGGTAAGGTTGCCATCAAGGCGGCTCCCCTCGCCAAGCTGAGAAACGAGACGGTCCACGAGTACATGAACATCAACTGGAAGAACGTTCAATTCTTAAGATCAAGGGGCCTAGCTATCATCAAGGAGTACGTGGTAAGGGCTCAAGAGGTCCTTTCGGAGTCTGAATGATGGGAATACTCGAGACTCCAAGCTCTTCGCTCGGTGTTCTATGCTTGAATGACTCGACGCGTTTCTGAGACAATGACTCAAACTAAGAAATCATTACACTACAGGCAGTGAAATGATTTAGATTAAGAATTGAAACTTTGCTCTAAGCTCTACGCTCTATGCTCTACGCTTAAGAAAATGCGCTGCCCAACACTAAAAGAACTTCCCCCTCCTCCACCAGGCAAAACCGGTTGGCCTTGGTCTGAGGAATCACATCAGTTACCAGATAAAATGCCTGATGGTTCACCATGGCCTAAGATCAGTATTGTCACCCCCAGCCTCAACCAATGCCAGTTCATCGAAGAGACCATCCGATCCGTCCTTCTCCAAGGCTATCCTGACCTAGAATATATAATAATTGACGGCGGATCATCTGACAATTCAGTTGACACTATCAAAAAATACGAAAACTGGCTAGCTTACTGGGTGAGTGAGCAAGATCGAGGGCAGGCTCACGCCATCAATAAAGGGATAGAACAATGCAGCGGACCTATCTTTGCCTGGATTAACTCTGACGATTTTTACAATATGGACGTATTTGTAAGGGTCGCAAACTTGATGTATCAAAACGGAATAACACGAAGAAAGTTCATATATGGGAATTGTGTAGAAATAGACAAGCAAAGCAACCCTGTTAGGTTAATGAAGGGCGGACCCACCAATCGAAAGATGATTATAAGATTTTGGCGGGGCAACGCTATTCCTCAGCCATCTGTATTCATGCATAAAAAATTGATTGAACACGACTTGTTGAATGAAAATCTTCAGTTTGTCATGGACTGGGAGTTGTGGGCCAGATTGTCCGATAAGACTTCACTGCATTATTTTCCAATAGATTTTGCCTACTTTAGATTTTATGACCATTCAAAATCAGGGACAGATTGGATCTGTTTTATAGAGGAACAAAGACAGGTTCTAAGAAAATATTTCTTTGAGAAAAAGATTAATATTAAAATATTTTTAGAATATCTGAAATGGGAGATTAGATTTGTTTATCACCAAAAAATAAGGAACATTTTGAAAATTTGCTTACTAAAAGCTGCGGGAGAAAGGACATATCGAATAATAAAGAAGTTAAAAACCAAATATTTCCCTCATTTAAGCAAAAGTTCATTGAAATCTTTGAGCGGAGAATAAACATTCAAATTTCTTCAAACCCGGCACTTACCCAATTCAGTCAGTTTTTCTGTGCTCTCAATAGATGACCTTGATCAGCAAACGGTAGTGCTAAGACTGTTTTCTATGATCGTATTTAATTGAAATTGAAATTATTGTAAAGAAAAGTAATGCTGATAAGGTGCAGCTATGATTTGTTAAAGCCATATTAGAGTTGGGATTATTTTGCCAAAAGTTAGTGTCATAATTCCTACATATAATTATGGGAAATATATTGAAACGGCTATTGAGAGCGTATTGTCACAGACATATAGAGATTATGAAATAATTGTCATAGATGACGGTTCAACTGACAATACAAAAGACGTCATAGCTACCAATTATAATAAGAGTGTTAGATATTATTACCAAAAGAATAAGGGAGCTTCAGCAGCAAGGAATAAAGGAATAAGAGAATCGAATGGAGAATATCTTTTATTTTTAGATGCAGATGATTTTATAGGTAAAAACACACTCTCCGCATTCATGAATTGTTCAAAAAAATCCCCCAACAGGATTCTCTACGGCTCGTGGGTCAGATATAGGATAGAAAAAGAGAAACTTATAAAAATGCAAGTTAGAGAGGAATTTAAAGGAGATGACCTTCTTAATGCTTGGTTTCGCGGTTCTTTCTATATCGTATGTAATAGTATTTTCTGGTACCATAAAATCGTTCAACATTTAAATGGTTGGGATGAGGAATTAACAGTTGGGGATGATGCGGATATTGCCCATAGGGCACTCATGGAGGGATATCAATTTATTTATTGCCCGGGTGCAGTATCATATTACCAGTATCATCCAGAAGTTAAATCAATAAGCAGCAATATCAATTCCGAAGAAATCGCAAAGACACAACTATTTGATGCTAAGAAAAAAGAAAAGCTTTTATTGGAAAAGCAGCTGCTTCATAAATATAAAGATGCATTGGCTGTAAACTATTATAACCTTGCTCGTAAACATGCACTACAACAGCCTGAAATGGCGCAGATATTTTATGAAGAGTTTAGGCGGTTAAAAAAATATGGAAAGCCACCAGGTAGTGTGCTCAACTGGATTTTTACAACCATTTTAGGATTAGAAAAAAAAGAAAAGTTAGCTGATTGGCTGGATATTCATATTCGCAGAAGTGGAAATTAATTCATTTAGTCTTAATCGCTAAAAAATCTGATTAAGGGAATAAGAGATATACTATTAATTTATGAGGTTAAAAAAACCGCATGTATCCGTTTTGGTGCCTAGTTATAATCGCCACGAATTGCTTGTGGATACTTTGAAAGGATTATTGATACAGAAATATAAACCTAATGAAATTATCGTTTACGATCAATCCACAAATCACCCACATGATGTCGAGGCTTTTTTAAAACAGTGTTCATCTCAGACAATTCATATTAAAGGCCATCCCAAAGGATTGGTGGACGCTTATAGGCGTTGCGTTGAACTTTCTCATGGTGACATCTGTTTATTTGTTGATGATGATGTCCTTATTTCTGATCCCAATATGGTGAAAAAACATGTTGATAATTATAAAGACAGCCGCATCGGTGCAGTCTCCGGCCAGGTTCTTCATGAAGGCCAAGTAGATGCTCGCCCAATCGATCCTCGCGTTCGCGGTCCTAACGGCTGGATGTTTGTCCGCTTTGATACTGACACTCGAATAGAGGACCTGCCATCACTCTTTGGGCCAAACATGTCTTTTCGTAAAAGCGTCTATGAACGTATAGGTGGTTTTGATTTGGCTTATAGTGGAAGTGGTTTCCGCTTTGAAACCGATTTTACTTTTGCCGTAAAAGCTGCAGGCTACAAAGTGATTTTTGATCCAACAGCTTCTATAGTGCATCGTTATCAGCAACCTGGAGGAGCCGAGAACCGGCATCTTTTTTCCCTTAAAGATGATTCTCATTTTTGGTATATTAACTTTTTTGCCAACACTTGGTACTTTCTGAAAAAATGGTACAGCATTCCTGTTGCCTCAAAACTCATGGTTCCGATTTGGCGGGAACACGTAATCAATCGCAATACATTGGGGGCTGGCTCAAAATTTTTGATAAAAAGACACCATGTGTTTTTGAAAGGCATTTTCCTCGGTCAGCAAAGAGCAATTAATCGGAGTTCGAAACAACATGGATGAATCCAGGAAGGTCGCTATCGTTACTCCTATTGCTCCTTATCCTCCTGATTCTGGTTCCAAGCTAAGAATCTATCATCTCATACGGATCTTGAACAAAGAAGGATTTCGGGTCTTTTTACTGGTTTTTGATCCCAATTCATCAGATCGTGTCCCCAACAGCCTGAAACATTGGTGTGAAGAAATTGTCTTTCTCAAAAACAAAGAGTTCTTCAGAAATGATTCTTTTTATCGGCATATTGTAAACAATTTGTGGAGAAAGCCCTTCATACCTAGGCCTAAGATGACTCAAGAGCTACACAAAGTTTTGGAGAGATGGGCGCCCAATTTTGTTCAAATTGAAAAGACCATCACTGCAAATTATTTGGACATTCAATACCTAAAAGATTCGGGGATGCGTATCGTTTTAGAGGAAGGAGGAGTACACCATTTAGCCTATGAAAGAGAAGCGGGTATCAAAACGTCTTTATTTGAAAGGTGGTTATTTCGCAGGCGAGCTTGCCGCCTAAAACAGTTTGAAACGAAACTTCTAGATCGAATTGATACCGTTATTGCTGTGAGCGAAAAGGAAGCAAAACTATTGAGACGAATGAACCCAAGGGTAAATGCTTTGGAGGTGCCCAATGGAGTGGACGAGAAAATTGTAAACGAAGAAGTCTCTCCGGCGGGCGAAAGGGAATGGGCTGCTTTTTTCTGTGGCAATCTCTCTTACCGACCCAACCGGGATGCAGTGGAGATATGCCTGCGGCAGGTTATGCCGGAGCTAAAGCGAAAAGGCATTGAGATGGATTTTGTAATAGCCGGAGGCGGCATCTCCAAAGATCTGATGGCCGAAGTGGAAAAGAATTCCCGTTTCCACCTTTTGGGTTATGTTGACGACATCTCTTCATACTTCAAAAAATACGCATTCTTTATAAATCCGATGAGATTAGGCGGTGGTACAAGATTAAAGATGCTTGAAGCCATGGCCTATGGCATGGCATGTGTAAGCACTAGTATAGGTGCCGAAGGAATCAGAATCGAACCAGGTATACATGCCCTATTGGCGGATTTACCAACCGATCTTGCAAAGTGCTTAGCGTATCTCGGGCATAACCCTGAAAGAGTTACCAAGCTTGGAGAAGCGGCTCGCAACCTTGTCAAAGAACATTACCTCTGGCCTAACTGTACCAAAGCGTTGGTCTCCCTGTATCGAAAATGAACGAAATTAATAAAAAAACTAAGGTTGAAGCTCAAAAAATCAGTGTGGTGGTCCCCTTTTTCAATGCAGAGAAAACATTAGCCTTATGCCTTAAAGGACTGAGCTCACAGCATCTTTCACCTTTGGAGGTGATAATGGTTAACAATGATTCCACCGATAATTCTGCGAAAATCGCCAAAGAGTTTGTTGCGGAAAACCCTGAGACATTCCGATATTTGTTCGAGTTTCGGCGTGGGCCTTCTTATGCAAGGAATACCGGAGCGAAAGAGGCTAAAGGTGAAATCATTGCCTTCATTGACTCTGACTGTGTAGCAGATCCAAATTGGTTAAAAGAAATTTATGAGGCCTTCAATGACTTAGAGATTGGTTCAGTTGCTGGAAAAATAGAGAGCTACGAGACAGAATCTCTACTGGACAAATTTCATGCCCTCTTTACCATGAAAGGATTGTCTTGTCCCCAATCCTTTACGGAATTTACCCTTGTCAAAGGTGGATTCCCAACAGCCAACTTATCGGTTAGGAAAGATGTTTTTATTCATATCGGCGGCTTCGAAGAATCTATGAAGATTTATTCAGAGGATTATGATTTATGTGCCCGAATTTATCGAACTGGTTATAGAATAAAATATACTACCAAAGCTGTTGTTTATCACAAACATCGAAATACTTTAATAGGAACATGGAAACAGAGCTTTGGATTTGGAACTGGCCACGCTGTTATATTAAAAAAACATTTCAAAAGATTGATCATCATCGATCTGCCCAGATACCAGTATTTTTCTAAAAAATGGCCGTTGAGACTATGGGTAGATATGGCCTCGGCAGACAAGAAATTATTAGGGATAGTTTTGTTATCTTTTTTCTGGTGGCCTCTATCGATATTCATAATATTCTATTTTATTTATCTTTATGCCAATATGGATTTTCGTCTAAAACAGAAAGGTTTAAATGCAGCTTTTCTTGATAAATTACAATTGATCCTTTTACTTAATTTTAAGTCAGCAGCTATTACTGCAGGAAGAATCGTTGGGTCTTTTAGAAATAGAGTTTTATGTTGCTAAAACCTCTAAAACTCTTCTATGAGTATGATCGCTTTATGGTAACAGGCCTAATCAAGCATAATCTCATATCCATTCTGATCTGCTCCAGTGATCGACGCAAGGATTTGGAAAAACTAATCGACAGCCTTAAAGGGGTGAATACTGCTTACGCATATGAGATTGTCGTCGTTGAAGAAACGGATTATCCACTCCCTATAGATGGGATACGATATATTCCGCATCCGGTTTGTAACCGAGGTATTCCTTATGCTCGAAATTTAGCGCTTGCAAATGCCAAAGGAAATATTGTCGTTTTTTTGGACGATGATTGTCAAATCTATGATGGGTGGTTGGATAAGTTATTACAACCCTTCGATGATTTTTCAGTAGTAGGTATTCAAGGTGGGGTTACTGCTCCAGATTCTACCAATGCTATAGGTTGGGCTGAGTCTATTCTAGGTTTTCCAGGTGGAGGTATCTCGCGAATATTAAAGGCTAATAGAAAAGTTCAAGAGACAAGAGAGATATCGACACTGAATTGTGCTTATCGCAAATGGGTGATCCAAGAAGTCGGAGGATTTGATGATCGCCTAAAGTTCGGGGGTGAGGACTATGTGTTTGCCAAACTAGCATGTAATTATGGACGATGTCTTTTCGTTCCTGAGGCAACGGTTAACCATGAAGCCAGGGGTAGTCTCATCAAAATATGGCAATGGTTTTCCCGGAGAGGCCTTGCCGATGTGGATGTAATCCGGATAGTTCTCCAGAGTGATAGAACTTTTTTGACACTAATAAAAAGCTCTTTAACCATTAAATTGTTCACTTTCCTTTTAACTGTTTTATTTTCCCCTTATTTTAACGGTTTTTTAATTCCTTTAATTCTCCTAATGTATGTTTTTTTTCAGTATGCGCGGTATTTTGGTGCATGGCGATCCAGCAAGGCCCCTTTCTCAGCTTTGATTGTCCTCCCACTGGTCAAAGTAGTTATGGATATTGGGATGGACTGGGGACGTATACGGGGTCTTAGAAGTGGCTAAAAACATAATTGCCATATCAAACCATGCTTTCATGCTAGGTGGAGGTGAACACTCATTCCTCGACCTGCTATCTCAATTGCCACAAGAGTGGCATGTCCTCACGGTTCTCCCTGAAGACGGAGAATTGGCTGTAAGACTTCGAGAGAAAGGAATCCAAACCCGTATAATTCCTCTTCCTTCCTTGAGACCATGGTTTGCTTTCAATATACTTGCCAGCCTGAGGGCCTATTATGATTTGTGCTGTAAAACGAGTGTTTCTTTAATCTATGCCAATGGATCACGAGCAGCCTTTTATGGGGGAATAGTAGGGCGAATAATAAATACACCTATCATATGGCATTGTCGAATTGCTGAATCCGATATATACTTGGATTGTATTTTCTTAAGGTTAAGCACTAAGATTGTTGCCAATAGTCATGCCACCGCCACACGTTTCAAGCAAAACTCTTCGTCTAAGATCGAGGTGGTTTATAATGGAGTCGATATCCGTTGGCTTAGGGATCGAATTGACCATAAACCAGATCTAATTCAAAACGACTGGAAGATTATATTGGTTGTAGCCCGGATTTCAAAATGGAAACGGCACGATCTAGTTCTATCAGCCTTTGAACGTATAGCAGGTTCCGACCCTAATGTTCACCTGGTATGTCTTGGTTCCATGGATGAATTGGAACCTGATTGGTGGAATTGTCTTCAGGAGAGATCTCGTCAATCAACATTTTCAAATCGGATACATTGGGTCGGACATGTTGAAGATGTTAGACCGTGGTACCGGGCTGCATATATGCTTGTTTTGGCATCTGAGAATGAACCTTTTGGTAGAGTACTGGTCGAAGCTATGGCCTGCGGGCTCCCCGTGGTGGCTACCAAAAGCGGCGGCGTTCCCGAAATTGTGCGGGACGGGCTTGATGGCCTCCTAGTAACACCTGGAAATGCAGATGAATTGGCAAATGCCATTTTCAGAATCCTGAAAGACAATCCTTTAAGAGTGCAACTTTCAAGTTCTGCAAAGAAACGAGCTGAGCATTTCGACCTAGATATCCATGTGAAAAAAATGGTCCATATCTTTGAGGATTTGATCAAACATTAAATCCGAATGTAAAAATTACCTAAATCTTACTACTTGACGACTTGCATTTGGGCAATGATTGAAAAGCAAAATTTAGAATCACAAAGCCTTTGGGGAAATGATATCATCCCAGACATTTCGACTGTTTTCCGTTCCTGCTTAGGTTATGCCAATTGCCCCGGGTGGGCTTTTGTTCGGCGTTCAGTGGAAGATCATTTCGCTGATTTGAAGGGATTGCAAACGATTGAACTAGGCTGCGGCGAAGGAAAGGTATCACTTCTATTCTCGCTGCTTGGAGCAAAGACAACGCTGGTAGATTACAGCCCAAAACAGCTTAATCGCGCTCGGTATATTGCAGAAAAATTTACGGTTCAACCTGTTATAATTGAAGAGAACCTGCTTCAGTTACCAAAATCTTTCTGGGGACGATATGACATTTCCATGTCATTCGGTACCGCCGAACATTTTTTTGGTAAAAACCGACAGACTATTTTTGATGTTCATTCCAAAGTCTTGCGAAAAGGTGGGCTGAGTATTCTTTGGGTCCCTAACCGGTATGGAATACTTTTCCATCTTGGAGTCATAATCAGGAGGCTCTTTCACAGGAAGGTATGCCTTGTTGATGAAACCCCTTTCACTCGGAGGGAGTTATTTCGCAGGGCGAAAGTGGCGGGTTTAACCGATATCAAAATTGTTGGTGGAGAACTTCTCAGAAATGATTTTAATAATTTTTGCTTAAACGTCCGTCGCCTAATACGGCCCCCAATTAGTAATAAAAACTTTGCATATGTTAGAAACGCAAAGAGTGAATTGTTGCAATCCTTGATTCAAAACAACGCCCCCATAAGACCATGGAATAATTATTTTAGTTACCCTTTAATTCTTATAGGAACAAATATATGAAAACGCATTAATACGGAGAGGGTTATTTCTAATACTTTCAATCGATTTTATCAGGTCACTACATTTTAATTTCTATCCTTTTCACCGAAATCCGGATGATTGCAAATAAAGATTTAAACGTCTTAATTGATGCTCGTGAATTCGTTCCCGAAAAATTAACAGGTATAGGAAGAGTTCTTGAAGGTCTGACAGATGCTTTGACAGAAAGCTATACTATTAAAAAGATTAGTTTGGCGGTATCGAGTCCTGATGTTGTTCCTGACAGACTAAGAAACAGAAAAAAAATTAAAATTAAAATAATTTCCAAATCTTTTTTAACATCTGAAAAAACCTTATCCGATCTTAGCAGGACTGGAATTAACCTTTTTATTAGTCCCTATCCAAAGCTTCCCCTCTTTGGTTGTCATTGTAAGTCTGTTCATATCATCCACGATGTATTAGATCTCACACACCCAATCTATCGAAAACGTTTTAAAGTCCTTTTTGACGGATGGCGTTTAAAAAGAGCTTTGAAAAAGGCTGATCTTACCTGGTATGATTCTTCATGGAGCCTGGAAGAAACAAAAAAATATGCAGGTTACATTGGGAAAAATCCAAAGGTCAGATATCCTGGAATAGATAAAAGATTCAATATCAGGAGCTATGAAAACCAAAATGAAGTTCTTAGTAAATACGACCTTCAGTCAGGGTATATCTTAGTTATTGGCAATGGCTTGCCCCATAAAAATTTGGGTATTTTATTGAGTATTTCAGAACAATTGAAAAGGACACTGCTTTTTGCTGGAGTTTCAAAAAAACAGCAAGTATATTGGAAATCCCGATATCCAGACGCCAATGTAAAATGGATTAAACATATTTCAGATCAAGATCTACCAGATATCCTCAAAGGTGCCTTTTGCCTGGCTCAACCTTCAACAGTAGAAGGATACGGTTATCCTCCTTTAGAAGCAATGACTTGTGGTGTACCTGCAGTCATTAGTAACATCCCCGTATTGAAAGAAACTACCGGATGTAACGCCCTAATCGCTGATCCTAACTATCCAAAAGAATGGAAAGAAGCCATTGAGGCATTGGAAAATAAAGATATCTATGAAAATCAAATTGAAAAGGGATTAAAATGGGGGGAGCCGTTGCAAGGACGAAAGGGTTGGCAGAAACATGTGGGAGATGTAGAAGAGTTGCTCAGGAGTGAATAAAGTGAAAAAAGCACTTATTACTGGAATTACCGGTCAGGATGGAAGTTACCTCTCCGAGTTGTTGCTGGAGAAGGGATACGAGGTTCATGGTATTGTAAGGCGTGTAGCCCTTGAGCATCCTCAGGCCCGGATGTGGAGGATTCGGCACATTTTGGACCGGATTCACATCCATAGCGCATCTATGGAGAGTTATGCTTCTATATTCAATATCGTCTCCGAAATAAAACCTGATGAATGTTACCATTTAGCCGCCCAGAGCTTTGTCTCTTATTCCTTTGAAGATGAATTTTCAACGATAGACACCAATTTAAATGGAACTCACTATGTACTCTCATCCATAAAAAGGCAGGCCCCTGATTGTCGCCTTTATTTTGCTGCATCAAGTGAGATGTTTGGAAATGTCAAAGAGACCCCGCAGAATGAAAATACCCCTTTTCATCCCCGTTCTCCTTACGGAATCTCTAAAATGGCTGGCTTTGAACTAACAAGAAATTACAGGGAAGCTTATGGATTATTCACCCTATCCGGGATCTTGTTCAACCATGAATCACCACGGAGAGGGGCGGAATTTGTTACCAGAAAAATTACATCGGCAGCTGCAAGGATAAAATTAGGTTTAGAGAAAGAGATCCGTTTAGGCAATGTCGAAGCAAAAAGAGACTGGGGGCATGCGCGGGATTATGTTAGAGCCATGTGGCTGATGCTTCAGCAGGATGAACCTGATGATTATGTAATCGCATCCGGAGAATCACATTCAGTCAGAGAATTTCTCGAGACAGTCTTTAGATATGTGGATTTGGATTATCGAGATTATCTGGTCATAGACGATGATCTTTATCGTCCCTCTGAGGTTAATATCCTTCAAGGAGACGCCTCAAAAGCACACCAAAAGCTAAACTGGTTCCCAACTGTTTCATTCGAAGAGCTTGTTAAAGAGATGGTGGCTAGTGATCTGGAATGGTATTCCCAGTCTAGTTAAAATGACATAATTAAAAAACAGGCGATGAATTGAAACTAAATCTTGGATCTGGCGGGGGACCATTGAATGATTACATTAATGTAGATAAAAATCCCAATGCCCCAAATGTGGATCTTGTCTATGATCTGGACTTTTTCCCTTGGCCTTTTAAATCAGAATCAATAGATGAAGTAACTATGTACCATTGTTTGGAGCACATAGTCGAGCATAACAGTGCTATGAAAGAAATTCACCGCATATTAAAAAATGGAGGAGTTGCCAAAATAAAGGTTCCGCATTTTACATGGCAATTTGCTTTTCATGACCCAACACATCGTCACTTTTTTGGCTACAACACCTTTTTCTATTATGCCAGAGATTGTGGTTATTTTGATTTTAAGTTCTCTTCATGCAAGGCGAAATTAACATTTGGTAAGCGTTTCTCAGTGTGGAATATTATTTTGGAACCCATATTCAACCTCTTACCTAATGTATACGAACAAAGCCCTCTAAGAATATTTCCCGCCTTAACTGTTGATGCAGAATTAATAAAATGAAATCAACTTCTCCTTTAAAGACACACTTACAGACAATAATAGGAGCACATATGGAATGGCAAAGCACACTCGATAATGCCTTCCACCTCTTCGATAGGAATTTAAGGACATGTAAAATAAAGAATTTACTTGATATTGGATCGGGCGATGGCAAAGCTACAATTCTCATAGCTAAATTTTTTAAGCTAGAGATGAATAATGTTTTCGGATTAGACCATAATGAGCAATTCATTTTTAACACTAATAGAATATTCAATGCCAAGTATGTTAATCTTGAAATTGATAGGTTGCCATTTGAAGAAGGGATGTTTGATCTAGTCGTTGGTAACCAAGTGTTAGAGCATTTAAAAAACTATAGAAGAGTTATTGATAACGCTATCGAAGTGACAAAAAAAGGCGGATTTATCCTTTTAGGAATTCCAAATCTGGCTCATTTAATAAATAGGTTTTATCTACTCCTCGGCAGACAACCGATGTGTATCCACTTAAATGGGCCCCATGTACGTGGCATAACGCATTATTCTTTCGTCAAACTTCTAAAATCTTTAACAGGGGCCAAACTAATAGATTATACGGGGGCCTTGATGTATCCATTTCCATTATTTTTTGCTAAATATCTTACTAGGAGTTTCGTTGGATTAAGTGGATATACCTCTTATCTATTGAAAAAGACATAATGAAATATTTCTAAAGATTCTCTAAATCTCGATTCATACCTATACAGCCTAAAGTAATCAAAAATCTAGCAGCTAAAATCTATTTTAATTTAAAAACTTGAATAAATAATATAACGACTTTATATACCAACTCTTATATGAGACAAGTTAAAAACTCAGTGCTGGTTGTTTTAATCGCAGGAATAGGAGACCTAATACTTTCATCTAAAAGTATCAGAGCCATACGAAAGGGATTTCCTAATGCAGATATTCACCTTCTCACCAGCACGGAAGCTTCTTCAATTGCTGAGAATTACCCTTACATTGATCGTGTTTGGTCCTTTCCCATCAGAGAATTGAGGAATAAAAACACTCACATCCTCGACATTCTGATGCTGATTCGAAAACTTAGAAAGACGCCTTTCAGCCTTGCCGTTAACCTTTATCGCATCTACTCATGGACGGGAACGATAAGAATGGGGCTCCTCTTCCTTTCCCTCAATGCTCAAGTTAAGATAGGGCACAACCATAAAGGATTTGGGTTCTTTATAAATAGAATGCTTTCGTCTGAAACTTTTCGAAACCGACATTTTACAGATTCCATGATGGATATAGCACAATTAGCTGGGGGAATTTCTGATGATAAAGGTATTGAAGTTTTTTGGGATAAAAGAAGTGAAAAAAAGTGGGGACATCTTTTTTCAGGAGAAACAAAAAACCTGAATAAAATAACAATAGGTATAAATCCTGGTGGAGACAGGCCAAACAGGAGATGGAATCCTGATCATTATGTCCATGTAGCTGATCGCCTATCTGAACATTTTAATGAAAAAATAATACTCCTTGGAGGACCTGGTGAGGAAAAGATAGCCCATTACATTCAAGATAAAATGAAGAATAGGCCCATTAATCTTGGGGGGCAGTTAACACTCAATGATCTGGTTTACATTATTAGTCAACTAGACCTCCTTGTAACCAATGACAGCGGCCCCATGCATATTGCAGCGGCCGTTAAGACTCCTCTTGTAGCGATATTCGGCCCTGAAGACCCTATATATACGAGGCCATATACTACAAAAGACCTATATACAATAGTTCATAAAGATGTTGATTGCAGACCATGCAGTAAGAGAAACTGCAAACGACCTGTATGTTTGGATCTGATTACTCCTGAAGATGTTGTTGAAAAGTGCTCTGAAATGCTAACCATTAACCACAAGTTCACACCCCTGTAAAATTGCTCCACATCTCCCCTAGAGAACAGATGAATACTGACAATTTATTAGCACAAGCTCAAAAAGGTCGGGCCTGTAAATTCCATTAATTTTTAAAAAATAAATCGACGGACTATGAAAAAAACAACACTGTCTGTGCTTGTACCTGTTTATAATGAAGAATATCTCGTAGAAGAGAGCCTTAAAAGACTATTTGTTCTTGAGCAGTGTCAGCATTTAGAAAAGGTCCAAGTCATAGTTGTCAATGACGGATCAACAGATAATACGGCGAATATCCTAAATCGGCTTTCTGAAGAATTTTATGGTATGAGTGAAAAGATAGAATGGAAATTTATTGAACATGAAACCAACAAAGGGAAAGGAAAAGCGATTCAAAGCGCACTACAGTTAGCCACTGGTGAGATCTTAATAATTCACGATTCAGATCTTGAGTACTACCCCGAGGATATTATTAGAATGATCCCCCTGTTTATTAACAAGAATGCCGATGCAGTATTTGGTTCAAGATTTACACCCCATGAATTTAGAAAAGTTCTATTGTTTAAGCATGAACTTGGCAATAGATTACTCACTTTCCTCTCTAATCTAATATCAGATCTGAATTTAACCGACATGGAAACCTGTTATAAAGCGGTAAAGACGTCTTTATTGAAAAGCATTCCAATACGAAGTAATGATTTTAGAATGGAACCAGAAATAACCATTAAACTCGCAAAGAGAAAGGCAATCATTTATGAAATCCCCATAAATTACTCAGGACGAACCATTGATGAAGGGAAAAAAATTAACTGGAAAGATGGTATCAAAGCCATCTGGGCCATCATAAAATTTGGGTTTTCCGAGGATATTTTTCTGGAAGATGAGTTCGGAAGTAATATTTTAGCCAGGTTAAGTAGAGCTGAAAAATTTAACACATGGTTGGCAGATACCATAAAGCCATATATGGGCCAAAACGTACTTGAAATTGGGGCTGGAGTAGGGAATTTAACAAAGAAATTATTGCCACGTAAACAGTACTGTGTAACAGATATAAATCCTTACTATCTGGATATTATTGATAAGCTCAAGTTTGGCAAACCATATCTCACAAGCTCATACCTCGATCTGAATGATATCTCAACATTTCGATCTCATGAACGATTATTTGATACAATTATTTGCATAAATGTCATAGAACATTTGGATGATGATGAAGGTGCAATGAAAAATATCGCAAATCTTCTGGAAAAAAATGGAATGGCTATTGTTCTTGTGCCAAGAGGACAGTGGAATTCTGGTGTCTTAGGACATAAAAGGCGTTATTCCGCAAAAATGCTGGAAACTTTAGCCGAAAAGGCAGGATTAAAGATGTCACATCTTCTCCCATTTAATAGAATGAGCACAATACCTTGGCTATTGAACGGAAAAATATTTAATAAAACTACCTTTAGTTTCATCCAAATATTTATAATGAATTTGCTTACTCCAATACTCAAAAGGATAGATAATTTCTTGCCCGTTCCATCATTAAGTTATATAGCAATCTTAGAACATCAAAAAAGCATATCCCATCTAAGATAAAGCTCGAGTCATATGCTCACGGAGTAGATTATTTCTCATCCTTAGCGGCTAAGTCCCTTAATATCTCTATATTTTTCTGAATTCGTTTCATATCTGTTTTTAGATTGGCCTTGTTAGGCCTTTTTTTTCGGTCTCGAATTCTTTTTGTCTTTTTTGTTTTAGAAGCCATTTTAATCTCCCTTTCATATATTTCTAAAGAGATAAGAGAAGGTTCTTGTCAAGACTGCTTTTTTGACGATTGATGTTATAGGTGCACTATTCCTTCTCTTTCTCTGACTGTTTTCCAACTTGCTCCTTAGCTCTCTGTTTTATTCTCTTCTGCCTGCGCCGACGTCTACGTTCCATCTCCCGTCGCCGTTCTATCTTTTTATGTCTCCCCATAAATAACACTCCTATTATTTCAATACCTATCTAATATCTTAAACATATCCCAAAAGTCAATTTTAATATTGACCCAAGAAAAAACTTTCCATATATTCTCCACAAAATCAATACATTACTTCTATGAATCAAAGGTAAAATCATGAAGGAATCAAACGAGAATGAGATCAGTTTAGTCGGTTTTGATCCTAAAAAGGATCAGTTAATGGATCTTTGGTTTCAAGATAGTATTGAATTCGGTCATGGGTGCAGTCTCCATATAAAGATCAAGAATGTCCTCTATCACTCCCGTTCCAAGTACCAGCAGATTACCATCATGGAGACGGAGAAGTTGGGAAAGATGCTGGCGATTGACGGGATTACCATGTTAACCGAATACGACGAGTTTGCCTATCATGAAATGATAACTCATGTTCCTCTTTTAGTTCATCCAAAACCTTCTAAGGTTTTGATCATCGGCGGTGGAGATGGAGGCACTGTTCGAGAGGTGATCAAGCATCCTGAAGTGGAAATGGTCCATGTATGCGAGATAGACCCAGAGGTTGTAACTGCCTGCCGCAGATATCTACCATCTTTAGCTTCATCCTTTGACGATCCGAGGGTGCAGATCTTTTTTGAGGATGGGGCCCGTTTTGTTGCCAAGCAGTCCCAATCTTACGATATTATTATTGTTGATTCCACCGATCCAATAGGTCCAGGTCAGATACTTTTTCAGGAAGGTTTTTATAAAAATCTGGAAAAAACACTCTCAAAGGAAGGAATAGCGGTAACCCAGTGTGAATCAATCTTTCTACACCGGCACGTCATTCAAGGGGTTTACTCTTTTGCGCGGGATATATTCCCTCAACTGAGGTACTACTTTACCATGGTTCCTACGTATCCAAGCGGTACAATCGGCTTTTTTTTCTGCTCCCTTAAATGGAAACCACTCCAAAAGATTGATGAAGAGAGGGCCAACCGTCTGAAGAATTTAAAGTACTATACACCTGATATCCATCGTTCTTCATTTACATTGCCACGTTTTGCCGCGGACTTTTTTCATCCAAAATAGAGTCCTGGTTGCCCAAGAACCCCAAACCCTTCCAAAAATTTAGCTGATAATGCAGTCCCTCATTGACCCGAAAGCTATATCAAGCAACCCTGCGGTCACCCCATAAACCCATACAGCTACCTCATCAGCCAGCTCAAATGCCCTAAAAGCCTTCCACCTTCAGTCTATCCACCTGAGTAGTTAAAAACGAATAACCAACAACAGAGAACAACTAATGGCGTTTTGACTCCATAAGACTATTATTATGGGATCAGTTCGAGACTTAGATCCACAGCAGATGCCGAGTGAGTTAGGGCCCCCACAGAGATAAGATCTACACCTGTTTGGGCAATCTCTTCTATGTTATGGAGGTTCACATTACCTGATGCCTCCATAGTAACCCTACCACCCGATAGATGAACGGCTTTTCTCATCTCATCAAGTGACATATTATCGAGTAGGATGGCATCAGCGCCTGCCTGGATGGCCTCCTCGACACCAGAGAGGTCTTCCACTTCTACTTCCACTTTCAGGGTATGGGGCACATTCTCTCTGGCAAGAGCTACCGCCCTTGTTATTGAACCAGCCGCCATGATGTGGTTGTCCTTTATGAGGATTCCATCAGATAACCCTAACCGGTGATTGAATCCACCTCCCATTCGAACAGCATATTTATCCAGAAGCCTGAGTCCGGGTGCAGTCTTTCTTGTATCCAAGACCTTAACCTTGAGTGGGCCAACCTTATCCACATAACTCTTTGTAAGGGTGGCAATACCGCTCATTCGTTGAATAAAGTTAAGGGCCGTACGTTCAGCCTTCAGTATGGCTGATAGGGGACCTGACAGAAGACAGACCTTTTCTCCTGGAGATACATGACGACCATCCTGAAAAAAATATTCAAATGCAATCTCTGAACAGAGAAGTTGAAAGACTCTGCTGAAAACAGGGAGTCCTGCCAATACCATCGGTTGTCGAGCCTCGAGGGCGGCCTTACCTCTCGTTTCAGGATCGATTATTGCATCGGTGGTCAGATCTCCTCCACCCAGATCTTCCTCAAGTGCCGTACGGATGATACGATCCAACCAGATCTGATTTTCAATCATCGATGGACTCGAAGAAATTTAGACTTTCATTTAACTTATCCAACTTGAGACTCATGGTTTCCACTTTCTCTTTGACTTTGTCCACGATCTCAGCAGGGGCTTTCTCAATAAACTTCTTGTTAGATAGTTTTTGGTTGCCAGCCTCTATATCTTTTTGAACCTTCTTTATCTCTTTTCTTAACCTTCTCTTCTCTTCCCCGAAATCCAATATTCCCTTGAGAAGCACATGGACCTGATTCTGGCCGAACACTGCGGTCGCGGAGGCATCCGGTTTGGAAACACTGGTATCAATCCCAACAGAATCAACGCTTGCTAAATTCTGAATATGGACTATGTTACTGTGAATAACATCCGCTTCCTTTTTATCCGGCATTTCAATAAGAACGCTGACTTTTTTAGAAGGCGCAATATTCATCTCACCCCTGATATTGCGAATCCCGGTAATAACATCCATAACCAGTTCCATATCTCTTATTGTCTGTTTATCTGATATAAAATCTGAAACCTCGGGAAATCTGGCCTCCATGATGCTCCCCTGGGTGTCTGGCAGCCTCTGCCATATCTCCTCTGTAACAAATGGCATGAATGGATGCACAAGCTTTAATACCGCCTTTAGCACCTTTTGAAGCATATATCTGGAAGACTGTTTAAATGCCTCGTCTTGTCCATACAGCCCATGCTTGGCCATCTCAAGATACCAATCACAGAATTCGTGCCATACGAACTGATAACAGAGGCTCGCAGCATCATTGAAGCGATATTCATCCAAAGCCTTGGTAATCTCTTCACTGACCTGACCAAGCCTTGTCAGTATCCAACGCTCAGGTAAGTTATAAATCACTTCTGCGGGTTCAACATGTCCATCTTCCCCAAGATTCATGAGGACTAGACGGGCAGAATTCCATATCTTATTCACAAAGTGACGGTACCCTGAGATCCTCTCTTCAGAAAGTTTAATGTCCCTGCCCTGGGCAGCTAAGGCGGTCAGTGTAAAACGAAAGGCATCCGTGCCAAATTCATCCATCACCTCAAGGGGATCAATGACATTGCCATAGGACTTACTCATCTTTTTACCCTCGGCGTCTCTCACCAAGGCATGAATGTAAACATCCTTAAAGGGGACATCCCCCTTGAAGTGGATCCCCATCATCATCATTCTGGCCACCCAAAAAAACAAGATATCAAATCCAGTTACCAGCACAGAAGTTGGATAAAAGGTTTCTAGTTCATCCGTGTCATCCGGCCAGCCTAAAGTTGAAAATGGCCAGAGGGCTGAACTGAACCATGTATCCAGCACGTCTGTCTCTTGTTTGAGGTTTTCACTGTTGCAAGAGGTGCATATCTCAGGTGTCTCCATGGCCACAATGATCTCTCCGCATTCTTGACAATACCAGGCCGGGATACGGTGTCCCCACCAGATCTGTCTGCTGATACACCAGTCTTTGATATTGTACATCCAATCGAAATAGACGTTTTCCCAATTAGATGGGACTATCCTGGTCTTTCCTTCCTTCACGGCAGCGATGGCCTTCTCAGCAAGTGGCCCCACACTGACAAACCACTGTTTGGAGAGAATCGGTTCGATCATAGTCTTGCATCGGTAACAATGTCCCACTGCGTGATGGTAAGGATCAATTTTTTCAAGTAAATCCTTATTTTTTAGATCCTCCAGGATCTTTTCTCTACATTCAAATCTATCCATCCCCTTGTACGGGCCGGTCAGTTCGTTCATCTTTCCGTCATCATCAATGACTTTGATGCGTTCTAAATCATGGGTGTTTCCGATTTCAAAATCATAGGGATCATGGGCAGGGGTTATTTTCAGTGCGCCGGTCCCGAATTGTGTATCCACGAATCTGTCGAAAATAACCGGTATTGGCCTATTAAGCACAGGTAAAAGGACATACAACCCCGAAAGGCCGGTATAACGTTCATCTTCAGGATTTACGGCCACGGCTGTGTCCCCCAAGAGTGTTTCGGGGCGGGTAGTTGCCACTGTCAAATATCCCTCCCCCTTTTCAAATGGATAACGAATATAGTAGAGAAAACTATCTCTCTCCAGATGCTCTACTTCCAAGTCAGCCAAAGCTGTATGGCACCTGGGGCACCAGTTAATGATATAATCTCCTTGGTAGATTAGATTCTCCTCATATAGGCGCACAAAAACTTGCCTGACAGCCTTTGAGAGACCCTCATCCATGGTAAATCGTTCTCGTCTCCAGTCACAGGAACTCCCCAATCTCTTAAGCTGATTGATAATCATGCCGCCGTATCTCTCCCGCCACTCCCAGACCAACTCTATAAATCTTTCCCTGCCAACCTGGTGGCGGTCAGTGCCTTTTTCGGCAAGATCTCTCTCTACCACATTCTGTGTTGCAATACCCGCATGATCTGTGCCTGGTTGCCACAGTACATTATATCCTTTCATTCTTTTATATCTGCACAAAATATCCTGGAGCGTATTGTTAAGGGCATGGCCCATATGTAGGGAACCCGTGACATTTGGAGGCGGAATTACAATGCAAAATGGTTTTCTGGTGGATTTATGTTCTGCCCGGAATAGATTATTATCCTCCCAATATTGATACCATCTTTTCTCTACATCATTTGGTTCATAACCTTTTGGCATTATCTCTTCTTGCATCTGAAAATACTCCTCAACCAACGCGATAAAATGACCTCCGATAGAGACCTTAATTCCCTGGACGTTAAATAAGAATTATTGTAATAGTTCAGCTATATTTGACAGGATAACAGGATTGACTTGATTGTTTTTTCATCCTGTTGATCTCTTGGTTAAGATCCCTGGCCCTACGCTTTACTTCAACTCTTCTCTCTCCAAACCCCATTTTATTATTCACCCTGTT
>Ga0180009_10000524_pt1 | contig 52719 bp, 52 predicted proteins | sample OS_PC_MetaG_FD_123537 | JGI IMG/M metagenome (GOLD analysis project Ga0180009, IMG submission 123537) | Groundwater microbial communities from the Aspo Hard Rock Laboratory (HRL) deep subsurface site, Sweden - OS_PC_MetaG | ecosystem: Environmental > Aquatic > Deep subsurface > Groundwater... | reverse complement strand
CCGGCCAGGCTGTTGGCCACGGCCATGCCCAGGTCGTCGTGGCAATGCACGCTCACCGTGGCCTTTTTCAGATCGGGCACCTTTTTGTACAGGAAGCCGATGAGCTCGCGGAAGTCGTCGGGCAGGGCGTAGCCCACCGTGTCGGGGATGTTTATGGTGGTGGCGCCGGCGGCCAGGGCGGTGGCCACCGCCTGGGCCAGGAACTCCGGCTCCGAGCGCGAGGCGTCCTCGGCGCTGAACTCCACGTCGCCGCACAGGCTTTTGGCCAGGCCCACCCCGGAGGTTATCTCGGCCAGGGCCTGCTCCCGGGTGATTCTGAGCTTGTGCTCCAGGTGGATGTCGCTGGTGGCGATGAACACGTGGATGCGCTTTTTCTCCGCCGGCTCTATGGCCTCCCAGCACTGCTTGATGTCGTCGTGGCCGGTGCGTGCCAGGCCGCAGATCACCGGGCCTTTCACCTGCTTGGCGATCTGTTGCACCGATTCGAAATCGCCGGGGCTGGAGGCGGGGAAGCCGACTTCGATGATGTCCACGCCCAGTTGAGCCAACTTATGGGCCAGGCGCAGTTTTTCCTCGATGTTCATGGAAGCGCCCGGTGACTGCTCGCCATCGCGCAGGGTGGTGTCGAAGATTTTGACTAGGTTGGACATTTCGATTTCTCCCAATAAAAAATACCAGTAATGGTCCCCACCGGGACAAATCACCAGGATTCGGATGCACTAGGGATATGTCTGTGTGGGGAGCGGAAAGACTAGGACAAGGGCAATCGATCTTGTTCGGCTGCTTTGGCGTGGGCCAGCATGGCTTCCTGCTTGGCGGCCTTCTTCTTGGCCATCACGCGGGCGCCGAAGGGCCCCCCGACCACGTAGGAGGCCAGGAGCACAAAGCCCATGAACTGAGGCTGGATGGCGACCAGGATAAAGAGAAGCAGTCCGGCCACCAGCCAGTTGAAGGATTTGAGCTTGGACAGCCCCAGCTCCTTGAAGGAGAGGTAGGGAATGTTGCTGACCATGAGGAAGCTCAGTATGAAAAGTACGATAACCAGCAGCCAGGGCTCCGGGGTCACGGGGCCGATCAGCTCCAGCCACATGAGGATCATGGTGGAAACCAGGCTGGCCGCCGCCGGGATGGGCAGGCCCACGAAGTGGCTGGTGCCCACCTCTTCCACCTGTACGTTGAAGCGGGCCAGGCGCAGGGCGCCGCAGGCCACGAAAAGGAAGGCGGCCAAAAAGCCCAGGCGGCCCAGGGGCTGCAGGCCCCACATGTACACCAGGATGGCCGGGGCCACGCCAAAGGCCACAAGGTCGGACAGGGAGTCGAACTCCACCCCGAAGCGGGTGACGGTGTTGGTGGCCCGGGCCACCTTGCCGTCCAGGCCGTCAAAGACCAGGGAGGCCAGGATGGCCAGGCAGGCCAGCATATAGTTGCCGTGAATGGCTTCGATGGCTCCGAAAAAACCGGCAAAAAGGCTGGCGGTCGTAAAGAGGTTGGGCAGGACGTAGATACCCCGGCGGCGCTGTTCGCGATTTTCCCGTCGTCGAGCTTTGCGGCTGCGTCGTGCCATTTAAACCTCTGCGATCACGCTTTCACCGGCCTTAACCCTTTGGCCGGGCGTCACCTGAACCTTAACGCTCAGAGGCATATAGAGGTCCAGGCGTGAACCGAATCTAATCATACCGTATCTCTGTCCAGTTTGCATTGCAACCCCCGGGGAGGCCCAGCATTCGATTTTGCGGGCCACCAGCCCGGCCACCTGAGTGACCACAATGGTGGCCTGCCTGCCGGCCAGCACCATGTCCACCCGTTCGTTGGCCGTGGCCGCCTCGGCGCGGTCGGCGGGCACGAATCCCCCGGGGCGGTGGACCACCTTGAGCACCCGGCCGGCCATGGGGGCCCGGTTAACATGCACGTCGAAGATGTTCATGAATATGGACACCATCCGCACCCGTTCGCCGGGAAACTGGGGATGGCTGGCCTCGGCCACCACCACCACCTTGCCGTCGGCCGGGGAGATGATGGCCCCGGGGCCGGCGCTGCTGCCGCGGGCCGGATCGCGAAAAAAGTTGCAGATGAGCAGGGTGACCAGCCACAGGGGAACGGCCAGCCACCACAGGTGCAGGGCGCTGGCCACCGCTGCCAAAAAGGCCGCTCCCGCCAGATAGGGCCAGCCTTGCCGGGCCAGGGGAAACTTGTCCATGCCTCTGCTCCGGCTCAAGCCGTCGCGGCGCGCAGCTCGGTCAATATCTGCTCGATGCGGTCGCGGCCGGCCAGCTTGAGCTTTTGCAGGCGCTTGCGCTCCATCTGCTCCTCGGTGGACAGGTACAGGCGCTGGTTCATGTCATCGAGCTTTTTTTCCATCTCCAAATGCTCGGCCCATAGTTTGGCCAGCTCCGGGTCATTGTCCAGGTTGGCCTGGATAAGCTCCATGTCGGTTGTATCCATCTTTTTTTCCTTGCTCGCGGTAAAAAAGTTTACTTGGCTCCGCCGGGGGCGGCGGTCAAAAGGGCGAACACGCAACGAACCTCGGCCCGCACCTGGACCAGGTTGGGCTGCAAAGGGGTCGCGGCCATGGCCTTGGCCATGCCTCGGTTGAGCATGGGGCCGGGATCGTCCGCGCCGGAAACCTTGATCTTCAGCGCCAGTCCCAGGCGCATGCCCGCGGCCTGGGCCAACACCCGGGCCCGGGCCTGGGCATCGGCAAAAGCCGCGGCCAGGGCCTTGCGCTGGGCGGCATGGGGGTCGGCCAGCTTCCAGGCGGGTCCGGAAATGGAGTTGGCTCCGGCGGCCACCGCCGCGTCCAAAAGGGCGGCCAGGGCCAGGGGGTCGCGGCTGGTCAGGCGCATTTCATGGCCGGCCTGGTAGCCCACGGGGATGTTCTGTTTGGCCTGGTTGTCCCACTTGGTCAAGGGCCGCAGCCAATATCCGGCGGTCTCCAGGCGGTCCTGGGGGCCCAAGCGCCCTTTTAGCGCGGCAACCACTTTTTGCATGACCGCCGCGTTGTCCCGGGAGGCCTGGGCGGCGGTCAGCGCCTCGGTGGTCGCCCCCAAGGTGATGACCCCCACTTCGGGCTTCAGGCTTAAGGTGGCTTGGCCGTCTACGGTAACGCTGGGCATGCCTTCCTGGGCCAGGGCCGCCCAAGGCAGCCACAGAATCGCCAGAACCAGGATCAACGGCAAGGCGCGGCGCATGTCTTCCTCCTTAAATGCGAGGCAATTATAACACGCGCGGGCGCGGTATCACCGCACCAGACGGTAATCGTCCAGGGGCAGGCCAAAACGCACTTCGGCGTCGGAGGGCCGGCAATAGCGGGGCCTTAGCTGATGGGCGGGCACGCCTTGCCCTTTTTCCAGGCGGCGCTGGCCCATGAGGGCCAAAAGGCCGGGGCTGGGCAGGTCGCACTGGGGCGGGGCCAGTTCCAGGCCCGGGGCCAGGGCGCCGGGCCCCAAGAGGCGCGCTCCGGGTCCCAAGAGCAGGGCCGGCGGCTCCAGGCGGGGCAGCAACAGTTCGGGGGAGATGGCCATGTCCGGCTCGCGGCGGAGGAGCGTTTCGCCATCCTGCTCAAAACGAGCGGCATAGAGCAGGCCCCGCCGGGCGTCGGCCAAGGCCCAAATGGTGCGCGAACCCGCCGGGGCGTTCGCGGCCAGCAGGCGCAGGCTGGAAAAAGCGGCCACGGGCAGGTTAAGTCCCAGGGCCAGGCCTTGGGCCGTGGCCAGGGCCACCCGGAGGCCGGTGAAAAAACCGGGGCCGATGGTCACCGCCAAGCCGGCGAGGTCGTTGCGGGAGGCCCCGGCCTGGGCCAACACCTGCTCGATGGCGGGCAGCAGGCGGCGGCTGAAGCCGGGGCCAGGCTCCAACAGGACCTGGGCCAGCACCCGGCCGCCGTCGGCCAGGGCCACGCCGCCGCCGGTGAGGCAGGTATCCAGGGCCAGGATCACTAGCGGCCCCCTACTGGGCGTAAGCGCCCAGCAAGCGGGCGATGTCGTTGTAGAAGATGAATATCATCAGCAGGATGAGGAGCACCATGCCCACCTGTTGGGCTTTTTCCCTGGCCGCCACCGAAACCGGACGCCGGGTGACGGCTTCGTACAGGAAAAAGAAGATGTGGCCGCCGTCCAGGGCGGGTATGGGCAAAAGATTCAGGATGGCCAGGTTCACCGAGATCAGGGCGGCCAGGTCCAGCAGGGGAGCCAGGCCGTGGCTGGCGGCCTCGCTGGCCACCTGGGCGATCATGATGGGCCCGCCCAGGTTTTCCACCGACACCTTGGCCTGGATGATCTTGACCACGCTCATGATGATCAGCTCGCCGGCCCAATAGGTTTTCCTGAAGGCCAATTCCGTGGCTTCCATCAGGCCCACCGGGCGGGTGACGGTCTGCTGGCTGGCGGCGATGCCCACCCGGAACACCTGGTGCTTCTCGCCGAAGATGTCGGTGACTTCCTCCTGGCGGGGAGCGATGGTCACGGTAAGCTGGCGGCGGTTTCGCTCCAAGGCCACCTGGAGCGGCTGGCCGCCGCTCTTTTGGATGGCCCGGACCATGTCGCCCCAGTCGGCGGTGGGCTGGCCGTTGATGGCCAATACCTTGTCGCCCTTTTGCACCCCCGCTGCCAGGGCCGGGGAGCCCGGCAGCAACCCGCCCACCTGGGTGGTGATGGTGGGCAGGCCCCAGATCATCAGCACCGCGAAGTAGACGAACAGGGCGAAAACGATATTGGACAGGGGGCCGGCGGCCACTATGGCCAGGCGCCAACCCACCTTCTTGTGGGCAAAGGAGCTCGCTTGCTCCTCGGGGGTCACCTCGTCGCCGGGGTTTTCGCCCACCATGCGCACGAAACCGCCCAGGGGGATGGCCGAAAGGCGGTAGTCGGTCTCGCCCTTTTTAAAGCCAATCAAGCGTGGACCGAAGCCCAGGCTGAAGACTTTGACCCCCACCCCGGCCTTTTTGGCCAACAGAAAGTGGCCCAGCTCGTGCACGAAAATGAGCACGCCCAGGACGATGATGGCGCTAACCATGGTCACGCGGTTTCTCCCTTGGCCTCGGCCCAGGCCCGGGCCTTGGCCCTGGCCCAGCGGTCGGTTTCCAGCACTGCGGCCACGCTCTGTAGGGGCTGGGCGCGGTGGCTATCCAATACCGCCCGCACGCAGGCGGTGATGCCCTCGAAGGCCAGTTTGCCAGCCAAAAACAATCCCACCGCCACCTCGTTGGCCGCGTTGAGCACCGCCGGGGCGCTGCCCCCCTGACGCCCGGCGGCAAAGGCCAAGCCCATGGCCGGGAATCGCTCCGGGTCCGGCTCCTCGAAGCTGAGGCGGGCCACCTGGGCCAGGTCCAGCCGGGGCGCGTCCAGGGCCAGGCGCTGGGGATGAGCCAGGGCGAAGGCGATGGGGGTCTTCATGTCCGGCAGGCCCAGTTGGGCCAGGAAGGAGCCGTCCACGTATTCAACCAGGGAGTGCACCACCGATTGGGGATGGACCACCACCTTGATGTCGTCGTAGTCCCGGCCGAAGAGCCAGTGGGCCTCGATGATCTCCAGGCCCTTGTTCATCATGGTGGCCGAGTCGATGGTGATCTTGGGGCCCATGGCCCAGTTGGGATGGGCCAGGGCCATCTCCGGGGTCACTCCGGCCAACTGCTCGCGGCCCAAGGTCCAGAAAGGCCCTCCGCTGGCGGTTAGCCACAGGCGGCGCACCCCGGCGGGGTCGTTGCCCATGAGCGACTGGTATATGGCCGAGTGCTCGCTGTCCACCGGGATGATGGCCGAGCCGCTGGCCCGGGCGGCGGCCATGACCAACTCGCCGCCGGCCACCAGGGTTTCCTTGTTGGCCAGGGCCACGTCGATTCCCGCCTTGATGGCCGCGTAGGTGGGCAAGAGCCCGGCCGCGCCCACCATGGCGCTCAAGACCAGGTCCGCCCCGCATCCCGCCGCCGCCTCCAGGTAGCCCTGGGGGCCGTAGACGACTTTGGCTTTTAGTCCGCCGGGCAGCAAGGCCTTGAGCTTGCGGGCCGCCTCCTGGTCCAGCACCGCCAAGAGTTGGGGCTGGAAAAGGGCGGCTTGCCGGGCCAACTCCTCCACCGAGCGGGCGGCGGCCAGGCTGACCACGGGGAAGCGTTCGCGGTGGGCGGCCACCACCTCCAGGGTGCTTTGCCCTATGGAGCCGGTGGAGCCCAGTATGGCCAGCTTTTTCACCCCCACAGAAGCATCCTCAAGAGCAAGAACGTCGCTCCGCCTATCAGGATTCCGTCCACCCGGTCCAACACCCCGCCGTGGCCGGGCAGGATGCCCCCCGAGTCCTTGACTCCGGCGGCCCGCTTGAGGGCCGATTCCAACAGGTCGCCCCCCACGCTGACCAGGGCCAAAAGCGCGCCCAGCAGGGCTCCGGCTCCGGCGCTGGTGTCGGGCAGCCACAGCCCGGCGAAGACGGCCCCTAAAACAGCCGAGGACAGCGCGCCGCCGGCCACGCCCTCGATGGTCTTGCCGGGGCTGATGGACGGGGCCAGCTTGTGCTTGCCCCACATATGGCCCGCGAAATAGGCGCCCACGTCGGCGGCGATGACCGCGAACAGGGCGAAGAGCAGCAGGACCCGGCCCCCCGGAAGGCCGGCCAGGACCAGCAGGCAGGCGAAAAGGCCGCCGGTGTAGACCAGGCCCCAACTGCGCCGGGTGGCGTTTTCCCAGGAGGTGCCCAGGTCGAAACCGGTTAGCGCGGTAATCAGACCCAGGGCGGCCAAGCCCAGCATAAGGGCGGCCAGGGCCGCGCCGCCGCCGGCCAAGCCGGCCAAGGCGGTCAAGCCGGCCAGGATCACCCCGGCCAGGGCCGGCGCGCCCCAGGGGCCGGGCGCCACCATGCGGCTGTATTCATACATGCCCAGGCCGGCCACGCCGGCGATGAGCAGGCCCAACACCCACAGGGGGACGAAAAGGATCAAAAGCAAGACCCCGGCGGCAAGGGGAACTCCGGTGGCGGCCCGGATGGCCAGGGTTTCCATGCTTCGGCGGCGGCTGGGCTCGCTCAATCGATCTCTCCCTTCACCTGCTCCCCGGTCTGGCCAAAGCGGCGCTCCCGGTTGGCGTAGGCCAAAAGGGCCTTGGCCAGCTCCTCTTCGCGGAAGTCGGGCCAATAGGTGTCGGTGAAGTAAAATTCGGCGTAGGCGATCTGCCACAACAGGAAGTTGCTCACCCTGAGCTCCCCGCTGGTGCGGATCAACAGGTCCACCTGGGGCAGGCCTTTGGTGTAAAGCTCGCCCTCCAAGGCGGCCTCGTCGATCTGCTCGGGGGGCAGTTCACCGGCCGCGGCGCGGGCGGCCAGACGCCGGGCGGCGCGCACCAACTCTTGGCGGCCGCCATAGGACAGGGCCAAGTTGAGCACCATGTGCTCGCCCCCGGCCGTGTCGGCCATGATTTGTCCCAGGAGTTGGCGGGTGCCCTTGGGAAGGCGTTCGATGCTGCCGCTGGCCATCAGGCGGATGCCCCGGTCCATCATCTCCTGGCGCTCGCTTTTTAAAAAGCGGCCCAGCAGGCGCATCAGGGCCTCGATCTCGGCCTTGGGCCGGGCCCAGTTTTCCTCGCTGAAGGCGTAGAGGGTCAGGGCCCGTATGCCCAGCTTGCGGCAGGTGCGCACCACCACCCGCACGCTCTCGGCCCCCTCCTCGTGGCCCCGCACACGCCGCCAGCCCTTGGACTTGGCCCAGCGGCCGTTGCCGTCCATTATCACCGCCAGGTGCCGGGGCAGGGCGGAGCGGTCCAGCCGGTTCAGCAGGGTGTTCTCTGGGGGGGAGGAAGCCATGGACTGCGGTTAGGCCCCCGGGGCCTAAAACTCCAGGATCTCCTTTTCCTTCTCGGCCAGCAGATCGTCCACCTTGGCGATGTACTTGTCGGTGATCTTTTGCACCTCGTCCTGGCCCCGGAAGGCGTCGTCCTCGCTGATATCGCCTTCCTTCTTGAACTCCTTGAGCAGGTCGTTGGCCTCGCGGCGGGCGTTGCGCACCGCCACCTTGGTCTCCTCGCCCATTTTCTTGACCACCTTGACCAGCTCCTTGCGGCGCTCTTCGGTCAGGGGGGGCACGGCGATGCGCACCACCTTGCCGTCGTTGTTGGGAGTCAGGCCCAGATCGCTCTTGAGGATGGCCTTTTCAATGGCCCCGCAGGAGCTGGGGTCCCAGGGCTGGATCAGCATGAGGCGGGGTTCGGGCACCGAGAGGCTGGCCATCTGGCTCAGGGGAGTGGCCGCGCCGTAGTAGTCGGCCCGCACCCCGTCCAGCAGCGAGATCGAGGCCCGCCCGGTGCGCACCCTTTTGAAGTCGCGGGACAGGGCATCGATGGCCTTGTCCATGAGATCCATGGCTTCTTTTTTGGCGTCCTCGATCATGGCTAAACCTCCACCCGGGAGCCGACCGTTTCGCCCAGCAGCACCCGTTTGATGTTGTCCGGCTCCAATAGGTCAAAGACGATTATCGGCAGCTTGTTGTCCCCGGCCAAGCTGATGGCCGTGGCGTCCATGACCTTCAAGTGCTGGGTCAGCACCTGGTCATAGGTCACCTGGGGCAGTTTCTGGGCCTGGGGGTTGTTCACCGGGTCCGAATCATAGATGCCGTCCACCTTGGTGGCCTTCATCAACACCTCGGCCCCGATCTCCTGTGCCCGGAGGGCGGCGGCGGTGTCGGTGCTGAAGTAGGGGTTGCCCGTGCCCGCGCCCAAGATGACCACCCGCCCCTTTTCCATGTGACGGATGGCCCGGCGGCGGATGTAGGGTTCGGCCACCTGGGGCATGGAGATGGCGGTCATCACCCGGGTGGGCACTCCCTTGCGCTCCAGGGCGTCCTGCAGGGCTATGGAGTTGATAACCGTGGCCAGCATGCCCATGTAGTCGGCCTGCACCCTGTCCATGTGGCGGGCGCTGTCGCTGACCCCCCGGAAGATGTTGCCGCCGCCCAGGACCACCCCGATCTGAACCCCCAGGCCGTGGGCCTTGATGAGTTCGTCGGCCACGTAGACCAGGACCTGGGGGGAGATGCCAAAGGACTCCCCGCCCATGAGGGCCTCGCCGGAGACCTTCAACAGCACTCTTTTAAATACTGGGGCGGGGGGCATTGGCCGGCTCCTGAAACGATCCTCTAGCTCTCTTCGCCCAGCACGAAGCGGACGAAGCGCCGGATCTGGATGTTTTCGCCGGTCTTGGCCCTAAGCTCATTGACCAAGTCGGCGATGGTTTTGTCGGTGTCTTTTACAAAGGGCTGATTCATCAGGCAGCTCTCGGCGGCGAACTTCTTGAGCTTGCCCTCGATGATCTTGTCCATGATTTTTTCGGGCTTGCCCTGGTCCAAAGCCTGGCCGCGGTAAATCTCGCGCTCGCGCTCCAGCACCTCGGGAGGCAGTTCCTCTTCGTTTACGCACAGAGGGTTGCTGGCGGCGATGTGCATGGCCAAGTCCTTGGCAAAGGTGCCAAACTCCTCGGTCTTGCCGGTGAAGTCGGTCTCGCAGTTGACCTCGACCATGACCCCCAGCTTGCCCCCGGCGTGGATGTAGCTGGACACTTGACCCTCGCTGGCCACCCGGCCGGCCCGCTTGGCGGCCACGGAAAGGCCCTTCTGGCGCAGCCAGTCGATGGCTTTTTCCATGTCCCCGTCGGACTCGGTGAGGGCCTTTTTACAGTCCATCATGCCGGCGTTGGTTTTGTCCCTAAGTTCTTTGACCATGGCGGCGGTGATGCTCATGGCGATTCTACTCCTTGAAAGCTATGGCTGACGGGCCCGCCTCAGGGCGGGCCCGTTTGGCAATAAAATATGGCGCTTACCCAGGATTACTCCTTGGCTTCGCCCTCGGTGGCCTCCTTGGCGGGAGCCTCTTTTACTTCGGCGGGGGCCTCTTTTATTTCAGCGGCGGCCTCTTTGGCTACCACTTTTTCCTTGCGGATGACCACCACCTCGGGGCCCTCCTGCTCCTCGGGCCGGCCCACGGTCAGCTCGGGCATGTCCTTGGGCATCTGCACCTTTTCGGTTTCGCGGCCCGCGCCGCCGCCCCGCTGGTCCCTGAGGGCCATGCCCTCGTTGATGGCCCGGGCCAGGGCGCTGGTGAACAGGCGGATGGCCCGGATGGCGTCGTCGTTGCCCGGCACCAGGTAGTCGATACCGTCGGGATCGCAGTTGGTGTCCACGATGGCCACGATGGGAATCTTGAGCCGGCGGGCCTCGTTGACCGCGATCTTTTCCTTCTTGATGTCCACGATGACCACCGCCGAAGGCAGCCGGTTCATTTCCTTGATGCCGCCCAGGTTGCGCTCGGCCTTGGCCAACTCGCGCCGCAGGGACATGGCCTCCTTCTTGGGATAGCTGTCGATGGTGCCGTCGGTCATGATGCTTTCCAGCCACTTATAACGCTCCACCGAGCGCTTGATGGTCTGGAAGTTGGTGAGCATGCCGCCCAGCCAGCGGTGATTGATGTTGTACATCCCGCAGCTGTTGGCTTCCTCGGCGATGATGTCCGCCGCCTGGCGCTTGGTGCCCACGAAGAGCACATCGCCGCCCCGGGCCACGGTTTTGATGATGAAGTCGTAGGTGCGGCGGAAATGGGTGACGGTCTGCTGCAGGTCGATGATGTGAATGCCGTTGCGGGCCCCGAAGATGTAAGGTTTCATCTTGGGGTTCCAGCGTCCGGTTTGGTGGCCGAAATGGACTCCGGCCTCCAACAGCTCACGCATGGTCACGTAGGCCACGTTGCTCCTCCTGATTCGGTTTGTCCTCCGCCTTCCCGTTGTGGCGGGCGCACCCACCGGCCTCTCGGCCGGCACCAGGGTCGCCCCAGGAAGGCGTGTGTAATAATTAACCGCAGAAAGATATCACAGGCCCACCCGGCCCGCAAGGGCAACCCGTGGCCGGCCCTTGACGGACGGGCGGGCTTTCAGGAACGATAGTCGGCGTTTATGTCAATGTAGTCCTTGGTGAGGTCGGTGGTGAGCACCCAGTGCTCCTCCTCCCCCAGGCTCAGCTCCAGCCTGATTTCGTAGCGGGGGCGGGCCATGACTTCCACCGCTTTGGCCTCTTCTTCCGGTCCGGTGGCCAGGCCCTCCTTGGCCACCACGGCCGAGCCGATGTACAGATCGCACTTGGTTTCCTCGAAGGGGTGGCCACGCCGGGCGCATTCGGCCCCGGCCGTGCTCAAAATGCGGCCCCAGTTGGGGTCCCCGCCGGTGAGGGCGGTCTTGACCAGCGGCGAGTGAGCGATGGCATAGGCCAGGTCACGGGCTTGGGCGGCCGTGGCCGCGCCGCGCACCCGCACCCGGGCCAGGTGGCCGGCCCCTTCGCCGTCGGCCACGACCATGGCGGCCAGGTCCTGGCACACGGCGGTGACCGCGCCGGCCAACCAGGCCAGCTCCGGGTCGTCCGGGGTAAGGGCGGGGTTGCCGGCCTTGCCGCTGGCCAAGAGGAGCAACGTGTCGTTGGTGGAGGTGTCCCCGTCCACGCTGATGCGGTTGAAGCTCTGCTCCATCGCCTCGTCCACCACCCGGGCCAGGGCCTGAGGCGTGGCCGCCGCGTCGGTGAGCACGAAGCAGAGCATGGTGGCCATGTCCGGGCGTATCATGCCCGCGCCCTTGGCCATGCCCACCACGGTGATCTTTTGGCCCCCCACCGTGGCCTGGCGGCGGGCCATCTTCTTGAAGGCGTCGGTGGTCATTATGGCCCCGGCGGCCTGGGCCAGCCCCAGGGGATCAAGCGACGCGGCCAGGCCCGGCAGGGCGGCGTTCACCTTGCTCGCGTCCAGGAGTTGGCCGATTACGCCGGTGGAGCAGGGCAGCACCTGTTCCGGCGCGCAGCCCAGGGCCTGGGCCGCAGCGGCGCAGGTGGCCCGGCAGGCGGCCAGGCCCGGCTCCCCGGTGGCCGCGTTGGCCCCGCCGCTGTTGGCCAAGATGGCCCGGGCGGTGCCCGAGGCCACGTGCCGGCGGCAGAGTTGCACCGGGGCGGCGGCCAGCTTGTTGGTGGTGAAGACCCCGGCCGCGGCAACCGGGGAATCGGCCGCGATGAGGGCCAGGTCGGCCCGGCCGTCCTTGCGCAGGCCGCAGGGGGCGGCGGCGGCCCTAAATCCGGCCACCACCTCGTTCACCTCGCGCCCCTGCTTAAGGGGAGCGTCGCCCAACTCGGGAAGCTCTTGCATTTTCCAGCTCTCCAAGGTCGGTTTTCAGCACCAGGGAAGGCGCCCCGCCATCCCCGACCCCACATATACCACCCGCCGGGTTGGCCGCCCAGCCCTGGGGGCTGTAACCGTAATGTACTTTGATCCGGCGGCTGCGCGCCAGTGCCGGGGAGCCCAAAAAGCCGCCCCCGCCGGAAAATGGAGATCAGACGGCCAGGGGCGAAGCCGTCCCTACTTGCCGCAGCATTTTTTGTATTTCTTGCCGCTGCCGCAGGGGCAGGGGTCGTTGCGCCCCACTTTTTTGCCCTCGCGCTGGGCCGGTTCGGGCTGGCTGGCATCACCGCCGGAATAGGCCAGGGGGATGTCCTCCTCCGGGGCCAGGGCCTGCACGTCGGCCTCGCTGGCTATCCGCACCCGCATCAGGGCTCCCACGGTCTCGGACTTGATGCGTTCAATCATTTCGGCGAACATCTCAAAGCCCTCGCGCTGGTACTCGCGCAGGGGGTCCTTCTGGCCGTAGCCCCGAAGGCCGATGCCCTCCTTGAGGTGGTCCATGTTCAGCAGGTGGTCTTTCCACAGACTGTCCACCCGGTCCAGGAGAATCCAGCGCTCCAGTTGGAGCATGGTCTCCTCACCGTAATCGGCGCTTTTGCGGGCGTAGAGCTCCTTGGCCTGGGTGCTCACCAACTCGGCGAGGCTCTCGGCGTTGTGCTCTCCCATGTTGCCCAGGTCGGGGATGAAGCCGAAGGCGTTGACCACCGCGTCCATCAGGCCCTTGGCGTCCCATTCGGCGGCGGGCACGTGGTCGTCGGCGTAGGCGTCCACCACCTGCTCGGCCAACTCGTCCATCATCTCCGGCACCGAGTCGATCCCTTCGCCGGTCATGGCCATGCGCCGCTGGGCGTAGATCACCTCGCGCTGCTTGTTGAGCACGTCGTCGTACTCCAAGAGCTGCTTGCGGATCTCGAAGTTGCGCCCCTCCACTTTGCGTTGGGCGTTCTCGATGGCCTTGGAGATGAGGTTGTGCTCGATGGGTTCGCCTTCCTCCATGCCCAGCTTGCCCATGATGCCCTTGATGCGGTCGCTGCCGAACAGGCGCAGCAGATCGTCCTCCAGGCTCAGGTAGAAGCGGCTGGAGCCCGGGTCGCCCTGGCGGCCGGAGCGGCCCCGGAGCTGGTTGTCGATGCGCCGGCTCTCGTGGCGTTCGGTGCCCAGGATGTGCAGGCCTCCGGCGGCCAGGACCTCCTCGCGCTCGGCGGCGCACTGGGCCTGGTATTTTTTCAGGGCCTCGGCGTAGGCCTCGGGCTCTTCCTGGGGGTCGGCGTCTTTTATGGCCATGGCCTCGGGGTTGCCGCCCAGGACGATGTCCGTGCCTCGGCCGGCCATGTTGGTGCTGATGGTCACCGCGCCCTTGCGCCCGGCCTGGGCCACGATCTCCGCTTCCTTGGCGTGATGCTTGGCGTTCAAGACGGTGTGGGGCACCCCCAGACGCTTGAGCTTGGCCGCCAACATCTCCGAGCGCTCCACGCTCACCGTGCCCACCAAAACCGGTTGGCCCTTGCTGTGCAGTTCCTTTATCTCCGCCACCGCAGCCTCGTATTTTTCGGGCTGGGTGCGGTAGACCGAGTCGGGGTTGTCCTGGCGGATCATGGGCCGGTGGGTGGGGATGACCATCACTTCCAGTTTGTATATCTTGTGGAACTCCTCGGCCTCGGTGTCGGCGGTGCCGGTCATGCCCGCCAGCTTGTCGTACATGCGGAAGAAGTTCTGGAAGGTGATGGTGGCCAAGGTCTGGTTCTCGCTCTTGACCTTGATCTTTTCCTTGGCCTCCAGGGCCTGGTGCAGACCCTCGGAATAACGCCGGCCGGGCATGAGCCGTCCGGTGAACTCGTCGACGATCACCACCTCGCCTTCGCTGACAATGTAGTCCACGTCGCGTTTGAACAGGGTGTGGGCCTTCAGCGCCTGGTTGAGGTGGTGCAAGAGCTCCATGTAGCGCGGGTCGTAGAGGTTGTCCACGCGCAACAGTTCCTCGCAGCGGTTCACCCCTTCTTCGGTGAGGCTGGCCGTGCGGGTCTTTTCGTCGATGGTGTAATGGGTTTCCTTGTTCAGGCGGGGAACCAGCCGGTCGATCTGGACGTAGAGCTGGGTGGATTTTTCCGCCTGGCCAGAGATGATGAGCGGGGTGCGGGCCTCGTCGATGAGTATGGAGTCCACCTCGTCCACGATGGCATAGGCGTATTCGCGCTGCACCAACTCGGCCAGCTCGAACTTCATGTTGTCGCGCAGGTAGTCGAAGCCGAACTCGTTGTTGGTGCCGTAGGTCACGTCGGCGGCGTAGGCCTGTTGGCGCTCGTCGTCGTCCAGGCCGTGGATGATGCAGCCCACGCCGAGGCCCAGAAAACGGTAGATTTTGCCCATCCAGTTGGCGTCGCGCTTGGCCAGGTAGTCGTTGACCGTGACCACGTGCACCCCCCGGCCGGTGAGGGCGTTCAGATACACCGGCAGGGTGGCGGCCAGAGTCTTGCCCTCGCCGGTCTTCATCTCGGCGATCTTGCCTTCGTGCAAGACCATGCCGCCGATGAGCTGCGCGTCGTAGTGGCGTTGGCCGATGCTGCGCCAGCCAGCCTCGCGCACCGCGGCAAAAGCCTCGGGCAAAAGGTCGTCCAGGCTTTCGCCGGCGGCCAGGCGTTGTTTGAAAGCGGGGGTCAAGGCGGCCAACTCGGCGTCGCTCTTGGCCTGCATGGAGGGTTCCAGGGCGTTGACCGCCTCAACCATGGGTTGGAGGCGCTTGATCTCGCGCTCGTTCTTGGAACCCACTATCTTGGATAGAAATTTGCCTAACATGGTCCTTATTGTGGCCCCTGGCGCCAAAAAAGCAAATCCCGGCGCAGGCCGTTGCGCCGGGATAGCAGATAACTACATGTTATGCTTGTCAATCCAGTATGTAATACATGGGATTGGTGGGCACTCCCGACAGGAGAACCTCATAGTGAAGATGGGGACCGGTGGAGCGCCCGGTGTTGCCCACCGTGGCGATGGTCTGCCCCCGCTCCACCTTTTGCCCCAGTTTCGTCTTGATCTTGTCCAGGTGGGCGTAGCGTGTGACGATGCCGTGGCCGTGGTTGATGGCCAACATGCGTCCATAGCCGCCATCGCGGCCGGCAAAAGTGACCACCCCGGCGGCCGGGGCGATGATGGGGGTGCCGCGCCGGGTGGAGATGTCCAGCCCGGAGTGGAAATGGCGGCCCTGGCCAAAGGGTGAGATGCGCGTGCCGAAGCCCGAAGTAACCCAGCCACGCACAGGCCACAGGGCGGGGGTGGAGGCCAGGATGGAGCGCCTGCTCTTGAGGAACTTGGCCAGGTGCTGCTGCAACAGGCGCTCGGTCTCGCCTTCGGTGTTCAGGCGGTCCAGGTCGCGTTGCAGCACCTGGAGGCGGCGTTCGGCGCTGGTGGCGGACAGGCGCACGCCCGGGCCGCTGGTGGCCCCATCGCGGCCGCCCACGCCAAAAATATCGTCCTGGCGGGACGGCTTGTCCAGGTTGGCCAGCACCCGCAGGCGTTCGTTGAAGCCCTTGATGCGGGCCAACTGGCTGCCGAACTCCTCCTGCCGTTGGGCAAAGGCCGCGATCTGGGCCAATTGGCGGTTGTTGAGGTTCTCATAGGCCTTGAGGTCGGGCGTATGGCCCACCGCGCCCTGATAGCGGGCGAACCAATAGCCGGCCAAGCCCATGGACCCAAGCAAGGCGATTATGAAAAAGGGGATAAGGAAACGAGGAAAGCAAAGCCGTTTGACCCGGTCAGCCCCCTCTTCGGGAAAAATCATTACCGTCAGTTTTTTAGCCACGCCATACCTTTGAACTCGGCTGCTTCCGAGGCGATGCCGCCCCTAGTACGCTCACTCCAATTTTAATCTGAGCACATTTAACATGCCCCAGGGCTATAGTCAACCCCACAAGTGGGCTGCCACAATCTTGCAAAAAACACAAATAGTTTTTATTATCATAATGTTACGGGCCGCTGACCGACATGTGGCTTATGAGCAGGCTGGGAGAGCCCTGCCGGCCGAAAAACCTCAGGTCCGAACCCACCTCGGCCACCGCCTGGAACAACCGCAACACCTGCCCGGCTATGGCGATGGACTTCACCGGGCGCACCCGCCGGCCTTTTTCCACCAGGAAGCCCGCAGCCCCAAAGCTGAATTCGCCGCTCACCGGATCGGCGGTGTGCCCGCCCATGATCTCGCTTATCACCAGGCCGCGCTCCAGGCGGCTCTCCAACTCCTGGGGACCGGCCGAACCCGGTTCCAGGTAGAGGTTGGAGAAACCCACCCCCGGCGGGGCCTTGAGGGAGGCGCGCATGCCGTTGCCGGTGCTGTCCTGGCCGGCCCGGGCCCCCCAAAGGCGGTCGAAGACGAAGCCCCTGAGCACTCCGGCTTCCACCAGAACCTTGCGGCTCATGGCCACTCCCTCGTCGTCCAGGGACCCGCTGCCCAGGCCCCGGGGCAGGGTGCCCTCGTCCACCAGGCTCACCTGGGGGCTGACGATCTGGCTGCCTTGTTTGCCCCCCAGCAGCGAGCGTCCCTTGAGCAGGGAGTCGCCTTGCAGGGAAGCGGCCAACAGGTCCAGGAACTGGGTGGCCACCGAGTTGTCCAAGACCACGTCGTAGCGGCCGTCGCCCACCGGCCGCGCCCCCAAAAAAGCCGCCGCCCGCCTGCCTGCCTCACGGCCCAGGGCTTGGGGATCAATCTCCGCCAGAAAGCGGGCGCTGTGGCTTTCCCAGCCCATCTCCTGCTCACCGTCCTGGGCGGCCATGGCCAGGGCTCCGGCCGAGGCGGTGGTGCCACGGTGAATGAAATCCAGGCCATGGGAGGTCAGCAGGCGCAGTGTGCTCACCGCCGAGGAAAATTCCGCCGGCTGCACATGCACCACCCGGGGGTCGGCCTCCAGGGCGGCGGCGGCCAGCTGCTTGGCCCGGGCCACCTTGGCCTCCACCGGGTCGGCGGCCAGCTCGGGATCGAAGACCTCCACCGAAGGCGGGGCTTCCACCGGCCCGGCCAGGCTGAAGCCCGGTTCCGGGTCGCTGGCCTGGGCCGAGGCCAGGGCCTCTCCCACCGCCCGTTCGATGCCTTGGGGGTCGCCGCCGATGACGTAGGCGAAGCCCAGGCGGTCCTCGCGCACCACCCGGATGGCCAGGCCGCTGGAGGTGGACTGTTGGAACTTGTCCACCTCTTGGCCGCGCACCCCGATGGACACCCGGTCGCTGTGAACCGCCGCGATCTCCCACTGCTGGGCCCCGCTTGCCTTGAGGGCGATCCGGGCCAGCTCAATCTGACGATCCAAATCCACTTCTAAAGCTCCAGCAGCATGGCGATCTCGTCGCAGTCGGGAAACTTCACGCAGTTTATGCAGTCGGCCCAAATCTTGTTGGGCAACATCTGCTTGTCCACTTGCTTAAAATCGAAGCGGGCGAAAAAGGAGGGACGGTAGGTGAGGGCGAATATCTTGTTGAATCCCAGAGTCACCGCCTCGGAGCAGCAGGCCTCCACCAACTTGGTGCCCCAGCCTTCGCCCCCGCGTTCGGGAAGCACCGCCAGGCTGCGTATCTCGCATAAGTCTTCCCAGCAAAGGTGCAGGGCGCAGGCGCCCACCGCCTGGCCCTCTGTGTCCTCGGCGATCACAAAGTCCCTGAGGAACTCGTAAAGGTCGGTCAGGGGCCGGGCCAGCAATTCTCCCTGGCCGCCGTAATGGGCCAAGAGCTTGTGGATGAAACGGACATCCTGTTGTCGCGCCTTGCGGATCATGCCTGCAGCTCCAGGGTGAAAGGACCTGTTATTCTAGCGTGGCGGTGGTGGGTGGTCAAAGACATGCCTGAAGTTTTTAGAGCGCCAAGTCTCGGGGGAGTTTATAAACCGTACACCTGCGTGGGGGCAAGATACTCGGGAAACCTCTGCAATAAGGCCTTGCGGGCCAGGAAGCATAGGTGGCACTCGTCCACATAGGCGGCTTCATGGGGCAGTTGATATTCCCTTGCCAATTGGGCGGGGCCGCCACTGAGCAGCGGTCCGCACACGGGATGCTCAAGGGGGCGATAGCCCTGGACCAAAACGTCCAAGGGAGTTCGCCACACGTTACCCATGGTCAGTCCCTGGCAAAGATGCACGTTGCCCATGGGGTCGATATGCACCCTGCTGGGATCGGCCAAGTCTTCGTGTGGGCAGCTTGTAAGCTCTTGCCAATCCCTAAGGGGAAGTCCCTTGGTCAGCTTTTCCACTGCCCTGCCCCTGAACATCGCCCCGCCGCCGACCACCGGGGCGCCTCTTTCCTGGCCTTCGCCCGGCGGCATAATCGTGGGCTGGTTGATGCAAATGGCCCCGGACCCCATGCCCAGGCCCTGGGCGGCGTCCAGGGCCATCTTGGCCGGGCTGGATTCCTGGTCCGAATGAAAAGCGTCATCGCTGATGCTGAGATAGTCAATTCCGGCATCCGTCAGGGGCGTTAGCCAAAGCGCCGAGTCCTCTATCGAGGTGGACTGATAGGCATTGGTCACAATGCCCACATTGAAGCCCCTTTGACGGGCGGCTTTTATTGATTCGATCAAAAGCGGGAAGAACAATAGTGGCTCCCCACCTTCGTAGTAAACCCACTCCACAGTGCCTGCCTTTTGGGCCTGAGCAAGCGCCAGTTTGACCTGGGCGAGGGTAAAGGTGCCGGTTGAGCGGGGGCTGCAAAAAAGAAAGCAGTGATCGCATTCGAAGTTACACAGATAGGTAAGCAGGAAATGCACTTGCTTGAGCATGGCGTAGCGTTTCTTTTCTCACCGCTTAGGTGTGGGCCGCACAGGAGCATCGGGACTGGGCCATGATTGCCCGGCACACAAGCCGTTCCAGGTGGTCCGCCAATCTTTACGCCAAAAGCTTGTGCCCGCGGCGGGGCCTCTTTTTTACTTGATCTCCTTGACCAGCCGGAAACCCAGGGTGCTGTACTTGGAGGCCGGGTGGGCGAAGTTGCGGTTGGCCGAGCGCAAATAGTGGGGCACTCCGAACCAACTGCCCCCTCGGCGCACCCGCCACTCACCGTTCACCGGACCCTTGGGATCGTTCACCGGCCCGGCGGGGTAGGGCGCCAGCCAGTCGGATACCCACTCCCACACGTTGCCGGCCATGTCGTAGAGGCCCCAGGCGTTGGGCGGGAAGCTCTTCACCGGGGCCGGGCCGTCCGCCGGCAGCCCCCGTGATCGGTAGTATTTCTGGCAGTCGTGGTTTTTCAGGCTGTTGTTGGCGTACATGGCCCGGTTGCAGTCGATGCCCTCGCCCCAGGGATAGGAGCCGGAGCCGCCGGCCCGGGCGGCGTATTCCCACTCGGCCTCGGTGGGCAGGCGGTAGGTGGCTTTGCCATGGTGGTTGAGCTTGTAAATGAACTGTTCGGCCTGGAACCAGGAAACCTGGGTCACGGGGCAGTCGGGCCCGCCGGGGCGTTTGGTGGTCATCCAGCGGTGACCCATGACCGCTTGCCACTGTTTGAGGGTCACCTCGGTGGTCTGCATATAAAATGGCCTGGTGATGTTCACCTGGTGCGGCACCTCGCGCCGCTGGTGCCCCGGCTCGCTCTCGGGGCTGCCCATATTGAAGGCGCCCGGTGGAATGAGCACGAAATTCATGCCCAATTTGTTGGTGACCTTGTGGGGCAGCTTGGCGTATTGGGACGGCAGGCGGGAGTAGTCCGGGGCGGCCAGGGCGGCCGTCCCCGCCGCCAGAAATAAGGCCGCTAGGGTGGCTACGGCGGCCAGGAAGCCAAGTGACCGTGGTTTCATGGGCGCGTTACCCTGGTTAAAGGTGACAATTGGTGCCTGAGGCAATGGTGCCACACCCGGACGGCGGCGGCAAGACCCTCTGGCTAAAGATTACTCCCGGCGGGTGACGTAGGCTGCCAGCTTGTGCTGCAAACGGATGCGGCTGGCCGATCCTTGGGCGGCGTCCAATTGGGCATATGGCCCCACCCGCACCCGGTAGCGGCGGCCCGCCCCCTCCACGTCCACCATGAGGGTGTAGGCGGGGTAGCCGCTATCTTGCAGGCGGCGCACCAGATTAAGGGCCTGGTCCTTGTCGGAAAAGGAGGCCACCTGCACAGTGAAGCGCTTTTGCGCCGCCGCCGGGGCCGGAGAGGGCGGAGCCGCCGGAGCGGGAGCCGGCTCCGGAGCCGGCGCGGCGGGAGCCGCCGGAGCGGTGGAAGCCGGTGGCGGCGCCGACGGCTTGGCCGGGGCCGGGGCGGGGGGCTGGCGCTGCTCCTTCACCCGGTCATAGAAGGAAAGCTGGGGATCGGTGAGGCGCTGGGGTGGCGGGGGGGGCTCAGAGCCCAGCAGGCGCTCCAGGCCCAGGGCCTGCTTGACCCAGGCCACCTGTTCGGGAGTGGCCAGGGAGCCCTGGCCCACCAATACTCCCAGCACAAAGGCCCAGCAGATTAAAAATGCGGCGAACAGCCATCCCAACATCCGCCTTGGCGCCCGGGAGGGCTCCTTGGGGGCCCGTTGCCGAGGTTGGCGGCTGGGGCGCGAGACGGCCATGGGCCCTACATCTTCTCCGGCGCGCTTACGCCCAACAAGCCCAGGCCGTTGGCCAAGACCTGGCCCACGGACAAGATCAAAACCAGGCGGGCCGCGCTAAGGCCGGGATCGTCCACCAGCACATGGGAGGCGTTGTAATAGGAGTGGAAGGCCCCGGCCAGATCGTGGAGGTAGTAGGTGATGCGGTGGGGCTCCAGGGCCCGGGCCGCGCCTTCCACCAGCTCGGGGAACTCGCTCAGGCGCTTGGCCAGATCCACCTCGGCGGCGTGTGCCAGGCAATCCAGGGCGGTGGCCGCCGGATCGGGCAGGGGCACTCCCTCGGCCTCGGCCTTGCGCAAAATGGCCTTGACCCGGGTGTGGGCGTACTGCACGTAGAACACAGGGTTGTCCAGGGATTGGGCCTTGGCCACTTCCAGGTCGAAGTCCAGTTGGGCGTCGGAGCGCCGGGTCAGGAAGATGAAACGGGCGCTGTCGCCGCCCACCTCGTCCACCACCTCGCGCAGGGTCACGAACTCGCCGCCCCGGGTGGACATGGCCACCGGCTCGCCGTTTCTGAGCAGGTTGACCATCTGCACCAGCACCACGGTGAGGTCCTCGGGCGGGCGCCCCATTCCGGCCAGGGAGGCCTTTAGCCGGGGCACGTAGCCGTGGTGGTCCGCCCCCCACACGTCCACCAGGCTGGCGTAGCCCCGGCGGAACTTGTCCAGGTGGTAGGCGATGTCGCTGGCGAAGTAGGTGATCTCGCCGTTGGAGCGCTTGACCACCCTGTCTTTCTCGTCACCGAACTCGGTGGCCTTGAACCACAGGGCGCCCTCGGCCTCGTAGAGCAGGTTCCGCTCCCACAGGGCGGCGAAGGTCCGCTCCACCGCGCCGCCGGCCACCAGGCTGTTTTCGCTGAAGTAGCTCTCGATGTTCACACTGAAGGCGGCCAGGTCGTCCTTGATGCCGTCCAGTATCTTTTGGCCCGCCCACTTGGAGGCCAGGGCCATTGCCTGGTCCTGGGGCAGGTCCAATAGGCCCTCGCCCTGGGGCGTGGCCATTAGCTCGGCGGCCAGATCCTTGATGTAATCGCCCTTATAGTGGTTGTCCGGGAAGGGCTCGTCAGAGCCCCTGAGCTGGCGGGCCCGCACCAGCACGCTGCGCCCCAGGGTGGCCATCTGGTTGCCCGCGTCGTTGAGGTAATACTCCCGCTGGGCGTCGAAGCCGCTGAAGGCCAGCACCCTGGCCAGGGCGTCGCCCAGGGCCGCTCCCCGGCCGTGGCCCACGTGCAGCGGGCCGGTGGGGTTGGCGCTGACGAACTCCACCAGCACCTTGGCCCCCGCGCCCCAGCCGCCCCGGCCATATTCCGGCCCTTGGGCCAGGATTTGGGGCAGCACCGAGTGCCAGGCCGCCGGGTTCAGGAAAAAGTTTATGAACCCCGGACCGGCGATCTCGGTGCGCTGGATGAGCCCGTTGCCCTGGCCCAGGTGCTTCAGCAAAACCTCGGCGATCTGGCGGGGGCTCCTGCGGCAGGGGCGGGCCAGTTGCATGGCCAGATTGCTGGCCAAGTCGCCGTGCTCGGCCTGCTTGGTCTTTTCCACCACGAACTCGGGCACTTCCACCGGCGGCAAATCGCCGGCGGCGCAGGCGCTTTCAAGGGCCTTGATGAGTTGGGCGGCCAGGGTCTTTTTCATTTGTCAGCCTCGTCGGGCTCGGGCAGGGCCTGGTCACGGGTGTAGTCTGGGCACTTGATCACCGAACCCTGCTCATAGCTGTATTTCTTTTTGCAATCCACCCGCCAGGCGCAAACCACGCACATGGTGGGTTGGTGCGATTTGATGGGGTCCTTGTTTTTGTCGCCCATGGACCTAGCCCGAATATTTCACGAAGGTCGTGCGTCCGGCTACGCCAGCCATCGGCATACTACGTTGCTGGCCGCGCTCGGGCCTCGACGTAGCACTGGCTACGCCTGCGGTCCTCCCTTGCCAGACGCCTTGCCTGCCGTTGGTTGGCTGTGCCGGGCTCGGGTGCAAACAGTTTCCGGATAAGGCCAATGTGTTTTTCATAAAAACCCCATAAGCACTGATTTAGTTGTTCAATACCGCCCAACCTTCGTGAAATATCCGGCCTAAGCCTCCCGTAAGAAAAGCAGTCCTAAGCTACCCCGAGGAATATGGGTGGTCAAGGGCGGTGGCGGCGGCGGTTGGCCGCGCCCAGGGAACAGGTGATCTCGTAAGATATGGTGCCCGCCCAGTGGCCCAGCTGGTCAGCGGTGATCTCCTGGGAGCCAGAGCGCCCCAGAAGCACCACCTCCTCGCCGGGTGAGGGCAGGGGGTCGAAGCCGGTGAGGTCCACCATGAAGGCGTTCATGCATATCCGGCCTCGCATGGAGGCGGGCCGGCCCTGGATGAGCACCCGGGCCTGGTTGGAGGCGCTGCGGGGATAGCCGTCGCTGTAGCCCGCGGCCACCACCCCCAGCCAGGTGTCGGACGGGGCGCGCCAGGTGTGGCCGTAGGACACCCCGGTCCCGGCGGGAATGCGGCGCACCGCGGCCAGGCGGCTGGTGAAGCGCATGGCCCCGCGCAGGGGGGCCGCCCCCTGGCTGGCCGGGTCGGGCAGCCCGCCGTAGAGGCTGATGCCCAAGCGCGCCAGGCCCGGCTGTCCGTGGGCGGCCTCGGGCGGGGCCAGCACCCCTCCGCTACCGGCCAGGCTGGATTGGGGCAAGGCAAAGCCGCGCTTACGGGCTTCGGCCAAAAGATCGCGGAAAATGGCCGCCTGCTTCTGGGCCTGGACGTCGCCGGGCACCCCGCTGGTGGCCAAATGGCTGGCCAGGCCCTCCACCCGGATGCCGGGCAGGGCGGCGGCCCTCTCCATAAGCCCCAGGGCTTCGTTGGGGGCCGCGCCCAGGCGGCTCATGCCGGTGTCTATCTTGAGATGACAGGAGGCCACGGCTCCCAGGGCCCCGGCCGTCTGGCTCAGGGCTTGGAAATCCTCCCAAACCCCCAGAAAGGGGCTGAGTCCGTGGGCCACGGCCAATTGAGCCTGCTCCGGTCCCAGGCCCATGAGCACCAGGATGGGGCCTTGAACGCCGGCCCGGCGCAAAAGCACTCCCTCGCTTACCAGGGCCACGGCCAGGGCCTCGGCCCCCTCCGCCTTGAGCCGGCGGGCCACCGGCACCAGCCCGTGGCCGTAGGCGTCGGCTTTGACCACTCCGGCCACCCCCATGCCCGGCCTCAACAGGGCGCGCAGGGCGGCCAAGTTGGCCGCGATGGCCTCCAGGTCCACGGTCACCAAATTATCGGGGTTGGGCGCCACCCGGCTCATGGCTCCTCCTTATGCCTTGCGCTCTACTATCCCACCCCGCCCGGCCCCTGGCAAGCTGGGGCTTTACAGGGCGCGTCTAGAGGTTAGAATAGCCAAAACGCGCGCCAGTAGCTCAGGTGGATAGAGCAGTGGCCTTCTAAGCCACCGGTCGGGGGTTCGAGTCCCTCCTGGCGTACCAAAAAATAAGGGGTTAGCCTGTTTGGCTAGCCCTCTTTACTGTCACCCCCGGTCACAAATTTCAGGTATCGTCTTCTTCACCCACCCGCGACTTATGTAGTGGCTCTAATGTAGTGGCTCTAAGCCCCGCCCCATAGCCATTATTCCCATGAAATCAATTTTGAGGCGGACAACCGGAGCGCAGACGGCCGCCTCCCCACAACTGCCCTTTGTGGCAGGGATTTTCCGGATTGGAGCGAAGCGCAAAAAGCGGTTGACATATGCATGTAATGTGTAATATGTTGCATGCAATTAGCCGGTTGTTTCGGGAAATGGTTTAAGAGCAAGCGCTGCAAGCACGTCACTTACAGGCAGTTGGTGCCGTGAATATTAATCTTGATATATGAAAATATTTATAAGGGGGGGTGCCCGGTGATGACTATTACTTGGCAATCTTCGGTTTTGGATGGTTGTCATCGCCGGGCACTATTTTTCTTCTTCTGGCAGATAGTCTTCTGGCAACTTAATGTTCGCCAATCCCTGAACACATCAAAAACATATTACAGCTTGTTTTAAGCTCCCGATGTGCCCGCCTTAGTGGCGTTCGCGAAGAAGGGAAATTAAATGTCTCAAGAGCAAAAAGTGAAGCATCTTTGCAACGTGCAGTGGTGCAAGGGATGCGGGATATGCGTCATGATTTGTCCACAAAAAGTGTTGGCCTTGGATGATTTAGGCAAGGTTAAGGTTGTTAATCAGGACCAGTGTAATAACTGTAAGCTCTGCGAATTTATCTGCCCGGACCTTGCCATTGAAGTGGTGGTAACGGGTCAATAAAAAGGAGCCACTGTGGCGGGAGTCAATAAAACTGTGGCGGGAGTCAATAAATTTGTACAAGGCAACGAAGCTTGCGTGGAGGGAGCCCTTTATGCCGGCCTGACTTTTTTCGCGGGTTATCCCATCACACCTTCCAGCGAGATCGCCGAGTTACTCTCGGTGCGCCTTCCCAAGAACCGGTGCTGCTTTATCCAGATGGAAGATGAAATTGCCTCCATCTGCGCCATCATCGGAGCCTCTCTTGCCGGCAACAAGGTTATGACCGCCACCAGTGGGCCCGGGTTTTCTTTGATGCAAGAAGGTTTGGGCTACGGAATTATGGCGGAGGTTCCATGTGTGATAGTCAACGTCATGCGAGGCGGTCCTTCCACCGGCTTGCCCACTGGACCCAGCCAGGGGGACGTGAACCAGGCTCGTTGGGGCACTCACGGCGACCACGCCATCGTAGCTCTGACCGCCTCCAACCACCAGGACATCTTCCATATTACCGTGGAGGCCTTCAATATCGCGGAGACCTACCGCACCCCTGTGGTCCTGCTCTTCGATGAGGTGCTGGGCCACATGCGCGAAAGGATCGTTGTGCCAAAGCCCGGCGAACTACCACTGGTGGACCGACTGAAAACAGAAGTAAAACAAGGCGTTGACTATCACCCCTATCTGCCCCGGGAGGACGGTCGTCTGCCCATGTCTGACTTCGGTGGAGTACACCGATACAACGTCACCGGATTGTTCCATGACATGTGGGGCTTTCCCACTAACTCCCCACAGGTGGTGCATGGCCTGCTCAGACACCTTACCGACAAGATCGAGAATAACATTAACGCCATTACCCACTACAAAGAGCACTGCTTGGACGACGCTGAGGTGGTGATGATTTCCTACGGCTCTTCGGCGCGATCGGCCCTCCACGTAGTAGCGAATCGCCGTTCCCGGGGCGAGCGTATCGGCCTACTGGAGTTGCAAACCCTGTGGCCTTTCCCTGCCGAACTGGTGCGTGAAAAGTGCGCCCAGGCCAAGCGCGTGGTGGTGGTGGAGATGAACATGGGCCAGATTCTGGGGGCAGTGAAGCAGGCGGTGGCCAAGCCCGACCGGGTCACCCTAGCCAACCGTATAGACGGCCAATTCATCACGCCCACCGACATCCGCAATATTCTGCGCTTGATCCAAGGAAGGGGAGTTTAGAAATTGGCCGCAAAGGACTACATTCGCGAGAGGTTCTTTCCACATCTGTGGTGCCCCGGTTGCGGACACGGCACGGTGCTCAACGCACTGTTGCGGGCCGTGGAGTCGTTAGGCATCGGTAAGAACGAGATCGTGATGGTCTCGGGGATCGGCTGCTCCTCGCGCATCTCGGGCTATTTGGATTTCCACACTCTGCACACACTACACGGCCGGGCTCTCGCGTTCGCCACCGGGGTGAAGCTTAGCCGTCCCGAACTGAACCTGATTGTGCCCATGGGAGACGGAGACGCCCTGGCCATCGGAGGCAACCACTTCATCCACGCGGCCCGGCGAAACATAGACATCACCGCCCTGGTGCTCAACAACCGCATCTACGGCATGACCGGCGGGCAATATTCACCCTTGTCTGGGGCGGGGGTGTTGGCCACCACCGCGCCCTACCGCAACATCGACAGGAGTTTCGATGTGATCAAGATAGCCGAGGCGGCTGGGGCTACCTTCGTGGCACGCTCCACCACCTACCATGCCAGGGAGTTGGCCAAGATTATCAAGCAAGCCATTGAGCATAAAGGCTTCTCGTTGGTGGAGGTGATGAGTCAATGTCCCACCTATTTCGGCCGCAAGAACCAGCAGGGGGGCGCATTAGAGATGCTGCAGCTATTCAAGGAGCAGACGGCCTCTATAGGCTCCAAGGCCATGCAGGAGCACCCGGAGATCATCGGGCGTGGAGTCTTTGTGAACAAAAAAGCCCCAGAGTATTGCCAGGAGTATGAAGCGATCGTCGCACGGGCAACAAGCGCGTAATCAAACCAGATTAATTTTTATAGAAGAGGTGAAGCGTGGCACGCGCAAGATTCGTGTTTTCAGGTTCGGGTGGCCAGGGAGTCATTACTGCCTCGGTCATCCTGGCGGCGGCGGCGGCGTTGTACGAGGGCCTTTACGCTGTGCAGTCTCAGACATACGGACCGGAGGCCAGGGGCGGCGCAACCCGGGGTGACGTGATCATTTCGAAGGAAAAAATAAATTTTCCAAAGGTCACCCAGCCCAACATTCTGGTGAGCCTGACCCAGGAGGCCTACAATAAATACGTGGGCATCGTGCGGCCGGGTGGCTTGGTTTTGACCGATAGCCATTCAGTAAAAACCGAGCGTAAGGTCGATGCTCGTCAGGTAGAACTGCCCATGTATCAACTGACAATGGAGCGCATTGGCAACCCTATTGTATTCAATATATGCATGCTGGGGGTGGTAATAGCGCTGACCCAAGTGGTTAAGCCGTCCGCTATTATCAAAGCCTTGGAGGCCAACGTCTCTGCACGGTTTTTAACAATGAACATCCAGGCTTTCGACTTGGGCCAGGAACTGGGCAGAGGCGGTTAGGTAGACTCCGCCACCGGACAGTCCAACGCTTCGCCAAGCGACTCTTCTGGCATTATGCGCTAGGAAAATGAATTAAATCAATATGATATACCGGAAGCACAAAAAATTTGACAATTGCATGTGACATGATGTATGTAATGTGCAACCAAAATTGGCGGGGCTGGCCTGCAACGCTGGACCCTAACCAATTGTGCTTCACGTCCTAATTAGGCATATACCCAAATAATGTTTATTAACGGCACCAACGGTACGAAGGTAGCAGGTATGGATCAGTTAAGCGGAGAGAGAATTAGGCAGCCGAAAACCCTTCAGAAAATCGCTTACGACAAAATAAAGTATCTGTTGACTAGCGGGAAAATGCAAAACGATGAAGTTTACTCTGCCAACAAGCTAGCCCAGACATTGGGAGTTTCGAGGACTCCAATCCGGGAGGCTCTGTTGCAGCTTACAGGAGAGGGACTGTTGCGGTCCTTAGGAAGGCGTGGATTCCAAGTAAACAAATTTACTAAGAAGCAAATTAGAGATTTGTTTGAAGTTAGAAGACTTATAGAGCCATTTGTAATTGAACAAATGTGCGGGATATTAAACGATGATGATATCGCTCCATTGATAGCAGCGATGGACGCAGCCTGTAAAGGCAAAAAAAAGGATTTCGACAAATTCATAGAGGCTGATAAACAGTTTCATATGATGCTAATAGATCGGCACGGTAATGAGATATTCATGAACGTCATGGAGAACATAAGAGATTTAATATCCGTACTTGGGTTGCAGGCGATATCAAAACCTGGTCGTGTTAAAGAGGTCATCGCCGAACATAATAAAATCGTTGAAGGGCTACTTAAAAATGAACCAGAAATGGCAGTAAAGGGCATGTTGGATCATTTGCACAGTACAGAAGAAACCCTAATTGGCATAATGGATAAAAATTAGGCGAGATGCGACAAATAAATATTTTTAAGGGAGAGTGCAAGTGAAAATATCGTGTATCCAGCTTGCGATAGCTAATCATTCTAAGCAAAGAAATGTAGCTCATGCTTTAGATATGATTGATAGAGTTCCGGAGAGTGATTTGGTTTTGCTTCCTGAACTGTGGCCATCTGGTTTTTTTTCGTTTGATAAGTATTTATCAGAAAGTGAATCCCTTGAGGGAGACCTAGTCACCACTTTCCGAGAAAAAGCGGTTCAACGTAAATGTTATCTCCTCATGGGAAGTTTTGTGGAGAAGAAGGATGAAAAAATATTTAACACCACAGTACTAATAGATCCTTCCGGTGAAATTGCCTGTACCTATAGAAAAATTCATCTTTTTGGATATCAATCGCAGGAAAGCCAGCTTCTTACGCCTGGAAAAGATGTGACAGTAATAAAGACCCCTTGGGGACGCATGGGCTTTTCCACCTGTTACGACCTGCGCTTTCCAGAACTGTACCGTCGCATGCTGGACCAAGGGGCTCAGATATTCCTCATTCCCTCAGCCTGGCCCAAGATCCGCCTAGATGCTTGGGTTTTATTCAACCAAGTGCGAGCCCTGGAAAACTTGGCATATCTTATTTCCTGCAACTGCGCGGGAAACAACCAAGGCACCGCTCTGGCGGGCAACAGCATGATGGTGAGCCCGTTGGGAAAGGTGCTGGCCCGGGCAGGGGAAGGTGAGCAAATCATCTCCCTGGACATAGACACCAAGGCTGTGGATCAAGTCCGGTCCGAATTCCCCGCCGTTTCGGATCGCGTATTTAAATAGTTAATCACTCTTGAGTTATATTCAAGGAGTTGCAACGCCATGATCAAAGAACATATTGAATTCACCACGCTGGATCTATCCACTGGGTGGGAGAGGCCAGCGGGTTATCCTGAAGGCATAGACCAGAAAATAATTTCTGGTAGCTTGGACGAAGACAACAAAAAAGGCTCCAGAACCCGCATTTTACGCTTCGCTCCAGGCGCTTTTACGACAGATCCTTTTGAACATGACTATTGGGAAGAAGTGTACTTGTTTTTTGGAGATTTGAAAGTTGAAGGGGTAATTTACTCGTCGTACACCTATGCATGCCGCCCTCCCTTTACGCCACATGGTCCTTTCTCAAGCGAAAAAGGATGCATGCTCCTGGAAACACATTTTTATACAACACTTGAGTAGCCTGATTCTTAGTATCATTTTTTCATGAATAGAAGCCATTCTGTCGGCATATTGCTGAGTTAAAATTGTCAACACATTAATAGGGGAGAAATTATGGCAAGCAATCATACTTCACTAAGAAACCCAGGTCTACATTGGTCATTGGTTATCGCAGCATGGGTGGCGTTTTCATTCTTGTTTATCAATTCACCAGCAAAATGGCTTCTTGGGATTCCGGTGGCGACTTGGCTGTTTTCCATTGGGGGGCTCATTAGTATTGGCGTCTGCCTTTACTCAATTGTCGCCATGCAGAAGTGGGAGGAGCAGGGTTAAATTTAACATGATCTCCTAAAGATATGGAGCGTGAATTGTGGATATTAAAGTAACTGAACTTGTCATTACCGTTCTTTACTTCCTGTTTTGCATCTGGATTGGAGTCTATTTTTCCAAAAAAGCTGGGACTGGCTCCAAGGAATTTTGGGGTGCAGGGCAAAACATACCTTTTTGGGTAAACGGCTTCGCAACCTTTTCCTCAAACGTCAGCGCAGCAAGCTTTCTTGGATTCTTGGGCCTTTCATACAAGATGGGCTGGTCATTTACAACCATTGGCATCGGATCAGCCTTGGCTTTTGGGTACGCATGGTCCACCTTGTTGAATAGCGGCCCCTTGAGAAGATACAGTGAACTTCGCGGAAAGTTCACCCTGGCCAGCTTCTTTTCGGAGCGCTACGGTCACGGAACCGGCCTGGCCACCAGCATCTTCATTATCATTCTGTTCCCTCTGTATATCGTGCCCCAGTTGATCGGCGGCGGCCTGGCCGGCTCCTACATATTGGGCATCGACTTCAAATACGCAGTGATGCTCATCGCAAGTGTTTACATTATCTACGTCGTCTTGGCTGGCATGAAATCGGTGACTTGGGCTGATTTTTTACAAGGCGTTATCATGCTGATTTTCATGGTTGGCCTGTCTTTGACCGCCTTCTACGTGTTCGGTGGGTGGGACGGCCTCATGCCCAAGGCTTTAGCCATCAAGCCGCACTTCTTGGACATCAACCCCAAACTCTCCACCGCAACATACGTGGGCATGTTTTTTGCCGTGGCTCTTTTCGCTTTTTCTTCACCTCACATCATTATGCGGCATTTCACCGCAAAGAACGTGGCCCATGTTCGCGGAGGCGTTGCCCTCACTTCATTTCTCTGTTGGGTCTTCCATCTCATTGGGTACATCGGTGTTGCCGCTGCGTGCATCCTGATCGTGCCTGACCTGGTAAAGGTGGACCGCACCTATATCGTGGTCATGAACAAGTTGTGGCCGCCTTTGCTCCGCGGCTGCGCGGTGGCAGGCATCCTCGCGGCAATCATGTCCACCACAGGGGGCATGTTGCTAGCCACCGGAGTGGAGTTCTCCGACAACATCGTGCGCAAATTCATTAAGAAAGACATGACCGACAACCAGGTCATCATTCTTTCCAAGGTCGTCATGGCCCTGGTCGGCGTCATCACCACCATCATGGCCCTTGGCGAGACCCGGAGCATCGGCTTCCTGGTGGCGCTGCTGGTGGGGGGCACCGCCTCGGCTTTTTCCATGCCGATCCTGTTCGGCCTTTGGTGGAAGCGCGCCAACCGGTGGGGCGGCCTACTGTCTTGCGTTGGCGGGCTGGGGGTCTATGTCGTGGTGCATTTCACCAAGATAATGCCCTTCCTGGGAGAAGTTCTGATATCCATACCCGCTTCCATACTTTTCATGGTCGTGGGTTCGCTTTTGACCGCACCGCCTCCCAAGGAGATTCAGGAGTTTGTCGAAGACCTGCATCGCCACAACTACATGCCGGCGACTGAGGCGAAAAAGGTGTGAGCTTGTTTTGGACAGCCGTTTACCAATGGCGGTGAACGGCTGTCCAAATTTTATGACAATGTGCATATATGCTGTAGGAGACGATAAAAATGGAAAACAAAGTGTTGGACTGGACTTATCACAAGATGAATTCCCAGGGACATTTCAAGCTTGAAATCCCCGAAAAGCTCAATATGGCCCGCTTAATGGTGGATTACTGGGTTGAGCACGGGCGTGGGGACGACATCGCCATATATTATAAAGACGATAAGATAACTTATCTTGATCTTAAAGGATTAACCGATAGCTTCGCCAAGGCCCTCCACGGCCTGGGGATGCGCAAGGGTGACCGGTTTCTGATTCGCACACCCAACTGCCCCGAATACATGGTTGCATTTATGGGTGGGCAAAAAATCGGGGCGGTGCCCATCCCCACCAACACCATGCTGCGGGAGTACGAGCTTAAGCACATCATCAACAATAGTGAATCGGTGGCGGTTATCGTTACGCCTGACTACGTCCAGGCCATCGAAAACATCCGCATCGATTGCCCTACTTTGAAGCACATCATCACCGTGGGTGGCTCGCCGGAAGACCCTCTGTCCTATGCCAGGCTCATCGAGGAAAATCCGGGCGAGCCTCCCTACGTGGAGACCCTCAAGGACGACCAAGCGTACTTCCTCTACACCTCGGGCACCACCGGACCGCCCAAGGGGGTGGTTCACGGACATCGCTTCATCATTGGCGCCGGCGATCCCATAGGCAAGTTCACCATGGGGCTGGAGCGCGGCGACATCACCGGCGGGCCCACGGCTCTCACCTGGATGTACGCCCTGGGACATAATTTTCTCTTCACCTTCCGCTGGGGCGTTTCCACCGCGATATTCGCAGATGACCGCTTTGATCCCGAGCGCGCCTTCCAATTCATTCAGGACAACAAAATCACGGTCTTCGCGGGAACTCCTACCATTTATCGCATGATGCTGGCCCTTCCCGACGCGGAAAAGCGTTACGACCTCAGTTCTTTGAAATACTGCCTCAGCTCCGGGGAACCCCTGCTGGCCGAAACCTGGCGGGAATGGGTGCGCCGCGTCGGTGTGAAGATAATCGACAGCATGGGCCAGACCGAGGCGCATGAGTTTTGCACCACCCAGACCAACCTCGAGGTGCGCATCGGCTCCATGGGCAAGCCCCTGCCCGGCATCGAGGTGGGTATCGTGGATAATGACGGCAATTTGCTGCCGCCAGGTGAAATGGGACACCTGGCCATCAAGGCCGACCACCCGGGGCTTTTCCTGGAATACTTCAAGATGTCCGACAAGATGGAGGAAGTTTTTCTGGGCAACGGCTGGTACGACACCAAGGATCTGGCCACCATGGATGAAGATGGATACTTCCGGTACGGATCCCGCTCCGACGACATTATGACTTGCCGTGGATACCGAATCTCTCCCGCAGAGGTGGAGACCGCCCTTCAGGAGCACGCGGCTGTACTGGAGTCAGGTGTGGCCGGTTCGCCGGACGACGATATGGGAGTAAAGGTAAAGGCTTGGGTGGTGTTGCACAAAGGTTATGAGCCCTCTCCCGAACTGGCCGAAGAGCTTAAACTGCACGTCAAGAATTTGATCGCGCCATACAAATACCCCAGGGAGATCGAATTCATCGTCGAGCTTCCCAAAACATCTTCAGGCAAGATTCTCAGGAGAGAACTGCGCCGCTGGGAAAAGGAAAAAGCTTAAGTTTGATCACACGATAGTTAATCCACCAATACAAACTTGTAGCTGTGGTTGGTTATTATGCATGCAGTTTTTACGATTGAGAACAACAGCGGTGTTTCTCGCCACGAGCGAGACTTTCAAGGGGCCCTAATCTGCGGTTACACAGGACGAGATCAAGTGGCGGTTCGCCAGCACATTGAGGAACTGGCCAAGGAAGGAATCGAGCCGCCCCCCATGGTGCCAATGTATTTCAGCAAACCGGCTTGGGGGCTTTCATTGGAAAGGGAGATTCAAGTCCAGGGCCCCAAGACCTCGGGCGAAATTGAGTTTGTCCTGCTCGTTGACCAAGATGAAATATACGTCGGCGCCGGAAGCGATCATACCGATAGGGATCTGGAAAAACTGGACATAGCCAAATCAAAGCTGGTGTGTCCGTCGGTTATAGGCAAAAAGTTTTGGAGCTACCGGGAGATAAAGGACCACTGGGATCAAATAGAGTTGAGAAGTTGGGCGCTGGGAGACGGACAAAAGGTGCTGTACCAAGAGTCAACCATGGCCACTTTTCTCAGCCCGGAGGCGTTGCTGGAAAAAGTAAGGGCTCAAGGCAAGTTGGATCTCGTTGACGTGCCGATTTTTTGCGGGACCTCTCCACTGCTGACCAATGGGTTCGTTTACGCCGATCGTTTCGAGGCCGAGATTTTCGACCCTGTGACCGAGCGTCGCATCACCTTGGGATACAACGTAAATGTGATTGACTGGTTCAAAGTTTAACCAGCCGATCAACACATCCAACAAGGAGAATTTTCATGCCTGATCCTGAAGCAAGGAGATGGGTGGGCAAGAGATACAAAAGGAAAGAGGATCTGCGGCTGCTCATCGGGGAGGGGAAGTTCGTAGACGACATCCAACTGCCCAAAATGAAGCACGCGGCCATCATCAGGAGCCCCTACCCCCATGCCTTGATCAAGAATATCGACACCACCCAGGCGGAAAAACTTCCCGGGGTCCGCGGCATCCTGACCGGACAGGACGTCAAGGAGATGTCCAAGCCGTTCCCATGCGGCGTGCCCATCCCCCCCAAGTATTACAGCTGCGCCGTGGACAAGGTCCGCTACGTGGGCGAGCCGGTGGCGGTGGTGGTGGCTGACAGCCGCTACATCGCCGAAGACGCCCTTGATCTGATACAGGTGGATTACGAGCCGCTGCCGGTGGTCATGGACATAGAGGAGGCGGCCGAACCCGACGCGCCGGTGCTGCACGATAATATCGGGAGCAACATCTACTCCCACCGGCTCATGCAGTACGGTGAGCCCGCCAAGGCTTTCGAAGAGGCCGACCTGCTGGTCAAGGGGAAGTTCCTGTTCCCCAAGTACGGCTCCACCCCGATTGAAACCTACGCCGTGGTGGCCTCTTATAATCCGGTCAACCAAGAGTTCGTTATCTACAACAACTACCAGGGCCCCTTTGTCAACCATTCGCTGGTGGCCCTGGCCCTGGGCATACCGGAAAACAAGATGCGCTGGATCGTCCCCACCGACATCGGTGGCGGCTTCGGCACCAAGACCGGAGTGTTCCCCTACATCGCTCTTATAGCCCTGGCCTCCAAGAAGACGGGTATGACCGTCAAGTGGATTGAGGACCGGCGGGAGCACCTGCTGGCCAGCGCCACGGGGACCGACCGGGTGACCTACATGGAGGCGGCGGTAAAGAGGGACGGGACCATCCTGGCCCTCAAAGACAAGGCCATGGACAACACCGGCGGCTACATCCGGGCCCCGGAGCCCGGCTGCGCCTACCGCAGCACCGGCAACCACACCGGCGCCTACCAGATTCGCCACCTTGACCGGGAGGTGATGGTGGTGGGCACCAACAAGTGCCTCACCTCGCCCAACCGGGGCTACACCTGCCAGGAGCTTTACTTCTCGGTGGAGCGCCTGGTGGACATGGTGGCCGCCCAATTGGGCATGGACCCGGCCGAAATTCGCTTCAAGAACTTCATCCAGCCGGACCAGTTCCCTTACACCACTGCCACCGGCGGTATCTATGACGCCGGCAATTACCAGAAGGCCTTCCAAAAAGCCCTGGACATTGTCGACTACCCCAAGTGGCGCCAGGAGCAGGAAAAGGCTCGGCAACAGGGCCGCTATATCGGTATAGGCATCGCCACCATCGTCGACCCCTCGGTGACCAACATTGCCTACGTGACCACCGCCCTGACTCCGGAGCAGAGGGCAAAGGGCCATCCCAAGTCCGGCTCTGGCGAGTCCATGACGATAAAAATGGACCCTCTCGGCCAGGTGCATGTCATCGCCTGCACCAACCCCCAGGGCCAGGGTCACGAGACCGTGATCTCCCAGATCGTGGCCGACGAGTTGGGCATCGACCCCGATGGCATCACGGTGAGCAACGTGGTGGACACTCACGACCGCGTCTACACCATAACCACCGGCAGTTATTCCAGCCGCTTTGCTTCGGTGGGCACCAACGCCCTGGTCAACGCGACCCGCAAGCTGAAGGACAAGCTGTTTAAAATCGCCGCTCACCTGCTGGAGGTGAGCCCCGATGAGTTGGTGCTGGAAAACCAGAAGTTCCACGTCAAGGACCAGCCGGAGAAATCCATCGCGGTAAGGCACGTGGCCGGCACCGCCCATTGGCATCAAACCGCGCTGCCCGAGGGCATGGACGTAGGCCTGTTCGCCAGCAGCCTGATAACCATGCCCACCTCTAAGCCGCCGGACGAATTGGACCGGGTGGACTCGTCCAACACATATGGTTTCTGTTGCGAGGTCATCGTGGTGGAAATCGACCCGGAAACCTGCGAGATCAAGTTCCACAAATGGGCCAGCGTGCACGATTCCGGCACGGTTCTCAACCCCATGATTTTGGAGGGCCAGGTGATGGGCAGCATCACCCATGGCCTGGGCGGCGCCTTATACGAGGAGTTCGCCTACGACGAAAATGGTCAATGCCTGACCGCTTCTTTCCAGGATTACCTCTGCCCGACCTCCATGGAGGTTCCGGACATCGACATCGGGCACGTGGAGACCCCGTCGCCGTTCACGGCCTTGGGATCAAAGGGAGCCGGCGAGGCGTCGTGCGAATCCGTGCCAGTGGCCGTGGCCAACGCCATAGCCGACGCACTGGCTCCTCTGGGGGTGGTTATCAATGAACTGCCACTGACGCCGAGCAAGATTTGGCATCTGATCAAGGAAGCCAAGGCCAAACAGGCCTGATGGGTTTCCATGAGGGAAAAATTTCATGCAACTAAAAGGAAAATACGAGTTCAACGGAACGCAACAGCAGGTCTGGGACTTGTTCACCAACCCCGAAAGCCTGGCCCAGGCCATGCCGGGTTGCCAAGAGCTTCGTGAAACCGGGCCGGGCAAATACGACGCCCTGATGAAGATAGGGATCGCAGCCGTGAAAGGGACCTATACGGGAAAGTTCGAAATAGCCGACCCTGATCCGCCCAACCGGTATCAACTGATCGGCGAGGGCAGCGGCAGCCCGGGCTTTGTAAAGGGGACCACGGATATCCAACTGACCGGTTCCAACGATAAGACCATAGTCACTTACCAAGGCGAGGTGCAGGTCGGAGGCCTTATCGCCGGAGTGGGCCAGCGGATGATCAGCGGGATAGCCAAGATGATGCTGAACCAGTTTTTCAAAAAAATGAAAAAGGAGCTCAAGGCTTCGGGTTCAGCGGGGAGTTAAACCATGAAACCAGCTGCATTCGATTATATCGCGCCCAAGACCGTGGAAGAAGTCATCAGTTTGCTTACCACCCACGAGGACGAGGCCAAAATCCTGGCGGGCGGTCAGAGCCTCATGCCCATCATGAACTTCCGCCTGGGCCGGCCCGGCCTGCTGATCGACATCAACGGTCTCGATGAGTTGGACTACATCAAACAACAGGACGATCACCTGCTCATCGGTGGGCTCACCCGCGAAAGGACCGTGGAGCGCTCGCCCTTGGTCCGGGATCTATGCCCCCTGTTGAGCCAGGCGATCTCCTTCGTGGGCCACACCGCCATCCGCAACCGCGGCACCGTGGGGGGCAGCCTGGTGCACGCCGATCCCTCCGGCGAAATCCCCACCGCCTTTTGCGCCCTGGACGGCCGGGTCAAGGCCGTGGGCCCGGACGGTGAACGCTGGATCGATCCCGGGGAGTTCTTTCTGACCTTTTTGACCACCTCCCTGGAGCCCACCGAACTGCTGGTGGAAGTGAAGGTTCCCGTCCTGCCCCAAGGCACGGGCTGGTCCTTCATGGAACTCAGCCGCCGGGTGGGCGACTTCGCGATCATCGGGGTGGCCACGCTGCTGTTTATGAACGGCGACGGCACCTGCCGGGAGGCGCGCATCGCCCTGGGAGGCGTGGCCCCCACCCCGTTTCGGGCCGAGGAGGCCGAAGAGGTGTTGGCTGGCCAGGCGATCGGCGAGGAGTTGATCTCAAGGGCCGGCGAGTTGGCCGGGGAGGCCGCCGATGCCGAGGACGACTATCACGCTTCCGCCGAATACAGGCAAGAGATGGCCAAGATCATGGTGAGCAGGAGCCTGCGCCAGGCTCTGGCCAGAACCGGGAAAGGAAACTGAAAATGGCCCAGCGTCAGCGTATAAACCTCAAGGTCAACGGCGTCGAATACGAAGGCGAAGTGGAGCCGCGCAAACTTCTGGTGGATTTCCTGCGGGAGGACCTGGAGCTGCTGGGGACCCATGTGGGATGCGAGCACGGCGTCTGCGGAGCCTGCACCATCCTGTTAAACGGCAAGGCGGTGCGCTCCTGCCTCATGCTGGCCGTTCAGGCCGACGGGGCGGAGTTGACGACTATCGAAGGTTTGGCCCAAGGAGCCCAACTGCATCCCATCCAGGAGGCCTTTCATGAGCACCACGGGTTGCAGTGCGGTTTTTGCACGCCGGGCATGCTGCTGACCTCCCACGAGTTCTTGCAGGAAAACCCCAGCCCTACCCGGGAGGAGGCCAAGAAGGCCATCTCCGGAGTCCTGTGCCGCTGCACCGGCTATAAGCAAGTGATTGATTCGGTGATGGCCGCCGCGGAAACGATGAAAAACGAGTGAAGATCGCACGCGGCTTTGAGCAGGCCGTTATGCCGTCCGCACCGTTGTTTGCGCCAAAAGTGAAGGGAATATTTTGACCATGACAAGGCTTCAACATGAAAGCATAGGCGAGATCAAGGCCCTGCTCGCCGCAGTTAGGCAAAAGGGCAGGACCCGGCTGAGCGAGAGCGAAGCCAAGCAGGTGTTGGCAAAGGCCGGCCTGGAGGCGCCCCGCGAGATTTTGGCCCAAAGCCGGGAAGCGGCGATCGCCGCGGCTGCGGAATTCGGCATGCCGGTGGTGCTCAAAGTGGCCTCAGCCGACATCCTCCATAAGTCCGACTCCGGTTGCGTCAAGGTGGGGCTGGCCGACGGCCAGGCGGTGGGGCTGGCCTTTGAGCAGATCATGGACGCGGCGGCGGCCAGCCACCCCCAGGCCGTGGTGGACGGGGTGCTGGTTCAGGAAATGGTTAGCGGCGGTGTGGAAACCATCGTGGGTGTGGCCAACCGTCCCCCCTTCGGGCCGGTGGTGGCCTTCGGCCTGGGCGGCGTTTTCGTGGAGGTGCTGGGGGACATCACCTTCCGTTTGGCCCCCATCGACCAGTCGGAGGCCCTGGGCATGACCCGGGAGATAAAAGGTTCGGCCATGCTGGACGGCTACCGCGGCCAACCGGCGGCCGACCGGGAGGCCCTGGCGGGGGTCATCGCCCTGCTCTCGGAGCTGGCCGTGGCCTGCCATGACCAGATCGAGGAGCTGGACATAAATCCGCTGGTGGTTAAGGGCGGCCAACTGGTGGCTTTGGATGCGCTCATAACCCTGCGCGCCGAACAGGAAGCAGTGGCTGGCCAGCAGGTCCGCTCCGCCCCGGTCAACGACATGACCGCCGTGCTTGAGCCCCGCTCCATCGCCGTGATCGGCGCTTCCACTGATCCCACCAAAACCGGCCATGTGTTGTTCAAGAACATCATCGTCAACGGTTTTGACGGCGAGGTCTACCCCATCAACCCCAACGCCGACGAGATACTGGGCCGTAAAGCCTACCCCAACATATTGGCGGTTCCCGGAGACATCGACCTGGTGTTCTTCCTTCTGCCGGGCAAATTCGTGCCCACCCTTTTCAAGGATTGCGAGCAAAAGGGAGTCAAGGCGGCCTGCATCATCTCGGCGGGATTTGCCGAAGCCGGCGAGGAAGGCGCCAAGCAGCAGGCCATCTTGTCCGAGTTGATCAAGGAGTCGGGCACCCGCTGCCTGGGCCCCAACTCCATCGGCTTCATCAACATGGACCAAAACCTGGTGGCCAGCTTCATCCTGTTCGAAAACTGGGAAGACGGCTCCATCGCCCTGGGCGGCCAATCGGGCATTTTCGCCGGCGCGGTGGCCGACGAGGTCATGAAACGCACCGTGCAGCGCATCGGCATCGGCAAAAGCGTAATTTTCGGCAACAAGATAGACCTGGACGAAACCGATTTCGTGCAGTGGGCCATGAACGACGACAACACCAAGATCGTGGCCATGCACCTGGAGGGTATGCAGGATCCGCGGGCGTTTTTGTCGGTAGCCAACCAAGCCAAGCGGGACATGCCCATCATCGTGCTCAAGCCGGGCCGCACCAGCGCCGGGGCCAAGGCCTCCGCTTCCCACACCGGCTCCCTGGCCCTGGACGACACCCTGGTTGACCACGCTCTGCGCCAGTACGGCCTGATCCGGGCCTATGACCTGGAAGAGTTCGTGGAGTACATGAAGGTTTTCCAGTATCAGCCCCTGCCCCAGGGAAACCGGGTGGGCATCGTGACCTTCAGCGGAGCCAATGGCGTCATGTCCTCCGACGAGTTGTTCGAGCGCGGTTTCGAGGTGGTGGCCCAGTTCGCGCCCGAAACCAACCAGCGATTGGAGAAATTCTTGCCCGAGTGGCAGCCGCCGGCCAACCCCCTTGACCTGTGGGCGGCCATGGGCGCGGGCAACCGTTTGGCTCACGAAGAGGGCCTGCTTGCGGTGATCAACGATCCTGGGGTGGACGCAGTTCTGGTGATCCTGTTGGCCTTGGCCAATGCGGAATTCGATGGCATTGAGGAGGTCTTTGCCTCGGCCATGGAGCAGCAGCCTGAAAAACCGATCTATGTAGTGTCCCTTGGAGGGGCCGTGAAACAGCGCTGGCTCAGGGAAATGGACGGCCTGAAGGTGCCGGTGTTCGATAACACCCTCATTGCAGTCAAGTCCCTGGAGGCGGCCCGGCGCTATGCCCTGACAAGAGACGATATGCAGCCCGATCCGGTTATAGAATGAGTCAACGCCCGCCCACAGGATGGAGCACCGGCGAATCAGGACCATGGAACCCAAAGTTAGTCACGGTTCCATGGCGCCGGATGCTCCGCCCTGCGAGGGGGCCATCAGGCTATAATTAATAGGCGGTTATCTTGCAGCAGTGGGTCATGCCTTGAGCTACGAGGCATGGGGGGATTTCAATGACAACACCCGGACGGAGCTTGAAGCAGATGGGAAGCAGCAAAGCATCTGAACAAAAAGACCGCGATTACGCCGCCGGCCGCTTGCGCGGCTATTGCCTGGTTTGCAACCGATATTATTTTTACCGAAACCACATGAACACGGCCAGCGTGCAGATCAAGCAACATCATTCGGGCGTTTGCCAAAGCTGTGGTTACGACTGCGCCCGCATCGCGACAAGGGTGAAAAAGACAACCCCGTAGAGAAAAGAGCCAGGCATGGTTGTTGACTTTCACGTCCACACCTCAGTCTATGAGCAACCGACCCAGAGTCTGGAAGGTTTGGTCCAAAAGGCGTGGGGTGAACGCAAAGAGTGGATGGAAAAAACATACACCGATCCCTTGGCCTTTTTGGAGCTCATGGACCAAAGCGGCATTGACTATGCCGTCATATTGGCGGAGTTGGCTCCGATCACCACGGGGATCGCCAGCAATGAATACGTGGCCCGGTTCTGCGCCGCCAGCGAGAGGCTGATCCCCTTTGCCAGCGTCAATCCTCTCACTATGGTCAATCCGGCCGGGCAATTCGAGAATCTGGTCAGAAGCCACGGATTCAAGGGGCTGAAACTTTACCCCACCTATCAACAGTATTATCCCAATGACGCCAGGCTCTACCCGATTTACGCCAAGGCCCAGGAGCTGGGAGTGCCTGTATCCCTGCACACCGGCTCGTCGGTGCTGGCCGGGTCCAGGTTGAAGTACGGGGACCCTATTCTCCTGGATGACGTAGCGGTGGATTTTCCCGAGCTGACTTTGCTGATGTGCCATTGCGGACGGCCCTTTTGGTATGACAAGGCATTTGGTCTGGCCCGCTTCCACCCGAACCTTTACATGGAGGTTTCGGGGCTGCCCCCGCACAAGCTGCTGGAGTTTTTTCCCGAATTGGAGCGGCTGGCGGACAAGGTGGTTTACGGCTCGGACTGGCCTACGGTGCCCACCATAAAAGAAAATATCCACGCGGTTAGGGACCTGAAAATTGCTGAACCCAGCAAAAGAAAAATCCTTGGAGAAAACGCCGCCAAGCTGTTGGGCCTTGAGCCCTAGACAGGCCGGATAAAGTCAACTGGGCCGCTATGACTGCTGGTTGAGGGCAACAGCGCCGCCGCAAGCGGCCATTATCAGGTGACAGCGGCATGCGAGGGTATAGCCGCGATATTTTAGGCCCTCCAGCCTGACGGCATGATCAACCTCAACTATTGTCGGATGATGTAAAGGCGGAACTAAGCGCAATCGTAGCCAAAATTCTCAATGAAGAAGAGTTTAAAAATTACCTGTTGAAGCGGGCCGCCACTTTGGCTCGGTCATGATGAAAGTCTTGAAGCATGCAGAAAAGATTAGTGTCTATCGAACAATGCGTAGGCAGCGCTCTTTCCCACGACCTGACCCGGATTATTCCGGGGCAGGTGAAGGAGACCGCCTTTAAAAAGGGGCATGTGGTAAGGGAAAACGACTTGCCCCTGCTAAAGGACATGGGGCGGCGCAACCTGTATGTGTTGACTCTGGGAGCCGACGACTTGCATGAGAATGTCGCCGCCGCCCAGCTGGCCCGCATGATGAGCGGCCAAGGCTTGGTCATCGGCGAGGCCGCCGAAGGCAAGGTGAATCTCACCGCCGGCCGCAATGGCTTGTTAAAGGTGAACGCCAAAGCCCTGGCCAGCCTCAATGCGGTCAATGATTTGGCCGTTTCCACCCTGCATACCAACACCCCCTGCCAAAAAGGCGAATTGGTGGCGGCGGCCAAGATCGTGCCGCTGGTGGTTTCGCGGGGCGCCCTGGAGCGGGCTAAGAATATCTGCGCCCGGATGGGGCTCATACTGGAGGTCAAGCCCTTCCTGCCCTTGCAGGTGGGGGCGGTTATCACCGGAAGCGAGATCGTTAGCGGCCGCGTAAGGGACGGCTTTGACCTGGCGGTGCGGCCGCGCCTGGCGGCTTACGGCGCGAGCTTGCTGGATAAGGTGCAGGTGGGCGACGACCCGGCCCGCATTGCCGAGGCCATCGCGGCATTCGCCGGCCGGGGCGCGGACATGGTGTTGGTCACCGGCGGCCTTTCGGTGGACCCCGACGACCGCACCCGCCTCGGGGTACGCAAGGTGGGCGCCAGGCAGGTGTTTTACGGGACACCGGTGCTGCCCGGAGCCATGTTTCTGTATGCCCTGCTGGGATCGGTGCCGGTGCTGGGGCTGCCTGCCTGCGTTTTCTACAACCACCGCACGGTGTTTGACCTGCTGCTGCCCAGGTTCATGGCAGGCGAGAGACCCACGCGGGCGCAGATATGGGCCCTGGGCCACGGCGGACTTTGCCGGCTATGCGACGAATGCGACTTTCCCCGTTGCTCCTTTGGCAAGGGGGGGCCTAGGCAGAGGCAGGCCGCGCGATCGAAACCATAAATTTTATCCTGATCGGCAGCTTGGGGCCCGTTTAAGGGCATGCTACACGTTCGCCGCGCCTTGAAACCGGCAGCACCAATCACAGTAACCCTCCCTGAAAATAGGGTCGGCGGCGGGTGGAGACTTCTGGCAGACCACGGTCTGCAAGAAGGACTCTGTGCTATGCTCAGGACCAGATTTAACGAAAGTCAGGGTGTCTAGATTTTGAAGGAGATTGAGGCTGGTAGGGCCGCCAAGGAGGTTTTGGCGGCAAGAACCAGCGCGGCCCGATTTCTAAAAAAGGGATCAAGCATCTGCAGATCATGCTGGTGGAAGCTTCCAAGCGCGCTCCGCGATGGAACCGGCAATTGGCAGAGGTCCATGAGCGCGAGTTGGCGCGAGACAACAAGAATAGGGCCACCTTTTGACTTCACTTATCGTGGCTGTCGGATTTCTGGGGACCACCTCTGGCGCGGCTGAGGTGCGGATTCAGGGCAGATCGTCCCAAGGGGGTGTTATGCCGAGAGGACGGTGGCGAGCAATGAGCGAATGAAGCCCGGCGAACGGTTGACCGAATAATGCGCCGAATGGGATACTAGGTGCTAAATATAGTAACTGTTGGTTACTGCCTTGCTTTCAGGATTAAGCCGCCCCTTGGCATGGGCTGAGTCGCTTCCGGCTGCCGATAATCGGGCCGGAAAAGTGAGTGGAAAGCGGCGGCAGGCCAAAAAGAGCAAAAACGCGGCGGTTTCGGCCTAATTGGAGGAAAAATGAACCACCGTACGCCCTTGTTTGCCGGGCTGATAATGCTGATCTTCATCGCCTGGGCGCCGGCCCTGGCCCTGGGGGCGGATGGTTGGGCTGGCAAGCCCTCTCCCCAACAAGCGCTGACCAAGCTCAAACAGGGCAATGAGCGTTTTTACACGGGCAACCCCGTGAATCCCCGCCAGGACGCTCAGCGCCTGGCCCAAGCGGCCAAGGAGAATCAGGGCGGCCACGCCTACGCCACCATTATTTCCTGCTCCGACTCCCGCGTCCCCGTGGAGATGATTTTCGATGCCGGCATAATGGATTTGTTCGTGGTCCGGGTGGCGGGCAACGTGATGAAAACCGACGAAATAGGGTCCATCGAATATGGAACCGCCCATGTGTACACCCCCATTCTGGTAGTCATGGGGCACATTCAGTGCGGGGCGGTGATCGCGGTGACCAAAATGGTCCAAGGCGCCCACTTGGATCTGGAGCGGAACATCCCCCCCCTGGTGGCTCCCATCATCCCGGCGGTGAAAAAGGCCATGCACGACCATCCCCGGGCGAAAGGGTTGGCCGTGGTCCCCTATGCCACCGAGGAAAACGTCTGGATGGGAATAGAAACCCTGTTCAGGGAAAGCCCATCCACCGTGAAACTGGTGAAGCAGGGCAAGGTCAAAGTGGTCGGAGCCATGTACGACCTGTCGGACGGCAAGGTGACTTGGCTGTCAGAGGCCAAGGTGGCTGCCATCCTGGCCAGGGTGGCGCCTTAGGGCGGGCTTCAATGGCCTGGATTCCCCATTGCGGCCATTGCTATCACCCGATGGAGATGACTCCCCGTTGATGCAGCGATTCCAGCAGGTGCGCCATGCAGGCCGAATAATCCAGGTTTTCGGTGTCGACGATTATTTCCGAATCCTCGGATATATCAAAGGGCGAGTCTATACCGGTCATGTTGGGAATCTCCCCCAGGCGGGCCCGCCGGTATAGTCCCTTGGGATCACGCGCTTCGCATGTTTCCAGCGAGCATTTGACAAAACATTCGCAATAATTATGGCCATTCAGGATGCCACGGACCATGCGGCGGTTGGCCTCCAGCGGGGTAATCAAAGACACGATGACCAGGGAGCCCGCATCGGCCATGAGCCGGGCGATCTCCGCCGCCCGGCGAATATTCTCCATGCGGTCGGCCTCGCTGAAGCCCAGGTCGCTGTTAAGGCGCTTGCGAACTTGGTCGCCGTCGAGGTAGGACACCCAATTTTTGTGCTCCTTGAGGATTTTCCTCAGGGAACCGGCCAGGGTGGATTTACCGCTCCCAGGCATGCCGAAAAACCAAATAACGCCTCCTTGGGCGGAAATGGTTTTGTTAAGGATGTCGGGACAGGCGCCAGGTGCCAATTCTTCCTTGATCATTTGTCCACCAAGTTCCGCGTTTAAAGGGCCTTGAACCTGGCCCTGGATCAATCTCGTCCGTGCGATTCGGTTATCGGATCAATTTCCCTGGCCGCGATCGTCTCATGACGGCAAGGCTTGGGGACGAGCCGAAGGCTTTTGCCCGCCGGCCATGGCCCTCTGCCGCAACTCAACGTGTACTTCATTGGCCCGGGCCAACACCTCTGGGGCGACCGTGGGATGGTCGTGCCGGGTGGAGCTTTTTATCTTGCTGAAGAAGGGCTCCAACTGCTCTTTGTCCAACCGCAGCAAGGGAGCCAACTCTTCCAGGCAGGCGGCCGGCTTCCGGCAAAAGAGGTCATAGTCAAAAAGCACGATCTCGGCGGTGTGCTGGTTGAGCACGTAATCGTAGACGCAACTCCAATACCTGACCCAATAGGAGAAGTCGGCCAACTCCTCGGGGCAGGGGGGCAGGGCGTCGTTGCCCACGCGGAAGGGCTTGAGGTTGGCCCCGAACTCGTGGTGGCCCAGCCAGTTCATGTATTTCAGGGAGAAGGGGTCGTCCTGATGCGTTTTCACAAAGCGCTGGTGCTGCGCCATCAGGGATTTGGCATGGTCCAGCGGGTTGCGGAAAGGCACCAGGATCACCGCCTCGGGAAAGGCCCTTTTTAGCGCGCTAATGCGCAGCAAGTTGTTGTTGTTCTTGGCCAGGTAGCGCAGCGGGGCATCCTTGGAATCCTTGGCGATGATGTTGGCCACGTAACGGCGGTAGTTGAGCAGCACCTCGCGGGGCACCTTGTGGGGGACCAGGCAGTTTTCCTTAACGTAGCTGCCCTGGTCAAAGGTCATCCAGAAGATTTCCTCGAAGGCCTCCGGGCTGTCGTAGTTGACCAGCAGGCGGTCCTTGTGGGCCCTCTCCTTGGCTTGGGCGTGGCGGCGCTGGCCCGAGGAAACCGATTTCCAAAAGTTGGGCGCGGTTATAAAGGGCATGTCCCGGTAGGTGAGGGTGGCGAAGCGGCCGCTGGCGTAGATCGCCTCCAACAGGATGGTGGTTCCGGCCCGGGCCAGGCCGGTGATGAACACCGGGGGGCCCGGGGGCGGGGGTAGCTTGCGGGCGGCGGACATGGAGCAATCCAGGTCGAAAGCCGCTTTGCGCAACAGCCGGCTATCCAAAGCCAGGTGGTGCAGCAGTTTGGAGCCCAGGTGGTAGTCGGCGCCCTGGGCCGGGGTCAGCTTGACCCGGGCGACGGCGTAGGCCGTGCCCAACAGGGCGGTGATGATCTGCACCGAGGGCTCCAACAGCATGGCCGCCGCCGAGGCGAAGCCGCCCAGGAACCACATGCCCACCAGGCAAAAGGCCAGGGCGAAGCCCGCAGCCATTATCAGCAGATACAAGACGTTGCGCAGGCTGGCCGCCAGGATGACCCCCGCGTAGTGAGGCAGAATCTTTTCTTTCCAGTGGTCCGAGGTCTTGGAGGATCTGACCACCCCCATGACTTTTTGGGTGGTTGTTTTCAGGTGGTTCAGGTTGTCCATCATGGGCAGGGCTCGGAACAACTCCACGAAAACCACCACCCCCGGCAGGCAGGCCAGGGCCTGGAGGGCCCAATCAGTCCAGGATGTCATCTTCCTGGTTTTCCTGCTTTTTTTTGCCTATGCCAAAGAGCCGTTTGATGGGGTACCAGAAGAAGGCGAGTATGGCCAACAGGATGGAGAAGATAACCCCCAAGATGGCGCCGATGGCCCCCAACCCCAAGCCGGGACCCACGTAGGCCTGGGCGGTGCCGGGGAACAACACCAACAGGGCGGCGATGGCTATCAAGGCTATTGGCATTTCGGCAACTCCCTAAAATAATCCAGGGGCAAGTTCTTGGCCTCGGAAATGCTTAAGGCGCGGTTTTGGTCGTCATATACGTTGAGGAATTCAAAGACCACCTTGCCCTTGCGGTCCACCTCGAAAACCCGCCCCTGCTGCGGCGAGGTTGTCAATATACCCCCGCCGGGCAGCATTTGGTGCTTGCCCTGGATGTGAGTGTAAAAATTATACTTTTTGCCGTCCAGCAGAACCTTGCTTTTATAGGTCTTGGGGTCGATTCCGATGATGCTCGAATGATCGCGGTGCATGTTGTTGTTAAAAATGGTGATGGTTCCATCTTGGCCCCAATCCGGGTCGTGCTGGCGCCTGACCAGTCCTTGGCGCCACCACTTGACCTTGAGCGTGTCCGGGTCCATGACAAAGACAAGGTCCACCGAGCGCAGGGAAACCAACAAATCGCCGGCCTTGAATTGAGGGTATTTGGAGGCCAGGGCCGCGGGCAAGGGATCTATGTCGTTGGGGTGCCACTGGCCACCGCCGTCTTCGACCCAAATTGACCGATTGTGCTCGTCCAATTGGCGGATTCCGAAAATATCTATTTCCGGGTTGGCGCTTATCACTTTTTCCAGCGTGATGGCCTTGAGAATCTTGCCGGTGGCGTCGTCGATTTGCACCAGGCAGTCGTTGCGGTTGGGGTCGTCCAAGGTGGGGCCCCAGACCCACAGGGTTCCGTCGTCGCCTAGGGTGATGGAGTGATGAAAACCGCCCTGCAAACGCCATGCGATATTGCCGCAATAGTCGTATTTGGTCAGGGATGTTCCGTTGTCGTAGGCGGCGTAGATGGAGCCGTCCCGGCCCACGTCGAAGCCATGGGGAAACACGTTGGCATCGTCGCGATGATCCCAGGGGACGTCCTCTTGGCTGGGCTTCCAGATGTGCTTCACCTTGCCCTGGGGGCCCAGGAGCACCGCGCCGTAGCGCTTGTCGTCAAAGTCGAAGGTGCCGAAGATCACCCGATAGGCCTTGGGCGCGTCCGGGGAGAGGAAATATTTGGGCGCTATGCGGCGCGAGCGGATGGGCAGCCCCTCCAGGCTTTTATAGACGCGGTCGCCCGGCGCCTTCAGGTCCACCGTCACCAGGTGCCGGGCGGGTACTATATCCAGGTCGTTAGCAAGTTTTTGCTCGAAGGTGGTGAAGCCTTCGCCCCGAAACCAGGCTTCAATTTGCTTGACGATAGGGTAGGGCCATGCGCGGGTGGAGTGGACGTACAGCCCCACACCAAAGCCGGCCAACAGCACCAGCCAGGCGGCGGCCATGCCCCGCCACAGCGAGGCGCGGCCCAAAAATGGCCAGAAGCGCGCCACCCCGGCCCACAGGTCCTTGCCGGAAAAGCGAAGGAGCCAGGCCGACAATTCTCCCAGGAGCCAAAAGATTACGCCGCCGCCAACCACTCCGGCGGGGATGCGCACGGCGGCCTCTTCCCAGCCGTGGCCGCCGAGCCAGAAGAGTTGAGAGAGCAAACCTATCAGCGCACCAAGCAGTGCCAGGGGGAGCCGGGAGAACAGCGCGTGCATCGTGGCGAATTTTTTCCTTTATGGTGTGGCCTACGCCTGCCGGCAACCACCAGTTCCTAAAATGTTTTTTTGCCCAGACTCAAGGTTGGGCACGCCAGCAAATCTAACATTTTTACGAGAGATGGCAACTAATCCACTGACCTGAGGTTTTAGCTCGGCGGCTTGTGTGATAAGGCCGGCGGATTGCAGTGGTTTGACCGCCGGCCAAACCAGCTGCCCGCCGCCCGCCCCGATACGGGTGGCAAGCTTGCGGGCAGGCTGGCGCGGGCAGCCCTCACCCCGCTTGGGCGCCGCCGCCGTTTTGCTCGCCCTGCCACTGAAACAGCTGCTTGAGGCGATCCCAAAACTGGCCGCCCAACAGGAACAGGCTGATCATGCCCAGCACCTCCCCGGCCACCATGGACCAGGCCAGGAAATGGATGGTGGCTTTCTCGGGAGCGAAAAAGAGCAGGTAGATCAAGGCGGCGTAATAGGGCAGAAAACTGATGGCCAAAAGAACCACCCCGGCGCGGTGCCGGCCACGGCTCACCGGCTTGAGAGGGCCGGCCTCGCGGCGGAACCAGGAGGCGATTTTTTTCTTCATGGCGGCCAGGAACTCCTTGCCCAGCAGCATGGCCGAGACATAGAAGCAGACCTCGCCCGAGACAAGAAAAACCACGGCCAGCGTTCCGGATTCCGCCAAGCCCATGCCTAAAAACGGTAATACCGCCACCACGATTATGGGCACCAAGCTGTAGAAGAACAGGGAGAGCCCCAGGTAATACTTCCAGTCTTTGGTCATTTCCCTCACCTTTATATCGCGGGGGGCTACAACAGTTGCATGGCCTTTTCCGGGCACATTTCCTGGCAGCAAAAACACACTATGCATTTCTCGGGGTCCACCCGGGGCAGCTCTTCGTCGAAGGCCAAGGCCTCGGCAGGGCATTGGTCCACGCAGGCCCCGCAACTGGTGCATTTGTCGGGGTCGGCCTGGGGGCGCAGCAGGGTGCGGCTTTCGATGAACTCCTGGATCTTGGGGGCGCGGGCGATGGCCTCTCCTCCCATGGGCGGCAGTTTGAAATCGGCTATGGGTATCAGCTCGCCTATGAGTTCGATTGCTTCCTGGCTGAATTCTCCCAGCCCGGCCTCCCGGGCCTTGGCCAGGAAACGAAGCTGGCCGGGATCGGCCACGCCCATCAGACGGGCCATGGTCGCGTCCAGGGCCACCGCGTTGTCCGAAGCCAGGACAAGGCCGATGTCCCTGAGATCGGGCGAGGCCGGGCCGTTGCCCTCCATGCCCACCACCGCGTCCACGATGAACAAATCCGGCACCCGCAGGCGAAACACGTCCACCAGCATCTCGTTGAAGCGGGCGGGGTTGCCGGCCAGCTTGTGGAGTTGGGCCTTCTGCGCCCCGGGCAGGATGCCGAAGCTGTTCTTGATGGCCCCGGTGACCACGGTGAGGCCGTGGGTCTTGAACTTGGGCAGGGAGATGACCACATCCGCGTCCAACACCGCCCTGGACACGCTGAGGCGCTCCTTGAACTCGGGGTTGAAAGGCACTTCCCGGGATTCCGCTCCTATGTTCTGGTAGTGGCCCTGGGCCGCCTCCATGAGGCCCGATTTCTCAAAGGCGGCCTCGTTGGCTCCGTAGGTGAAAACCCCGGGGTTGTCGCCCACGATGATCTGCCCAGTGTTCATGCTCATGAGCTTGGTCACCACCGCCTTGAGCACCGCCGGGTGGGTGAGGATGGCCTCGCCGGGCTGGGCCAACCTGAGCACGTTGGGTTTCACCAAGACCTTTTTGCCTTCGACCTCCAGGGGGAACAGATCAAAGGCCCGGTCCACGGCCTTCTGGCAGTTTTCGTAGCTGGCGGGATGGATCATTACTTTGGACATGGGGCTACCCTTCTTGCGGATCGTAGGTGCGGGGCTGTCCTTTTCGGAGCCCGTTGGGGCCGTTATCATAGGCCATGAATAAGGATTAAACTTATCCCCAACTCCGCCCCGCCGTCCAGGGTTTTAAGGGTATGAAGGGGTGATCCGGATATATCCCGGGCCTCACGGCAGGCGAAGGTTCTTCTTGTCCGCTAGGCGGCTGAACTGCCGGGTGCCTCCGGCTTCGGCCACCACCCGCAACAGAGCCGGGGCGTCGCGCACCGCCATCCCGGAGAGCATGGTCACCGGGGTGCCGGCGAAGACCTCCGGGCAAAGGGGAGTGCTGGGCCCCAGCAGAACCACCTCGCGGCATCCGGCGCAGGCGGCCAACAGCGGCTCCAGACTTTGGTTGAGCATGGTTGTGGCGCTGATCATGGCCACCTGGCATCGCGGCAAAATATTCACGGCCCGCTCCTGGGGTAAAAGGCCGCCCTGGGGCAGATCCACCCGCTCGAAGATGTGCAGGCGGGCGCAGCGTTGGCGCACCTCGGGCACCAGGGGCCCGAAGTAGCCCACCATGCCCACGCTGTCTTCGGGACCCAGGTCCAGGTGGTCAAGCACGTCGCCTTCCAGGGCCTGGGCCGGGCCGGGCCAGAGCAGGGCCCCGGCCACGGCCAGGCCCACCGCCGCCTCGATGGGATCGCGGGAGGCGGCCAGGGCCAGCAGGTCCGAGGCTGGTTGCCCGGCCAGGGGGCGCAGGCCGCGAAAGGCCGCGCAGGCCCCCTGGGCTTGGTCCCGGAAGGTGTAGGCCACCCCGGCCCGGCCGTCTTCCAGCATCGCCGCGGTGTACACCAGGCCCACCACCACCTTGGCGGCGCGGCCCGCGGCCCTGGGGGCCAGGGCCGCGGTCAGCTTGCGGGCCAGAGCTCCGGGCTCAAGCAAAGATGTCCTCCGGGAAGTAGTGGTGGGTGCCCTCGATCACCTCAATGCCGCTCTTGGCCTTGATCTTGGTGATGATGGTGTCGGCGTGGGGGCAGTGATCGCTCAGGCAGGGACCGATGTGAATCTTGGTGGGCTTTTCCTCCATGGGTGCGTTCCACAGCTTCACCTGGGCCAGGCGGGTAACGATGGCCGCGCCGGGGCAGTCGCCGCAGCTCAAGAGGCCCATCACCTCGGCCTCACCCTGGGGATAGCGGGCAAATTCACCGCCCCGGCGATTGAAACCCACCAGGCAGCGCGAACAGCCAATGCACACATCGTCCATGGCTTTTTTGCAACCGACGATCAATATTTTTTCCATTTGAAGACTCCTTTTTCAAAGGTGACGGCTTCCGCCGCCGGGGGGCGGCGGGGCCGGGATGTTAATCTCCTAATTGTTATACAGGATTTAGGTCATTAATGGTACAGGCAGCACTTGGACTGGGATAGCGGCGCGCCGTCGGGCTAGTTTTCGGCAGGGGGGTAGATGGTGACGCGGTTGCGCCCGGCGTCTTTGGAGGCGTAGAGCGCCTCGTCCGCTTGCTTGATGAGCATCTCCAGCAGTTCTTTGGGGGCATCGCGAAGGTCCTGGTTGTCGCCCATGCCCGCGATACCCATGCTGACGGTGACGCTCACCATATTCTGGCCCACGGGCACGCAGGCGCGGGCGACGGCCTCGCGCAGCCGCTCGGCCATCTCGGCTGCCGTGGGGCCTGGGGTCTCGGGCAGCAGTAATATGAACTCCTCGCCGCCGTAGCGGGCGAAAATGTCCACCGACCGGATAAGGTTGGTCACCACCCGGCTCACCTCCGCCAGCACCCTGTCGCCGCAGTCGTGGCCATATTGGTCGTTGACCTTCTTGAAATGGTCCAAATCCAGCATTATCAAGGAGAGATCATGACCGTGGCGGAAGGTGCGCTTGATTTCGTTTTCCGCCAACACATAGAAATGGCGGCGGTTGCACAGGCCGGTGAGATGGTCGGTTATGGCCATCTCCCGGTAGCGCTCCTCGCTTTCCCTGAGGGCCGTCTCCGCGAGCCCGCGGTTTTGGATTTCCAGTTCCAACTCCTGGTTCTTGGCGGTGAGTTCGGCCTCCTTTTGCCGCAGGGCCTCCACGCTGCTGGCCAAGCGCTCGACCATGGCGTTGAAGGCCGGGGAGAACTCGCCCATGAAGTCCACCCGCTGGGTGAAGTCGCCGTCGGCCACCCGCTGGGTCTGCCAGGT
>Ga0180009_10000523_pt1 | contig 52847 bp, 17 predicted proteins | sample OS_PC_MetaG_FD_123537 | JGI IMG/M metagenome (GOLD analysis project Ga0180009, IMG submission 123537) | Groundwater microbial communities from the Aspo Hard Rock Laboratory (HRL) deep subsurface site, Sweden - OS_PC_MetaG | ecosystem: Environmental > Aquatic > Deep subsurface > Groundwater... | reverse complement strand
TGCTCCGCAGGTGGATGAGTTAAGTAAAGATGATACCCGTTATATTAATGCCTTACAGGGTAAAAAGACTCCGTTTGAAGAGCAATTGGAGCAGGAAGATAAAATAGCAAAAAATAAAGATTCAATCGCTGAGGAGGATAAGAGCCTATGAGTATGTTTGGAAAAAGTCGTTACAAGATTTGCCTAAGAGTAATTTCTTTATTTCTTATTCAGGCATTTGTTTTATCTAACGCGCAAGTATCATTTGCCGCCTTTGATAAGTACGAAAAATCACAACTAGATATATCAACACTTGCTCCCAAGTTGAGTTTACCTAGCCTTCCGGTGGCGTTGTTTGGCAGGATAATTAAACGCGGGGCATTTCTAGATGTATTGCGCTTGCCTTTTTTAAGAAACATATTTAACCACATAAAAAAAACTGGCAAACTTTGTACGGTTGGAGAAATTAGTTACGGGGCTGATGTCTCTTTTTACGAGGCCAGGGGGTTACTTGAGTGGCTTGCTTCTCCGGATAGACAAGCAGATCCTAAAGCAGAATTTCGCGGTATCAAAAAAATAGTATCGGAAAACGGAGAAACTTTTTATCAATATGTGAATCCAGATGCAGAAGCGAAAAATACAAAATCTGCTGATCTGGTTGAGGTTAATGAAAATTTTAGGTCATTACGCAACCTGCCTAAATTATTGGAAGATTTTGATGCCGAAAACTTAGAACAGGCAGAGGCGGTATTATGCCGGGTTAATGTAAATGTTCCTGCTGAAGCTGATGGTTCGATTAAAGATGCAACCAGATTGGATAATACTAAAAAGCTTATAGAATTTCTACTTAGTTTAGGACTTACACCTGTACTTTATGGGCATAACGGAAGTCTTAAGTTTAAAAAAGATGGTGAACCTATTGATAAACGCCAGTCATTAGAGCGTGTAGCCGACTATATACAAAAGCTTTTCCCTGATACTCGAGTAGTATTTCATAAAGGACAATATCAGAAAGATACCGTTCTTTTGCATCAGGGATGGACAGATATTACTAAAGATGAAGATGGAAACGATATTAAAATTATTCCCAATGCAATAAATATAATTAATAACGTGCGCCTTGATGGACGAGAGGAAGGAACTGCTTTAGAACAGAAGGAGCTTGGTTATAAACTTATGAATTTCGCTGGGCCGAATAAAGTATTGATATCTGATGCGTTTGGTGATATGGGTTCAATAGGTTCTTCGATACAGTATGTGCCGTACTTTGCCAATAAATTATATTTAGGACCGGAAATGCTTAAGGAATTTGAAGAAATAAAGCAGATATTAGAAGGTATTGACGGTTTAGTTTTTGGCGGTGAAAAATTAGATAAGCTAGCTCTTTTAAAAGGATTATTGAAAGTTATCCGTGAAGGCGGTTTTGCTCTGGTTGCTAGCGGACCATCAAACGAACTTGATAAAAACCCCGCGTTAATTAAAGAACTGAAAGATATTAATGCCGATGCATTTATAAAGACCGACGACTATAGTGATAATACTCATTATGATATTGGGCCTAAAACATTGGCTAACTTTCTTAGCAAACTTGACAGTATGAAAGAAGGCCAAACTCTTCTTGTTAATGGTACTATGGGGTTTATGGAAGAGAAAAGTGGCAAATATCAGCAAGGAACAAAGCAAACCTGGAATAAGTTACAGGAACTTGCACAACGGGGAGTAAAGGTTGTGGTTGTTGGTGGAGATGCTGGTAAGACATCTAAGAAATATGGTTTAGATAAACAGCCTAATGTAGTCACTTTTACTGGTGGCGGAGTTGTATTGAAGATTCTTGCGGGAACGTTTTTAAGCGGGATAAAAACCCTTGCTGCTCGTCAGGTAGCGATTGAAATAATCTTCAACGATGCCATTCCAGTAAATTCTCTTCGTTCTAAAACAGGCACATCCCTAAGCGAAGAAGATGTTAAGAAAGAACTTATTAGCCTTGCGATAGAAGGAAAAATTGACATGTTAACCAACTCGGAAATTGCAAATGTAAAAATAGCGGCTGAGGCAATTGAACAGTTCTTGCGCGACACAAATAGATTTTCATGGATATCTACCTTAAACAAACTATTAGTGGATAAAAATAATCTTAAGGCTGCTCGTGAAGCATCTTTAACGCTGACATTTGGAGCAATGCATGGGGAAAAAGTTATTCTTGATGAAGAAATTTTAAGTGAGCCGCTGCATTTAGAACTTACCCTATTACAGTTAATTTCTATGCTGGAGAATACTGGTCAGGCTGAGGATGAAGCTCTGGAGCTTGAAGAAGAATATGTATTAAGTACAATTAAATCAGAAGGTGTATACGATTTTAATAATCTCGGGGCAACTTTAAAGGAGCTTATTAGCGATAAAGGAATAGAGCAAAATGTAGATTTAATTGCACCACTGAAAATTCTATTTAATACTCCTCCCGCATCAAAGAATCATGTGGAACAGTTTATTAGAGATTATATAAAAGACACACCGATAGCCAAAAGGCTTTCTTATTTGTTGAGTTTAGAACTCGCGAAAAAACAATATGTAAAAAAAGATTATTTAAGACAAATAAGGATAATAATAGAAGAGAATATTGATAATATGACAAAGATGGCAAGTGAGTTACAAGAAATACCCGAGGCAGCTATCGAGGTCGTTAATCTAGTTGATGAAATGAATAAAACATTACTTATTTCGTCAATTATCGCTCAGTTTAATCTTTTTGATAAAATTGCCTTTGAAGATCTTAAAGCTGCGAAGACAGCTGTATTGGAAGATAAACAGTTTGCTCAAAAGCTCGAAGGTTATAAAGTGGCTATGGATCTTGCAATTCTAGATGGTAAACACACCCCGGTTGGTGTTTTTGCTGGTGCTGGCACGCGTATGAAAAAAGGTTCTTTTAATTTTCTTGATCCTTGGAGCGTTTTTGACGATCAAATTGAAGAAGGGAAAGACTTTTTAATCCCTAAACATGCATTAAGAAATATAGGTCTTGGACAACGACAGCTAATACAGCTTCGCATTGCCATTGAAGAATTAGCGGCAAAATACGACATGGAGGCAAATGAAGCTTTATCAAAGCAAACGGTAGTACTTTTTGTAAATTCACAAATCGAACGCGATGTTAGAAAAGATCTTATTGTACGAGATTTTTATGGGTTTCGTCCAGAGAATATAATTATTATAAACCAGCCACGATTACCAGGATGGTATTTTGATAGAGACGGAGATATTAAACTAGACACTAGAAGCAAATTATTTCCCTATAACCACGGTTGGGTGAGAATGCAACTTAACTGGAAAAACCAAGGATATACCTTGGATAAAGAAGGCAATATTTTATCTATACAAGAATCAGTTAGAGAGTATTTGGGAACCAAAGGAGTAGAAATTGTTTCAATAAACAGAGTTAATGATTTAACCAGAATTACTGCTTCTGAAAGTGTTATCGAAAAAGAGTTCTTGGCATTGAGTAAATTATTAAAGGATGAATATGGCTTCAATTTATTCTGTCCTCTCGTTGGTAATCCCGGAGGCCAGAAAGGTGGTTTAGGTTTTGCCGGAGCAGATGCAGAAGGGATGATTTTGCTAGAAGGATTAAATGCGGTTTCTTCGACATTCGACGATATTCTTGAGGAAATAACTGCACAAGCAGAGGCAGAAGGTCGGGGAGGAATGCCATATAATAAAATGGCACAGGTAGACTATATCCACGAAACAGCAGATGCAATAGAACAAGGATTGCCGTTAACGTTAAGATATAGAGAGGAGCGAATCTATTTAGAAGTTCCCACTGGTGATCAAACCCAGGTTGATGGCATAAAAGCAAAAGCCATAATGCGCATGACTGATCGTTTTGATCCTACTCAGACACAGGGAGAGCTTATTTATGATTTTAAGACACCGGCAGATACAGTTCATGCATTTTCCTTTTTTAATAATCAAGATAAACAGCCGCGTTTTAGAGAACTGGCTGAAGAATTAGGATTTATTAATAACCCCAATCCTAATACTCAAGCAACATTGTTTAGTATTGATGAGATAAAAAAACGCATTGGTCAACCGCAAGATGCTTTAGAATTGCAGTTAAAAAGCACCGCGTTGATTTTGCAGGCAATATAGGATATATTATTTAGTGAACGATGATTTTTTGCTAGGGGAGAATACGGAGAATTTAACATGAAAGAAGAACGGCGCAAACACATAAGGGTGGAAACACCTGAATGCGCAGCAAACTGCAGGATTTTATCTCCCGAAACAGACGGCCAGTATAAGTTTACGGTATGGCCGGTAAAAGATGTTAGTTTAGGAGGTATCGGGGTAAAATCTAAAGAGAAATTTTCCAAGAAATCTCTCGCCTATTTAAATATCGATTTAGACGAGTTTATGGAAACTATAGGCGTTATTGCTAAGGTGCATTGGTGCCGCGGCGAAAAAATAGATTATGAGATGGGGCTTAGTTTTTCCTGGTGGCCGAAACAGAAAGATAAAAGGCTGCTCGAGGAATTTGTTGAAAATAAAATGCTCTATAAGGATTTTGAAGGCGTAGGTAAAATACGCATAGTCAATATCACGGAAGATAAGGAGAATATTTAAGATGATCTCACAGTATAAGATACAATTTAAAATAATAGCCGCTATTCTAATCCAGGCGTTTCTCTTATTAGAAATAAGCTGGGCTGCACCTGAGATAATCCGTAGTGCATCGGAGAGCACCCTTGCGCCGGCAGTAAATATAAACCAAAGTGATGTACAGACTGTGTTTTCAGAGCAGAATACAGATCGGAATATATATGAAAACATTTTAAAAGCGGAAAATATGCCTGAAGACGATACTATGGTTACCATGCCGTCTGATTCGCAAGCGGCTAAAAGCCCTCAGGCCGATAATCTTTTTACAGATATAAGTGGTGCAGATTTGTTAGCTTCAGTCCCTCCGCCAGAAAATATAGCTTTAACAGTTCAATTATCTAACATAGTTAGAAATATATTGCCTTATCCTTTTACAAAGAAGCGATTAGAAGAAGATGTTGCAAAGACTGGTTTTGAGTTGGTAAGTGAAGTGCTATTATCAAGAAAGCAATTAGTGCTTTTACTTGAAACGTTAGAACAAGAAAATTTTGTACAAAGATTAAAAGAAGTGGGTGTTAGTTCAATAGAATACATACCAGCTATAGTTCAGGATGGGCGTGTTACTGATACAGCAGTATCAACCTCGGAGCCAGAAATTATTTCTATTACGGATGAGTTTTTTAAATATAAATTAGCAGTAAGAATCTTTTTAATTAGAGAAGCAATTAATAAATTAACACACGATACAAAGACAGTAGATTATATAGATGAAGTTGGTAATGCAACGATGGTGACAGCAAAAGATTTGGGGCTTCCCATGGAAACGGACGAATTAATCGAGGCAATGGAAAAGATTGCTTTTAAATACACATTTGAACCTTATTGGAAGGGTATAGAAAGATTTGTATTGTATGAACCTCTACGTTCAGCTGAATTTTTACGCATCCCATATACAGATAATGATGGCATATTAGCTTTGTCAGTTAAAATTATTCCAGATTTAGTAAAATTACGCAAAACTGCGCCGGTACTTTTTACTGAATTAATACAATCTGGCCTAGCGCATGAAGGCGGCAAGAGCGGGCATATGATGAAATGGCCTATAATAAAAGATGAGATACTTAAATATTTTAATTGGAATCAATTAACTAAAAATGCTGCAGAGATATTAATTCAAGCTCTCGTTAACCAACAATGGCCTAGAGATATGGTAGAGAGAGGACTTCCCCCGTTTAACGTTTGGACAAGATCACTACATGTCATAAAAGAAAGCTTAAAACATTTTGGTTATGACCGCAATGAACCTGAGCCTTATAATGTAGTATGGAAAGAATACGCAGCTTATTACGGCATGGTAAAAGAAAGAGGCCTTCGTAGTGTAGCCGTCTGGTTTTGGTTTACAAAGTATTTTCGTGGATTGCCTGTAGATTATGATTTAGAATTCAGACAACAATATGGTTTTTTATCTCCACAACAGCGGACACAAATTATTATTGAAGTTGAAAAAATCAGAAAAGAATACGATAACCTCACTAAACCAAAAAGTCGCCTTGGTTCGTTATTATCAGGTATATTTAACACAAACTTGCTAAGTGGGGTTCTTACACTTGCAATTACAGCAATACCTTTCGCTGTTTGGGGGGCTACAAGTACAGGTGTTACTGTGGTTAATCTTAGTACAGCGGCATTTATTTTTAAAACTATCATAGCTAGTCCTTTTATAAAAATTATTGTTATAGCAACTGCAATTGGCGGGTTGATAACTCTACTAGCAAACATAACTTCTCTGGAAAATAGAACAGCACGATTGTTTAAAAGATCAATCAATAATAATAATTTCTTCAAGTTTAGAAATTTTTATGATCGTTCTAACTCAGAAGAAAAAGTAATTATTATCAATACAGTACTGGCTATGGCCCAAGCCCAAGGTAAAGACAAAGTAATTAGCCCAGAGGATACAGAGCAGGTTTATTTATGGGCATTGGCTGATGAAGCTAAAGAAGTGCGTTGGACCGGAGCAAAGGCAGTTAGAGAATTCGCTCCTTATTACGGTACTGCCCCTTATATGCTAGAGCTTGAGAAATATATTGAGGACCCAGATTCTCAGGTAGCAATAAGTGTAGCTTATGCTTTTAAGCTTTATGCCGGTTATGCGCCGGAAGCGATTGTTTCTATGTTAGAAGGATTAGAAGAGTTAGAGACAAAAATGTCAGCAAGCAGTGTACGAACGCTGGAAAGTAAAACTACTAGCTTATTCCAAAAGTCGATCAAGAAAGATGATTTGGCAGCATTTAGAAGTTTCTTTGAAGAATCTGTTGCACAGGAAAAAGTAGTAATTATTAATAAATTACTGGCTATGGCTCAAGCCCAAGGTAAAGACAAAGTAATTAGCCCAGAGGATACAGAGCAGGTTTATATATGGGCTTTAGATGATACGTCAAAGTCTGTACGTCATGCCGGAGCAAAGGCTGTAAGAGAGTTTTCCCCTTATAGTGGGAGCCCTTATTATAGAGCTAACCTTGAAAAATATCTCATCCATCCTGATTTTTATGTTTCAGGCAGTGTGGCGTTTGCCCTTAGACGTTATGGATCTACGCGGGAAGAAATTACTGCGCTGATAGGGCAGTTAGAATCACAAGTTGGGACAGAAGAACAAGCAAGTAAAATGGAAGTTGTTAGCAAGCAATTTACGGCTAGCAATACCAATGGTAAAAGCATTGGTCCAGAAGCTGCTGTAGATGATAAAGTTTCTACAAGACAACGTCTTTTAGAGCCAACGCGTTTTATCGGTCAACAGGATGGCCTTAATACTGGGCTGTTAAAGCTGATTGAATCTGCTATTTAGTTTTGCCTGTCAATAGATGGTATTATTTAGTCTGCTTTTTCCCTTATAAATACAATGGATTTATAAAAAAATGGGAACAACAGAACGAAGAAGAGATAAAAGATTTAAAGTAAACAAAACCAGTGCTGGTTATCGTATGGTGGATCCTAAGTTTTGGGCTGAATGTCGGGCTCAAGGCCATAATTTATTGCGGGATATAAGCTTACGGGGTATTTCATTCAAGTCTTGCGATATATTGCCTAAATATTCTGTTTTAAATCTCAAGCTTAAATTACAGGACGCGATTAAAATTAGTGATATATTTGGTCGTATTGTCCGAGTCAGAAAGCTGCCGAGTAAAGACTACGAAATCGGGATCAATTTCTCCTGGTGGTCAAAAGAAGAAGACAAAATAAATCTCCTTAGATTCCTTGAACGCCAAACCACTTAAAATTAGCTATTTTTGCTAGATTTCTATCCTAAATTTCCTTGCATTTTACGGAATTTTGACTATAATAATATCATTATCCAGAATAGCCATTTTTATAGGTTTTGTTTCCCAAAATAACAATATTATGACATTTATCGGTTTAGTAATTGCCCTCTGTTTCGTTGTTTTTATGAGCCTAGGTGTTATTATTGGATATTTTTTCTCTTTCCGCAGGAAAAATCTAATCTCTCGTATTGAATCTATCACCGAAAATGTTCCCAATATTCCTATCCAGGGTTTTGATTGCCAGGGCAAGATATTTCTTTGGAACCGGGCTTCTGTATTAATATACGGGCATACCCGGCAACAGGCTATCGGTAAAAATATTGCGGAATTGGTATTACCAGAAAGTCAAAGGCAATTATTCAAAAAGACACTCCAAAAGATCTGTAAAGATTGCAAGCCCCCCGAGCCCCAACAGTGGACCGTTATTACCAATACCGGTGAAAAAAGGACAATGTATTCAACGATGTTCCCTTATATAAAAAACGGCAAATGCGTAGAAGTATTTTGTTTTGATGTAGATATATCAGATATCAAAAACCATGCCGAGGCTTTGGATGTTGACCGGGAAAGTTATAAAGCCATATTTAACGGGGTAAATGAGGCGATTTTTGTACATGAGCCGGATACCGGTAAAATACTGGATGTAAACGAGAAGATGTGTGAGATTTTTGATTATACAAAAGAAGAGGCATGTAATCTTTATTTTAAAGATATAAGCTATGGCGAAAAGGATAAAATAAGGGAAAAAGCAAAGGCCTTAATTGCCAAGGCATTTTATGAAGGCCCGCAGTTATTTGATTGGTTGGGGTTGAGCAAAACAGGCCGGATTTTCCCGGCTTTAGTGAGTTTGAAAAAGGCAGTTGTAGACGGCAGAAAATGTGTTTTGGCCAGTGTACGCGATATAAGTAAGCAGAGGGTAGCGGAAGAAAGGGCTTATCAGACCGAGAAAAGATACCAGGATCTTTTAGATAATTCCATTGATTTGATTTTTACGACAAATGCGGAAGGTATTATAAATAGTGTAAATTCAGCGGCGAAAAGGATTTTTGGCTTTGAAGAAGAGGAGGTTTTAGGCAAGCATTTCTCTATCTTTTTGCCGGAAGAAGAACATGCTAGGGCGCAGGAGATTTTTGAGTATGTTTTTAAAAATGCGCAGATGCGCAATGACGAAATTAAATGTTTTACCAAAGATAAACAGAAACTCATATTGAAGATACACATTTGGCCAGAATGCCGGGATGAAAAGATTGTTGGCGTTCATGGAGTTGCGGCGGATATTACAAGCCAAAAAGTAGTGTTAGAGCGGATGCGGGAAATGGTGATTCAGATTGTTTCTATGCTGTCCCAGACCGTATCTGTAGCAGATAGATATACAGAAGAACATTGCGAAAGGCTGCAGGAGCTTTCCATTAAGATCGGTGCAAAATTGCAGCTGGATAAAAAACAGCTGGAGAATTTGAAATTTGCGGCACTTCTGCATGATGTGGGCAAAGTAGGAATCCCGATAAATATCCTGATCAAAAAAGGCGAACTTACGCCTGAGGAATGGAAGAAGATTAAAGAGCATCCTAAAAAGGGCGCGGATATTGTGCGTCAGCTTAGTGGGTTTGAAGAGGTGGCTCAGATTATTGAGCAGCACCAGGAAAGGGTAGACGGTACAGGCTATCCGGATGGCTTGTCTAAAGATGAGATAAAAAGAGAAGCAGCGATCATAAGTGTTGTCGATGCTTTTGACGCCATGACCTCTGACCGGCCATATCGCAAGGCCCTTAGCTTAAACGAGGCGATTGAAGAGCTAAAGCGTAACGCTGGAACCCAGTTTGATGTAGATGTTGTTAATGCCTTTATCGAGATTATCCAGGCAGATCTCAAGGATAATATTTGATAATTTTACCTAATCTCTAGACCTTTTTTTAATACCTCTGCCTACCCCAGGATTAATATCATTAACCTATTTAATTCCAATCAGTTACATATATAGATTACCTTCAGAAAAAACACCCCCAGCCTTGAAAAACTCAGTAAATTATGGTATACTTTAGCACCTTTATTACACGTATTTTAAAAGATTTTAAGTACTTATAAAAAAACAAGTTAGATTGTATATAATTTAACTCAAGTTAATTAAAAAATAAATTTTTTAAATTTTAACAGGAGATAATTTTAAGTGAATACTAAATGTAATCAACTCATAAAAGAATTTATAGTTTTGGTGGCAATCCAGGCCTGTCTTTTACCCGGCATTAGCTGGGCCGGGAATTTAGATGCAAGCCAAGGTTCATATTTAAGCCCTTCGGTTAAAGTAGATATTTTAAATTTTAGCCAGTCTTTCTATGAATTTTACAAATATGAACATGAGCTTTTAAAAAAGGCAGATCAGACAAGCAATCGGTCAAGATTTGAAAAAGACTTTTTCCATCTTTCCTTCAAAATACTTTTTCCCGAAATTATACAATACTATATTGTAAATGCAATAAAACAGCAAATCCTTCCGGATCTCGGTCAGAGTACGGTAAAAGAGATTCGTGTTCAATTCTTAGAATCTGACGACCCATTTATAAATGATGCTTACAACTATTTTGAAGAATTAGGGGAAAAGAATTTGGATAAGCTTATTGGGGAGCAAGCCCTGATTACACTGTTGCTTGAATATGAAGAGAGAAACCGTACAAAACGAAAAGATTTTGCCAGCTTTTCACCGTCACGCAGGGGAGCAAAAACCAGAGACCCTTACATAAAAAAATGGCTGGTCGACTCCATTGCTCCGCTTACAGGATATACAAAGAAAGAATTAAGGCTAAAAAACACAAAGCAACTCTGGCTGTTCTATTATATGTTTAAACTTCCTCATGAATTTGGAAAAGTATTTTTAGAAGGAATTAACAATGGATATGGCGTTGATTTTGATGTTGAAGTTATATTGGATGATGATTCTCAGTATCTAGAACAAATCCGCATAGAAACAAAAGATGGACGCAGCCAGGCTTTTATGGTAGGCAAAGAGATTTCTGAGGAAACTGAAGATAAAGAGCCTACCCCAGAAGAACCCCTAGGGCATTTACCCAAAGAATTCCGTCGGCATATCCATATACTTGTTAATCAACGGAATGATTATCACAAGGTTACAGAGTTTATGCACAGGGTAAGATTTTTAAAAGAGACAAAGTTAAAAGATAATATCAATGTTGTCCAAAAGACACTGGATGAGATTTTTGCCTGGTCCAAACGTGTCCATCCTACTGACCCGGTAGGACAAAAACTTGAAATCCAAAAATATCTTAAACCAGTATTAAGTAAACGCGGTTATTTAAAACTTGGTAAATACGATAAAATTTCAGAGGCCTTGCCGAAAGTGCTTACGGCTTTAGAAACAAGGGCGGATGACCTTATTGATATGATTAAAAAGCGAAATGAGCATGAATTGCGGCCTTACTATAAACGGCATCCTAGCGATAGATATGTTTGGGCCGAGATTATAAAAAATAAGCTTATTCTTGTTGAAGATCATCTAGGGAAATTAATGATCAAAGAGGCATTAGAGAAATTAAACGAAATTTCGCGGTCTCTTTTTAGCCAGCGTGCACTTGCACAGGTACAGATATACGGCAATATGCAGCAAAGGATAAAACTTATTCAACCTTTATTAAATAAATTACTGCCGCGTAAGCCAGTTCTGGATGCCTTATATTTTATCGAAAAAGCGGATAAGCAGATAATACAAGTCACATTACAGCAAAGAGAACTTGAACGTCTCTTAAACGATTTAAAACGCTGGAAAGCGTTTAGAGGTTCCAGCCAAAGTGGTAAAAGTTATCAATCAATACTTGAGGAAACAATCACCCTGCTTTTTTATTTACAGCGTCCCGGCGCTAAGCAGCGTGTTATTCTAGAAGAAGCAGTTGCTAATATTAAATCCATCATAGATTCGACAGATGCCTCTACGGAAATTAAAAGTGATATGAAAAATATCATACCCGGCAGACTTGTTCCCGTAAGAGATGCCCTAATTCTCATATTAGATACAGTAAATATGCGCAATGATGCGGTTAATAGATTGAGAGGTATTAAAAGCATCAGCCAGGCCAGAGACTTGTTGGGTAAAAGCCGTAAGCAGTTTGATAAAGATGTCCCTACCGCAGATTTAGTAAAAGATATTATGGATAACTTAAGGCTTTTTCATGTTGACCTAACCAATTATCAACATAAAGATAACAGTTCTTTTAGCCATATAAGCGGGGCTCTTTCTAGTGCCCTGGGGCAATTAAAAAGCAAAGGCGATATTTTTCCTATGGAACACGTACTTTGTGGCCAGGCAATTTAAATAAACGATGTATTTATTAAAAACCAGAACACATAAAATAATATTTAAACTAATTGCCTTTGTGCTGATTCAGGCATTTTTACTATTCGAACTGGCTTGGGCGCAAGGTTCAGGGTTTCTAAATACCCCTCAAGAAGACACATTATCCCCTAAAGTCCTAATAAATTCAGTCGGCCTGCAAAATATCTTTTCTGTTAAAGAAGAAATCTTTAAAGGCCAAACAGCGCCGCTACCTAAGCTGACTTATGATGGTACATCAGGCATAAGGGGGCCGGCGGAGGAATTAGAAGCCACCGCTGCTTATCTGGCTACTGCCTTAACTAAACTAGCCAAAACTCAAAACGTAAAAGAGATACATATCGGTTATGACACCCGCGAAAGTTCGCCTCGTATCGCCAAGACCGTAGCCTCTATTTTAGCCTTAGGCGGGATAAAAGTTATATATCTTAATAGTCCGGTAGCTTCTCCGATGATCGCGGATTTTATTGCCTTAGCTAATAAGGGTAAGCCGCAAGATTGTATTGCCGGGGTGATGATAACCGGCAGTCATAATCCATCCGGTGATAATGGCTTTGCCCCGCGCATTTCCAATGGAGCGATAATGATCGAGGGCATAGACGATATTTATCGAGAATTTATTAGGCTTTGGCAGAGGCAGCAAATTGAGGTTTCAGAAGAAGAATTTATAAGACAAGTAGAAAAAGAAAATATTATTCTTATTAACAATCCGCGCGATATTTACCTAAAAGAGGTTATTAACAAAAATCCGATAATAAAATTTGTATGGGCCCGGATTAAAGATATGGGCATTGATACGAAGAAAACAAAGATTATCTACGACCCCATGAAAGGCGTAGGGGCATATATCGTGCCTCATATTCTTGCCAAAGAGTTTGGCTTTGATATAAAGGTAACTGATGGCGAAGGCAATATAGTAGACGATTTTTTAAACTATAAGCCCATGATCCAAAAGACCGATCGCAAACCATACCCCAACCGAAAGATGATCGGTTATTGGCAAAAGCTTATGGCCGAGACTGGTATAGATTTTGTGCTTTCCAATGATGGAGATTCAGACCGCTTTGCTTTAGCTGAGGGAGATTTTATTGATTGGAACCAATTGTTTATTTTACTTATTGATTACCTGGGAAGGGCAAAAATCATAGAAAAACTTGGTTATACCCATATCGTATCTACACATAGCACAACCGCAGCTTTAAATAATGCTGCCGAAAAATATGGGTTAAAGGTAGAAAATGTGCCGGTGGGATTTAAATATGTCTCGCAAAGGATCCAAGAGCTAAAATCTGACGGTAAGAAAGTTCTCGGCGGTTTTGAAGGAAACGGCGGATTGGTATTATGTTTTGAAGAAGGGGGCATTGATAAAGATGGCATAATCGCCGATATCTTATTTTCTTTAATAAAAGCAGAGTGCCAGCATCAAGGGATGAGCTTAAAAGATATGATTAAACAAGCCCATCGCCATATAGGCCTAGAAGAAGATTTTGGCTATATGCAGGAATTGGTCATACCCTATAAGGAAGAATATGCCTCTTATGTCGAAGCGCTTAAACTTAAACAAGGTGAATTTTTAGGTAAAAAGATAGATACGGAAAATTCTGTCATTATAAACCCGGATAAGCCTTCGGAAAAACAGCATCGGAAGATTGTTTTTGAAGATGGCAGTTGGATTATTGTCCGGCCCTCGGGTACAGAGGGAAATAAAGCCAGGATATATGCAGAAGCAAAAAATAAACTTTCCTGTGATGAATTAGTATCGAGAGTGCTGGAAGATTTTCTCAACGCAACGAATTATGAGCTGCACGATAAAGCAGTTGGGTATCTAAGGGAATGGCTGGGTTTTCGTTATTCATACATGATGAGTCTAAAGATGGCTAAAACAGCGCGAGAAAAGAATTGGGACAAATTAAGACAGCTTTTTTATGTAGGATCTGGTAAGACAACAACCGAATCTTCCTTAACATTCGAAGCTGATAATTTTCAGCAAGGATATGAGAAATTAAGCACATTAATATCCAATATCAGTGATAAAAAACAACCGATATTATGTATTGAAGGTGATGTAAGTGCGGGCAAGAGCACATTTGTTGGCCTTATAAAAGAAATAGGTATTGGTAATATCTCTCCGGAAAATATCTTATTCATAAGTATAGACGATATCATAAATGATCTGCTGGAGCTTGGAGAGCTTAGTTTGTTTGAAGTAATCCTTGAGATGCCCTTAGAGATAAACGCGTTAATGTCGCAGGCCTCTGATAATATTGATTTAATTGTAGTTGAAGGCTCAGAAAGCCTTGATTATATGAAGGAAGCAGATTTTAAACCAGACATTATAGCAATCCTCAAGGCATCTAAGAGGACAAGATTCATCCGTCATTTGATGAAGCACGGGTTATTTGCGTTTAAATTTTTCCATGAACCTTATGGAGCAGGCCAAATCCCAAATGATATCCCGGTTTTGTACATCAATAACGAATTAAGTAGGAATATGTCTTTTTTATCCATTGCTATAAGGATGCTGGCAAAGACACTTGAAATAATAGTAACTAAGGCCCTTGGCTTTATTGTCCCTGATTTTTTAGATTCTTTAGCCTCAACCTATTTATCGAGAATGCATAAAGGATTTAGCTTTCTGGATTTGATTATTCTACCGTTGAAAGCGTTTTCATACCTTATTAATCGCATTGTTGATCTTTATTTTATTTTAAAATCAGAACGGAATATGATTAGCATTATTAAACAACGCTTTAAAGGGAATATTCGCGTATTAGATGTGGGTACGGCAGACGGATCTTTTGTTGAGAATTTCCAGGGTTTACTGGATAAAAAAGGCGTAAAAGCTGAGGTTTACGGCATTGATATTAATCCGGCCAGGATAGCCCGAGGTTTACACTTATCCCGGAATATTAAAGTGATGGATGTAAAAGATGCCCAAACCCATTTTGGCCAGGAAAATTTTGATATTATAACCATAAATGCCCCGGATCGGCCAGCGGAGTATTTAATTAGCCAAAGTATGCCCTTATTAAAGCCTGATGGGATATTGATATTAAGATTACATAAAGGCGCTCATTATGACTCTTTCTTTGGTCCCTATTACCGAGAAAAACTCATTGAAAAACTAAGCGTTAGTTACAAAGTAACCTCTTTAAAAAAACATATCTATCATTTACCCAATGGAGACTGGTATAAGCTGCAGCCGCCTATAATAATCAGCGCTAAAGACATGCAGGCTGATATGGGAAGGTTATTGGAGGCAGCTGATGCATATCTTGAGAAGGCACAGCTTGATGAGGCACTAACGTTATATAAAAGAATAATTAAAGTGAAGCAAAAAAAGATTACAGATTTACTTAGGCGACATATCCTTAACCTGAAATTAGAACTGATAACGGAATTAAAAGATAGGGCATATAAGCATCTTGTTTTAAAACAATATAAGCTAGCCTTAGCTGATTATGGACATATCTCGGATATTGAACCTGAAGCCAAGTTTATCAATAATTACTTTATCGGCGGAATTAAGGCGTTGCAGAACAATATGCATGCTGCAGTGGCCAATTTCCAGAGGGCATATCAGGATAAAGAAAGCCGTAACCTGTATGAGTTAAGCGCGTTATTGGTAGAAAGTATTATTACTGCCGAAAATATTCGCAGCACAAAGAATAAGCCCGTAGAATTTAAACGCCAGATCGAAAGATTCGAGGAATTGAGCACCAAAATTCAGGTGCGTTTAACTGAGCAGGACGAGCAGATTGATAACTTTTTGATTAAGCATCTTGAACCGGCATTCTATATCTACAATCATTTAATTGATAAATATAAACAAGCAGTAAAATTAGTTCAGAATTTAAGACCAAAACATACAGATATGGATAATGATTTTCATAACTTATTACAGCAACGTGCAGTCAAGATACCGCAATTACTTAGAGACGATGACCTTAATGAAGCATTTTTAGAATTTAAGCGTTTAAAAGAAAGAGGGATTAGCTTGCCAGGTGCCCACCAGCATAAACTTTTAGAGGCACTTAAAAACAGGGCAGATCTATATCTTTTATCTAAGATATATAACAAGGCATGGGAATATTACAGCAGGATTTTGATTATTGCGCCGCATGAGACAGACGCCTATTTTTATATTGGAGCAGTTAGTTTTATGCAGGATGACTTGGAAAAGGCCTATTTAGACTTTAAAAAGGCACAGCAAGGCGAGCAGTATAGTGCGATGTTTGCGCTGGCCTGTTTGATCGTAGAAAATATCAAGCTAAGCCGAAAGATACGCGCTTATTTAGACGCATCCACTTCTTATGTAGAAGCCCAACAAAGAGGATTAACATCTCAAGATATTGATGAATACCGAAGAACACTTAACCGTATTGGATACATATTTGAGCGCTATGACGAGATTGAAGACTTTGCTATTGATAATGGGTTAGCAGAAAGTCTGATTTTCATTAGTTTGAGTTCAGCTTTTGGGAGCGAGGAACATCAATTTACTAACACCTTGAAGAAGTATGGTTTTCAACCAGATGTTTATGAGTCTGTATTAACAGAAAATTTAGAAAGACTATCCCAGGATTTAATTAAAGTAAAAGTCGTTGATCTTAAAAAGGTTAGGGCTTTAATTGCAAAGAAAAAGGGTATCCAGGAACCGGAATCTGACCTTAAAATCACATCTTTATCCCCTAATTTATACCAGCTTATCGGGCAGTCAATTTAGCTAAAAACTGCTGTTATTTTACCTGTTTTTGGAAATTTGAAATTTTTGGAACAAGCCTTTAAAAAATATGTAAATTTTTTACAGCCAATTTACATATCTTTTTTATTTATAAGTAGTTATATCAATAAAAAAAATATCCGTTTCCCTTGACAGTAGTATATATGTATGATATACTTGCTATACTTTTAAGAGTATTACAAGAGTTTTTAAAAGTATGTAAGTTGTTGAAAATAAATAAAGTTAGATAAAAAAATATGGACGACTTGATGGACAAAAAATCAGGTGATAAAATGTTACAACCAAGAAGCCGCTATGGTCTTTGGTTTAAAATTGTAGCCTCGATTATTATCAAGGCTTTCTTGGTTACTGATATTGTCTGGGCAGCTGGCGGTGACCTGCGCTGGTTAAAACAAGCAGAAGTTGAGTCTTCATATCTTTCTCCTTCCTCAAACATTCAACAAGCTGATTTTCGTTCTAGATTTAATTTAATGACGGCACTGATTACAGCTATTGATCAGCCGAATACTCAAAAAGCCATAGAATTACGCAAGCAGTACGGTATTGTGGAGTTCCAGGGCACACTCCGACTTAACGGTGAAAAAGAAACGCTCTATATCTATCCCCGTGAAGAAAAACCTGATTTTCTTAAAGATCAAAATATTCAGACTATACAGTATAACGGCCATGAAATTGCCGTTATTGCTAAAACCCAAACGTCAGAAACTAAACAGCCGGTTTTGGATTTAAGTAAAGAAGAATTTCGCAAGCAAGATGTGCTTACGCGCTTAAGGATAAAAATAGAAGAATATACCGCTAGTACAATTAAAAATCAGGATTTGGCTATGGCGTTCTTTAATGATGCTATAGGCGATGCTGATTTATCCAGCCGTTTAGTCAAGTTACTTAATATTAAATCCCCAGAGAAAAAGACAAAAAGACTTAATGCGCTGCTTTCCCAAAAATATGATCAACAGGAATCACTGTTTATTATTCGCTCATTACGCGATTTCGGTATTTTAGAACAGGAAACACCAGAAGAATTGCAGTGGCGGGCCAAGCTTGAAGGCTGTAACGTTAAATTGCTAGAAAAACTTGATGCGTTCGGATTAGTAAAGAAAGTGAATAAGTTTCTTGAGGATGGAACTGAAGATTCGATTAGGAGATTAGATCTTGAACAATTGAAAAATAAAACCAAGTTATTTAAAAACAGATTGGCAGAAGGGGAGTCGTTTGAAGATATTCTACCTGAGGCAGCAGCTGTTTTTAGCGAGGTATTAAAACGAAAATTAGGTAAGCGGTTATATGATGTGCAATTGATAAGTGGGCTTGTCGCTTCTTTGGGAGGGAAAGTTTTAGAACAGGCCACAGGAGAAGGAAAAACCTTTGCTACTGCCCTGGCTGCGTATCTGCTTTCACTTAGGGATGTAAATAACCAGGGGGTTCGCTGCGCGACATCAGATGCAATTTTGGCTAAAGGTAATGCTGCGGAAATGACGCCTGTATTTGAAGCCTTAGGATTGTCTGTGGCGGTTTTGGTTGAAAAAGATGAAGCGTTAACAATTGTAGATGGTAAATCCTATAACATTGATCGCGCCCAGGCCTATAAGAACGATATTGTTTATGCTACTATGCATGCCTTTGCTTATGATCACTTAGGAGATAATATCGTCGACGGATTAGAAGAGCCAAAACAACAGGAATATTTTGCTATGCTTGTCGATGAAATAGACCAGATTTTGATTGATGAGGCGCGTAACCCCTTGATCATTTCTGGCCCGGGCAAGCTTTCTAAAGAAGAACAGACTAATTATTACCTTATCGATGAAATAATCAGAAGTCTAAAAAAAGATGTTGATTATAAAATAGATAAAATTGATAAATCTGTTGCTTTTACGCAGTACGGATATGCTCATATCGAAACTTTGCTGTTTGGAGAAAAAGCAATTGAACAAAGAAAGGCACAACAAGAGACAGATCCTGAACTCAAAGGCTTGTTAGAAGAAAAAGAAAATGAAGGGTTGTGTATTAAGTGCGAAAATGCATTAAAAGCACATCATGAAGAATTTAGATATATAGTTGAAGATGGAGAAATAGTGATAGTGTCTGCCGATGGTTTTGCCCAGCCAGGTCAGCGTTATCAGGATGGTCTGCATCAAGCTATGGAAGCAAAAGAACATAATAACGGTAAAGATGTTGAGGTAAAAGGGGAATTAGAGACATTAGCGAAGATAACGCTAGCGCAATATTTAAGTCAATATGAAATTACTGCTGGTCTAACTGGTACTGCACCGCAGGATGCAGCAATGTTATTCAAAACAATTTATGGATTAGAGACGGTTAAAATACCAACCCATAAGCCGCGCATTCGTAGAGACCTGCCAGATAGATTATTTGCAAAAAAGGCAGAGAAATTAGAGGCCGCTGTAAAACAAATTAATATAAAACATAGAGAAGGCATGCCTATCCTTGCTGTAACCGAAGAAGTAGATGGTTCAACCGGACTTGCTTCTCAAATACAACGTTCATTTGAAGGACAGGAGAAAGAAACAATTGTTGTCCGTTCGCGTGATGATGTGTATGTTTTAGTAAATAAAGTGTTAGGGCGCGAGATTTTAGAAAATGAACTTAAAGAGGCCGTAAAAGAAATTCATGACAAAGGTAATTTTGGGGATGTTGTACCAATATTCGTATTAAATGCTTCCACTGTAGACCATATCGTAGGTGAGGCGATAAGCTTAGCGGGAATTGGCGGGGCAATTACGGTTGCTACCGGAGTAGCCGGTCGTGGTAAGGATATTGTGCTTGACCAGATGTCTAAAATAAATGCTGGTCTTTTTGTAATCGGGGTTGAATATCTTAAAAACTTTAGATATGAATGGCAGTTACGTGGCCGTAGCGGAAGACAAGGACAGCCAGGTACTACATGTTTTTATACAAGCTTGGAAGACGATTTATTTTCTAAAAGCGAAGATGCGAGAAAATTTAGCCAGCAATGGAAAGAAAATATCGGCAATGACGGTATGGAGGTAAAAGATAAAGTCGCACATAGGATAAATAAAATACGTATTGGTCTTATCCTTAATCAGAATAAGCAATTAGAATCGCTTGTTAAATATGAAGAGATGATTGGTATTTTAATGGGCGATGCTTATGAATTTAGGGAACTTGTCAGAAAATCAGAAGATTTATATGCGATACTTTCGCAGGTATGTCCGGAAAAGGCAGGCAATTATAATTTAGGAGAACTTATAGAATTAGCTCTTGAGAAGGTTTCTGTTGAGGAATTAAAAGAAATAATACGTTTTCATGTGCGAAGTGCTTGGCAAGATTATTTGAAAGATAACGAACAATTACGGCGTAGTATAAATTTAAGACGAAAAGATGAAAAAGATCTCTTGGCAATCTTTAAAAAAGAAAGCGCAGAAGCATACGAAGAGCTTACTCAAATAGTGGGTAAGCGCATTGCCGGAGCAATGCGTTATGCATTTGCCGATGAAATTAGCAAAGCGGAAATCTCTGAAGTTGCAGATGAACGCCTAGGCGAAGAAGAAACTGAGATGTCCGAATTTATGCTTGATCCAGAATCTGTCAGGCAGCGAATTAATAATGGCGTTCAGGTAATATACGAAGAAAAGAAAGCGGAAACTAGATTAAGCCGGCTTTCCGAACGGCTTGGTCAGTTTATCACCGGCGAAGAAAAAGGAACTCCGTGGTTTCGGGCTGTATTGGCGCATGGTTTTTATGCTGTAATTACTATTGCCGGAGTTATAGGTGGGCTTATTAGTTTTCCTCAGGTAGAGACAAAAATAGTTGATCTTCCTGAGGGCAGAATTGTTAGCGTGCAGAGAACTGAAACTAATTTTTCCTGGAAAGACAAAAAAGCCAAAGTTATTGCCGAAGTAGCTTATGAAAAGATGATGGAAGAAGTTGCTGCTAAAACAGAAGATGCAGAATTTAAGGAAGAGCATGCTAAAGATACTCCGGAACAGCGTATTTGGCTTGCTTACCAAGATGTTGTCCAAGATATTATTCAGGAAAAAGAAGATCAAGAAAAAGTAAACAGTTTTACATCTCGTTTATTAGCTCAAACCGGCAGTATTACTTTAGATGCCCTTTATGGAATCGGATGGCCGAAGCCCGTAGCCGCTGCTTCTCCACCACCGCCACCTGATTTACAAGCGTCTATAACACTTTTAAGTTCTGTAATTGCCGGTCAGGCAGGCAAGTTAACGCGCGGTTCAGAATTATATGAGCGGTTACAGGAGAGTATAAAAACTATTGTTCAAGAAAGCATGTCTGATGCAAAAAATGCAACCATAGTTGATAAGATGCCCAGCAATATGGAAATTGGGAATCACTATTCGTTTACCGTAAAAATTAGCTCATACGAATTAAATAGCTTGATTGCCATGGTGGCAAATTGTAAAGATTATTTGACAAAAGTAACATTAGAGAACATGCTGCGTGGTGCAATATTACATAATTTCAGAGAGCCTAACCTGATAGATGAAAATGACAAATATAAAGAATTAAAGATTGAATCTTTTAGACTTACCCGCGATGCGAAAAGCGTGGAAGTTGACGGGAAAGAAACTACGACTGTATTTGAACCAGCAGCTTATATAGAGGTTGGTTTTACCCATACTGAGCAAATCGCGTATAAAGGACTTATCTATCATATTTATCAAGGAAGGGGACAGGTACAGAAATACACGGTAAGATTCACACAAGAAACAGAACAAGGAAGTAGGTTTATAAGAGGAGAAATCAAAGAAAGGGCAAAGGAATTTATTTTAAATGCTCTGGGTAAAACGATAAATTTCGGTTTGTATGTACTTGCTGGATTCCCAAGTTCAGTAGATGCGGCAATGCGAGGACCAGAACTATCTTCCGAGGCCTATAAACGTGGCAAGGGATTATACACGATTATAGCTAATAATACAAAGTTGAGAAAATTGGTAAAAGCCGCAGATAAGGCCCTTACCGCTTACATAGATAACCCCAAGTCACCCGAGACTCAAACAGCCCTTTATAATAGTCTTTATGCCTTACGTTATGACGGCAAAAGTAATAGATGGGTTACAGGTGCCATATTCGATGAGATTAAGCGACTACAGGAAGATGGTGTGGGCAGACGTCAGCCAGTGCTTATACTGGATACGCAAACGATTGCAGAAATGGCAGAATTATTAGAAAAAGGCGACGATGAAACATTTAATAAGGCCCTTGATGAATTCCGCATGTATTTTAAGGGTCTTTTAGGAACAAGAATAACCAAGAGGGTAATACAGAAAAAGGTTCCAGTTAAAGTGCAAACAGAAAAAGCTGTTGATCAAAATCAACAGCTGTTAAGGATAGAACAACAGAAGCAGGAACAGGAAGAGCAGGAAAGATCGAGACTGGAACAACAGAAACAGGAACAGCAAAGACAGGAAGCCTTAAGACTAAAGCAAGAAGCGGAAGAACAGGAAAAGCAAAGACAATTAAAACTGGCACAAGAGGCGCAAGAAAAGGAAAGACAGAAACAGTTAAAACTAAAACAAGAAGTTGAAGAAAGAGAAGATCAGGAAAAATCGAGATTAAAACAACAGGTCGAAGAAAGAAAAAGCCAGCAGCAGTTAAAACTAAAGCAAGAAGCAGAAGAACGTGAAAGACAGGAAAAATTAAAAGAACAACAGGTAAGAGAAGAGCAGGAGCGCTTAAGATTATTAGAGAAAGAGAAAATAGAGCAGGAAAAGCGAGAAACTATAAAACCCAAACCGCCAAAACGAAGACAAGTTGCAGAGGAAGCAATAAAGAAAACATCTGCAGCTTATACTCGAGCTGAGGGGTTGGCTTTAATTGTAAATAATAATACGACTTTGAGAAAGATGATAGAAGCAGCGGATAAGGCTCTTAGCGCCTATATAAAGAATCCGCAATTAATCGATACGCAAAATACCCTTTACCGGAGTCTTTATCTTTTACGCTATAACGGAAGAAGAAACACGTTAGTAACCAGTGGCCTGCAAGATGAGATTCAGAGATTGCAGCAAGATGGGGTAGGCAGACGTTTCCCGGTCATTATTTTGGATAAGCAGACGATAAATGAAATGGCTGGGATGTTGAAGAAGGATGATAAAACATTAATCAACGCACTAGATGAATTCCATATGTATATAAAGGGTCTTTTAGGAGAGGAATTAATCGATGAAAAAGAACAAGAAAGGTTAAAACTAGCGAAAGAGGCTCGGGAAAGAAAAAGACAGGAAGCCTTAAGACTAAAGCAAGAAGCGGAAGAACAGGAAAAGCAAAGACAATTAAAACTGGCGCAAGAGGCGCAAGAAAAGGAAAGACAGGAGTTGTTAAGACGTCAAGAAGAAGAGCGGCAGAAAGAAAAAGTTAAAGCCGCACCTATTTTAACACAGCCTGGAGTGTTAGTACCTCCTCCTGCAGCCAAAAAGATACAGGAATTTAGGCATGAAGTAATTAAAGGAGATACATTTATTGGTATAACTAAAAAATTATTTAAATCTTTTGGTTTTGAGCTTAAGGAAATAGAAACTAATAGGTTATGGGAACAAGTTGTAGATATATATAATAAGCAAAATCCCAATAACCAGATTAAGGTTAAAACCATAGGTAAATATAGAATTGCTTTGATTGAGCCTGGGCAGATGTTAATGCTGAAGATTAATGAAGAGATGATTATTTCTTTATTATCCACAGTACGCAAAGGTGTTGTGCTACCTACGGTAAAAACAGACGTTGCAGCGAGAGAAGATCTGGCGGCACAAGCTGAGCCAGCGGAAAAGGTAAAGCCGTTTACTCACAAAGTAGGAGCAGGAGATACTGTAACTAAAATTGCTTTAAAATTCTTTACTGCCTTTGGCATCAAGGTTAAGGATGAAGATAGAGAAAGGTTATGGCGTGAATTCGCCAAATTGTGCGAGGCAAGTCCGATAAATTCAAAAGCCTTAATGGTAAAAAGAAAAGATAATAAGATAATTGATGCCATGGTGTTTTTAGGAGAGGTCTTAACGCTTGAGATAAATAAAGATGTTGCTAAGCTGCTTCAGGATGCCAAGGGCGCTAAAGTTTCGCCAGAAGAGATACCAACCGAAGAAAAAGCAGCAGTGCCAGCAGTTCCTACTCGTAAGGAAGCACTCCAACTATCGAGTCCTGGTGTGTTTGATAAGCTATTTAAAATGTTGCAGCAGGTGTTATTGAGCAAGTCAGAAAAGGGGTTAATTGATCGTATCTCCAAAATCCCGGTTGCAGAACGCAATTATGAAATGGGCTTAGCCAATATAATTGTGCAGCTTCTGGCCAGTGCCAGTAATGGTCATTACGCCGTAGCCACCACGCCTTTAGAAACCAAAGACCCCTTAAAAGGCATGGATAATATTTATTTTTACAACACTAAAACAGGGAAACTGATACCATCGCGGGATGCTAATAATACCTTATACAATTTGATAACGAAAGATTTAAGAGCCGGAACGATAGATAATGTCCGTGACATTGAGATCTGGATCGGGCAAAAAGGCACAGAAGGAGCCAGGCCTTATATACCGGAAGTTAATGGTAAACCGCTTATCTTTAAATCGCTTTTAGATTTGAATAAAATTGCCCCAACGCAGTTACGTTTTTATCTATATCCTCAAACTCCCAAAGATGCTGATGAGTATGGCCGGGGTAGGCTGATAACCGAACCCAAGGAAATTCGGGAATTGCAAGAGCTGGGCGTTAACTTTGATATATGGCTTGCCGGAGAAGATGATGAAGGTAAATACGAATATAGGCTGAACTTTGGCGTAGCTTCGGCGGTAAAGACTTTAAATAATGTAGTTAGCTATGCACAAAGCCGTACCCTGCAGCATGAGGTATTTAATATTACCAGTAATCTGGATCTAGTAGATCAGCAGAAAATTATACAGCTGGCAAATCAAGGCAAAGACAAAAAAGGCGATGATGTAGAAACTATGATTTCCGGCATGGGCATAGAAAAGAACATGTTTGGAGAGCTTCCCAAATATCCAATGCAGAAAAATAGTCCATATATAGGTGCTATTGTAAGACAAGAACAAGGGCTCCTAAAGCAGGTCGTAACCTATATCCAGCCGGAAAATATTAATAGACATTATGATATGCAGGTAGATGTCAAACTGCCTAATGGCAAAAAAGGCAAGTTATATCAATTAGGCCCGGATAAAAAAGGGTTGGAGAGGGTTTATTACTTCTACAAAGATGCCGAAGGCGAGATTAAATACCGACGCATGCATTTTCTGGCGTATGATCGCGCTGGTAACTTGGTTGAGGTAAAGCCAAGCGCATCTCACGATGTAATTGCTATTTCTCCACATGAAGAATCTAAAGATGCAAGGGATGTTAAACTCCGCGCATTAGAAGAAAAAGGTGACTGGTCGCAGAGCGATATCATCATGTTCGGTAGAAATGCATTGCATCTTGAGGAATTGAGGGCTAATGTTGGTGAACTTATGCATCGCATTGCTGTTGATAACGCTAAAAAATATACCAAGCAGCTAAAAAGACGTATGATTTTTGAAGCAATATTACTACCGATAAATCTTATTGGCGGCGCACAGACAAGCGGCATTTTACATAATTTAGCCAATCCCGTAGCGCAGGCAGGGTTACGTTTAATTTTTGATGCCTTATTTGTATCTCCGACACTTCCTTCCGGAGTAAAGGTTGAGGGCGCTGTTCTTAAAGATAGCCTGGAGACCTTTCTGTTAAGTTATATCTACTATCATTATTCCGAGGAGGGCAAAGATAAACAGCAGCTTTCATATGGAGACTTGGTTAAAGGCGAGGACCCTGATTTTATCCGCTATGTCGAAGACCAGAAGAAAAAAGATAACGCGGCGATTAAAAAATGGCTTAAGATGGCCAAGGATGATGCCCCGACGATGAGTTTTGTTGAGTATGTTAATGGGCAGAGGAATTATTCTGTAGCCTTATTTTGTGCTGGTATTTTGGATAATCTAGCCCGGCTTAATTATAAAGATTTTGAAAAAGATAAGACATTCCGTGATATTTTAGCCAGCCGTTATTTTAGCTTACAAGGCGAGGTAAATATCTTAGCTGTATTAGGAGCGATACTTGGTAATGACGCCTTAGGCAGAGGTTTTGATGCCAGAGCATTTAAGGAGGGATACGGAGATTATTGGGAAAATTACATGAATTTCTTCGGTGTTACGGTCCGGATTCAAGCGGTTATGAATACCTTGAGTCATTTGGTCAGCAATAAGAAAGTATTCACTTATGAACCACAATTACCGCAACGCCGGAGTTTTCAGGTATATATCGGTGGGTTTCCATTATTTACCTTCTTTGAACTAGAAAGCACAAAGAATTTTATCGAGAAGGCTGGTTATTTCGGCTATGAAATTAAAACCAGCAATAAACCCTGGGAGAAAGCGTTTTATGTTGACCAGGTAAAAGGGTATAACCAAGCTGAATTTTTAGATTTGAACCTTATCCCGCTGGGCGATGTCGTGTCGTGGGATGAAGAAGGCAAACCTATAATCGGCGAAGATGGATTCCCGATTAGAAGGGTCTATTATTACAATGTCGATACAGGGGGAGTGGTTTTTCTTGGCGATAAAGGATATAAGAGCCGGCTAGCTAGGTTACAGGAAGATGTTGAGCAATTTGATGCTTATATGAGCTTGGTTGGGCCACGCGGCGGCCGTATTGAAAAGAAAAAAGATGATCTTAATGAAAGATTCCTATCTGAATTTAAATCGCGGCAAAGTGTAGGCAAGATTGATGACCGAGATTTTATGGGTGGGATATTATCACTTCCGGCCAATCTTAAACACCGTATTAGCGATTTACCACCGAGCTTTACCTATCCACGCGATAATGTACCAGTTAATGCAAACTCTGTACATTTATACGACTTGGCAGTCAAGTCTCTAAGTTATGGTTTTGCTGGTCTGCGTGAGGCACAGAGTAATATATTGAACGAAGATTCAGATGCATTCTTAAACTATTTAATTCAAAACCGCTGGTTATATTTTGGCGATGATCCGGATAAAGGATTAATCAGCGGCGGTTTGTATAATACATTGGATATTGATCGCTTGCCAGCTGAATTACAGAAACCGATTGCTGATTATGCTGTGCATGCTGGACCCAGTGCTTGGGCTACGGCTGCGTTATTGCAAGGCGTTATGCGTGATAAAGGATCTTCAAAGATATGGCATGAGATAGTAAAGATGCAGGAAGAAGATCGTATTGAGGCGCGTGAAGATTTCTTGCAAAAAGGAAAATTAAAATATTTATTCCAGGGTAAAGGTGAAACCCAGTGGAAATTCTGGGGGATGCGTACAACTAAACTTAAAGAATTTCATGAGTCTTTAAGTGCACATAGTAAATCTTACTTAGAACAAGCCAAAAAACTTGGCAACTTCCTCATCGAGCTTCAGGATATAGACGGTGGTATAAGGCACGGACCACACGAATTGCATGTTAAAGCTACAGAAGAAAATATAGTATCTTTTGGTGTCTTTATGATGCTTTATGAAATCACCGGTGAAGATAAGTACCAAGATGCTGCCGAAGGCGTGCTTAAATGGTTGTCTAAAGTATATGATATGGAAAAAGGAATGTTCTATCGCGGCATGAAAACAGACAGAACCGAGACTAAGAGAAAACAGGTTTGGGAATTAGATAAGATGTATGCTACCGACGCCAATGCGCTTTCTATTATTGTCGTTGGCCCTGAGATTTTAAATAATGTTCGCGATGGAGGTAGCTATCTTTTTAGATCGGAACAACCGCAAGCGCTTACTCCGGCAACCTTAATAATCAATAATATTAAATCTAAGAAAGCAACAGTCGATCATTATGAAAAGATAGCTACAGATGATTATGATAGTAAAGTCGTAAAAATCGCTTCTGCTGTCACCGGGCATGATTTTACAGATAAAGAAGGTTATACGGTTAAGAAAGGGGAGCTTGATGACGAAGGCGTTGTGAGGCAACCCTATGAACGCGATCCAGTAGTTAGTCCGGAAATGACCTTACATGTCATCAAGGCGCATCTAACTATGGCAGATTATTACCGTTCTATAGGCAGAGAAGATTTGGCCAAAGCCGAAGAGCAAGAAGCAGAGATGCTTTTTGTTAACCTGACCAAGATTGCTCGCTCAACCGAATTAGGCATTGCGCTTCCTGATAATACTATTCCTAAGCATGCAATCGAAACCGGTATTAAGCGCTATAAAGACAGTATTCGGTTCAGCCTACCGACATTAGCAAGCATGAATTCACTTTGGTTTATTTTTGCCCGCGCAAATGTAAATCCGTTTGATATCCATGCTGTGTTTAATTTAGAACAAAGAGCACCGCCTTTGGCTAGACCGCTTATGAAGATAGTCAAAAACAAAGATACCCGTATCTTACAAATTAAAATTGAAATAGATAATTTAGTTAAGGATAAGGCATTATATCCAGATGAGTGGACCGAAGGAAAAGAAATTCTTTTAAGTAAAAAACTAAAAGAAATTTCAAAACTCGCCAAAGAATATACACAAGCAAAAATTATTGCTTCTAATGGCACGCATGAAGAAATTTTAGATCAGATTGTTAAATTACTAGAGCTAAAGATAAGTCAGGGATTAAGCGAACAAGAAGAAGCGGAACTCAAAGATTTAAAAACAAAACACCCCTATTTTAAAGGATGGGAAATTTATAACCGCCTTGTCCAGAAAAAGTGGGTTGAAGGAGAAATTGTAAAACTTGAAAGCAAGGGGCGGTTGACCCAGGATGAGCAAAATAGACTTACCTCTTTAAGACAAGAACTAGCTGGCCTGGGCAGCGAAGATCTTATATCAAGCGACTTGATTTATAAGGGCATATTTACTTATTTTGATAATGAAAACAAAACCACGGTTACCGTCATCCTCATTCCACCTGCCAAAATAATAAATTTCGAACATCGTAAAAGAGAAAATATGTTAGTTGATGCCAAGACCCACTTTAGTCTTTGGGATAAGGGCGGGGCTATAGTTACCGATAGAAAAAGCGGGGAATTACTTACAGATGGCATACAAGTAGGCAAGGATAAATTAGAACATTTCTTGGAAGTTATAGAGAAAATGCCGATTCGCCAACAGCAAAAGATAATGCAGCAACATTGGGTTTTTGATACTCAATATAAAGGTAAAGATGTTACGGTTACCCTTGTTTTTCCGTATCATACCGAATTTGTACGCGAGTGGATAAATCCGGTTACCGGAGTCAAAGAGCTTCGTATATTTAGATACGGATTGCTTAATAAGGTTATTACTAAAGATACAATAACAGAGCATGTATACAATGACTCTGATGTAGAAATATCAACCAGGACCTATGATAATTTGAATGGAACCTTAACCGTAGATGCTAGAAAAGGTAAGCAAATACAAAAAACATTAACTCTATCTTCTGAAATTAAGGATGATGGTTCTCAGTTAGTAACAAAGGAAGTTACAGATAATGTGCTCAATGATGTTAGATATGAGGTCTATAACGGTTATCCATTGCCGTCTATAACAGTAAGTAAAAAATACATAACCGAAATCACCTACGATGACTTTGGACACTTTAAAAGCTCACAGGCTTGGATTAATACAGGTACACTCGATAAGCCGAAAAAGGGAGATAAGATATTCATAGATATACAGACCAAGTTAGTAACCGCCAATGAAAAATATATAAACGAAAAAACCTACAATCAATCTGGCCGCGAGATTTCATCTGTTAGCTGGGTAAATATCGGAATAGTAGATAATCCTAGAAAAGGAAACAGGGTAATTGGAAAGGTTATCTTAGAAGGTGAGAAGAAAATAGAAATTCATAAGACCAGGTACGATCAGCGATTTGAGACTGAAAAAACCATAATTCAAGATGAAAAAGGCCGTGAGATTAAGACGATTTATGGTAGAAAGATCACCTTAAAGCAGTATTCAAAGGGTCACTATCACGGCAAAGTACCGGAAAAGGTAATAATCGTAAATCGTAGCAATCCTAAACAGATATTAGAAGAAAGTGTTGGTAAGATTGTATTTGATGAAAAAACATCTCAGACAACGATAAAATTTGTAGATAGACTAAACCATGACCGACGTTTTAGCGCTGTTTACGATCTTGAGCACGAAGGTCCGATAAGATATGAAACTGATGCTGTATATACCACATTTGAATATAATCGGGAAGAGACCAAAGTTATAAGCCGTACCTTTGATAAAAAGACAAATCAAGAAGTTGTTTATGCACAGGCAACTTTTGACGTTGCCTCCGGGCTCTGGGTAAAAGAAGAAAAGAGATTTTATTGGGAAATAACAGCTAAAGAAACCAAAAAACACCTTATAAGAGAAGAACTGAAATACTTAGATGTTTTTGGGTTGCTTTTAAGCGGTATCAATATCGAAGAAAACAAAATCTATTTTGTTGAGTATACAGAAGATGGCATTAGAGAAACCGCTAGAAAAGTTTATGCCTACGATAAAGATAAAAAGACAGAAGATTACCAGAACGAAATTCCGGATGAAGAGTACATTGTTCGCACTGACGTGCAAGTGAAATCGCTAGATGATACATATGAAAAATGGTTAAATAAAAATGGCTATAAAGATGATGTATGGTTAAGACCGGTAAGGTTTATTAATATACTTGGTGAAACTTCGCTTAGATATTATCCGGTGCTTAATAATGATTATGGCCGTTGTATATTTGAGATAACACAGGATGATTACAAAATTCTGCGTCCTGCCTCAAACTGGATAGAAGGAACAGACTTGCCCAAAGAAACTCAGTTCTTTAATCCCGAGAACAAGCTTGATGCGTTGATGGACAGCACTTGGCATAATTATAATGGACAGTTTTTATTAAAACATGAGACCTTCGACGGTCAAATGCTGGATGAAAAGAATAATAAGGTTTTGATGAAGAAGATATATATGAATGTCTATCATAATCGAGTTATCGAAGGAGCTATCGAAGACGATTGGGTTAGAAGGGTCAGAGAAAAAAGAGCAAAAGAAATGAATTTGTCTGATTCAATGCCTAAATACTCTGACGTTGCTGAATTTATCAAGTTTGCTCAGGTAAAACTAGGTAATTTTATTGATAACCCATATGAAGCCCAAGCCTTGTTTGAAAAGACAGTCACTATTCTTAGTCGCCAGGTACAAAAGAAACAGTCACTGATAATACAGTTTGAGCAATTAAAGGCAAAGAAACATATGCTCGATGTTAAAGAAGAAGGGTTTAAGAGAGCGCCTAAGATGTGGCTGCCGCGTTTGCGTAAACTTGCCGTACAAATTACGGGTGAACAGATTATTATGAATAAACAGGTATCTGATTTTGATTATGCAAATCAGCTTACCGATAAATATATTAGGCATCTACACACCCTTTTTAATGAACTTGGACGGCTTGGGTTTAACGGTAATCGCTTTGCCTTAGCTAATTATTATGCAAAAGTACAAAAAATACATGTGAATACACGTGAGCATAAGATACAGGAATTAAGGGATGAAAGATTGGAAAAACAAATAAAATCTGACGAGGAAAAGATTTTAGAGACCTGGATAAATAATTTTAAGCCGGATAGCAAATATATCAAACTTAAAGGCCAGGAAGATGCTTTAAGTACGATAGTTGTTAATCTTGTTGCACGAGCAGAGTTATTGAAGCAAGAAGTAAAATCTGAAGAAGATAAAAATAAACTAGAGAATGCCGAGATAATACTCCAGGAACTTCTGAAAGCATACGTGATAGAAAACCATGATTTAGAAAATGTTTTAGAAGATTTAAAGAACCAAATAATTGTTAAGATCTCAACTGATCCAAAGCAAGAAGCGGCTGAAATAAAAGCAAATCCATTAGTGAGGATGGATTTTGAGCTCTTAAGACGTGATCTTGAATTGATAAAAAGCTTAAAGGAATTATGGCCTCTAGTCAGAGATAACCGTAAGCTCGCTGAAAGCGGAGAAAAAGAGGCGTTAAGACAGCTTATTGGCCAGTTGGAGTCAGCAAGGGCCGAGATGAAGCGCCTTAAAGTAAAAGCAATCGCTGATGACAATCAAGATCTATATAAGCTTTTAACTGAGTATGAAAAACTTGTTATTAAAAAGTATGCTCAAGAAGGTGAAGTTGGCTTTAGATTTGCGCAATCTGAACTGATTGTGCAAAATTTAAATCGAAAAGAAGAAGAATTTGGAAGAATAAGGCAAATTTTGCTTGGGCATCAAAGAGTCACTGTGGATTTGGAAGAGGATTTAATAAAGGATGCGCGTTTAGTTGAATATCTTAAATCTCGGGTGAAAGATATCAAAAAGCGTGTAAACTCAGAGACTGAGAACTTAATGCGTATTTACGATAAAATAACTAAGATTGAACAGTTAATTTTAGGGATAGACAACGGATTATTAAATAAATTGAAAGAGCTCGAAAATGAAATATATCCTGACTATATAAATAGGCCTTTAATAGAGAAAACTGCAAAAGGATTAATCCTAAAACAGGTAGATCCACAAAGTTTATCATATGTCTCTGGACGCTTAGCTGGTATAACAGATAGGCGCCGTGAAAATGTTGGCTTGCAGAAAAGCATTATTAAGATGAATGAGCGGATTATGGATTTATCGCATAATATGCCGGGCATAAAGAAGGTGCATTTTGAACCGAATAAGGACCATCAACAGTCACTTGAAAATCCAGATCGGGTGGGATTTACACATCTGATATTGAAAGTCGATGAGAAATCAAGGCAAGGCACAGGTTTGCCAGTAGCCTTTGAAGGTACAACCCGTTCTACCACATCTACGGCAATGCTTTGGGTTGAAGATATACTGGGAACAATTAAAGCTGAAAAAGATACTAAAGCTGCCAAGGTTGCCATCGATCGCTTATGCGTATTATTTGATTTTTACTATTATGAGACGCAGCGGCAGAAAGTAATAATCGGCGATTTTAAGGGGATATTTAGCATGTACTGGGCAGATACCGGCGCACTTGGTGAAGATAGTATCTATGTTGTTGATAGCGCAAAATTGCTTCAGAATTTGGTGCGCTATATGGAAATCACAGGCGATGAAAATCCTGCTTATCTTGCCCTGGCAGAAGATTTAGCTGATTATTTGGTTTCTATCGAAGATGAAGACGAGGGAGGTATTTTCCGCTTTGCAGATTTGAAGGAAAAATACATACTCAATAAGGAATTTCATGGTGGCAAGGATACTCTGGATAATATCTATGCCTGGGTTGCATTAAAAAGATATATCGGTTTTCTCGAGAACAAAAAAGCCGATGCTAAAACAATCGGAAATTTGAATGCAGTTGCCGATAGAACGAAGACTTGGATTGATTCACAATATGATAAAGACAAAGGTTATTTTAAAGCCGGCATTACTTTAGATAATAAACCCGATGAAGACTTAAGCGTAGATTTGCAGCTTACGGCCTATTTTGTTTTTGACAAGGAATATTTCTCTTGCGTTGAGCATGTATTAAATAATTGTCAGGTACGCGATAAGGTCAGAAGATTTAGAAGGGTTATTCCTTCAGACTGGTTGCAGGATGATATAACACGTAATTTCTGGTATGCCAAAGAACTTCTTGGCATTGGTTTTGGTAAAGAGTTTGATGAAAAGACAAATCGTTTTATTGACCCTAACGGACAGATTTCTTATACGCTTACAAGTAAAACGGTTATGGCGCTTGAGCTTTATAAAAAGCAAAATCCTGGTGATACCAGATTTGATGAAACTATTAAAACTCTTAAAGAGACACTTAAGTATTCTGTTGCCCCCGACATAAGCGCAGATACCCAAGGCCTACCTGCGGCTTCTGATTACGGAGAAAACTATAAAGGCGTTGTAAATACCAACCACGATGACTTGAATAATCTTGAGCCTACACTCTGGTATCAATGGCTGCTAAGTAATAAGACGCCAAATTATGGGACAGAAGCTGAAAAGAAAGTTTTAGAACTAAAACCTATTGTTGTTCCTGAAGCTATAGACATCCCCGAGGCGCAAAAAAAACGAGAGCAGATAAATTGGTGGAATAATTTTAGCAAACAATTAGATGAGATGTCAACAAGTGTTAAAAAGACTATTTTTTCATTTTGGAAAGTTATTGCTAAAGGGAATATACATAATCTTCTTGATATCAAGGCAGTAAAGAATATTTCTCCGTTATACGTACTAATCTTCCTGCCTGCATTCCCGATTGTTGCCTTATGTTACGAACTTTGGAGACGAAGAAGGTTGAAAGAGAGGAGAAAAGATGAGGATTTAGAAGGAGAAGAAGATTTGGAACCTATTAAAGGACCAGATAGAGAGCCTAAAATTGGTGAAGCCAAACCAAATCAAATATTGAAAGAAAAAGAAGAAGTCTTAGGGAAAGATGAAGCTAAAACAAAAGTTAACGAGCTACTTAAGAATGCAGTTGGTAGATTGCATGGGAATGAAGATATAAAGGTTAAACTGGAAAAGTTTTTAGAGGACAGCCCGGCCAAAAAGATGTGGATTTTAGCGCTCACCTCTGGCATAGAGGTTGATGGCGAAGAAAAAGCTGCGGTTGACGAAAAAGATATAGTTAAAAGCATTAAAGCAGTTATTGATGAATTTACTGATGGGGGCAAATATGTTGACTTGCTTGCCGAAGAAGACATCAGGAAAACGATCAATTTACGTCTTAAGGATGAATTTGAAGATGCAAAAGAAGAATATGACGTATCTATGATTTCTGGTGAATTTAAATTTAAGAGAAAAGAAAAAGAGCGTGAACTTGAATACAAAATAAAAAAGTTTAACAAAAAATTTCCCGCTGGGGCTACTGATGAACATAACGCAGAAAAATTAGAATTCTTATTTGATATTATACATACTGCAGTGGTCATCGTCTATTATGATAGAAGAGAAAAAAGAGAAGAAGCAGTAAAACGAGGGGAAAGAATTGAGGAGAAGAAGATAGGCATAAAAGATGTTTTAGAGGTAATAAATAGTTACGAAGATAAATTAAAAGTTGGCAGGGTTATCGGGCTTTCTTTTGATGATGATTTGATCCCTCTATCGACAGAATCTCGTAGTTCAGTTATACATTACTACATGGTTAGAGTGGCTAGCAGGTCATTTGACAAATATTTTAAAAATATTCTGCTTTCTGAAAATATTTTACCGCATTTATTGGATAGAGCATTACTTAGTTATGATAAAGAACCTAGCAATGAATATGAAGTAGGCGAGCGATTTGCTACAGGACAAGTTTTATCTTTGAGTAATAGAATAAATGCGAAGAAAATGGGACTTTTTGGTAAAGATGCAGATTTAAATAAGATTATCACTGAAATAATAAGTGCTATTTCCAGTGATGTTATGCAAAGAATAGCAGATGGCGATGAGGAAGTGATTAAACGGACAATAGAGCATCTTAAAAATAAAAAATATCTTATTGAGCCGAAAGAATCAGTGACCAAGTCTAAATTTCAAAGATTAATAAGGTATATGATTTTAAGGAAAAAGACAGAAGATTTTAAGGCTTATTTGGATGCAAGGGAGATAAAATATAAGAATCTGGAATATGGATTGTTGAGTAGAGAGCAACAAGATGTAATCGATTATATTTCTATAAGATACAATAAAAAACTTGCCGATCGATTTTGGCATGATACTATTGCTCGCGAAGAAATAGAGCGTATTCAAAAAGAAGAAAAAGGAAAGATAGGTGCAGAGGGATTTAAATTTACAACAGATATGCTGAAAGTATTTAGCATTGCAGCTATTCTTATTGCGGGCCTGTTTTCATGGGGTAGTATTTTTGCTCCTTTCATTGTTCCCTTCTTTTTAAAATGGGGCATGAGCTTTATTTCTTTATTCTGGTCGGCATCTCTTAAAGGCAAATTCGTCATTATTTTTAGCGGTATTGGATTAGCAACAGTAATTGCCGCTGTTATTAATGGTGTTATCATGGCAACAGGACAGTGGTCTATCGATATATCACTTCCAAAATTGTTACATAATTTTAGTCTCTATAAACTGCGTCGTCCAACAGAAGGCAAAGGCTGGGATTCTCTTATGACAGTTGATTTCTGGTTTAAAAGCCTTATAGGGTTTATCGGATTTGGTTTTATTGGAGGTTTATCCTATGTTGTTTTTATTCTGGCTGGGATACCTGTTCTTTCATCGGCTTGGATAGGAATAGGTATTGGTATTATAACTCTTTTGGCGGCACCGGCATTTGGATATATCTTTAACCAACGGATTGTAAGTCTTGAAGTAGTAGATGAGAAGAAGATGCTTAACAATATTACCGACCTTTTTTATTACGTAGTGATAGAGGCTGAAGCAGATATTCTCAATCAAAGCGGATATCTCCTTCAGTATTCTAAAGAACAAGTAAGAAGGGTGAAGACTTGAGTAAGGTTGTTCGATACATGAAAGACTGGAAAGGCGTACTTGATTTTACTTTATTTGTTAAAAAGAAAGCTGAGAGCGAAGATTTGGGAAACAATATCAATCTTGTTCACTTATTAAAGGATCCCGATTTTGAAGGCCTTGTTGAAACATGGACTTATAAATTGAAAGAATATGCTTTCCTAAATATATTACATGTTGAATTGTCTTCTGAAGAACAAGATAAACTTAATAAGTTTATCCACAACGCAGATTTTTCAAAAGATATTTTTGAAATAATTAATTTTTTAAGGGAAGAGTTAGACGAAGAACTTTACAAGAAAGTAGTAATTGCGTTTAGTAGAACCTATGCGGGAGGCTTAGTTAGTATATTGCAGCGTGCTGAATTTAACCAGAAAAATGAAAGTTCATTATCTGATGAAACAAGGAAAGAAATAAAGAGAATAATTGAATATATAGAAGCTGAGACAGATAAAATATTTGATAAAAATACGTCCACTTACGATATTGAAGATTTTCTTAAGAAAATAGACCAGGATATTAAAAATATACTTGATAATGAGCACAGACTTATACGCCATAGAGGGATCAATAAGAAAAAACTTATTTCTTTAACCGATTCATTCTCTAAAAAGTTTAAAGTATTTGGGGAAGAAAAGGCACTTAGGCTTACAGAAGAAGCAAAGGCGTTGTTAGCAAGTGTTGAAGATATACTGAAAAATGCAAAAGCAGAATTGCAAAGAGAAGAATTAACAGATGATGAAGCATATGATTTTATGTTTAAGATTATTAGTTCTATCGCCTTAAAATTATCAGACCAAAATCTTGAAAAAATAGTAAATAATCTGACGATTGATGACGGTGAAGAAGGTGAGCAAGCTAAACAACAAACCAGAAACAGACAAATATTAATAATAAATATGCTTCAGAAGTTCAGGAATGATTTAAGAATAGATTTTTATGGTGGGAAGAAAAATGTTCGTATGATTGAAGCAATACAGGCTAGTTTAAAAGAAACGAAAGATTCGTATGGCAACCTCTTTAAGAATCCGTCTTTTATATTAAGAACTGTATTGCAGTCCATGGGGTTTTCGAAGGAAGCAAAAAAGTCATTTGTGGAAATTCTTAAAAATAAAGAACTTGTATTAAGTTTCTTCGCTCAAGAAAGATTTAATGAATTTTGGGCTCAGCAGCAACGCAAAGATTGGAAAGATATTGGTAATTTAAATAATTTTACAGGCGCACGCAATGCCTATTTTGAGTCGTTGCTTGATGAGGTAAAGCAGAAGCCATCATCAGAATATAATCTCTGGTCCATGTATAGGACTTTACTGACATTATTTTTTGGTGTAACTATGACTTCTCTTACCTTGATTACTTCTATATTTAATTTACCTTTTGCTAAATCCAAGCTTTTAGGTCCGTTTATAAATATGGCACAGGGATCAGGCAGTAGTTTATGGCAGATGATGTTAGGAATTACTGTAGCGATTTTAATCGTTAATATGCTTCCTAAGGTAAAGACTCTTTATAGAACTTATACCGAAGTTGAAAAAGAGAGTAAAATTAGCGCTCTCTTTAGACTTTTATATATGACACCCATTGAATTTTTGAAAGATTTAAGAAATTATGTATCTCCCGGTATAGATCCGCGTAGTGATTCTATCTGGCGTAGTAAACTTTGGTTCGTGACTAGCTTCGTTGGTTTTATAGCAATGAATATTGTGCTTGTATGTACTGTAGGGCCGTTTTTTATCAATCTTCTAACTCTTAAAGCGATTATCCCTAGCGGTTCGTTTTTTACAACAGCACTGCTCGTGACCATATTTATTAGCCCCATCATATCATTGTTTATAAAAGGTAGCGGTATAAGAACAGAAGCAGATGCATCAAAAGATAGAATGCTAGCTAGATTTAAAAAATGGTTTTATATAGGGTCACCTTTAGGCTTATTATTATTTTCTGGAGTTCTTTATTCTGCACCTTATGCCATTCTTATTTTATCCAGTGCTTTTATCATAAATAATATCTTATTTATGTCGTATACGGTTATGGAACTTATAGAAGCATTTATCGGTTTAATAAGGCCACGCAATACAGGCGAACATCCTAAACGGCCATTTTATCATCGTTTGCCAGTCCTAACAAACATCTTCTTTAATATGCCGGAAAAGCGTTCCTTTTCATTTAAAGAAATCTTTGGGAATTACAAAAAGTTTATCGCAGATAAATTGGGGGACTATGGAGAAGCGGCATATTTAGTTATAGAAGAAAAAGAAGAAATATTATTGCCACATAAGGAAAAGTCTTTGTTTAATTGGGCGATTGCAGTTAATACTGACGGATTTATTAAAACAATAGCTGTGCTATGGTTGGCAGGATTTCTCGGTGAAAACTTTGATGAAGAACTTGACAAAATGGCTCGGTCGGCTTTTGAAAATAAAAAAGATGATGAGTTAAAACAATTGAAAAGTATTATCAGAAGACAGTTAGGAGAGGTTGATGGAAGAGGAGAGTTGAATATCGATAAGATTACAGAAGCAAGTATCGCTGAGCTTTTGGAGAATCCGCGCTATCAAACGTTAATTGATATGGTAAAAAATAAAATAAAACCGCAGGTAATTTATTTATTTACTGAAGGGAAATTGCATGAATATATCCATCCTGAAAAAGGTGATGGTGAATATAGGGATGTTGTTAGAGAAATATTGCGTCAATGGACAAATGAACATCTTCAGACAGTAGTAGGTATGACTACTGGTTTAAGAAATGTTTGGGATGCATATGTGAAATTCGTAGAGCAGGAATTTATGATTAGTCAATCTGAACATCCCGAACTTGTAAATGAACTTGTTCGTGATAAGCTACAGAATTTGCAAGGAGATGCATTGAAGGGTTGGAATGATTATATGAGTCAGACAAGTGATAATGTGTTATTTGATGCTTATCCGAATCGTTCCCTAGATATGTTATTTGATGGAGTAATAAATATCTATGAAAGTAATGTTACGGCCGGCAGTAGGGCTAAAGCTGGGAATTGGGGATGGCATGGGTTCGACGAAGAAGGGGGAGTTATTTTAGTATATGATTCTGATACTTACATACCAATTAGTTCAGCTATGAAAATGCCTTATCTGGTAAGCATGTTTTCTAATCCTCTGGTAGATCTTGTCCAGCCGCCGCACATTATGCGTACAGTAGATACAACAATTATGTATGCTGCCTCCGAAGCACATAATGCCTGGGATAGAGTTCGGTTGTTTAACGAAATTTTTACTGGTCATTATGGACACTCGATAGCTATGTCTGGCTATGCGTTTAAGAACGATTTTCTCCCACTGCTTTTGATATCGCCGGATATCAGAGAATCCAAGTTGTTTTCAAGACTATATTCAAACAATAAAAAGAAAATAGCGGACTTCGTTGATGCATTAGTTTATGGTGAATATGCCATAGATTTTGCTAGCGAAGATATTATGGCGGCAGTAGCTATGTATGCATATCGTCTTATCCGTGGAGCGATGATATCTGGTTATATAGTTTTTATGAAGCTTTTTGAAAGTTTTGAACGTAACTTAAAACAAGTGCAGATGGCTTGGACAAGATGGTCTAATATAGAAAGATGGGGTTCGGACCAACTTGATGATTTTACGGTCAATCCCATAATGCCGTTACACGGTAAACACGAAAGAATGGCAAAAGAACAGTTTTATGGCAGGCACATTCCCGCAATGGTGAATTTTGTATTATTGCCATTCTTAATTTATCTCTATGGAACTGCTTATCAGGCTATATTCTGGTTTGCTTTATTTGCAAGTTTTAGTGTCATATTTAATCAGTCTATATGTACCCATTTATACGTGGATAAAATTAAGACTGTCACCGATGAATTATTAAAAAAATATAAATATAGTCATCCTGCAAAACGTGTTTGGGCATATTTCTATGGGGCATGGGAAGGACAAAGAATGTATTTTGGCCGTAAATTCTTTAGCTTTTCTGCTTGGGGGGAAAATATTAGATTAGGAATGCATCAGAGAAAAGATAAGCCATTTTTGGGGGCTGTAACTGGGTTCTGGGTTGGACTCGTTGAGTTTATACTGCCATTAGACCTTATTCGTCGCACATTATTATTTGCTGGATTTCAGATACCGATTAATGTAGTTGGGTATGTTTTATCTAAACTTTATAATTCTTTCTTCTTGCCTAATATCAAAGGACCAGCATTCGAGTCATTTAAGTATTTTAGGGTTAAAGAAGGCGAATCGTCATGGAAATTTTGGAAGTGGAATTTTTATGAGGTTTATGGGAATAAGGATAAATTATGGTTCTCAAGAAGTTTAGCATTTGTCATCGGTTCTGCATGTTTGCTTGGTTGCTTAACATATGCGTTGTCAACAGTAGGACATTCTATGTTTTCGACGCTGATTGTCGCCGGATTCTTTATTTCAGCCATATTCTCTATAATGGTTGCTCCTTATATAATTAATGAACCTGCTGGCTTTACTAAGTATACAATACAAGAACGGGCATTGACGTACCTTATGTGGCCGTTAGGATTCGCGGTTGTATTTTTAATCCCATTCTTTAGTAGTTATTTGGTAGGCAATGCGTTTATGTTACATTTGGGTTCGTTTATTTTGAGTATGCTAGGTGTGATTTGGACTCATTATGTGTTCGAGGATGAAGTCAGAGAATACCCAGCAATGGAAAGAACATTAACCTATATGAAGCGTCATTTTGTTTTATCTTCTATTTTATCACTAATTTTTACTACCTCATTATATCATACATATTTATTGCACGGTTTATTCGGAGATAAAAAATTCTTCTGGTTATATATGGTTATTGGCGCAATTATAACTCTTATTAGCTGGACAGGGATAGAGTTTAAGAAAAAAAGTACGATAGAAGCAAGAAGAATAGTTAATAAAAAGATTAGCAACAAAGAGTTAGAAGTAAAGATTACACAAGCAGCTAGAGATGGAGTGGATTTAGAAGAAAGTTTTGATGATGGATGGGTATTACGTGGGTTAATTAGAAAAGAACAAGATAAAGCAATCGTCTTAAAGGCTTTAGTTAATAATGGCAGTTTAGATGAACTAATTCCAGAATTAAAAGAACTTAAGAATATTATTCCGGCTGGAGAAGCATCAAAATATAAAGATATGTCAGCCTGGAGGCATACAGAGAAGATGCTGGAGATTTTACAGGCTATTGCAGATAACAACCTTGAGATATTCAACCATGGAACACTTACTCCGATTAGCAAAGAAAATTTTGAAAAACTTGCATCTGAATACAATGAGATCGCTAAAAATAAGAGAAAACTATTTATCCTCTGGATCAGTGTTTTATTGCAAGATGTAGGCAAGATAGAAAATATGAAGTTATATGCACTTTATAGTGGGAAAATGGCAAAAGATATCCTAAGTCGGTTTAAGATTGATTTAACTGAGGATGATATTGAGCATATAAGCAGGATTATTTCAAAACAGGCATATTTTAGCAATATTATGCGCGGAGAGAGTTCTCTGACATCTTTAAAAGATATTGATTTAAATATATTGCGTCTTTTAGATATTGTGAATATAAGAAGCATTGGGGAAGAAGGAGATTTAAATGATAAGAAAATTAACTTTATGTATTCGCTTGCAGCAGAAGCAGATACCCTAAACAATCTTGAACGGATTTGGTATATGGGAAGATTTAAACTGCTTGTAGCAGATGCAAATGGAGAGCTAGATGGCAATGCCCGAAGAAAGCATAAAGAGGTTATAGATCTTGTTGATATGCTAACTACTTCTATAGGGAATGGAAAAGGCATGGCTGAACGTATTCGTTTTCAGTATTTTTTAAGGGACTTTGATATTTCTGCTTATCCTGTGCTTAATAAATTAGATGTGGACACATTGCTTAAATTCTTATATCTACTTTATCAAGTAAGCAATAATATTAAAGGGGTAAAGATTGGCAAGCAACCAATAAATATTTATCAGTTTAATTTAAATGATTTATCAGAGGAAAGTGCTAAAAAGTTACAGGTAGCCTTAGTAGATACAGATTACCTGGATATAAAAGAGGTGGTTGATAATATCAAGAATATTAAAAATAAACTTAAAAAAGGAGAAACTGTTATTGTTGCGGGAGTTCCGATATTTATAAATATAGATTTGGCTACTTTAATTATTGATACTAAAAATATGACAGGTCTGCAGAGCTTTGAAGCTCAGGATGCAAGTGAAAAAGCCGTAACCTTTGAAGTAGAGAAGCCTTTCTATTGGGTAAATGGAGAGACAAAGGGAAAAGTTGTAACGGGTACTATTTTAGGTATCAAGGAAGAACAAAATTTAATCGTAACTGATAAACGCGGCAGTATTCCGATGAGTCTTGTATATGTTAATAAAGACGATGCGGATAGAGCTGCATTAGAGATCCTAGAAGCAAAAGCAACCGCTGTTCCAGAAGCAAAACAGTCGGTTAAATACCCTGGCGTGCAGAGCTTTGAAGCTCAGGATGCAAGTGAAAAAGCCGTAACCTTTGAAGTAGAGAAGCCTTTCTATTTGGTCACTGAAGAAGGAAAAGTTATAACAGGTACTATTTTAGGTATCAAGGAAGAACAAAATTTAATAGTAACTGATAAGCGCGGTACTCCTACTCTTCCTATGGGGTTTGTGTATGTTAACAGGGAAGATGCTGATATGGATGCATTAGAACTTCTAAGAGCTAAGACAGCATTAGACCATGCTGTTCCTAGTGTAGATAAAAAGGAATTACCAGAAAGTAAACTAGAACTTATTAATATGTCTATTTAAAAACTAATAACTAAACAAAAGAAAAGGAGTGAAGTTATGGATTACCGTGAAAAAAGACAGTGCAAAAGGGTGGTGTCTGATGAGGCCTATATTGACATGCGGTCGCTTGACCCACAAGTCTGGCATAGGTTTTGGCAGGGCGTAGAATGCTCTGTAAGCGACATCAGTCTTGTTGGGGTAGGAGTTTGTTCCAAGGAAAAACTTCCAGTCGGATCTTATTTGAGTATGGATTTGAAATTGGATGGAAGACCAGAAAAGATCCGGGTTTTTGGAAAAGTTATTTGGATACAAAAGCTACCCGATCAATACCGCTCAGGCATAAGCTTCTCTTGGTGGAAAGATGATCAGGATAGAAAGAAAGTGGATAATTTTGTTGAAGAATTTGGCTCGGTTAATTAATCTATAATTGATTAACCCTGCCAATTCAACCAGCCAAAAAGTCCTAACCTCTTTAATTCCAACCACAAAAAAACAGTTTTAGCTTGCAAAAGTATTAGTCTTATGGTATACTTTAATGTTTAAATTCCTCACTTTTTAAAAGGCTTAACATAATTAATATCAATAAGTTAGAGTAAAAAAATGGGTTTAAAATAAGACTAATAAAATGCGCAAAAGATTATTCATTAAAATAATAGCCTTTATCCTAATCAATACTTTCCTTCTGCTTGATATTTCCTGGGCAACTGGCGGAGAGATTTTATCTTTTGAATCTTCTGATTGTCTTTCACCCGCCTTGCAAATCAATAGCAACCTTCTAACCACTAGTTTTAGTAAATTATATCATCATGAATTATTCCCCGGAGTTGAATTTTCTCCATTGTTTGAAAGATTAAAAAAGATAGAACTGGCTATATTTGATCTTGATGAAACCCTGGCAATATCTGCCAGATATCTATCTAATCCGGCAATGGAAGGATTAAAATTCTTATTAAAAAACAAAGTACACACTGCCATAATAACCGGAGCCGGGATAAGGGCTGCAGAGGCACGCGTTTTAAACAAGTTAAAAAAAACTCTTAAGGCAGAAGGTGCATCTTGGGCCCTGGATTATTTGCATATCTTTACTTGTCTTGGCAACGAAGGTTTTAAGTTTAAACAGGATGGAGAAAGGAAACAGAGATTTAAGTTTGACTTAAATAAAGACTTAATTGATAAAGTCAGAGAGATAATTGATGAGAATGGGGATAGTGAAAATATTGACTACAGTGTTTTCGGTAAAAAGGGATCCACGGGTGAGACATTGGTAGTGAGGGTTGTTTTTGATCAAACGCAAAAAAACAAAATCCAGAAAATGCACAAGGTAGCGGAGAAAATAAGAAAAGAATTTAGAAGACAAAATATAAATCTTAACATTTTAGAATCAGCCAGTCGGGCCATAGAGATAACTGTAAATGGCAAGGAGTATGCAGTTGGCTTTTTAATGGACGAATTAAGCATTGACGCAGAAAGGATTTTAATTGTCGGCGATTCTTTTGGGCCGATAGGCGCTGATCGTTCCATGCGCTTTGAGCGTACCTTAAACTCTTTATTTTTTAATGTAGGCCCAGAGATTAAAGAAGCAGAATTAAACGCAGGGATATTCACAACTTCATTTAAAGGCCCTGATGCGGCAGAAGGTATATTAGAACTCTTGAGGCAGGCTAAGGACGATGTAAATGCAAAACAATCCTTAAAAAATAAGGCAGATCAAGAAAATGATAATGTAAGAGCGCTCAAGGTAATGGGACAAAAAAGAGACGCAATTACCCAGTTGCTCGGAAACTTAGATGTTTCTAGGCTAAAACAGGATATATTGGTGCAGCTTGAACTAGTTGGCCAGGCAATCTAATAAGTATAAGGTAAGGGGCAGAAAATGATAGTACTTTTTGGTTACCTCGTAATGACATCAAGTTCGCAACACTAATAATACAATAATACAAATTTGACTTGACAAAACAAATATGTATTGTATACTTGTAGTATGAAGTATTATGAAAGAGGCATTGAGAAAGTCATAAAAGAAGCTGTGAAACAGTTCCGAGTTATTATTTTGACCGGAGCACGTCAAACCGGTAAATCGACTTTGTTACGCCACCTTTTTAGCAAAACACATCGTTATGTTACTTTTGATAATCCGCGTGAATTAAAACTGGCCCAGGAAGATCCGGAATTATTTTTTGAAGAATACTCAGGTCCATTGATATTGGATGAGATACAATATGTTCCGGAATTACTTTCCTATATTAAATTAAAAGTTGATTCCAGTCCGCAAAAAGGTCAATTTATCATTACCGGATCACAGCAGTTCACATTGATGAAGGGAATTAGAGAAACATTAGCAGGGAGAGTCGCTTTATTTCAATTATTCCCGATGGCTATTAATGAAGGAAAAGCCAAGACTCAAGAATACGAATTCAGAGCGATTAATGGTTCTTATCCGGAAATAGTATCTTCACGTGGTATAAATTCGCAAAGGTGGTATGGGTCTTATATTTCCACATATATTGAAAAAGATGTCCAGATGCATTATAGATTAGAAAAGATAACTTATTTTAGGGATTTATTGTTCCTTTTAGCTGCCCGTTGTTCTCAGATACTAAATTATCAATCTTTATCTAATGATTTGGGTGTGTCAATAAACGCTGTGAAGTATTGGATTAAGATATTGGAAGCTGCGCAGATTATTTACCTGTTGAAGCCATATTATATAAATTTGGGAAGCAGGGTAGTTAAATCACCTAAAATATATTTTACCGATATTGGGCTGGTAAGTTATATAACAGGTGTGCAGGACAAAAAAGCTTTATTTAGAGGCCCGCAAGCAGGGGCTTTGTTTGAAAATTTTGTTATTCAGGAGCTAATAAAATATTTTACAAATTCAGGGAAGATCCCGCCGATTTATTATTACCGAACAAATAATGGACTGGAAGTGGATTTGGTTATAGAAAGGCAGCAAGGCAAAATTATACCATGTGAAATTAAACTGACAAAAACCCCTCATCAGGGCATGGTGCAATCTATCGAACGACTGCGAAAGTTCAATAGAAAAAAATCGGTAACAATTTTAGACAGCCAGGTTATATCTTTAGTTGCAAAATCTTATCCCTTATTGAAAACTGCCAGAGCATATAATTTGAAAGAATTTTTAGCACAATTATAATACCGTAAAGGGATGACATCAGGATTATCTAATTTCTGTAGGAATGATTGGATTGGACTAATTCTTTAGGAGAGCTGAACTATTACGTAATTTGTTAAACCTGCCAATTTATCAACTTAAAAAGTCCTAACCTATTTAATTTCAAGCATTTATAAAATAGTTTTAGTTTGCAAAAGTATTAGTCTTATGGTATACTTTAATACTTAAATCCTCTGCTTTTTAAACTGCTTAACACAATGCATGTCAATAAGTTAGAATGAAAAAGATTTCAGTGATGAGATTAAGATAATGAATAGAAAATTTTCAGAAAATATATAACGCAAAAACAGAACAAACATTAAAAATAATTTGGAATCAAAAATTATTGCTTTTTTAGTACCTATGCTTTCGATTAATCAAAAAACACAATTTGAGCTGGTAGCACAAGCAATTTAATAAATATAGCATAGAAGCATAACTTAACAGGCAGAAAACGATGGATTTAAGTGATAGATATTATGCCAGGAAAGGGACGCATATGGCCTGTTCAGATTGCTTGACATATGAACTCTTTTATGATATAAAACTTACTTCTGAATATATTTTGACAAATAGCCAATCAAAGAGGGAATTTTTGAAGCTAGTCAGCAATATTATTACTGTGTTTAACACCGGTATGTGGTGTTTTGTCCGCAATATAGCGGATAGTTTGGTAGTAGGAACCCATAACATGAATAAGGTTATGGGTTTTTTGTTTGTAATATTAAATAAAGAACTAGTGTGGATTAATATAAAATAAACCATTTGCAAAAATAAGGAAAGAGAGGTCTAAATGAGTGAGGCAAAACATTATGCAACCGTCCCTAAAGACCGTATTAGCATTGCACAGAAATTTGTCTATGGAATCGGGGGCCTAGTTAATAACCTGCTTGGCGCTGCTGTCGGATGTATGGCGATTGTGCTTAATCTTGGCTTAGGGATGAATCCGGCAGTCGTGGGTACGCTTATGGCCCTGCCGCGTCTTACCGATGCCTTAACCGATCCTATCATGGGCTATATTTCGGATAATACAAGGTCCCGGTTTGGCCGTCGCAGGCCTTATATCTTTTTTGGTGCGATTTTCTCGGGAATTATATTTGCTATGATGTGGCAGCTTCGGATAGGCAGCAGTCAAACTTTTTATTTCTGGTATTTTCTTATTGTATCGATTATTTTTTATCTTGCCTATACTGTTTATGCCACGCCCTGGGTGGCGCTTGGATATGAGATGACGCCGGATTATCATGAGCGTACACGCCTTATGGGGGTTAGTAATTGGATCGGCCAATTTGCCTGGGTTATTGCACCCTGGTTTTATAAGATAATGGAAAACGATAAATGGTTTAGCAGCAATGTCGAAGGGGCGCGTGGCCTGGCGGTCATGGTGGGGGCATTTGTAATTGTGGCCGGAGTATTACCGGCTATTTTCTGTCGGGAAAGATTTGGTTCACAGCCCAATGGTAATGGCAAAAAGGTTGTAAAAATTTCAGGTCTTTGGCAAAATATGAAAAACTTTCTTAAGGGTTTCATTATTACACTTAAGTCTCGACCGTTTCTTAAACTTTGCGGAGCAACTTTTCTTGTGTTTAATGGTTTTATGCTGGTATCTGCCTTTTCTTCGTACGTGATCATTTATTATGTTTTTGGCGGGGACAGGGATGCCGGGGCTACATACATGGGCTGGTTCGGGATGGTTTCCTCGATTGCCACTTTTTGTGTAATTCCTTTAATTACATGGGTTTCCACTAAAATAGGCAAACGAAAAGCGTTTATTCTTTCTACGTCTATTTCTATTATTGGATATGCCATGAAATGGTTTTGCTATAATCCTGATTCACCGAGAATGTTGCTTATCCCAGCTCCTTTTATCGCATTCGGCTTGGGAGGTCTATTTACCTTGATGGGAGCAATGATGGCGGATGTATGCGATATTGACGAAGTTGAAACCGGAGAACGCCGGGAAGGCATGTTTGGATCCATATACTGGTGGATGGTAAAGCTGGGAATGGCATTAGCGTTTGCTATATCAGGACATCTTCTGAATGCGACTGGTTTTAATGTTGAATTTGGGGCCAGGCAGACAGTTAGGACATTGTATCTTTTGCGGGTATTTGATATTAGTGTCCCGATTATAACATCGGCAATAGCTGTAATTATCATTTTGACGTTCAGGGTAACAGAAGAAAGGGCGCACCAGGTTCGCCTGCAACTTGAGAAACGGCGCGGTAATATTTAAAAAGTTAAAAATAGGGTGTAGGGGATAAGTTAAAAGTTAAAAATCAAAAGCTAAAAATGCAAAATGTAAAATTAGCAATGCAAAGTTAGCGTTGGATTGTTACGGAAGGGATGATCTTTAGGTGTATAAAAAGTTTGTACTTATAATCAGTTTTGGGCTGGGAATGCTTTTTACCTTAAACGTAAGCCTATTTTCAGCACCAATGCCAAAATTTAAACTCTATGACCCCGGCCAGGAAATTATTGTCGATTATGAAAAATACGGTGTTTTTAAAGGGCTCGGCCAGGAAGATTATAAATATGCCATAAATGATGGAAAGGGATTAGCTGCGGCTCTGGGCGAAGGGATATTTCCGAACGCAAACAGCCTAAACAATGATCCTGAATACAAAAAATACAAAAAGGATAAAAGGCTTATTGGCAGCCACTGGTTGTTTATTGAGTCTGCGGATTACCAGGCAAATTTTTATCGTTGGGCTACGGCAGCGGAGGAGCCCGGCGTTAAATTGTTCTATACAGCCTTGGCGTTAGAAAAAGCCGGCCATATCCAGCATGCGCTTAAGGCGTATTACGCGGTTGTCGTGAATTTTACACGTAGCATCGGCTGGACTTTCTGGAAGACACCTTGGTATGTAGGCCCGGCATCTTTGGATAGGATTTTGTTTTTGACCAATAAATATCCGGAACTGGGCATAAAACTTGTGGATGCTAAGATTACGATAAAAAATCGTTACGATGATGATAGGAAGAACGATATTTTTGTTATTAACCCGGGTAAATTGATAAAATGCGCGCCGAGTGAAGTAGTAGACAAGCTGGCTGACCTGAATAAATTAAGTATTACGGAAAAGAAAGAGTTTGGCCATGTTACCCTGCAAAGATACGAAAATGGACATTGGCAGATGCTTGTCGATGGCAAGCCGTTTATGATCAAGGCCGTGGCTTATCAGCCGTCTAAGATCGGGCAGAGCCCGGATATCGGGACCTTGGAGGACTGGTCTTTGTCCGATGCGAACAAAAACGGCAAAATCGATAGCCCTTATGATAGTTGGGTGGATAAAAACAGGAATAATATAAAGGATAAGGATGAAGAGCCTGTAGGCGATTTTCAGCTGATGAAGGATATGGGTGTTAATGTTGTGCGTGTTTATCATCATACATTTGCAAAAAACAAAGAAATCTTCCGCAGCTTATATAAGGATTATGGTATTCGGATTATGATCGGTGATTTTATCGGGATGTATGCTGTCGGCTCAAAGGCCCCCTGGAATCCAGGGACAGATTATTCAAACCCTGAGCACAAACGAAATATGCTGGAATCTGTGATGCAGATGATAAATGAATATAAGGACGAGCCCTGTGTGCTTATGTGGGTTTTAGGTAATGAGAATAATTATGGCGTGGCCAATAATTCTAAGGAACAACCCCAACCTTATTATTATTTTGTTAATGAAGTAGCAAAAAAGATAAAGGAGATTGATCCGCAGCATCCTGTAGCCTTATGCAACGGAGATATGCACTTTTTGGATATCTTTGCCCAAGAATGCCCGGATGTGGATATCTTCGGCGCTAATATGTATCGGGGTAAGATCGGTTTTGGCAGGCATAATTTTTGGTTACCGATAAAAGAGGTTGCCGATAAGCCGGTAATGATAACTGAATACGGCTGCCCGGCCTATGGTCATAAATTCAGCCGGGAATATGCCGAAAATTTTCAGGCAGACTATCTTGTCAATAACTGGAAGGATATGGAGTTAAACAGTGCTGGTCGTGGCGTAGGCATAGCTATTGGCGGCTCACTTTTTGAGTTTGTCGATGAATGGTGGAAGACAGGTGCCCCGCCCGGATATCCGGATATTATACAGGATGTCACGGCCAACTGCGGCGGCCCGTTTGTGGACGGCTGGTATTATGAGGAATGGTTTGGTATTACCAGCCAGGGCGATGGTACGGATTCTCCGTTTTTAAGGCAGTTACGTAAGTCCTATTTTGCCTTGCAGGAGATTTGGACACAGGCAGAGTGAAATATATGATAAAAAAAACCAGGTATTATTACTTAATTTTCGCAGTGGCGGTGCTGATGTGTTTGTATAATCTAAGGCCCGCCCAAGCCCAGCAACATAATAATAAGGATAAGAAAAAAGAAAAGGAGGTGAAAGAATTAATAGTTTATTCTGATAAAGGCCACCAACAGAACCATTACTATCCCAGCGAATGGATCGGCGATAAGCAGGATCTTGTCTTGGACGAGGCAGACAAAACTAATCCCCATTCCGGCAATACATGCATTCGCATTGAATATAAGGCCGAAGGTGATTTTGGCTGGGCCGGAATCTACTGGGTAAATCCAGAAGGTAACTGGGGTAATGAAAGAGGCGGATATGACCTGCGTTTTGCCAAAAAGCTTACGTTTTGGGCAAAAGGGCAAAAGGGCGGGGAGCATATTGCTGTATTTAAATTTGGAGGCCTAAAAGGCCTGTATCCGGATTCTGACAATCACGGCATGGGGCCGGTAGTATTGACCCCAGAGTGGAAGCAGTATACGGTTGATGTTTCCAAAAGAAATATGCGTTATATTACGGCAGGATTTAGTTTTTACTTGGCCAAGGCGTATAATCGTCAAGGTTGTATTTTTTATATTGATGATATAAAATATGAATGAAAACAAACGAGTTTTTTTAACGAAAATAGAAGATGGGAAAGGAGGAAATACAGTGAAGAAACTAAGTTGGATGGTTGTTGCAGCACTGGGGTTAGGGTTCTTGCTTGCTATAAATGTCCAGGCCGCAGATGAAGATGATAATTATGCTGAAGAGACAGGGCTGGTAGGCAAGACCGCGAAGTTTGTGGATGGTGCGTTTGGCGTGTATTACGATCGCGGTGATCGTAATAATCACTTTATCCCGGCAGGATGGATGGGTGATTACGGGGATATCAAGATCAACGATAACTATAAGGAAAATCCCTATTCCGGAACTAGTTGTATTCAGTTCACCTATTCGGCCGAAGCTAAGCAGGGTGCTAACTGGGTGGGTATATTTTGGCAGAATCCGTCAAACAACTGGGGTGAGAAAAAAGGCGGATTTGACTTAAGCTCAGCCACAAAGCTGACCTTCTGGGCCAGAGGCAAAGAAGGCGGTGAACGCATCCAGGAGTTCAAGATGGGCGGAATTGGAGGTACATATCCGGATTCTGATTCAGCCAGTATTGGGCCTCTAGATCTTACAACCGAATGGCAGCAGTTCACTATCGATCTGACAGACGCAGACTTATCTTATGTTAACGGTGGATTTTGCTGGGCATCTAATGTGGATTCCAATCCAGATGGTGCTGTATTTTATCTAGATGATATTCAATACGAACAATAATAGTTAGGTGTAAAAGAATACAAGATAAATAAAAGGGTAGGGGTCAAGATATTTGCTTCTACCCTTTTATTAAATAATAACGAAAAAGAGGGTTTGATTATGGGCAGACGCAGTATTTGTATCTTTTTAATGTGTGTATTACTTTTTGGGTGCAGTAGATACCAGCCAATCGTAGAGAAGGTTGCAGAAGAAGGAAGGGATGTTATTGAAATCGTTAGATTGGAAAACGGGCATTATCAGATGCTGATAAATGAGCAGCCTTTTGTGTTAAAAGGTGTTTGCTATACACCGATACCAATTGGTAAAAGCCATCTTTTTAATTATATGTGCGACCCCAATAAACCCTGGATTACCGACGGAAAGCTCATGGAGGAAATGGGCATAAATACAATCAGGCTGTATACCCCCGGCGATGAATTGGATTTTTGTAAAACAATGATCGAGGATTTATATTATATTTATGGGATAAGAACTATTTTGGGCCATGCTTTAGGATTCTGGGATTATCCACCGGCAAATTATACAGATGCCGACTTTATAGAAGAAGTAACAAAGGATGTTCTTAATGTCGTAGAGCATTGTAAGGATACCCCGGGTTTATTGATGTGGAACTTGGGCAATGAAAATAATTACAGTTTTGACGGCCGATTAAATCCCTGGAGCAGTCCTGAGATTGATGCCTTGGAGAGTTTTGGAGAAAGACGAAATGCCCGAGCGAGAATTTATTATTCATTTGTGAATGACTTAGCAAAAAAGATAAAAGAGATAGACCCCTATCATCCGGTAGCGTTGAGCAATGGCGAAACAGTAGGGCTGGAAATAGCCGCAGACTATTGCCCGGATATTGATCTTGTCGGATGCATTGTTTACCGGGGTAAGGTATTTGGCAACTTTTTT